>JAABUX010002730.1_pt1 | contig 24501 bp, 27 predicted proteins | sample 5561851 | NCBI WGS metagenome assembly JAABUX01 (sample SAMN10711883, study PRJNA513361) | rock metagenome | isolation source: Antarctica rocks | place: Antarctica: Victoria Land, Richard Nunatak red sandstone | collected 2016-01-03 | reverse complement strand
CAGCTCCTGCTCGGCGGCGCTGAGGTCGACCACCTCGCTGAGCATCTTCATCTCGCGGCGGGGCAGCCCGCCGCAGATCACCATTCCCGCGCGCTCCACGAACCCCGGCGCCTTGTCGCGGTCCTCCGGGCGCGCCAGCGCCAGCAGGTCGCTCATCGTATGGGTGCATTCCGTCTGACCGACACCCTCCTGACGGTTGAGCCTCGTCAGCCCGTCGACACGGTCGACATGCCCTGCCCGGCGCGCAGCGGGCGCCACAGCTCGTCGAGGATCATGTAATACAGGCGACGGGGCTCGAGGCTGGCGTCGGCGAGCACGTTGGCGATGTTCACCGACGCGAACCCCGAGCTCCAGCACGCCATCAGCGCGGCGCCTTGCAGGACGAGGTCCTCGTTCTTGATCGAGCTGATGTCGAACACCACGGGCACATCGCGACGCATCCACGTGGTGCTCGGCGCGGAGAACAGCTCCCCAACGCGCCCGTGGCCGAGCATCCCCTTCAAGCTCACCACCAGGTTCTCGACGATGTCGTCATAGCGCGTGCGCTCCCCGCGGTCCATCGCCGCCTGGCGCAGCTCCTCGGGACCGTCGAGGATCAGCTGCGCCAGGTCCCCGAGCACCGGCACCCCCTCGTGACGATCGTCGAGCACCCGCAGCGCGCGGTCGAGGATCGTCTCCTCCCGGTCGCTCGGCGGCGCGGCACGGACGATCGTGATCAGCGCCGCGACCATCATGTGCCGACGCCCCAGCGCATCAGCGAGCACCTCTCGCCGCGCCTGACCGGTCAACCGCTGCGCCGCGGCCGTCGCCTTCCCCGGATCCAAGATATTCAGTTAGCCGCGCCCGCGCCCGAGCTCGATCACCTGCCCCCCCGAGCGCGCGGATCAGATCGACATAGTCGGGCTTCAGGTCCCCAGGATCAACGGCATCACCCCGTAGCCCGCCAGCCCGAGCGCCTGGCGGCGGATGAGGCTGCTCTTCCCGAGACCGGCAGCCCCAGCACGAACGAGCTCGGATTGCCGATCAGCTTCCCGCGCCACTCGTCCGGCGCCTGCACGTACACCGACGCACCCCGGCCACGACCCACCCAGCCACGCGGCGAGGGGACCCGCGGCCGTGGCGCCAAGCGCTCGCGCGGCGCGGGATCGCTGCCGGGTCGCTGCGCGTGCTTGGTCACAGCGCGGCCCTGACCTGCGCTGAGACCTTCAGGTGCGCGGGCAGCACCAGTCCCAGCGGCAGCGCGGCGGCAAACGCGCTGTCCTGAGACCCGTACGCCCGGCGCAGCCTGACGCGGGCGGTCGCCGCGAGATTGTCGATCGTAGCCTCCGCGTCCGCGAGCGCGTCTTCCTCGAGCACGGTCGCGGTCACGAGCATCCCGAAATCCACCAGCCCCGCGCCGCGAGCCTCCTCCGCCGCGGTCGCGTGCGCCGCGCGCTGCTCGCGGAGCATCCGTGCGGTCGGACGCTGCGCCGAGGCGACCCTGAAGTCGGCGTTGCGCACGTCGGCCTCCACCAGCGTCGCCGCGACCCCCGAGTCCATGATCCGGTAGAGCAGCGTCACCCGCTTGCGAGCGATCGCGGCTAACCGCCAGCGCGACCCCGGGGTCGCGCTACGGACGCGGCTCGGGCTGGCCGCGTTCATTCTCGCAAGTCGATCGGCCTTACGGGCAGGGCCCTCGGCTCAATGCGATGGGATGGCGGTCGGCCATCTGGGCATAGGCATGTCTGAGTTGGTCGCTTGCTTCGGTCGGTCGGGCTGCGGCCGCGGGATGCCAATGTGGACTTCGCGCAGCTCGTCCATCAGTTGTTCCCACAGCTGCGGTCCGCCGTCGCGCAGCAACTCGGCGCGGATCCGCAGCTCTGGCATACCTTGGCGGTGAGCTTGCTCGCTGACTACCCAGACCTCGAGCGTGATGACCTCCTCGCGGCACTGGAGCTTGGCGCGCTCGCCGCGGGCGTCGACGGGTGGTCCCGCCCGGCGCTGCGTGAATTCCTCGTCGACGCCTAGCCCGCTCGGCCGTCCGATTCATGAGCAACGCCGGGTCGTACTCGGCCCGGACTCTTTGGTCGTGCACCGGCGTCGCGAAGACGGCCGTACTCGCTGAGCTCTCGCCACGGAACTGTCCCTCGACACGACCCGGGGGCGCCGCTGACTTGGCGCCGGCACCCGCGCTTGCCCGCACGCCCGCGTGGGCGCCCCCCGTCTCGGACGACACGCGTCCCAGCCGTGCGGTCTCGGCGACCCTAAGCGGCCCATGCCGGCGGCTTAATCTTTTTGCAACCCGCTGACGCCATCATCTGAGTAGTCCAATGCTGCTGCTGATCCTCTTTGCCCTGATCGCCGGCGCAGGCACGGCGATCACCCCGTGCGTGCTGCCGGTGCTGCCCGCCCTCTTATCGGCGAGCGCGGCGGGCGGACGCCGGCGGCCGCTCGGGATCGTGCTCGGCCTGGCGATCACGTTTACGATCGCGATCGTCGCCCTCGCCCAGATCACGAAGGGGATCGGGCTGGCCAGCGGTGCGGCGCGGACGGTCGCGGTGGTGATCCTGATCGCGTTCGGCGCGCTGATGCTCGTCCCGCAGCTCGCCGCGAGGGTCCAGGCGCCTCTGTCCCGCCTGGCCCGCTTCGGCCCGCGCACCAGGGGGACCGGCTTCTGGTCGGGGCTCGGCGTGGGCGGCGCGCTCGGCTTCGTGTGCGCGCCTTGTGCCGGCCCGATCCTCGCCGCGGTGATCTCGGTCAGCGCGTCGGGCAATACCTCAGCCAGAGTGGTGGCGGTCGCGATCGCCTACGTCGCCGGCCTGAGCGCGGTGCTGATGCTTTACGCCGTCGGGGGCCGGCGCCTGGTGGGAGTGGTGCGCCGGCGGGCCGGGGCCTTCCCGATCGAGCGCGCGCTCGGCGTGATCCTGCTCGCGACGGGGCTCGTGATGGCGACCAACCTCGATGTGCGCTTCGAAGACGCGCTCGCCAAGGCGACAGGCACCGGGCGCTCCGGTGTGCTCGCGTTCCTCGTCGATCCCACCCGCTCGCTGGAGGGCTCGAGCGCGGCTAAGACCCAGATCGCGTCGCTGCGGCCGGCGTCGCGGTTTGCGCTTGCCCAGCAGCGAGCCGGCGACGCGGCCAACCCCCAGGCGGCCGGCGTCGCGATCCCCGGTGTGCAGACACCCCCGCTCCCGGAGCTCGGTCAAGCGCCGCAGTTCACCGACAACCAGGATTGGTTCAACACCTCGCGCGACCGGCCGCTCACGCTCGCCGGGCTGCGCGGCCGCGTGGTGCTCGTGGACTTCTGGACCTACACGTGCATCAACTGCATCCGCACGCTTCCGTTCCTGAAGGGCCTCTACGCCACATATCACCCGTATGGCCTTGAGATCGTCGGCGTGGAGTCACCGGAGTTCACCTTCGAGCAGGAGGCGAGCAATGTCCGCCAGGCGATCGGAGCCGACGGGCTGCGCTATCCGGTCGTGCAGGACAACAATCTCGGCACCTGGAACGCCTATGGCAACCAGGACTGGCCGGCCGAGTACCTGATCGACGCGCACGGGGAAGTCAGGCACACGCAGATCGGAGAGGGCGACTACAAGCGGGACGAGGCCGCCGTCCGCGAGTTGCTAGCGCAGGCTGGCGCACGCAGCCTGCCGGCGCCGATGACCGCAAAGGCGCTGATCCCCTCCGCGCAGCTCGCGACACCGGAGACCTACCTGAGCTCGGCTCGGGCGCAGGGACTGTTCGTCGCACCGTTGAAAGCCGGCGTCCACAGCTACAGCGCCCCGAGCAACCTTCAGGTCAACCAGTTCGCGCTGCAGGGACGCTGGGCGATCAGCCAGCAGTCCGCCACACCCGTCTCACCCGGCGCATCGATCAATGCCCGCTTTCAGGCGGCCAACGTCTACCTGGTCCTCACCTCGTCGGGGAACGTTCCCCGCCGGGTGAATGTGCTCCTCGACGGTCACGCGATCGGAGCCAGCCAGGCGGGCGCCGATGTCCATGGCTCAGGCGTCACCGTCAGCGGCCAGCGCCTCTACTCGCTGGTTTCGCTTCACGGCGCACAACGGCATTCCCTAGCCGTGAAGCTGCCGCCGGGCGTGAGCGCCTACGACTTCACGTTTGGCTGAGTTGGCAGCCAGCATCGCCTCCGCCTTCAGCAGGTCCTGAGCGCAGTTGACGTTGAATAGTGCATCGCCGTCCTCGTCACCGACCTCGAGCAGGCGCGGTCCGAGCGCGGCAACCGCCTCGCGCATCGTTGGCAACCTCGCGCCCTGCGCGGCGTCCGCCAGAGCGCTGGCGAGCGGCTCTGCCGCGCCGGGCTCATAGCAGCCGAGCAGCGGCTGAGCAGCGCCCCCGCACGCGGCGAGGACCGCGAGGCTCGGCCCCGGGTCAGCGCCCGCGCTCCCGGTCGTGCCAGGTGTGAGGTCCTCATCGGGGATGCGGCTCGCGGCGGGGATGCGGCTCGCGGCGGCGGCGCGCCTCGCGGCGGGGGCACGGTCCGCGGCTGGGGCGCGGCTCGCGCGCGCGATGCGCTCGATCAGCGCGGGTGTCACAAACGGTAGATCCCCTGCGCACACGAGGACCGGACGACCCGCCGCCATGCCGAGCGCGTGGAGGATGCCCACCAGCGGATGGCGCGGAAGCGCCGGCTCGCTCCACACGGCCGCACCCGGCAGGCTCGGGAGCTCGGTATCGGGCTTGCCGACGATCGCGACATCGGTCAAGACGGCGCGCAGGGCGTACATCGGGTAGGCGATCAGAGGCCTGCCGCAGAGCTCCACGATCGCCTTGGCACCGCCGATCCGGCGCCCCAGCCCCCCGGCCAGAATCACGCCGACCGGCTCGCCACGCGGGGCCATTAGCGCGCGTGCCAGTGCTCGTTCATCTGGGCATCGTAGAATCAATCAGATGGAGGGCTCGACCGAGGTCAGGAGCTGGTTGCGCTGCTACCGCTGCTGGTCGCAGAACCTCGAGGTCCAGGTCCACTACGAGGGCATCCACCGGATCGATCCCCAGAGCGGCGAGCGCGCCGATGTCGTCGACGAGATGCAGGAAGCGGTGGTGCAGTGCCTGGAGTGCATGCACGACCAGCCCCACCTCGGGTTTCACAACGGGCGCGTGGAGCCGATCGAGGATCGCTGGGAGCGGATGATCGCGGGGACACCGTGGGTGGCGTCGTGCACGGTGACCGTCGACGCCGACGACGTGGAGTCCTGCTCGGGCCCGGAGGCCGGCGATGCGCTCTCCTATGCCGCGTTCGGGGACAACGGGACACGGGAGTTCTTCACCCACGTGCGCTTCCACAAGCACGACGAGGAGCACATCGTCGTGCACCTGCTGGTCGAGCTGTACGCCCGCTCGATCGAGGAGGCGACCGAGGTGCTGGAGGAGGCTGCGCGCGGAACGCTCGCGCTCACGTCGCTGGCGGAGGAGTCCCGCCCACCCGCCTCCACCGGCGAGGGGCAGCACTAGAACCGCCGGGCACCGGGACGGGGTCAGCGCCGGGCGCCGGGGCGGGGTCAGCGCCGGGCGGCTGAGCTGGACCAGTGTCGGGCGCCAGAGCTAGACCCGTGCCGGCGCCCCCGGGGCGACGGCGTACGCCGCGGGCATTCCATGCCTCCTCGGCTACAAGCGCCAGCGCGACGGGCACGGTCGCCGGCAGCTCGGCCACGGCCAGGAACAGCAGGTCAAAGACGGCGGCGAGCACGAACGTGAAGAGGGCCGCCAGCCGCTGGCGGCTGCGCTCTCGCGCCAGCACCGCACCGAGTAGCGCGGCGACGAACAGGTCGCCGTACCCGAGCGTGACCGAGCCGAACAGCTCTGATTGAAGCTGGGGCAGCCCGCCGGGCGGACGCGCGGCGTTCAGGGTCGCGTTCGGGCGCTGCAGCAGGTCGCTGACGATCAACCAAGTGTCCGCAGCCGCCATCAGCACGATCCCAACCTTCAGCCATCGAGCCGGAGTCACGGCTCCCAGCAGCACTCCGAGCGTGACGCAGCTCAGCGCGGAGAGCAGCGCCGCCGCCGCCTGCCCGGCAAGCGTCTTGGGCACTGCCCAGGCGAGCGCGAACAGAGCAATGGCCCCCGTGGCGGCAATCGGCCTCGCGCCCCGCATCGCCCAGCCAAGCGCCCCGGCCGCAAGTGGCGGCACGGCGACAAGCGCGAGGTATGTAAGGCCGACCGCGGTATCCGACACGTAGCGGATCGCGAATATGACCACCACGATCGAGCCGAGTGGGACCAGCGCCCAGCCACGGCCGCTCAGGCGTTGCAGCGAACCGAGCCCGGGTGCGAGCCGCGGTGCCGCGACAACGCCCGCCTGCAGCGCCAGCACGGCGGCGTCCGAAGCTACGAAGGTAAAGGGGCCCGTCACGCCTTCCGAGCCTACGGCGTGAATGGGGCCTACGACGCGGGTGAGGCCGCAGCGCTGGTGGGGCCCTCAGGCGACCCGGCCCTCCAGCGCCTCGAGCTGTGCGCGCAGCGGCGCCGGCAGCGCGTCGCCAAACCTGGCGTAGTGCTCGTGCATCTGCGGAAGCTGCTGCTTCCACTCGTCGGGGTCGACGGCGAGCAGCTTGGCCATCACGTCCTCGGAGACGTCGAGGCCGTCGATGTCGATCCCGCCCTCGGCTGGCGGAACCATCCCGATCACCGTCTCCTGCGCCTTCGCGCTGCCCTCGCAGCGACCGAAGATCCACGCCAGGACGCGCGAGTTCTCGCCGAAGCCGGGCCACATGAACTTCCCGTCCTCGTCCTTGCGAAACCAGTTGACGTAGAAGATCTTCGGCAGCTTTGCGCCCTCGCGCTCGCCGATCGCCAGCCAATGCGCGAGGTACTCGCCCATGTGATAACCGCAGAACGGGAGCATCGCCATCGGATCGAAGCGCAGCTTGCCGACGGTGCCGGCGGCAGCGGCCGTCATCTCCGAGGACATGATCGACCCGATGAACACGCCGTGCTCCCAGTCGCGCGCCTCGCTGACGAGCGGGACGACGGTGGCCCGGCGCCCACCGAACAGCATCGCGTCGATCGGCACGCCGGCCGGGTCCTCCCACTCGGGTGCGATCGAGGGGCATTGCGAGGCCGGCGTCGTGAAGCGGGCGTTTGGATGGGCGGCGGGCACGTCGGAGGAGGGCGTCCAGTCGTTGCCGTGCCAGTCGATCGCGTGCTCCGGTGGCTCCCCCGTCATCCCCTCCCACCAGACATCGCCGTCGTCGGTCTTGGCGCAGTTGGTGAAGATCGAGTTGCGCTCGACGGTGTCGATCGCTCTCGGATTGGTCTTCGCGCCGGTGCCGGGGGCCACGCCGAAGAACCCCGCCTCCGGGTTGACGGCGTGCAGGCGCCCGTCGGAGCCGAACTTCATCCACGCGATGTCGTCGCCGATCGTCTCGACCTTCCAGTCCGCGAGCGTCGGGATCAGCATCGCGAGGTTGGTCTTGCCACAGGCGCTCGGGAACGCCGCCGAGACGTACTTGACCTCGCCCGCGGGCGAGGTCAATTTGAGGATCAGCATGTGCTCGGCGAGCCAGCCATCGTCGCGCGCCATGACCGAGGCGATCCGCAGCGCGAAGCACTTCTTGCCCAGCAGCGCGTTGCCGCCGTATCCCGAGCCGTATGACCAGATCTCACGGGTCTCGGGGAAGTGCACGATGTACTTGTTCTCGGCGTTGCATGGCCAGGGCACGTCCTGCACGCCTTCGGTGAGCGGCATCCCGACCGAGTGCAGACACGGCACATAGTCCTTGTCGTCGCCGATCACGTCGAGCGCCGGCTGTCCCATCCGAGTCATGATCCGCATCGACAGGACCACGTAGGGCGAATCGGTGAGCTCCACACCAACGTGGGAGATCGGCGAGCCGAGCGGGCCCATCGAGAACGGGACCACGTACATCGTGCGCCCGCGCATCGAGCCGCAGAAGAGGGTTGTAAGCATTTCGCGCATCTCCGCTGGATCGCGCCAGTTGTTGGTCGGCCCCGCGTCGTGCTCGCGAGCTGGGCAGACGAACGTCCGATCCTCGACCCGGGCCACGTCGGCCGGATCCGAGCGCGCAAGGTAGGAGTTGGGCCGCTTGGCCTCGGAGAGCTTCTCGAACGTGCCCGCGGCGACGAGCGTCTGAGCCAGGTGCTCGTACTCCTCCGCCGACCCGTCGCACCAATGGACCTCGTCGGGCTGGGTCAGCTTCGCGACTTCGTCTACCCACTCGCGTAGGCCGGCGTGGCTAGTGGTCGCTTGATGCGTCGGGGCGGTCTGAGACATGGCGTTCGGGTGCTCCTCGGTCTGCTTGGTGTTTGGTGGCCGTGCAAGCGTACCTCCGGCGGGCGCCGAACAGCTACTCCACCGGCAGCGGCGGGCGCCGAACAGCTACTCCACCGGCGACTCAGCCGCTGCGGGCGACTCGCCGGCGTTCTTACGCGGTACGAGGACGAGCCGCTTGAACTCGGCGACGAGCACGCCGTCCTGGTTCAGCACTCGGGTCTGCACCCTCACCATGCCGCGATCGGGCTTTGAGCGCGAAGGATTGACCTCCAGCACCTCGGACTCGCAGTAGAGCGTGTCGCCGTGGAACACGGGCGCGGGGTGCTTGAGCTCCTCGGTCGCGAGATTGGCGATCGCCTTGCCGCTGACGTCCGAGACGCTCATCCCGAGCGCCAGCGAGTAGACCAGCGGCCCGACGACTACGTTGCGGCCCTGCTGGGAGGCCTTGGCGTAGACGTCGTTGAGGTGCAGCGGATGATGGTTCATCGTGATCAGGCAGAACAGGTGGTCGTCTGACTCGGTGACCGTCTTGGCGGGCCAGTGCTTGTAAACCGCCCCGACCTCGAACTCCTCCAGGTAGCGGCCATAGGGATGGGCGCCGCTGGCCTCGCGGGCCGCCTGATCGGTCTCGAATTGCGTCATGGGCTCTCCTTGGATCGGTTCAGGCAGCCTGTGCCTGAGCGGACTGCGAATTGTGCGTCGGCAGGCCGAAAGGATGCCAGGGTGCCGAGGCGCCCGCGTGGATCTTCAGTACTTGATCCGGAACTTCCCGATGAAGGTGATCGGGTTGCCGTCGGGGTCGGTGATCGCCGAGAGACGAACGTTCTTGTTCGCCGTTTCGGTCGTACCGGAAGCCAAGCCTCTTCCCGAAAGGTCGGCAAGGTGCTTGTCCAGATCGTCCACGGCGAAATTCAGCAAAGCGCTACCGGCGCGGCCAGCGTCGTGGAGGAGGTGGCGGCAACGGTTCTTGGGTCCTCGGTCACTTCACTCTCCTGAGATGCCGGGCCTGGCGGCGGCAAGCAGCACGACGCCGATGCCGTTGGCAACGTCCTCGAACTCGGCTGGCCGGTGCGGCCAGGTCGGGTCATACCCGCGCGGTATCGCGGCGGAAGCGCCAGGCGGCACCCCCGACGAAGATCATCAGCCAGACAATCAGGTTGACCACCCAGGTCGGGTGCAAACTGCCGCCGGTGAGCGGGTAGTGCACGAGCTGGCTGAGACCGTACAGCGGCGTGTACTGCGCCAAGTTCTGCAAGGTCGAGGAGAACTGGCTCAGCGGGATGAACACGCCACCGCCGAATGCGAACAGCATCAGCGCGAACCCGATGATCTGCATGACGTTCTCCGACGGGAGCAGATAGCCGATGAAGAGACCGAAGGCGGCGAACAGCAGCGACCCGATCCACAGACACAGCGCGGTGATGATCCACACGTGCACCGGCATCGATGGCTTGCCCGTGATCGCGCCGACGATATAGACGGCTAGGACGGCGGCCAGTCCCAGCACCAGCGAGGTCAGCATCTTGGTCCGCCCGGCCGCGAGGCTCTTGACCTCGGCCGCGGTCCCGTCGGCCACTATCTCCCCCGTGCGGATCAGAACGATGCGACCTGCATAGGCATCTGCCTCCTCGAGGTAGTGCGTCGCGAACAGGATCGTCCGGCCCTTCGCGGCGTCCTCGGTGATCGCCTTCCAGAACTCGCGCCTGCCCTCCACATCCATGCCCTGCGTCGGCTCGTCGAGGATCAGCAACTCCGGGTCGGGCAGAAGCGCCATCGCGAACCGAAGCCGCTGTTGCTCTCCGCCGGAGCACTTGCCGACCATGCGATCCTCGATCTCCGCGATACCAGCCCGCGCCAGCACCTCGCCGACCGGGCGGCTCGACGCAAACAGCTTCGAGGTGTATCGGAGCGTCTCGCCCACATTGAGATCCTTGAGCAGGCCACCGCTCTGCATCACGGCCGAAACGAGGCCCCGACTGATCGCCTCGCGCGGCGCCATGCCGAAGACTTCAACCTCGCCGTCGGTAGGCCGCGACAAGCCAAGGATCATGTCGATCGTCGAGGTCTTGCCGGCGCCGTTGGGGCCGAGGAAAGCGATCACCTCTCCTGAGTGCACCGCCAGGTCGATTCCCCGAACAGCCTTTACCGTGCCGAAGCTCTTGTGCACGCCACGCAGGTCAACAGCGAGCGGCAAGCTTGCGCGGGCCTCGGACCCCGGACCCCCGAGTTGACGTCGCATTGGTGAACGTCATCGCCCCATCATCGCGCACCGTTGTAGCGCTTATCGTCGTGCGCTGCGCGACGCATCCCCACAAGCCCCGGTAGGTCCGGCGAAGACCTCGGACATCAAACGTGTGTTCGGCTAGCACTTGCGGCGATTCGCATCAGGGCGGACTAGGGTCTATCTCAATAGTCAATGGTCATGCTCGATGATTGCGCTGACCCCTCGATGTCGGTGGCGTCTGCGCCGACGTCACACGCTGCGTGCCAGCGCGGTGACGGTCTTGCCAGCGTCACGCACCCGCGCAGCGCGGCGCGCGACGTGCGGCCGAGGAGTGCGGCGCGAGCGGACATCGGCCGGGAGCGGACATCGCTTTGCGAGCGGACATCGGCCGGGCCAGGAGGCTCTTGGCCGGCTTTTCGGGCCAGGAGGCTCTTGGCCGGCTTTTCGGGCTGTCAGGAGCGCAGGACGCGTTTCCGGCGCGTCATAACTCGACACTCGAAGGCGACTGCGAGGCGAGTGTCGTGTGCGTGTCGCTATGCGCGCTCTACACGACAGTCGATCTTCTGAGGACGGCGAGTGTCGAGTTGTGATTTATGCGCTGTCTTAGAAAGCGCCGGTTGCGCCGCGCCCTCAGAGCCGCGAGCCGGCCGCTGCCTCTGCGAAGGGGGATCGGGACATGGCTCGTTGTCATGGCGCTACCGGGCTGCACCTCGGCGACAGCACCCGTGTGCTGACTTACGCGGTGAAGGACGAACACGAAGACTCGGTCCGCTATTACCGACGACTAGGGTATCCATTTAGCCGGAGTAGCGCTGGGCCTGTCGCCAGGGCCGGCGGGCCCCGTCCCGATCAATCGAAGCACCGGGGCTTGGTGGCGTAGGCCGCAAGCAACGGGCGCCCAGTAGCGGCGCGGGGCCGGGAGCACACGGGCGCCCCATAGCGCTAGCGTTGCGCGCAACCAACCAGGAGATTGCCCGTGCGAAACCCACGCGACTTTGGAAAGCCACTTGCGATCGGCGCCCCCGATCCGGTGCTCGAGATCCCATTCAAGCCATCGCGGATGATCCACTTCTTCGATCCGAGCAACGAGAAGATGGCGGCCAAGCTGCCCGAGCTCGCCGCCAAGGCGGACATCCTGCTCGGAAACCTCGAGGATGCGGTTTCCGTGGAGCGCAAGATTCCCGCCCGCGAGGGCCTGGTCAAGGCCGGCAAGGAGGTCGACTTCGGCGAGACGGCCCTGTGGACGCGGGTCAACAGCCTCGAGTCGCCGTGGGTGCTCGACGACCTGACGACGCTCGTGAGCGAGATCGGCGACAAGCTCGACGTCGTGATGGTTCCCAAGGTCGAAGGACCCTGGGACATCCACTACGTCGACCGGCTGCTCGCCCAGCTCGAGGCCAAGGCGGGCGTGAGGCGCCCGATCCTGATCCACGCTCTGCTAGAGACTGGCCTCGGCATGGCCAACGTGGAGGAGATCGCAACGGCGAGCCCGCGGATGCAGGGCATGAGCTTGGGCCCCGCGGACCTCGCTGCCTCACGGCGGATGAAGACTACTCGAGTCGGCGGTGGACACCCGGGTTATCGGGTGATCGCCGATCCCGACGCCACAGACCCTGAGGCGTCGCGGATCTCCGCTCAGCAGGACCCGTGGCACTACACGATCGCGCGCATGGTCGACGCCTGCACGTCCGCCGGGATCCTCCCCTTCTACGGCCCATATGGGGACATTCGCGATGTCCAGGGGGCCGAGACGCAGTTCCGCGCGGCGTTTCTGCTCGGCTGCGTGGGCACGTGGTCGCTGCACCCTGTGCAAATCGAGATCGCGAAGAAGGTCTTCAGCCCTGACCCCGACGAGGTGCTGTTCGCCAAGAAGGTGCTGGAGGCGATCCCCGACGGCCGTGGCGTCCACATGATCGACGGCAAGATGCAGGACGACGCGACCTGGAAGCAGTGCAAGGTGATGGTCTCGCTCGCGCAGATGCTCGCCGACAAGGATCCCGAGCTGGCAGAGGCATACGAGTTGGAGCCGGCGCCCGCGTAAGAGCGGGCTTGTAGCAAGGCCGCCCCGCCGCAAGGGGGGCCGGTCTTGCAGTTTTGCAGCTCTCCGATAGGGTTCGGCACCGATTCGATGCGCTTCTTCGAGTACGAGTCAAGGGCGATCGTGGCCAAGGCGGGGATCCCCGTGAGCAAGCACGGCTTCGCCAAGTCCGCCGAGGAGGCGGTCGCGATCGCCGAGCAGATCGGCGGAGCGGTCGTGATCAAGTCCCAGGTGCTGACCGGGGGGCGGATGAAGGCCGGCGGTGTGCAGTTCGCCGACACGCCGCAGGAGGCGACGCGGCACGCCGAGCACGTATTGGAGCTGGAGATCGGCGGCCACCTGCCGCGCGGCGTGCTGGTCGACTCGCGCGCCGATGTCGAGCACGAGTACTACGCCGGGGTCGTATGGGACGGAATCCGCAAGCGCCCCGTGATCCTGTTCTCGGACATGGGTGGGATCGACATCGAGGAGGTCGCCGAGCGCCACCCCGACCACGTGGCACGGGCGCACTTCTCGACGCTCCGGCCATTCTCCGACTGGCAGGCCAAGCAGGTGATCGCCTCGCTGGCGATCACCGGCCGGGCGCTGACTCGCCTCACCCCGATCCTGACCAGCCTCGCCCGATTGTTCCTGCGCTACGACATGACGCTGGCCGAGATCAACCCCCTGGGGGAGCTGAAGGATGGCTCCTTCGTCGCACTCGATGCCCACATGGAGATGGAGAACGAGGCGCGGGGCCGACAGAAGGCGCTGCTGCACGAGCTCGGGGTCGGGGACGAGGAGACCCGTCAAGCGCGCGAGGCGACCGCGTTCGAGCTCGCAGGCGAGCAGGTCGACGCCCAGGACCACCGCGGCGTCGCCGGCAACGTGACCGAGTTCGAGGGCAACCTCGGCCTGGTGATTGGCGCCGGAGGAGGCTCTCTGACGCTGTTCGACGCCGTCCGTGCACAGGGGGGCGAACCGGCCAACTACTGCGAGATCGGCGGCAACCCGTCGGTCGCCAAGACGTGCGGACTGGCGAAGCTGGTGCTGCAGAAGCCCGGCGTCGAGAAGATCGCGGTGATGATGTCGATCGTCTCCAACACTCGCGTCGACATCGTCGCGCGCGGGGTGATCAAGGCGTGCATCGAGCTCGGCTGCGAACCGGCCGAGAAGATCGCGATCTTCCGCATCCCCGGGGCGTGGGAGGAGGAGGGCTTCAAGATCCTGGAGCACTACGGGGTGCCATACGCCGACCGCTCGGTGTCCCTGCACGAGGCCGCCAGGCGGGCGGTGGAGAAGGTCGGCCCTAGCGCAACCGCAGGCGGCCCATCATGAGCATCTTGATCGACGAGCGCACCACGTTCCTCGTCCAGGGAATCACCGGTCGCGAGGCCGTCAACCTGACGCGGGAGTGTCTCGACTACGGAAACGGCGCGAAGATTGTCGCCGGGGTCACACCCGGCCGGCGCGGGCGCGATGTGCACGGCGTGCCGGTATTCGACACGGTCGAGCAGGCGGTCGAGCACCACGGCGGCCCGATCGAAGGCTCGGTCGTGACGGTCCCCCCCGCATTCACCAAGGATGCCGTGTTCGAGGCGCTCGAGCACGGCGTGGAGCTGGTGGTGATCGTGACCGAGCGGATCCCTCGCGGGGATGTCGCGCAGATGGTCGAGCTCGCGAACGAGCGTGGGGCGCGGATCATCGGCCCCAACTGCCTGGGGATGATCGTCCCGGACGTGATCAAGATGGGGGGGATCGGCGGACCTGCGCGCGACGCCGCCAAGTCCTATACGCCCGGCCCGGTCGGGGTGATCTCTCGCTCGGGCGGGATGACGACCGAGATGTCCTCGACCCTGAGCGCGGCCGGCCTCGGACAGTCGACAGCCGTCTCGATCGGCGGCGATGCGATCATCGGCTCAAATTACGCCGAGCTGATGCCGCTCTTCGAAGCCGACGAGCAGACCGAGGCGATCGTTATCTACACCGAGCCGGGCGGCCGGATGGAAGCCGAGCTCGCGAGCTGGGTCAAGGAGAACGACTCGCGCCTGCCGATCATCGCGTTCATGGCGGGGCGGTTCATGGACGAGATGCCGGGCATGAGCTTCGGACACGCTGGAACGATCGTCGAGGGCAAGGAGGACACCGCCAGTGAGAAGATCGTCCGTCTTGCCGAAGCGGGGATCGTGGTCGCCGAGGAGATCTCCCAGATCCCGGATATCGTCAAGGAGAAGATCGGGCGAAGCTCGGGCACCGGAGCCACGGAGACGACGGGGTGAGCAAAGCCTTGTTCATCGACGTCCAGGTCGACGAGTCCGTGGGGAGCGACCGCGAGCTCGCCGCCAAGCTGGCCGAGGTGTGCCCTGTGGACATCTTCGGAGCGGGGCAGGAGGGCGTCGAGATAGTGGACGAGAACCTCGACGAGTGCGTCCTGTGCAGGCTCTGCATGAACGCTGCTCCCCCCGGCTCGGTGCGGGTGATCAAGCTCTATGACGGCGGCGCGGTGCTGGGGGAGTGACGACGCGGGTGCTGGGGGCCGGCGGACGCGTTGCCTGCGCCTGATGGCGCAACGTCCCGGGCCGGGCGTGCCGAGAGCCGGCTCCGGGTCAGCGCAACCAAGTAGGATCAGCGCCAATGGCCAAGAGGATCCTGATCGAGGGCTCCCTGGTGCGAGGCGCGTACGGGCTCATCTCACTGCTGTTGCCAAAGCTGCTGTTCGGCCTCGTCAGGGAGAGCGAGGCTGACCTCGGCGTCAAGGCACGTTACTTCAACCGCTTGTTCGGCGGCCGGGACCTGCTCGTGGCCAGCGGCACCCTGGCCGCGGTCCGCTCCGGTGCACTGAGCGGCGCCGTGAAGGCCAACCTGGCCTGCGAGCTGACCGACACCATTTCGCTCGTAGAGGAGGTTCGCGTCCGTGGCGGGCGCCGTGGCCTCCGGACTGGGATGGACCGCATCCTCGCGCTCGGGCTCGCGTTCAACATCGCCGGCTACGTGGCTTGGGTGCGGGCGCTGCGGGCGCTATGAACCTCGCGAGCATCCTCACCGCATCCGTCGCGCGCGATCCCGCGCGCATCGCCCTGAAGCTCGATGACACCGAGGTCAACTACGGCCTGCTGGACGAGGCGACTGCGCGCCTTGCCGGGCTGCTCCACGGCAAGGGCGTCGTCAGCGGCGACCGCGTCGGGGTCATGCTTCCCAACGTTCCGTACTTCGCCATCTGCTACTACGGCGTCCTGCGGATGGGCGCCGTGGTCGTGCCGATGAACGTGCTGCTCAAGCGCAGGGAAGTCGCGTTTTATCTCCGTGATTCTGCAACCAAGCTCCTGTTCGCCTGGGATGGGTTCGAGGAGGAGGCGCGGGCAGGCGCGCAGGACGCCGGTGCAGACTGCGTGATCCTGCGCACCGGCGAGTTCGAGCAGTTGCTCGGGGCAGCCGATTCGCACCGCGAGCTGGTCGAGACCGCAGACGACGAGACCGCGGTGATCCTCTACACCTCGGGCACGACCGGCACCCCCAAGGGCGCCGAGCTCACGCACTCCAACCTCTTGCGCAACTGCGAGGTCTCGCGCGGGCTGTTCGACCTCGGCGCGGAAGCGGTGGTGTTGGGTGCGCTGCCCCTGTTTCACTCATTCGGCCAGACGTGCGGGTTGAACGCGACGATCGTCGGCGGCGGGACGCTGACGCTGATCCCGCGCTTTGACCCCGCCCAGGCCCTGGAGATCATCCAGCGTGACCACGTGAGCGTATTCGAGGGCGTCCCGACGATGTACGGAGCGATGCTCCACTACCCCCACCGTGGCGACTACGACACCTCGACGCTCGAGTTCTGCGCCTCGGGGGGCTCGGCGATGCCGGTCGAACTGATGCGCGGGTTCGAGCAGGCGTTCGACTGCAAGGTCCTGGAGGGCTATGGCCTTTCGGAGACTTCGCCTGTGGCGTCGTTCAACCATCCCGACCGGGAGCGTAAGCCCGGGTCGATCGGCACCCCGATCGAGGGCATCGAGATGAAGGTGGTCGACGACGCGGGCGACGAGGTCGAGCAGGGCGAGGTCGGCGAGATCGCAGTTCGCGGTCACAACGTGATGAAGGGCTACTGGAAGGCGCCCGATGCAACCGCAGAGGTGATCCGCGACGGTTGGCTTCACACCGGCGACATGGCGCGCATGGACGAGGACGGCTACTTCTTCATCGTCGACCGCAAGAAGGACATGATCATCCGCGGCGGCTACAACGTCTATCCGCGGGAGATCGAAGAGGTTCTCTATGAGCATCCGGCGGTGCGCGAGGCGGCGGTGGTCGGGCTGGCCCACGACGAGCTGGGCGAGGAGATCGGTGCCGCCGTGGCACTCAAGGACGGCGCCCAGGCAAGCGCCGATGAGCTGCGCGACTACGTCAAGGACCAGGTGGCGGCCTACAAGTACCCGCGCCGTGTCTGGTTCGTAGACGAGCTCCCCAAGGGCCCGACGGGAAAGATCCTCAAGCGCGAGATCGAGCCGCCACCGAGCGCTTGAGCAAGGCGATCGAGTATCGGCGCTCCTTCTGGCGCAGTGCGCTCAGCGGACCGTTTCGGCCCGCTGCCGGCGGCCGTGACGATCGGTTCCCTCGGCGCCCTGGCGTGGGTGGCCTTTCAAGACCCAAGCACTGTCCTGCAACGGGGGGTTCGTGATCGTGGCGCTGATGCAGGCGACGCGGTCCACGCAGATATCACTGGTGGATGAGCTCGACCCAGTTCCTGAACGCCGTCGCACTCGGCCAGATGGCATCACCGCCGCCTCCACGGACCGCTCCAGGGACGACGCGACGATCGTCTTCGCGCCCACCAACCTCCAGTAGCGCTAACTGGCACGTGATGTCTCAGTTTCCTGAAATGTCGCACTAGAAGATGGCAAGAGCGACATGCGGTGGGAGCCGAGCGCGAGATCCAGCTCGGAGAACGCCCCGAACCTCGAGCGAAGGACGGTCGCGGACCGCGTAGCTACCACTTTGCCGATGTTTGGTTAGCCGGGCTCCCTGGCCCGGCATATCATTCCTCGCGGACTGGACGCAAGAGCACAACTGAGGAGAAGACCGAGCGATGAAGAAAATCTTTGAGATCATCTGCTGCATCCTGCACCCCGTAGCCGTGGTGCTGATCTGGATCAACCTGCTGTTCCGCGGCGATCTCGGCCTGATCGCGAAACTCCCGTGGGCGATCGCGTCGATTGTGCCGCTTGTCCCGTTCGTCTACGTCCTCACCGGCAATGACCTCTGGTAGCTGCAGCGGGCTAACCGGGGCGTCGTGTGCCAGTACGTGAAAATGTTGCAGTAGAGGTGTCTAACTGGGACGCGATCGCGTATGCTCGATGCGTGGAGCGGGAGCCACAGGATGACTTACCGGCTCAGATCGAGCGCAGCGCAGTCCGCCTCCGCCGCGATTGCGTAATCAGACCCTCGTGCCCTGGTCTGATGGCTTTATGACGCATGAGACAATTCACCAACCCGGCGCCAACGGCCGGCCCCAGCGAAAGGAAGACAACGATGGCGACAGAGCAGAAGACAAGCGAGCAGGCCACTGCGGGCTCCTCCGCACAGACCGGAAGCGCGATGACTCGCCGCGGGCAGGACTCGCCGCTCGACACCGGCCACGGCCAGACGACGATCAACGACCAGGTGGTCTCGAAGGTCGCGGGAATCGCCGCGCGCGAGGTGCCAGGAGTCCATGTCCTTGGCGGCGGCGCCTCGCGCGCGTTCGGTGCGATGACCCAGCGCGTTGGCCTCGGTGACGAGCGCTCCCAGGGCGTCTCTGTAGAGGTCGGTGAGAAGGAGGCGGCGGTCGACTTGAGGCTGATCGTCGAGTACGGGGAGTCGATCCCGCAGGTCGCAGAAGCGATTCGCAACAACGTGATCAAGCGGATCGAGGGGATCACCGGCCTGTCTGTCACCGAGGTGAACATCGCGGTGGATGACCTGCACTTCCCCGGCGATGATGATAGTCAAGACGAGACCAGCCGCGTCCAGTAGGCGGCTTAGAGTCCGTGGGCGACAGCTTGTCAGGCGCGGGCCCGGCGAACCCTTCGCCGAGCGCGGGCCCGGCGGGGGAGGGTGGGCTCCGCTCGCCGCGCGTCGAGTTCGCGCGGCTCGCGTTAACGGCGGCACTCGCACTGCCCGGCGTAGTTGCAGGCAATGCGGGCGAGCGTGGCATCTACATGATCCAATCCGGTAATGCTCCGCTGACTGGAATCCTCGCCGTCGCCGAGCCAGGCTATCGCTACAGCATCGACCTCTTCCTAACGGCCGGGCTCGTCCCACTGCATCCGCTCGGCGAGCAGGTGCGCGACGCTGTTAGGAGTGCGGCTGAGCGCGCCGGGATGAAAGACGCTCTCGGCGAGCTGACGGTCACGTTCCTCGATCTGGATCCTCAGACGCAGGAGCCTGACGGCGATCAGGCCGGGGCGTGGCGTCAGTGATCCTGGTGCTGAAGACGCTGGTGCGTTTGATCGGCTTCCTGCTGGCGCTGGCGCTCTGCATCATCGGATTGGCGCTGGCCGTCTTCTCGATCCAAGGAGGCAAGTCCGGCCTGAGCATCACCCATCTAGCCCACCTCGTCCATCTGCCCGCGCTGCGACACGACGTCGACACCTTCCTCACGCGCATGGAGGCGAGCGGACCCGTCGCGGTGGTGGCGCTGGCCAGCGGCGTGGGCGCGGTGATCATCGGCGTGCTGGCGCTCGTCGGCGTGCTCGTACCCACCAGAGAGCGCCTCCTCACGCTCTCGAGCTCAGGGGACGAGGCGCTCCTTGCCCGCCGCCGGGCGCTGGCAGCGCTCACGCGCTCGCTTGCAGAGCGAGCCGATGGAGTCAGCGAAGCCAAGGTGCGCGTGCGCGTGCGCGTGCGCAGGCGTGGGGGCGGGAAGCTCACCGTCCGCGCTCAGCACACACGAGCAACCGACGCGACGGCGGCACGCAGCGCTCTAGAAGCGGCGCTCGCGCCGCTGATCGGGCCACTCCCGCTGAGCGCCAAGCTGAAAGTGCGCCCCCCGGAGCAGGGTGCGGGAGTCGAGTAGTGCTTCGCCAGCGTATTCGCTTCCGTACATTTCCGCTGCGAGCGCTCAACCGGGTGCTGGTCGACCTGCTGGCGCTGGCCCTGATTTGGGGCGGCGTCGCGGTCGCGTTGCTGGCGGTGAAGGTCGGTCGCGCGTCGGTCAGCGACGTCACCGGCTACCGGCAACTCTACCGATCGGTGACCGGCATCGCCTCCGGCGACGTGCAGGGCGCCACCCGCGCCTGGATTGCGGGCGCCGGGGTGCTCTGCTTCCTGCTATTCGGCTTGCTCGCCTTCAAGAGCCTTCCTCGTCCCTACCGGGCTCGGCGCGTGGTCGAGCTCGAGCTCGACCACGAGGAAAGAGGCGAGCTCACGGTCGCCCCCGCCGCGGTGGAGCACATGGCCGAGCTTGCCGCGAGCCAGGACGAGCGCGTCGCCTCCGCCAGTGGGCGCTACCTCAGCCGGGCGCTCGAGATGAACGTCTCGCTGCGGCGCTCGCCAGACCTGGCCGAGGCCCTCACCAGCGTGCAGAACGCCGTCGGCGACGCGCTCGAAGCGCACGGTCTCCCGGCAGCCCCGGTCACCGTGACGTTCGCCAGCTACCAACAACCTGAAAGAGAGCTTGCCTGATGACCCAGAAGCAGCTTCTAGCGATCCTCGGCTTCCTGTTCGCCGCCGCCTGGATCGGGTTTGACTTCGGCGACGCGATCCTCTGCCTGGTGGGCGCGACGATCTTCTATGCGATCGGTTCCTTCGCCCAAGGTGAGTTTGACCTCACAGACGTGCAGGACCGTCTACGCGGCGCGCAGGGCAGCCGCTTTGCGCCACCGCCTGCACCGGTGCCACCGCCCCGCCGGAGCACCCGTCCGCGCGTGCGCTGAAAGACGTCCGGTAGCGCGGAGGATCGCGAGCGTGTCTGCGCGCCTGGACTCACCAACCTATCGGCGCATCCGCGCCGCCGACGCGGCAGTACTGCTATGCGTGGTTCTGTTCGCGGTGCTCGGGCTGGTCACCCACCACTCGGTCGTGAAGCTCGCGAGCTTGGGCGCGGGCGTCGTCGGAGCGGGAACATCGGTCCAGCAGGGCTTCAACTCCGCAGCCCGAGCCGTCAGCGCCGCGCCGGTAATCGGCGGGCAGCTCGCTGCTGGTTTGACCAAGGCGGGCGCGCAGACGGGCGGGCGAGTGATCGCATTCGGCCTGCAAGGAGAAAGCGACGCGCGCGGACTCGCCACGCTGCTTGGATGGCTCACGTTTCTCATACCCACTGCGCTCCTGCTTATCGGATTCCTCCCTCATCGTGTGCGACAGGCTCCTCGGCGTTTGTGAGTAGGGCAAGCTGTGCGGTAGAACCAAATACCGAGAGGTCACGCTGAGATCGTCCTCGCACGCCGATGATCGCGATCATCGCCGTGGCGCGTATGTGGAGATCTCATCGTCCCTGGCGCGCGTGCGGGTACACGATCATCGCCGTGGCGCGTATGTGGAGATCTCATCGTCCCTGGCGCGCGTGCGGGTACAGACGCGCCAGGCGCCACGGTGACACGCCCGCGAGGTAGAGCCAGCGGATCGCCACCCATGAGAAGATCGTGCGGGGCAGGCCGAGCTGCTTCCAGCGCCGCGCGGAGGTGAGGGCGGGACCCGGTAGGCAGCGTGTGCGCCCGCTGCGCTCCAGGCGGCGGACGAGGTCGTAGTCCTCCATGATCGCCAGTGGCGCAAAGCCGCCAAGGCGCCGGAAGGTGACAGCGCGAAGCCAGATCCCCGAGTCACCGTAGTAGATCCCGGCGCGGCGCTGGACGGCGTACCAGCGCCCGAGCAGCGCCGAGAAGCAGTCGGCACCGTCGAAGCGCAGCGCGAAGTTGCCGCCGCTCACGCCGGGGTCTGCGAGCGCACCGGCGAGGCTGGCGTGGGCACCGATCGGCAGGCGCGTATCGGCGTGCAGGAACAGCAGTGCCTCGCCGGTCGCGACGCCCGCGGCCGCGTTCATCTGCTTGGCGCGCCCGCGCGCGCACTCGATGACGCGCGGACGGGAAGGGTGAGCACCAGCGAGCTCGCGGGTGCCGTCGTCCGAGGCACCGTCGGCGACGATCGCCTCCCAGCGCCCCGGCAGCGCGGCGATGTGCTCGAGCAGGCTGGCGATCCCCGCCGCCTCGTCGAGCACCGGCACGATGATCGAGATCAGCGGACCGAGGTGCGGATCCGCGTGCCGCGCCCCGGGGTGCGGCGCCGCGGTGTTCAGCGGACCCGCGCTCACAGTCCGCTCACACCGCGCAGCGAAATGCGGCGGGCAGAGTGCCGTCGTCTTGCCGGAGGGTCAGGAAGCGCTCGGTCACAAGCTGCTTGGCGCGATGCAGCGAGACCGTGCCCGGGGCGAGGAGCATGTCGGGGCTGGAGGCGAGGTCACCGCCGATCGGATGCCAGTGCGCGCCGTCGGCGGTGATCGTGAGCTCGGGCGCGAGCAGCGCGTCGCGGACTTCCATCCCGGCGGCCCGGTCCGCGGCGAAGCCGCGGCGCACCAGCGGACGCACCGCGAAGTCCTCGCCAACTATGCCCAGGCCCGCCAGTAGCCCGCGCAGCGGCTCGACCTCCTCGCGGTTCTGAGGCGTCTCGGTCATCGCCACGCGCAGCGCCAGGCCGAGCCCGCGCGCGTACCTGATTCCTTCGAGGGTGCGCTCGAACGAGCCGGCGCCGCGCCAGGCATCGTGGGTCTGCGCGCACGCGCCGTCAAGCGAAGTCTGCATTACGAGCCTCCCGAGCCGCCGGTCTCCGTTCGCCGGTCTGCCGTCCTCCCTGGCGAGGTGATCGTCCCCGAGCGAGGACGGTCCCGAGCCCCCTCTGCAAGGCGCGCCAGCTCGCGCCCCCGCCGCCCCGTGAACAGCATCGCGTTGGTGAGCACGACCGTGTCGATCCGCTCGCTGGCGTACTGGAGCATCGCGACGATCTCGGGCTCCAGGAACGGTTCACCGCCGGTCAAGTAGAGCTCGCGGAAGCCTTCCTCTACCGCGTCGTCCACGAGTGCGCGCAGCCGTGGGAGCCCGAGCGAGCGCCGCGAAGCTCGCGGCGAGGAGGCGACCACGCAGTAGTCGCAAGCAAGGTTGCAATGGAAATTTGTGTAGAGCCAGAGCCGGGGCGGGAAGGCCGCGCTTCCGAACAGCTCGATCACGGGGCGCTCGTCATCGGAGGCTTGCGAGGGCGCAGCCCAGCCGAGACCATCCGCCGCCAGTCCGCGTCAAGCGAGCCCCGGTAGATGTGAAAGCGCCCCCGCGCGCGCTCGCGCGGGGGCACGATCTCCAGGCACGTCGTCCACCAGCCCGTCTCGATCGTCTCAACGAACGGTTCGGGCAGTCCCGCGGCGCGCATCGAGGCTGCCTGTGCGCGCCAGTCGTAGGCGACCGGGATCAGCTCGGCCTTCGTCGCTTCCCCCTGCTCCAGCTCCAGCGTCGCGTACCAGGTCTCCCGGCGCCCGTCGTTGGCCGGCCGGCCGACTGCGCCGACGTTGACGACCAGGCGCTCCCCCAGCCGGCGCTGCCACGGAATCCCCGTGTGCGTGCACAGCAGCACCTGCGCACCGCTGGCCGCCAGCCGGACCTCGAGCTCCTCGTCTGAGAGCGATTCCCACATGAAGTCGTTGATCGCCAGCGGCGAGCCGTGGACCATGTGCAGATCGGTGCCGGCGATCGTCTCGCGGTACTCGGGCGCCAGCGTGCGCATCCAGCTCGCGAGCTCGCGGCTGGTGTGGGCGAGCGTGTAGTCGTAGATGAGCTGCGCGTAGTGGTTGTCGCGCTCGTCGCTGTAGCCACAACCGCAGTCCGGATCACCACGCCCGATCGCCACGTCGTAGTTGCCCGCGATGCACTCCACGCCCGCGTCGAGCAGGAGCTGCCAGACACCGTCGCAGTCTGCGCCGAAGCCACCGAGATCGCCGAGGCAGAAGACACGCTCGCAGCCGCGGCTGCGAGCGTCGACGAGCATCGACTGCAGCGCCCACGGGTTGGCATAGGCACCTCCGCAGACTGCGATCTTGGCCATAGCGCTGATGATGACGCAGTCGGTCTCCGTAGCAGAGCTCAGTAAATCGGATACCGTACGTTACGGTGCCATACGACTGAGGAGCATGGGTATGCTTCCTCTTCATGCCTTCTCCTGAGACGGCGAGCACGCGGGGCTACGCGGCCACCAAGGATCAGCTTCTCAGCCGGCTGAACCGGATCGAGGGCCAGGTGCGGGGCGTGAAGGGCATGGTCGAGCAGGACCGCTACTGCATCGATGTGCTGACCCAGATCTCGGCGCTTCAGGCCGCTCTGGACAAGGTCGCGCTCGGGCTGCTCGACGACCACGCCCACCACTGCGTGATCGGTGCCCGCGGTGCCGAGCAGGCCGAGAAGACCGAAGAGCTGATGACCGCCGTCGGACGCCTCGTCCGGCGCTGACTGCCTTCAGGCAGGCCAACGCACCGGCAGTGGGCAGCACGATGACGATGAAGCTCGGCCCGCCCTCTCCACGCGCCGCGCTCGTCTGCGCCGAGCACCTCGCGACCGGCGCGCGAGTTGATAGCCGCTTACGGCGACGCTCGCAAGCGCGCCGGCGCCGAGCAGCGCGCTCCCCGCCCGGCGGCGTCCGGCCGCTCCCCACACGAGTCCCGCCATCCGCGCCGGCGCGAACGGGCGAGCCGCGCGCGTGAGCGTACGGTCGGGCTCGCCGGCCGTCAGGAAGTAGGCGTAGAGCGCTCGGACCGCGCCGAAGCCCAGCCACGCCGCCTCAGCACGCACGGCCCAGGGATCGAGCAGCCTATGGCGTGAGGCACCCCGCAACGCCGCGGCGGCGAAGCACGCATCGACGATCCAATCGAAGGCGGCACCGGCACGGGTGCTCCCGCGCCGGCGCGCGAGTGGCCCGTCGAGCGCATCGGTGAGTCCGGCGAGCGCGCACGCCGTCACGGTGGGGCGCTCCCAAGCCAGCGGGACCAGCCAAGCACGCGCGAGGGTGAGCGCATCGGCTGGGCCGAGC
>JAABUX010002728.1_pt1 | contig 24517 bp, 24 predicted proteins | sample 5561851 | NCBI WGS metagenome assembly JAABUX01 (sample SAMN10711883, study PRJNA513361) | rock metagenome | isolation source: Antarctica rocks | place: Antarctica: Victoria Land, Richard Nunatak red sandstone | collected 2016-01-03 | reverse complement strand
ACGGCGAATGCTGGTAGCTTTGGCCGCCGTTGCTCACGCATCACAACCCGTAGGCGATGCGGGCCCACCGAGGTGGTTGGGTCCCTGCCGCTCCGCGAGAGGCGGCACACCTGATAGGCGGCCCTCCGTATACGCGGACCACAGGTTCGGCGGGATGATGTGGTCCACGTGGAAGCGGGTATTGATGGCCAGCGCCAGGCCGCAGCCACGGAAGGGCTGCCCGTCGACGATCCTAACGCGTATCTATAAGGCGATACAACCATGGCATCGGTGGACGTAGCCGCGTGGGTGCTGGTCCCTGACGGCATATGGGTTCGCTAGTGCCGCGCGACCGAGGGGGCAGGCGGCGTGGGGGGCGCGGCGCGGCCGAGGAACACGTCGCCGATGTCCGCGCGGGCCAGCAGCTCGGACGCCGGTCCCGCCAACCGCACCTCGCCGGCGACCAGCACATAGGCCCACCGCGAGATCTCGAGCGCCGCCGTGGCTCGCTGCTCGACCAGCAGCACGGCCGTCCCCGCCGTGGCCAGGCGTCGCACATGGTCCCGCAACAGTTCGGCCGCCAGCCGAGGAGACAGACCGGCGGTCGGCTCGTCGAGGACCAGCATGCGCGGACGCGGCATCAGCACGCGCGCGATGGCCAGCATCTTGCGCTCGCCGCCGCTCAGCTTGCCGGCATTGCGCCGCAGCAGCGGGGCCAGCGCGGGCAGCAGGTCCAGCACCTCGTCGCGCCGCGCGGCGACGGCGCGGCGGTCAAGCAGATAGCCGCCCATGTCGAGGTTCTCGGCCACGGTCAGCGTGGCGAACACGTCGTTTGTCTGCGGGACGTACCCCAGGCCTCTGCGCACGCGCTCGTCGGTGCGCAGGCGCGTCACGTCCTCTCCCGCCAGGGTCACGGTCCCGCGCAGGGGCGTCAGCAGGCCGGTCAGCGCCTTGAGCAGGGTGCTCTTGCCGGAGCCGTTGGGGCCGATGATCGACACGACCTCGCCCGGCCCGACGCCCAGCGACACGTCCCGCACGACCGGGCTGCCGCCGTAGCCCGCCGCCACGCCCACCGCGTCCAGCAGGGCAGGCGGACGGCCCTCCACGTCCCCGCCCGAGTTAACCGACGAGGTAGGCATCCACGACCTCCCGCCGTCCGCGCAGTTCGCCCATCGTCCCCTGCGAGAGCACCCGTCCCTGGGCCATCACCACCACCGGGTCGCACAGCCGCTCGACCAGGGCGAGCTCGTGCTCCACCATCAGCATGGTCAGGCCGCTGTCGCGCAACTCCTCCAGGTAGCCGGCGATGCGCCGGGCCAGGGTCGGGTTGACCCCGGCCATTGGCTCGTCGAGCAGCAGCAGGCGCGGCCGTCCCATCAGCCCGCGCATCAGCTCGACCAGGCGCTTCTGGCCTCCGCTGAGGTTCCCGGCATACTCATCCTCCTTGTCGGAGAGCGCGAAGCGGTCGAGCAGCGCGCGGGCCTGCTCAACCGACTCCGCCTCCTGGCGCCGCCAGTAGCGACGGCCCCGCAACGCGCCCCATAGCGACTCACCGCGCTGGCCAGGCGCGGCGACGAGCAGGTTTTCCAGCACGGTCAGGCGCGCGAACTCGCTCGACAACTGGAAGGTGCGCACCAGCCCGCGGCGGGCCAGGCGGTAGGTCGGTAGCCCCGTGACGTCGCGGCCGTCGAAGGTGATGGCGCCCGCAGTGGGCCTGATGGCGCCCGCGACGATGCCCAGCATGGTCGATTTGCCCGCGCCGTTGGGTCCGATCAGGCCGGTGATGGTTCCGGAGCGCACCTCGAACGAGACGGACTCCACTGCCCGCACACCGCCAAAGGCGCGCCGCGCATCGCGCACCGTCAGCAACGCCGTGGCCCCCCTCGTCGCGGTGCTCATGCAATCGGCCCTTCGCCCGCATCGCCGGCCCGAGCCGTGCCCGACGGTAGGGATGTCGCTCGCGGGTCGGGGAGGGGTAGGAAGTGACGCCGCCGCTCCGGCAAGATACCCTGCGGCCGGAACCACAGGAAGAGCAGCATCAACAGCGCGGTCACGACCCACTGCAGCGCGTCGATCAGGCCGGGATGTCCGGGGATCGCTGGCAGGAAGCGCGTCGCCTCCAGGAACGCCACCGGGACCAGCAGCGCGCCGACGACCACGCCGGCGTTGTTGCCGCTGCCGCCGATGACCACCGCGGCCAGCAGCACAAACGTCTCGGGATAAAGCCAGCCGCCCGGCGCCCAGGCGCCGATGAACATCACCAGCACCGCGCCGCTGACCGCCGCGATGGCGCCGCCGGTGGCGAAAGCCACCATGCGCAGCGCGAACACGTTTTTGCCGCAGGCCGCCGCCGCCTGCTCGTTGTCGCGGATCGCCCGCAGGGTGCGGCCCAGCGGCGAGGCGGTGACGCGATGCACCACCAGATAGACGATCCCCACGATCACGGCGGTGAGCCCCACGTAGAACCACTGGTAGCTGATCGGCGACAGGTTGAGCGCGGAGGATAGCGGCTGCGGGATCAGCGAGAGGCCGGCCGAGCCATTGAAGAGTCCCACCTCGTTTTGCACCACGCTGACCGCGATCTGCGACACCACCAGCATCACCAGCGCCTGGTAGTCGGAGCGCAGGCGGCGCAGCGCGATGCCGCCGACGAGCAGCGAGAGCAGCGCGCCGCCCAGGGCGGCCGCCAGCAGAGGCAGCGGGAAGGGCAGTGAGCCGCCGCCTATGTACTGTTGGAAGCCGCCCAGGGCGGCGGAGGGTCCCAGCGTCAGGACGGCCGCCGTGTAGGCCCCGGCGGCCTGGAAGACGACGAAGGCGAAGTTGATGATGCCCGTGACGCCGATCTGCAGGTTGAACGCCCAGCAGGCCATCACGTCGACGCCGAGGTAGACCAGCAGCGTCGAGATATAGAATTGGTAGGCCGTGCTCACGTCACACCGCCCCCTACCCTGTCGCTCGATGTCCCAGCCAGGATGCCCTGGGGACGTAGCACCAGCACGAGCACCAGCAGCACGAACGCCACCACGTTTTTGTAGGAGGGGCTCAGGAACGCGGCCGAGACCTCGGTGCCCAGCCCGATCACCAGTGCCCCCAGCATAGCCCCGTAGGGGCGGCCGATCCCGCCCAGGATCGCGGCGGCCACGATCACCAGGAAGAAGTTGGCCCCCGTGGTGGCGCTGACGCTCGACGTGTTGATGACCAGGACGACCCCGGCGGCGCCGCACAACGCGCCGGAGATGAGCCAGGTCAGGTCGACGATGCGCTCGGTCCTGATGCCGCAGCCGCGCGCCAGTTCGGGGTTGGCCGCCGTGGCGCGCATGGCTTTGCCCAGTCGAGTATAGGTCAGCAGCGCGTGGACGCCTAGCATCGCCGCGACGCTGAGCGCGATGATGCCCAACTCCGCCAACGTGACCGTCAGCGCGCCGACGTGGAGTGACGGACCGGCGTCAAACGCGTAATTGTAGAAGCCCGGACCCCACAGCGCCAGCACGCCGTTCTGGACGATCAGCCCGGCGGCCAGGGTGACGATGACGACGGTCAGCACACTGGCCCCGCGGCGCTGGAACGGAGCATAGAGGGCGCGATTGAGCAAGAACGATCCCAGCGCGCCGGAGAGCGCCCCGACGACCAGGCACAGCCAGATGTTGAGCCCGGCCGCGTTGGCCAGGTAGGCCACGAACGCGGCGGCGGTCATCACGTCGCCGAAGGCCAGGTTGATGACGTTTGTGACGCCGAACTGCATGGTGAAGCCGACCGCGGCGAGGGCCACGATCGACGCGGTGACCAGGCCGAACCCGACCGACGAGATGACGAGGTCCATTGCTACCGCGAGAGGGTGGTGATCGTCGCCGATGGCAGCACGCTGGCCAGAATGACCTGCCCGTGCGGCCCGAAGCGCGCCGCCTCGAAGGCCCCGACCGAGTTGTGGTACTCGTTGAACGCGATGGGGCCGGCCGCGCCGACGTAGCGGATGTGCCTGCCCTGGGCCAGCGCCCGCGCGCCCTGCGCGAACGAGGTGACCGGGACCGCGCCGGGCAGGGTCCCGGTCACCTGGGCAATGTAGGGGTTGAGCGTCGCGGGGCTCGTGCTCCTGGCGGCGACCGCGGCCAGGGCCAGCAGATTGACCGAGTCATAGTAGCTCATGGTGTAGGGGTCGTTGGCCCAGTCGCCTGGCTTGTGCCCGGAGGGCGCAAGCGCGGCGTTGAACGTCTGCCAGGAGGGGCCGGCCGTGGGGGTATAATACTCCACGCCCGTGACCACGCGCGCCGTGGCGCTGGCCCCGATGGCGCGCGAGACGGCCTGGTACCATTGACCCTGTAACGTCAGTTCGGTCCCGATCACCGGGATGTTCAGGCCGCCCAATTGCTGCAGTTCGGAGAGAAAGGTGGCTGCTGACTGCGGGTCGAGCTCCGTGAAGATGACCTGGGGTTTGGCTTGCAGCAGGCGCTCGATCTCGGTGCGATACGAGCTCTGGTCGAGCGCCAGCTTCTCGTCGATCACCACCTGACCGCCGAGCCTGGCGAAGCCGCGATTCAGTGTCGGCAGGACGCCCTGTGAGCCGATGTCGTTGCCGAAGATCGTCGCGCCCCGCGTGTAGCCCTTCAGGCGCCCCCACACGGCCATCGCGTAGCCCTTGACATCATCTGCCGGCGTGACGCGCCACAGGTACGGGTCGGTCGATTGATCGAGCGCGGCCTGCCCCGAGTTGGGGAACGCGGGAATGCTGGCGCGCTGGAAGAGCGGCAGCGTGGCCAACGCCTCGTCAGAACTGGGGCCGAGCACCCCCAGCAGGTTGGATGTCGTGGCGATCAGTTGTTGTGCGGCCGGGATCGCGTCGGCCGGGTCGCCGCGCGTGTCGACCGCCGCGCACGTTAGCGGATGGCCGAGCACGCCGCCCGCCCGGTTGATCAGCAGCACGGCAGGGTCGCACCCAGCCAGCATCTCGGGCCCGAAGCTGGCGTCGGCGCCGGTGAACGGCTGGAACGCCGCTATCTCCAGCGACGCCTGGGCCTGGACCCGTGGCGCCCTCCCGGCATGCGTGACCCGCGCCTGGACGGGTAAGGCCGTGATGACGACGATGCCAAGTACAGACAACAACCATTTCGCGTGCACCATACTACCTATCCTCACATTACACCACTATGTCCATACGCACGATCGCCTTTAGGTCCACGGCCACAACCTTCCGCACTCGCACCCTCTGTAGCAGTAGTATGTAGTATAGGGTATCAGCTAAGCGCCGAGAGATGCCCGGATGTTGTGAGGGCGTGGAGATTGCGATGCATGCTATACTCCAGGCTGTTTCGCGGAGGGAACGATTCTGATGGAGAAGGCAAAACTCGTCACGCTGGTCATCATGGACGGCTTCGGGCTGGCGCCGCCCGGACCCGGCAACGCCATTGCGCAGGCTAACACGCCCAACCTCGACGCCTATCGCGCGCGCGGACCGCACACCGAACTAGCCGCCTCGGGCCTCGCCGTGGGCCTGCCGCCCGGCGAGATGGGCAACTCGGAGACCGGCCACATGAACTTTGGCGCCGGCCGCGTGGTCTACCAGAAGCTGACGCTGATCTCGAAGATGATCGAGGACGGCACGTTTTTCCAGACGCCGGCCTTCGAGCAGGCCATCGCCCACGTGCGCCGCAACGGCTCGCGTCTGCATCTGGTCGGCCTGATCGGTCCCGGCGGCGTGCACTCTTTCGAGGGCCACCTCGACGCGCTGCTGCGGCTGGTCGGCGACGCCGGGCTGCAACAGGTCTACGTGCAGGCCATCCTGGATGGGCGCGACACCGAGCCGCGCAGTGCCCTTGGCTACGTGCGCGAACTCAACGAGCGCATGAACGAATTGGGGACGGGCGCCGTGGCCACGACGTCCGGCCGCTACTACGCCATGGACCGTGACAACCGCTGGGAGCGTACGCGCCTGGCCTACGATGCCATGGTCCACGCCCAGGGTCCCGCCGCGCCCAGTCCCGAGGAGGCGGTCCAGCGCGGCTACGCCGAGGGCGTCACCGACGAGTATCAACTGCCCACGGTCATCACCGTCGACGAGCAGCCGGTGGCCACGGTGCAGCCGCACGACGCGGTGATTTTCTTCAACTTCCGCGGCGACCGCCCGCGTCAGCTGACCAAGGCCTTTGTGCTTCCTGAGTTCGACGGCTTCGAGCGCGGCCCACGCATTGAGGACCTGTTCTTCGTGACCCTGGCCGAGTATGAGAAGGGCCTGCCCGTGGTGGTGGCCTTCCCGCCCGAGCGCCTCTCCGACCCCGTGACCGTCCCGCTGGCCGCGGTTGTCTCGCACGCCGGCCTGCCGCAACTGCACGTGGCCGAGACGGAAAAATACGCTCACGTGACCTACTTCATCAACGGCGGGCGCGAGGAGCCGTTCCCCGGCGAGGACCGCACGTTGGCGCCCTCGCCCAAGGTTGCAACCTACGACCTGGCGCCCGAGATGAACGCCAGCGGCGTGGCCGACGCCGTGGTCAACGGCCTGGACGGGACATCCTACGCGCTTGTGATTGTCAACTTCGCCAACTGCGATATGGTGGGGCACAGCGGCCGGATCGAGGCCACGGTGCGCGCGGTGGAGACGGTCGACGGGCAGGTAGCGCGCGTGGTCGACGCCACGCTGGCCCACGGCGGCGTGGCGCTGATCACGGCCGACCACGGCAACGCCGAGCAGATGCTGGAGCCGGGCGGCAGCGGAGGTCCGTGGACGGCCCACACCAGCAATCCCGTGCCCTTCATCCTGGTCGCGCCCGACGCGCGGCCCGACCTCCAGCAGGCCATCTTGCGCCCGGGCGGCCGCCTGGGCGATGTCGCTCCCACTATCTTGCGTCTGTTGGGCCTGGAGCAACCGGCGGCGATGACCGGTGAACCGTTGCTATAGCGGTGATGACCGTGCTATATCTGGGTCCTGGCTTCCGGCGTCAGTTGATCGGGAGGTAAGCTGTGAAGATCAAAGCCATTGTCTACAGAGCAGCCGAAGGTGGCTATTGGGCGAAGGTTCCTAGTTTGCCGGGCGTCTATACGCAGGCCGAAACCATGGACGATTTGGAGGCCAACCTGCGCGAGGCCGTGGAGTTGTACTTGTCGGACGACACGATCGCGGACCCCTCACCCGCAACGGAGGAACAAGGGCAGGTCTTCGAGATCGCCGTATGAAGGCGGTCAGCGGCCGTACCATGGCGCGCGTGCTCGAGCGCAAAGGCTGGCAGTTGCTTCGCGTGCGCGGAAGTCATCATATGTACGGTCGAGGGGCCGCGCGCATCGTCGTCCCCATCCATGGCGATCAAACGCTCGAAGCCGGTATGCAGCCAGCGTGACCTTATGAAGCAGGCAGGGCTGTCGGACGACGACCTGTAATTGTAATGAGGTGGCCAGGGCAAACGCGTCGTCAAAGCCACCGCAACGATAAATAGACGATGAGGAGAGCATCTATGGACCGCATGGCAATCTCGACCGACGACGGCGGACTGATGAACATCGGCGACGTGTTCGCGCGCGAAATCCTGGACTCGCGCGGCAATCCCACCGTGGAGGTGGAGGTGGTGCTGGAGAGCGGCGCGCGCGGCGTTGCCGCCGTACCCTCGGGCGCGTCCACGGGCGCGCACGAGGCCCTCGAGTTGCGCGACAAGGACCCCAAACGCTATGGCGGTAAGGGCGTGCTCAAGGCGGTCGACAACGTCAACGAGGCCATCGCGGACGAGATCATCGGGACCGACGCGCTCGACCAGCGCGGCCTCGACGCGCGTTTGCAAGAGTTGGACGGCACCGCGACCAAGAGCAGCCTGGGCGCAAACGCCATCCTGGGCGTCTCGCTGGCCGCCGCGCGCGCCGTGGCCGCCGACCTTGGCCTGCCGCTCTATCGCTACCTGGGCGGACCCAACGCGCACGTGCTGCCGGTGCCGATGATGAACATCCTCAACGGCGGCAAGCACACCGAGTGGCAATCGACCGACCTGCAGGAGTTCATGGTCATGCCCGTCGGCGCGGAGTCGTTCCGCGAGGGCGTGCGCGCCTGCGTCGAGGTCTACCATGCCCTGGCCAAAGTCTTGACCGGGCGCGGCCTGACCACGGCGGTAGGCGACGAGGGCGGCTTCGCCCCGGCGCTGGCCTCCAGCCGCGACGCGCTCGACGTGATCATGTCCGCGATCGAGGCGGCGGGCTATAAGCCGGGTGACGATATGATGCTGGCCATCGACGCCGCGGCAACCGAGCTGTACGAGGACGGCGCGTATCGCCTGCGTAAGGAGGGCCGCACGCTCAGCAGCGCGGAGATGGTCGATTTCTACGCCGGCTGGGTCGAGCAGTACCCCATCATCAGCATCGAGGACGGCCTGTCCGAGGACGATTGGGAGGGCTGGGCGGCGCTGACGGCGCGGCTGGGCGACCGCGTGCAGCTCGTCGGCGACGACCTGTTCGTCACCAACACAAACCGTCTGCAGCGCGGCATCCGTGAACGCTCGGCCAACTCCATCCTGGTCAAGCTCAACCAGATCGGCTCACTGACCGAGACGCTCGACGCCATGAGCATGGCCATGCGGGCGCGCTTCACCGCCGTCGTGTCGCACCGCTCGGGCGAGACCGAGGACACGACCATCGCCGACCTCGCCGTGGCCCTCAACGCCGGCCAGATCAAGACGGGCGCCCCCGCGCGCTCCGAGCGCACCGCCAAGTATAACCGCTTGATGGCCATCGAGGACGAACTGGGCTCCTCCGCCTCCTACGCCGGCCGCGACGCCTTCTACAACCTCAACCTGTCGAAGTGACGAGTGACGAGTGACGTAGGACAGGCATGTCGAGGTAGGGAGACAGGTTGTTAAAGGGAACGAAAGGATGCCCACAAACCTCCTGGTTTGTGGGCATCTACAACGACTTGGAGCCGCTCATCAGCACAACCGATCGTCGGACGGGGTAGTGCCTCTATCCTTCCGCGAGAATATTACTGGTATAAGCGTCAAACACCATGTATACAATCTGTTCGGTTGGCGCCGCGGAAGCCTCGTCCCGCATGTCGCGGAGGGCCGGATGGACGCCCCGCTTATGTGTGAATGACCCGCTTGTCGGTGCTATCCGCTATCGACCGACATCCTTAACTGAACCGTATTGCCCCTAAACTTTAATTGGACAGCACTGTATCCACTACGCCCCTACGTCCCACTCCCGACCGCAATCGGCGTTAGTTTGCGATGCGACCGCGGTCGCAGGCCAGCTGTCGGCCGATGCAGGTTACTCCACTGTCGGCGCCGGGATATCCGCGGCAAAGGCGTCGAAGAGGTGGTGGAAGCGCCGCTCGGGCGCGGCATAGTAGTCGGCCGGGACGGACAGCGGCGGCGCCTTGCGCACCATGTGCCCTTGTAGCTCCTGGAAGGCGGCCAGGCACGGCTTGGGCGATCCGTCGTACCGCGTCAGGCCGAAGTAGCGCTCGTGGACCATCGTGTCGAACGGCGGCGTCTCGTAGAGCAGGGGATCGTAGTCCGAGAAGCACCAGGCCAGCGCGCCGATGGCCCCGACGCGCAACAACTGCTGCCCCACCGCGCGGTAGTACCGCGCCGCCTGCTCGTCGCTGGCGAAGAGCTGCTGCCAGGAGCGCGACCCCATGGTCATGGCGCGTCGCTCCGAGCGCCGCCCATCGGGGGTGGTGCAAATGCCGTACTCCTCGGCCATGACCTGTTCCCCGCCCAGCGCATGGGCCAGGGCCACGCCGAACGGGACCACGGCGGGATCGAGCGGACCGCGCGCCCAGCGCGTGTAGAGGGCGTAGCCGTGGATGGAGAGGTAGTCGTTGCCCGCCGCCAGGTCGGCGGGGCGAAAGTTGCGGTAGCGGTCGTAGTCCTCGATGTGCAGGCCCGCCGTCACGGGATGCGCGGGGTCGAGCCGCCGCGCCTCGTCGCACAAGAGCAAGTTCCACAGCCACGCCGCGTCGGCGGTCGGTGGCTGCAGGAAGTTGTCGTGCTCGTTTGTGATGTTCCAGGAGTAGATGGCGGGGTGGCCGGCGTAGGGGCCCACGATCGCGCGCAGCCCGTAGACCTGCGCGCGCAGCAGGGGCGGCGCCTCGTAGAGATCGGCCGGAGCGCGGTCCACCGGGACACCGCCCGACCACAGCGGCGTCGCGCCCGCCCGCGCCGGACCGTCTAGCGCCCAGGCCGGAGCCCAGTTGATGCCGCTCATGTGGCCCACGAAGAGCGTGGGGATAACGCGCAGCCCGTGGTCGCGGGCCGTGTCCAGCACCGTGCCCAGGTCCGCCAGCGCCGACGGCGCCATGGTGAAAGGACCCGGCTGGAAATCCTCCCACATCAGCAGCACGCGCACCAGATCCAGGCCCATCGCCGCGATCTCGGCGAACTCGTCGCGCACCTCGCCGGCGTCGAAACGCTGCCACCAGAACATCGCCTTCTTCCGGGGCCAGTAGTTGACACCCAGGACAAAGGATTTGTTACCCGCGATGCTCATGTCCGCACTCCCGCAAAGACGATCAGAAGAGACACTTTAGTGTCCGTCGTTTGCCATGCGACTTTAGTCGCAGGTCGGGCCAACCAGTTGGACTTAGCTTGCAACCTCACGGAACAGCGCGTCGTAGCGCTCGGCCACGCGCGTCCAGCTCATCTCGCGTCCGTAGGCGTAGGCCTGCTCCTGCATATGCTCCTTGAGCCCGGGCGTGCCCAGGATCTGGTTGATGCAGTTGGCGATCGACTCGCCCGAGCGGAACTCGGCCAGCAGCCCGCGCCCCTCGGCCAGCGCTTCCTGCGCGTAGAGGTAGGGCGTGGAGATGATGGCCTTGCCCGCGCCCAGGGCATAGGCCAGCGTCCCGCTGGTGATCTGGTTCCGGTTGGGATAGGGCGTGACGTAGATGTCGATGGCCTTGAGGTGCGCCACGAGCTCGCCCTGCGGCAGGAAGCGGTTGTTGAAGCGCACGTGCTTCTGCACGCCAAGCTCACGCGCCAACTCCATCAGATACTCGCGGTAGCGCTCGCCCTCGCGTCGGCGCACGTCCGGGTGCGTGGCGCCCAGGATCAGGTAGGCCGTGTTGGGGTGCCGCTCGATCACGTGGGGCATGGCCTGGATCACGTACTCCAGCCCCTTGCCCGCGCTGATCAGGCCGAAGGTGGCGACCAGATTCTCCTCGCGCAGCGCCCGCTTGAAGTTGTAGGAGCGCCGGGGCATGTCCACCTGCGGCACGCCGTGCGGGATGGTGTGCAGCTTGCGCGGCGCGATGTAGGGCTCGTCCTTCTTGTTCTCGGCCAGTCCGTAATCTTCGCCCAGGATTAGCGAGGCTACGTTGACCATGACCACCACGCCAGCGCTGCGCTCGTAGACCTCGCGCGCCCACTCTCGAAGGCTTTTAGACGGCTGCGGCAGCACCGTGTGCATCGTCACCACCACGGGCTTCTTTAGTTCGCGCAGCATCGGAAGCAGGTAGTCGTCGGTCACCTCTCCGTCGCGCAGGGCGCCGAAGCGGCCAAACTCGTGCTGCACGCTGACCACCTGCACGCGGCTGCGATTGAGGTAGCGCGCCGCCTCGACGTAGCTGTGCGGGTCCGATTGGTCGATTTGGAAGACGACGCGGCGCGCGTAGGCGTACTCCGCGTCCTGGTCGTTGATGGCCACGATGAGGCTCTGCTGGCCGTGTCTCACCCCATCGAGTCCCGTCTGCAGGTCGCGCGTAAAGGTGGCGATGCCGCACTCGCGCGGCACGTAGGAGCTGACGAAGGCGGTGATGGGACCGCCGCGCGCGGGCTGGCGCGGCGCGGCCTTTGCCGTTGCGTCGGCGCGTTCTTCTACGCTGAGTTGGCTGTCTGCTGTTACCATAACATCATGTTACCGCATCGCCGTCGTCGGCGTCGGAAACCCTCACCCACCCCTCCCGCAAGCGGGACCCCACCCCTCTCCCTGTGCGCGGGAGAGGGGGAGCCGCTCTTACCCCCCAATCCGTGGCTGACTGACCCTGGTTCCATAGGGTAGGGGGCGAGGGCTACACCCTGGCCTGCCAAGCCAGCACGATCAGCAGGACGCCGGCAATGGCGACGGCGCCGATGGAACGGCCGCCGCGCGACCCTGTTCCCTGCGCCGCCAGGATGACCCCGGCGCAGATCAAGCCTACACCCACCGCTGCTAGCAGCGCGCGCGTCGTTGACGGCAGCGGTCGTCTTAGGGTAGCGATAGCATCTCTACCTCCTGCCCGCCTGGCATGCCTCCGCGCCGCTCGTCGTCGCGCGCGCCTATTCATAGTGTCCTGAGCGTCCTAATCGTTGGCGCTTGCAAGGGCTGGGACAATCCGCGGACTTGGGCGTCCTGCCCGTCCCTGTGTTGGGCGTGGGACGGGCGAGTAACGCGGCGCGCGTCCCGCGCCTCCTGTCGACAATGCACAGACCGTGCCTGCTACCGTCACCCCCTGACACCGCAATGTCCGTGGTTTGCCATGCGACACATGCGGACTAGCCCCCCGAACCCTAGCCGCGGGTCCGCCGGTCTAGCCGGGCAGTCGCAGGCTCCAGGAGATGCCCCCCTCTCCCGCGCACGGGAGAGGGGTTGGGGGTGAGGGGCCCTCCTACACGGCGGCGAGGCTACGCAGCTTGGCCACGGTGGCCGGCAGCACGCCGAGCACGCGGTCGGCCTGCTCATCGGTCGTCCCGCGGCCGACGCTCAGGCGGAGCGAGCCCTGCGCCAACTCGCGCGGCAGGCCAATTGACGTCAGGACGTGCGAGGGGTCGAGCGACCCCGCCGTGCAGGCCGAGCCGCTGGACGCGGCGATGCCGTGCATGTCGAGGTTTAGCAGCAGCGACTCGCCCTCGACGCCGCGGAACGAGACGTTCAGATTGTTGGGTAGGCGCTCGGTCGGATGCCCGTTGAGCGCGATGTCAGGGACCTGGGCCAGCAGGCCGTCGTACAGTCGATCGCGCAGACGGGCGTAGTGTCGCGCGTCGCTCTCCAGCGACCCGACGGCCAGCGTCAGGGCCGTGGCCAGCCCCACGATCCCGGCGGTGTTCTCCGTGCCCGAGCGGCGTCCGCGTTCCTGGCCGCCGCCCGGCTGCTGCGGCACTAGCGGCGTGCCGCGGCGCGCATAGAGCACGCCGACCCCCTTGGGTCCGTAGAACTTGTGCGCCGAGAGGCTCAGCAGGTCCACGCCCAGAGCGTCGACATCGATGGGCAGAGCGCCGCCGGCCTGCACCGCGTCGGTGTGGAAGGTGACGCCGTGAGCGCGCGCGACGCGGCCGATCTCGGCCAGCGGATGGATCGTACCGATTTCGTTGTTGGCGTACATCAGCGTGATCAGCGTCGTGGTGGGACGGATAGCGCGCTCCACCTCGTTGGGGTCGACGCGCCCGTCGCGGTCCACCGGCAGCACCGTCGTCTCGAAGCCGAGCGGCGCCAGCCACTCGCAGGCGTGCAGCACGGCATGGTGCTCGGTCGTCGCGGTAATGATGTGGTTGCCGTCGGCCCGTCGCGCCATGGCCGCGCCCCGGACGGCCGTGTTGTCGCTCTCGGTCCCGCCGCTGGTGAAGATGATCTCGGTCGGCCGCGCGCCCAGCGCCGTCGCGACCTCCTCGCGGGCGCGGTCGATTGCCGCGCGCGTGACACGGCCAAGTCCGTAGATGCTGGAGGGATTGCCGAAGTGGTCACGGAGGTAGGGCAGCATTGCCTCGACCACGCGCGGGTCCAGCGGCGTCGTCGCCGCGTGGTCCAGATAAATCGTCTCTATCGCGTCCTGCTCCATAACCCTTGCCTTCGCTCCCCTTTAAGCCTTGTCCTCGTTGCTCCTATAAGGATACCGGACAGGCCGTGCGCAGGGTATTGTGTGGGAGCGGGCAAGCCTGCGACTGCCCGGCTAGACCGGCGGACCCGCGGCTAGGGTCCGGGGGGCTAGTCCGCATGTGTCGCATGGCAAACTACAGGCCGACTGCGGTCGGGTGTGGACGCGTACGCGCATCGTTCTTTTCTCCTCGATTCAGGTCGGTGGTTGAGCGACATTGCCCGCCGCTCGCACCCGGCCACGGTCACGGGCGGGTGGGATGCGTCAGGTGGTGGTCACCGCAAACAGGCGTGTCACACTCGACCGCGGCCAAGCGGTAGTTTACCCCGTGGCCACAACTACCGGAGCGTACGACTCCCCTCTTCCACAGTAGACGGCGCGTACCTGCTCCCCTCTCCCGCAGCCGGGAGAGGGGCGGGGGTGAGGGTTGCTCCCGACCGCAGTCGCAGACTTCCAGTGCATGTTACCATGGAGGCATGGCCGATATGACCGTTAACCTCGCGCCGCACAACCCCAGCGGCCTAACCCTGCGCAACCCCGTCGCCGCCGCCTCGGGTACCTTCGGCTATGGGACCGAGTACGCGCGCATCGTCGACGTGCAGCGCCTTGGCGCCATCTTCTCCAAGGGAACCACGCTGCACGCCTGGCGTGGCGCCCCTCCGCCCCGGTTGGCTGAGACGCCGGGTGGCATGCTCAACGCCGTGGGCTTGCAGAATCCCGGCGTGCGCGCCGTGATCCGCGACAAGGCGCCCGTGTGGGCGCGCTGGCAGGCGCCCGTGGTGGTCAACGTGGCCGGCGAGACGGTCGACGAGTACGTCGCGGTTGCCTCCATGCTCGAGGGCGTCCCCGGCGTGGCGGGTATCGAGCTCAACATCTCGTGCCCCAACGTTGCCGCCGGGGGCATGATCTTCGGCTGCGACCCCGCCATGGCGGCCACCGTCACCCGCGCCGTGCGCGACGCCACAACCCTACCGTTGCTGGTCAAGCTCTCGCCCAACGTGACGGATATCCGCCCGGTCGCGCTGGCCGTGGCCGAGGCCGGCGCCGACGCGCTCAGCCTCATCAACACCCTCCTGGGCATGTCCATCGACGTGCGAGAGCGGCGCCCGCGCCTGGGCAACCGCACCGGTGGGCTCTCCGGACCGGCCGTCAAGCCCCTGGCCGTGCGCATGGTCTACCAGGTCGCCGGCGTAGTTGATCTGCCGCTGGTGGGCATCGGCGGCATCGCCACGCTAGAGGACATGCTGGAGTTCATCATGGCGGGAGCGTCGTGCGTGCAGGTCGGCACGGCCACCTTCGCCCAGCCCACCACCATGCTCGACCTGATCGACGGCCTGTCCGCCTGGATGGAGCGCGAAGGCGTGGGCGCGCTCTCGGAGATTGTCGGCGCCGCGCACGGGGGGAAGTGACGAGTGACGAGTGACGAGAGACGAGTGACGAGAGACGAGAGCAGGATAGTCCGTCACTGGGAGCGCGGGCAGCTTGCCCGCTTCAGGGCGTCACTGGGAGCGCGGGCAGCTTGCCCGCTTCGGTTGGCCGCCACGTCGGTCGCTATCTCTTACCGGCTGTGCAGCGACGCCCAGCGGGCAAGCTGCCCGCGCTCCCAGTCTTGGACCGTCCGACCTCACTTATCACTGACCATTCGTCACTCATAAAAAACGAGTGACCAACGGTTAGCAACCGGTGAGCCCGCCTCACTCGTCACTAACCACTGGCCACTCGTCACTCGTATGGAGATGGGGGCGAATCGAACGCCCCGTCCAAGAGCAGGCGACAAAGCACCTCTACAGGCATATCCGGCAGTTTAATGTCGGGACGCGCGGCCTCTACCGGCGAAGTCTGCTCGTCCCCATCCTATTGTCTTAGGCAGGCCTTATAGGTGTCCGGCCCACGGCATCCCGGCTACATGACACCCGGAATCCAGCCCGTCGGGACGGGGCCGGCCGGATGCTCGTCACTTAATTAAGCGGCGAGAGCGTAGTTGTTTGTGCCAGTTAATGGCGTTGCCATCTGATTAACGAGGGCGATGGCGCCTCGGCCTGCCATACTCTGCTACATACCCCTGTCGAAACCTAACATCCCCTCGGGCGTACATATCCATTATATCATGCGGACGCGGCGCGAGGGGCTTGGCCTGCTCAGAACCAAGATGCTCGAAGATTGTCTCCATGAGTGGCCCCTGTGACGTGTGCATAAAGCATGTACGCTTGATCTTCCGTCATGGAGGAGATCAAATCGGCAACGGTGCGTGCATGCATCTTCTCGTCGTCAGGCTCGTCTTCGAGACGGTCGCGATAGCCAGCGGGGAAGAGGTACCAGTCGCTTTGGTGCGCGGAAGCTTCCATGTATGCCTCGAATAAGCCCTTGATGACTCGCCGTTGGCCGTACTGTTGCGTAGCTAGCGCGGGGTTGTTAGGGCTGCGCGTTCCCTTCGAAGCCGTCGTCCACTCCCCTGGCGCGGAGAAGGCCATCTAATGCGCGTTCCGCCAGATGGCCGAACGGTGGATGCCCCAGATCATGCGCGAGCGACGCCGCTTCGACGACGTAGGGATCAACACCGCCCACGGCTCGCACATCATCGGGGAACTGTCTTACCAACCACGTTGCTGCCGCGCGACCGACCTGCGCGACCTTGAGACTGTGCGTGAGTCGATTATGAAAGACGTGTCCCCCGGATGGAGACACGACTTGCGTGACCTCGGCAAGGCGACGAAAGGCCGTCGAATAGAGGATGCGATCCCGGTCCCGTTGCGCCTCGTACCCCTGACGGTCATCATCCGGCTTCCATGGATCAGCGACGAAACGCTCATCGCGGCGATCAACGGACGGATCGGTCGTCATGCAGGGAGCGATGGTTACGAAAGATGGCTTAGCATCAGCTTGCGATCGGACGTCAGGGTGATCTGGCTACGATCAATCAGAGTCCACATAGCGATGCGCGTTGCTTCCTCACCAATGCTGCTTTTCGCCAACTCGGCAATCAATGTAGGGGCTGAGATGGGCGTCGAGCCTTTGGCTAGCATCGTGCGGATAGCTTGTTCCACCTGCCGGAGGTCATCAGCGCTCATGGATTCACCCCTCCTTGATCCGCAGCATTAACGAATGGTCACCCACCATCATTAGACTCGTTGCCGAATAAGGCAAGTGCCCTTCAGAGCCTTGGTTAGCAGGCCAGCAGCCCGTGAAAGGCGCTATTTTGGCTCTTCCTGAATGCAATCTGATGCTGATTCGGTAGTCTGCGCTTATCCTGCAACGAGTCTATTGTACAGCAAGACGCGTGGGATACGCCGCCATCACTTTCTATCTATCCGCCATCTGCTTGAATAAGCGGATAGGCATAAGCAATAAATAGTGCCTATCCGCGCCGGCGGTCGGCCAGGGCGCGCTCCACATCGCGCCGGGCGTCGCGCTCGGCAATAGCCTCGCGCTTGTCATAGCTCTTCTTGCCGCGCGCCACGCCGATCTCCACCTTGGCTCTGTTGTTTTTGAAGTAGATGCGCAGCGGCACCAGCGTGTAGCCCGGCCGCTTCACGAAGCCGGTCAGCTGGCCGATCTCGCGGCGGTGCAGCAGCAGCTTGCGGCGGCGCATGGGGTCATGGTTGGTGTAGCTGCCGGACTCATAGGGCGAGATGTGCGCGTTCCACAGCCAGGCCTCGCCGCCGTCGATGCGCGCGTAGGCCTCGCGGATATTGGCGTGGCCGCTACGCAGCGACTTCACCTCCGTCCCCGTCAAGGCCAGCCCCGCCTCGTAGCGGTCCTCAATGAAGTAGTCGTAGGAGGCGCGGCGGTTCAGGATGGTCGGCGTCGCGCCCGCGCTATCCGCTTGAGCGTCGCCCTTCTTTTTTTTCGTCTTGGCCATTGTTCGTGTACGTCTCTTGTCGTCGTGATGCAGGGGTTAGGGGGGTCACCCGGATACTATCATGTTCCCCACCCCGTTGTGGCGACCGTGGTCTCTATGGACATGTGTAGAGATACGGTTGCGTAGCAGCAGCGTTCGTTGTACAATGGGCAGAGCCAACGCCGTGGTTGGCGAGGCGCTACCCTGCGGCGCCTTCGGCGCGAGAGTGCGGACTATTCCAAAGAGAGGCTGGCGAGAAGGAACAGATATGAAGACCAATGTGACGCAGCGAGGAAAACTTAGTGGGGCGCGAACCCGCGCGATAGGCGCACGATGGCAGCCCATCAGCCTGATTGCATTCTTGATCCTGGTGGTCAATAGACTCGTTGCCGAATAAGGCAAGTGCCCTTCAGAGCCTTGGAGCAGCCCGTGAAAGGCGCTATTTTGGCCCTTCCTGAATGCAATCTGATGCTGATTCGGTAGTCGGCGCTTATCCTGCAACGAGTCTAATCTATCCTTTCCTTTCGACCCGCGGTCGTGCTGCGTGATCGCACGACGCGGACGAGCGTGCGGCCGTGGTTCTGCGGCGCGTCACCGGCACGGCCTGTTCGTACGCCGTCACCAAGCAGGTAGCCGCCAGCCGGCCCTCCTCGAACGTCGCGTGGACCACCAGAACTGGGCGCTGCCGCCCCCTGCGCGGCGGCGTGATTTTGTCCTCTTTCATGAGGCTCTCCACCGCCGAAATGGTACCCAACATGTGCGGCTTGTAGCCGACACCAAACTGGTCATCGTCGCCTCCTTCGATAGGCAAGTCATCGGTGCGCTCCAGGCGGCGCTGACCGATCGGCGCTCCCGCGAACCCGTCGCCGTACCGCGGGCGCAACTCTGCCCGTAGGATGGCTATCGTGAACTCTAACGCCTTTTTTGCACTATTGTAGGAGGGGTGCTCGGCGCCCTCGCGCCTGTGGCTGGGCGGGGACCTCAGCGCGACGCGCGACGGCGCCCTGGTCACGGCGACGCTGCGGCGGGTGGCCGCCTGCGCCGCGAGCACGGCGCTGCTGCGCTGTGTGGACGGGTTCGCCGCTTACGTGGGGGCAGTGCGCACCGTGTTCCGGGTGGCGGTGCGCACGGGGCGGCCCGGTCGGCCGCGTCTGGTGCTCCCCGAGACGGTGCTGCTGGCGCAGGTGGTCAAGAGTCACAAAGGACGACGGTTGGTGGACGTGACGCGGCGGGTGGTCTTCGGCACAGCGGAGGCGGTCGCGGTCGCTATCGCCGCAACGCGGGGTGGTACCCAGATCAACACGTCCTACATCGAGCGACTCAATGCCACGTTCCGGGCCGCGCTGGCGCCCCTGACCCGGCGCGGGCGGCGCTTGGCCCACGGCGCCGCGCTGCTGACCAGCGGGATGTGGCTCGTCGGCGCCGCCTACAACGTCTGCTGGCCCCACGAGAGCCTCCGCCTCCCTGCCCTTGGGGGACGCACGTGGCAGGAGCGCACCCCGGCTATGGCCGCCGGCCTGACCGACCACATCTGGACCCTGGAGGAGATGCTGCGCTATCGCGTCCTCCCCGTGACGGGGGCACCCGCGCCGCGCCAGACCGATGAGGTGGGACGGGCGCGGGCCGCACGGGCGCGGGCCAAACCACCCGCCACGGAGGCCGTCGCATGACCACGGTTTAGTGGGGCGCTACCAGACTCTCGCTCACTGCCCTATTGTCTTGAGGGCCGGCGTGTGTCCTTCCAGAGCCGCGCGATTCCAGCCCGCCAGACGCGCGCTCTCCTCGTAGGCGCTCTGGAAGAAGGCGCCGGCCGCGCCCTCGGGAGATGGCGCGCGGCGAACGTCTTCATAAAGCAGGACGAACTCGCCGAGCGCCGCATCGTAACGCGCCGCGTCCGGCTGGATTTGGACCTCCGCGGCGCCGGCAGGCGCGGGCGACATGTAGGCGTAGAGGGCGGCATGGGGGAACCGCTGGTCGCCCGGCCAGAACCCAACCGCGAAGTTCTCCTTGTCCTCGCCGAACTCCATGGCGCGTCCCCCGTACGGTGGCGGAGTGGCGGGCTTGCCGTTGAACCGCGTCGCGTCCAGGTCGAAGCCACCCCAGAAAAACTGCACGGGGCTGCTCTTGCCGTGGAACGGCGTGCGGAAGCGTTCCATGACGCGTCCTACCGCCAGCATGGCGCGCCACCAGCGATGGACGAACTCCGGGTCGTAGGAGGCGTGCTGGGTGTCCTGGTCGAAGCGGATGGGGTTTGGCAGTTCCGCGGGCAGGGTGGTGATCGTCACCGTGACGCCGAGAGACATGAGCGCGTCCATGACCAGGCGATAGAAGCCGGCCACCGCGCGAGGCGCGAGCGCTATCTCCGCGACTCGCCCGTCGCTCACACGGATGGAGAGGCGGTGGTCGATAAAGTCAAAGTCGATATCGAAGCTTTCCCCACGCCAGGGGATGGGGCCCGTGTTCAGGCCGTGAGCGGTTAGATGGAAGGTCACCTCCCACCATTGGTTGAGGAAAGGGCAGAGCTCGAGCTTCACCTTGCCCACGATTTGCGTCCACAGATGCAGCGTGTCGTGGGTATCCTGCCATGCCTCATACGGTAATTCCGGCCAGGTCTCCATCGTATCGTGCTCCTCAATCGCGCGTGCGGCTCAAAGGCGCATCGCGTGTGTCCATTGTGGGTGTTGGCCCGCGCCAGTAGGCGGGCCAGCGCGCCCCATCGTCTATGCCGTCTCGCGGCCTATTGGTTTCCGCTCTCGCGGACTGAACCCCTACATGTTGTGCCCTCCTTTCGTCCGACTCATGCTCATGGTGGTTGCTCGTGACCAAAGACGATGACGAGATGACAGTTGCCCAAAGGCCGCCGTTCGATGCGGGAAGGCCTGGCGCGCGGGCCATCAACTGGGGCCACGAGCCGTTCCCATGGCGGTCCGGGCTGGCTTCATCCCCGTCAACGTGCTGGGCAAGGCGAAAAAGACGGCCAGCAGGATGCACAGGGCCAGGCTGACGTCGGCGTTGAAGAAAGCAAGGACCACGGCGACGAAATACAGGGGTGGCCCGAACGCATACCGGCTGCTGATGCTGCGCACGCGGTGCGGGTCCGTCGTGGGGTCGAGCAGGAGCCTGTCGCGCGAGGCGTAATGCCACAGCTGATTGAACGTGAGGGCCAGCACGAGTGAGAGGGCGGCATAGACGAACACAGCCGTTTTCTGGTCCTCCGCGTTGGGTTGCCCGAGGTAGGTCGCCAGCAAAAGAGTGGCGAACGGGGCAACCGTGACGATCAGCAACAGCAGCCCATTGATGAGCAGGAACAGGTGATCGGTGCGCCGGATGATGCGGAAGAGCGCGTGGTGATTGACCCACATAATCAGAACATTGAGGAAGCTGAGCGCATAGCTCAGGTACCCCGGCCACTGATCGAGCAGAGCCGCGGCCAGCCGATGTCCCGCGTGGAGATCGGCTAGCTGCGGCACGGCTAGGCCGAGCGCCAGCAGCGTGATGGCCACGGCGAAAACCCCGTCGCTGAACGCCTCGAGCCGCCCCGTTTCAGCCTGTCCCTCGGCGCGCGTCTTTGCCGCCTCCGTGTCGTTAGCCGTCATCGTTTCCTCTCTTCGTCCGCCAGACGCTCGATCGCCCGTGGCGCATCGGCGCCGCATCTCGCGACCACTCTTCCTTCGCCGCGCTGCCGTGCAAGTTACGGATTTTCATGGGCGGGGGCGTCCCGCAGGGACATGACAATCTGCCATGCAACGGCCTGTCGCGAGGCGCCCCGACAGGCTCTACCAACCAATATCGTTGGCTAGCCAAGATTAATGGCAAAAAAAGTGACCTCCATGATACGCTTGCACGATATGGCGCGGTCAAGCCGCGTGCGCCGTTGCGGGAGACAAGGGGGTGCGTTAGCTGAGGTTATCCTTCATGCGCCCGAGCAGGCCCGAGAGCATGGCGCGCTCGTCCGTCGTCAGCCCCGCCAGGGTCCGTTCCTCTATCTGAGCGAACTCCGCCGTGATCCTCGGCTCCAGGTCGCGGCCGTGGTCGGTCAAGAAGACCCGCGAGACGCGCGCGTCCTCGGCGTCCGGGCAGCGATGCACGAGCCCGTACCGCTCCAGGCGCTGCAACGCCTTGGTCATCGTCGAGACGTCGACGCCGACGCGCTCCGCCAGGCTCGACTGCGTCAGCCCTTCCTCCACCCAGAGTTGCACCATGATGAGGTCCTGACCCGGATAGAGTCCCAAAGGGTCAAGCATCACCACGGCGAGGTTGCGATGGGCGCGACAAACCTCAGCCAGCCGAAAGCTAACCGTTTCCTGGATCGGCACAATGGACGACATGCAGCCCCCCTTTCCTTGGCCAGCCAACTACAAAATAGCGGGTTATAGACGCTCTGTCAAGAGTATGCGGGATTCCCGGATTCCCGTGACCTTTACTTGCGCTTCGCGCGTACAATACTATATAATGTATAGTGTAATAGGAATCAAAGCGCCGCGATTCTGTGCCGTGGCGCGCGACTATCATTCCTCTCCCCTTATTACCGAACACTTTGGAGATACCCATCCATGACGACCACGACGCTTAATCGGCCCATCGAGAAGCCAGCCGACACGCACCATCCCATCCACTCGTACCTGCAACACCGCTGGAGCCCGCGCGCCTTTGACGAGCGGTCGGTCGACCCCGCGACCCTGCGCAGCCTCTTCGAGGCGGCGCGCTGGGCGCCCTCCGCCAACAACCGGCAGCCGTGGCGCTTCATCGTGGCCACCAAGGATAACCCCGAGGCCTACGCGCGCCTGCTCGGCGTCCTGAACGAGAGGAACGCCGCCTGGGCGTGGCAGGCTCCCGTGCTGATGGTGGTGGTGGCCCAACTCTACCAGGGGCCGGACGGCCAGCCCAGCATGCGCTCGCTGTACGACGTCGGCCTCGCCGTGGGCAACCTGACCACCCAGGCCACGGCGCACGATCTCGCCGCGCATCAAATGGGCGGGTTCGACGGCGACCGGGCGCGCGCCGACCTGCGCCTCCCGGAGGGATACGAGCCGGTCGCCGCCATCGCCCTGGGCTACGCCGGCGACCCGCAAACCCTCCCCGACGATCTGCGTGAGCGCGAGCTGGCTCCGCGGGCCCGCAAGCCCCTTGGAGAGTTCGTCTTCGAAGGTGAGTGGGACCGGCCGCTGCCGCAACTGAGCGACCAGCAGAAGTAGTCTCCCGCCGACATCGCTTCGCACGTCAGGGGCGGGCCATCCAATATCAGTGGATAGCCCGTCCCTTTTCTAGTGGCTCCCTCCAGTCCACGTCGATCCGCCAAGGCTGCGTGTCAGGCAAACACCTTGATGTGGTGGTCTTCGAGCAGCTGGGGCGCCGCGTCGCGCTCGGGAATGTCGTCGAGGTTGACGCCCAGGTGTACATTGAGCAACTCAATTATTCTATATCAATCGCGCTCTACAGTGATGCCTGCGCTGTTGCTCCGGTCGTAGCATCCTCTCCACGCCGGTGGGCAGCCATGTTCTCCTCGCCGGGGTCGCGGCCACGCCCCCAGCCTACGTCAAGGTGGCGCGCGTGGGCAACACCTACACCGCCTACACGTCCGGCGACGGCCTGAGCTGGAGCCCGCTAACGGGGGCGAGCATCTGTCGAGAGGCCCAGGGGCGCCGCGCCGGCTCACTCGCTGGTCACGACGCGGCGCGGCAACAAAAAAAGCCGTGGGCGCGAGAGGCGCGCCCACGGTCATCGTTCATGGCACGAACAGGATTCCCTTGCCAGCCTGTCTAGTCGCTCCCCTCGCCGGCGACGTTTTCGGTCACGCGGGTCACCGTCACCGTCACCCGTTGCCAGGATGGCGCGGTGGACGAGCCGGTCAGGCTATAGCGGACCCGCGCGCCAGGCTTCACGTTGTCGGCCAACCCTGTCGCGTGCCCCACGGCGTGCCCGCGCGCATCGAGCAGCGCGGCCGCCAGGTACACGTCGTGCTGCTTGTTGTCGGTGTTACGGACGTAGCCGGTCACTTGCGCCTGGGTCCCCACGGTCAGGCGGGCCGAGGGCACGCCGCTCAACTGCATTTTACGCAGCAGGGTCGGGTTTGTCTCGCCAGGTCTGGGCGCGCGCGCCCAGACCTCACTCGGCGCGACCACCGCGACCACCCCACAGGCCAGACACCCGGCGACGACGACCCGTGTCATCCAGGATCGCCGCGTATAGGTACCGAACATTATAACCTGTTCTCCTCTTGTTGATGAACGCTTATTGTACAGAGACGTCGTCGACGAAGAAGTTCGTGGGCAGGGTGTAGTCGGTGGTGGTGGTGAAGCGCAGCACGACGGTCTGCCCCGCGTACGCCGACAGGCTGAGCGTGTCCTGCGACCACGTGTTGCGCGCGCTGGTGTTGCTCCAGGCGCGCAACGCGCCCAAGAGGGAGCCGGACGTGCTGTACACCTGCACTTTGAGGTAGTCGTAAGCCGTCGTCGTGGGCTCCTGGCTGGTCATGTACCACCAGTAACGCAGGCTGGCGTTACTCGGTACGGTGATGCGCTGCTGGACGTACTCGGTGCAACTATTGTAGTTGCACTCGTCGGCGCTGTACGAGCCCGTGTGCGGCTTGACCGTGTCGATGACCTCGTAGCCGCCGCTGGACGACTCGGACCAGCCGACGCCGGGGCCGCTCTCGAAGCCGGGGTTGACCACGACGTTGCCGCCGGGGGACGGCGTGTTGGTCGGCGCCGGGCGCGGCGTATTGGTCGCGGCCGGGGCTGGTGTATTGGTCGGCGTGTTAGTCGCGGCCGGGCGCGGCGTGTTGGTCGCCGTGGGCAGCGACGGCTTGGTCGGCGTAGCTGTCGGGCTGCCGCTCGTCCAGCTCACGCTGACCGTGTTGGAGCGCGCCGCCGCCGAGTTGCTGCTTGCGCTCCCGCTGAGGTAGGCCGTGTACCGGTGCGTTGCCGCTACCGCGGAGGTTACCGTCG
>JAABUX010002726.1_pt1 | contig 24537 bp, 26 predicted proteins | sample 5561851 | NCBI WGS metagenome assembly JAABUX01 (sample SAMN10711883, study PRJNA513361) | rock metagenome | isolation source: Antarctica rocks | place: Antarctica: Victoria Land, Richard Nunatak red sandstone | collected 2016-01-03 | reverse complement strand
CGGTCGATAATCCGCAGATGATCGACATGGAGCACCTCACCCCCGTCTTCGAGAAGCAGTACGGCATCAAGGTCAACTACGAGACGTTGCCCGAGAACACGCTGCGCCAGAAGGTGACGGCGGACGTGGCGACCGGCGGCGGCCAGTTCGACCTGGCCACGGTGGGCACCTACGAGGTGCCAATCTGGGCCAAGAACGGCTGGATCGTCAACCTGCAGTCCTACTTCGCCAAGCAGAGCGCGGCGGCGCAAAGCGCCTACGACCTCGGCGACATCCTCCCGCAGGTGCGCAAGGGGCTCTCGTACCAGAACAGTCTGTACTCCCTGCCGTTCTACGGTGAGAGTTCGATGCTGTTCTACAACAAGGCCCTGTTCAGCCAGGCTCATCTCACGATGCCGCTGCACCCCACGTGGGACCAGGTGGCGTCGTTCGCGGCCAAGCTCAACAGCCCGTCCAAGAACCAGTACGGCATCTGCCTGCGCGGCCTGCCCGGGTGGGGTGAGATGGGAGCGCCGCTGACGACCGTCATCAACACCTTCGGCGGCGAGTGGTTCAACCAGCAGTGGCAGCCGCAGTTGACCAGCCCGGCCGACGAGGCGGCCATCACGTTCTACATCAACACGCTGCGCAAGTACGGGGAGCCCGGCGCCACCAGCGCCAGCTTCACGGCCTGCGAGACCGACTTTGCGCAGAGCAGAGTGGCGATGTGGTACGACGCCACCTCGGCCGCGGGCGTGATCAGCGACCCCAAGCAGTCCAAGGCCGCCAGCGAGGTGGGTTACGCCTACGCGCCGACGAAGGTGACGCCGCTGGGCTCGCACTGGCTGTGGGCGTGGTCGCTGGCCATGGAGTCGTCGAGCAAGAACAAGGACGCGGCCTTCACGTTCCTGACCTGGGCCACCAGCAAGGCCTACATCAACCTCGTGGCCAACTACAAGGGCTGGGGCAACGTGCCGCCGGGCACGCGGCTCTCCACGTTCAACAACGCGAACTACAAGAAGGCCGCGCCCTACGCGAACATCATTCTGGACTCGATTCAGACGGCCGACCCGACCCACGCCACGCTGCATCCCGTGCCCTACGTGGGCGTGCAGTTCGTGGGCATCCCCGAGTTCCAGGCCATCGGCACGCAGGTGACGACCAACCTGTCCGCCGCGATCGCCGGTAGCACCTCGGTGGCCCAGGCGCTGCAACTCTCGCAGACGCAGGTCGAGCACACCATGCGGCAGGCTGGCTACCTCAAGTAGCAGTAGTAGGCCCTCACCCACCCCTCCGCATACCATCGGAAACGTCGCGCGGGGATAGGACCGTGAAAGGTCCTATCCCTGCCCTAACCTTTCAAGGCCATGGAGAGGGCCGAGGCCGTTTCCTCACACTCGTCACTAATCACTAACCACTAGCCACTCTCTCAGGGGTGTAAGACATCATGAGCACGCGCGCGGTGGTCCCCGCGACAATCATCGAGGGCACGGCGCGGCGGTCGCGCCCGCGCCGCCCCCCCTTCCGACTGGTCTTGCTGCTGCCCGCCATCATCTACCTCGCCGTGATGACGCAGGCCCCCTTTGCTCTGACCCTGTGGTACAGCCTGCACAAGTGGATCCTGACCTCGCCCGAGCTTGGCGTGACCTGGGTGGGGCTGGACAACTTTGTCTACACGGTGACCCAGGACACGGTCTTCCAGGCCTCCGTGGTTAACTGGCTGATCATGACGCTCGGCATCATCGTGCCGTCCCTCGTGCTGGGGATGGCGTTCGCTCTGCTGCTGAACCGCCGCTTCCCCCTGCGCGGGCTGGTGCGCTCGCTGATGATCGCCCCGTTCTTTGTGATGCCGACGGTCAACGCGCAGGTGTGGACCAACCTGCTGTTCAACCCCGTCTTCGGCCTGTTCGCCTGGCTGACCAGTACGCTCGGCTTTGGGCGCGTGGACATCCTGGCCAACGCGCCCAAGCTGGGCGTGATCACCATCGCGGCCTGGCAGTGGACGCCGTTCATGATGCTTATCCTGCTGGCGGGACTGCAGGGGCTCTCCGACGAGGTACACGAGGCCGCGCAGCTCGACGGGGCCTCGGGCCTGAGCGAGTTCCGCTACGTGACTTTGCCGCAGCTCGGCCGCTACATCGAGTTGGCCGTGCTGCTGGGCACGATCTACGTGCTGCAACTCTTCGGCGAGATCTTCGTGGCCACGCAGGGTGGTCCCGGCACGGCGACGACGACGATCCCCTATTACGTCTATCAAACGATCGCGCAGAGCAACGACGTGGGCTCGTCGGCGGCGCAGGGCGTGCTGGCCGTGGTGGTGGCCTCGATCGTGGCGGCCTTGCTGCTGCGCCTGCTGGTACGCACCTTTAGCCGCAGCGTACAGGTGGAAACATGATTGGAATCGGAACAGGGACACGCGCGCGCGCGGGCGTGGCCACGACGGCCCGCCGTCGCGCCAGCCCAGGCGGCGCGGCGCTGACGGCGCTGACCTACGTCATCGCTATCCTCATCTTTTTCCCCATTTTGTGGACGGTGCTGACGGGGCTCAAGACCGAGGGCAACGCGGTGGCGCAGCCGCCGACGCTGATCTTCAGCCCCACGCTGGAGAACTACGGCAACGCCCTGTTCGAGCGCAACTATGGGAGCTACTTCGTCAACTCGGTCATCCTGAGTCTGGGCTCGACGCTGCTGGCCTTTGTGCTCGGCGTGCCCGCGGCCTACAGCCTGGCCCTGTTCCCGACCAAGCGCACGCCGGGCGTACTCTCGTGGGTGCTCTCGACCAAGATGTTGCCCGTGGTCGGGGTGATTATCCCGCTGATCGTGATCTACAAGCAGTTGCACATCTACGACAGCCAGCTGGGCATGATCCTGCTCTACGCGGCGATGAACCTGCCCCTGGTCATCTGGATGATGCGCTCGTTCTTCGCCGAGGTGCCGCGCGAGATCCTGGAGGCCAGCTACATTGACGGGGCGAACTTTGGGCGCACGCTGCGCTCGGTCATCCTGCCCCTGGCCGCGCCGGGTCTGGCCGCCACGGGGCTGCTGTGCGTGATCTTCGCCTGGAACGAGTTCTTCCTGGCCCTTAACCTGACGGGACCCAACGCGGGCACGCTGCCGGTCTACATCACGGGCTTCGTCTCCAGCGAAGGGCTCTTCTGGGCCAAGCTGTCCGCGGCCTCGACCGTGGCCATCGCGCCGGTCTTCATTGCTGGCTGGACGGCGCAACGCGCCCTCGTGCGCGGACTGACCATGGGCGCGGTGAAATAGAAGACCGCTTCATAGGCGCCGCCGCAAGAAGTCGCGCACGGCCGCGACGTAGCCCTCGGGTTGCTCGACGTAGCGCCGGACAGGATCAAGGTGGGACGCGCGATGGCGCCGAGCCGATCTTCGTACTCGATGGCATATTCATGGGTCGCGGCGTAGGCCAGCGGCTCCGGCGCGTACACCGCGCGCCCCTCTCGCTCATGGTCGGTGTAGCGGCGGTAGGCGTCGCTGTCGACACTGGCGAAATGGAAGGGCATCTGCTGCTCCATCACCTCAGCGACCTCCTCGGGCGTGGTGACGCGGGGCTCACGCGCCCAGGACGCCGTGACCGCCTCGCGCAGTTCGACCGGCTCGAAGCGCGCCAGGCTATCCTCGACCTCGCGCATTGAGCGGCTCATGCTGGCCGAGCCGCTGCTGATGACGTAGTGCGAGGCATCGCCCCGCTCGACGGCGTGCGCCAGCGCGATGAACGCGCCGTAGGAGCGGCCCAACACAGCATAACGAGAGAGGCCGAGCGCTGCCGCGAGCAGGCTCACGTCCTCGGCGTAGCGCCCCAGCGAGAGGGTGGCCGGGTCGACGCGCTCGGAGCGCCCGTGGCCACGTAGGTCGACGTAGAGCAGCCGGAAGGTGTCGCCCAGAGGATCGAGCCAGGGATGCATCTCGGTATGGTCGAGTCCCGGCCCGCCGTGCAGCACGATCAGTGGATAGTTGCCCTCCGCGCCCATCGGCAGATAAAAGAGCCGCACGCCGTCGACGATCGCGTCCATCGCTCCCACCCCTCTTATTACAACTCAACATAAGACAGACGTTCCCGGCCTAAGGGCCGGACCGCATAGCCCGGCCCGGTGTCCTGAGTGTACTATGACGGGGGGCTGAAGAGCGCGGTGCGGCTATAGCAGAGTATCGTCAAGCAGGCGTTCGAGGGACGCCTGGCGCCACGATACTCTAATGCGTCAGCGCCGCAGGTCGCACGTGCGCCACGAACCGTGGAACGTGTATGGCGAGGATGTCGAGAAGTTGCTCGACTGCTTGCGGTGGTCGTGTCTTCGCGGCTGCCTGCGCGCGGAGGAGATTGACGAGCGCGATGGGGTGCGCGTTCCAAAGGCGATCTAGGAACATATCGGGATGATTGACCTCAATGGCGAAGGGTGCAAGGGAGGCGGACGGGAAGTCCTTCAAGTTCACCGTGACGATGGTTGGAGCCTCGACCTGAATGGCGGCGGCGAGTACGTGGCGGTCCTTCGGATCGCACGTAAGCGTGGGGATAAGGGACTCATAGTCCTCAACCAGCATGCCCTGCAAGGCGAAAAACTCCCGCGCCGCTTGGTCAAGGTGTGTGACCTGCCCCTGAGTCATCCTACCCGTGCTCAGGAGGTTGCGCGTCACCTCCTCCCATATTTGTGTGCTCAGCCGAACGTCGATAAGGCCGACTTCATGCGCGCGAAAGAGCGTGTCCCGTAGCGAGGCTGGGAAGAGCACGTTTGCGTCGGCGATGATGCGCGGTGTGCCGAGTGCGTCATTGGCCACCGCGCTTAATCGTAGCCTCCAACGCTCTCCTCGGCGATACGGGTCATGTCCTGTAGGAGGCGCTGGCTGCGTTGTCGTCGATGCTCTTTGTAAGCGTATAGGTCGAGCAGATTGACCCGCCGGTGCGTCCCGTCGAACTGAGACGGTATGACGCCATCGTCGAGCAACTTGACGAGGTGTGGCTGGGAGATACCGAGCAGTATTGCCGCCTGGGATACACTAATCTCGGGTTGGAGCGGCGCAAGCGTTACGGCTTCCCCGCGAGCAAGCGCATCTGTCGCTTCGGAGAGCACGTCGCGCAGGACATCAGGCATCGCGAGCGACTCGCCATCCAGAGTTATCAGGCGCAGATCGCGACCGCGAACGCTATGGAGAAGCTTCTTTAATTGCGCGAGAGTTGCCTCGTCACGGGTATTGTCTGCTGGAGGTGACGCATTCTCGTGCGGATTGACAGCCACTGTCCCCTCCCCTATTGCCTATATCTGCCATTTACTCTGGCAGCACTCACGGCACGGTACGCCTCCACGGCCGTCGACGGCGACTTGTCTGCCATTCTATCGCTCGTGAAACATATCTTCATGATACCCAAGTATCATTGACCATCGCACCATTATACTTGCCGCCCCGAAAGTATCATGACGCACGTGGCTCAATTGGGAACGCGCACATGACTATGTTTTGCGGCAAACAGAGGAATGCGACGTTCAGAGGGGGCAAAGCGCCTCCCAGAACCTTTTAATGCTCCTTCGCGCAGAAGTTAGCGGCGCACCTTCATCCCATTGCGAATCGAAAGGGTTATATGGGCCAGGACCTACCGGACCAAAGATTTTCTTGATGAGAATTGTAGCAAGTCCAGCAGCATCGCTTGTTAGTTCATTAACAGTACAGTGGGGGACCTTGTCTCGATAAACGGGGTCTTTGACAATCAGGGGACCGTCAAGGACCAAGGTGTCCCGAAATGTGATCGGGGAAATCCTCCTGCCTAATCCCGAAATTCTCAACTCCACCTGCACTAATTCATGGTAATTGGCCTCTTGGTAGAAGTGGCCCATCATACCAAGTAGACAAGCGGTTAGTGCTGCGACAAGGTCGATGTGAAAGAAGAACGTGCCTTTATAGGCATCGTTCAAATCGAAGTTTCGTGCCCGCTCCATCTCCTGAATAACGTGAATAACGTTCGCATCTGTATCATCTGTAATGGGTGCGTACGTCTCTCGGTCCCCGCCCTTCCTCCGTCTTTTGGTAGGACTGTAATTCTCACCAACCGGAGTACATTTCAACTGTCCGTGGCCGTTCCCCTCTAGCGAAAGCGCGAGGTAACGGGGTGCATTCTTATAGCTCGCTTCTACCTCTGCCACTACCCCGTCCTCTGTCTGCTTCCAGTCTTTATCGGTTTCAGGCCATAGAATACGAAGAGAAGGCTGTTGTGCGAGGATAGCCTTGACGGTGTCTAAACTCCTTGGTTCGCTCAGAGTGCGATCATCCGCGCGTTTTAGCAACACATTACTGAGTATGATCAGTCCCGTCCCCAATATGTGGCAATGCATTTCGTAGGTCCTGTCGCACTGTTGAGCTTGCTGCTGAGTCAGTTAGGACGATACCATGCATAGCTGCATTAACCGGTTTGCCAAGCCCGGTAATTAGCTTCTCCATGGATTTCCAGAATTCATCACTGCTCTGCGCATTTTTTTGCTTGGACCTCCACGACTACATCATCCTTGAGCCGGATTTGGATGTCTTCTCCTGGCCCTATAGTCTCAGCCCGTACTTCAACTGGGACGTCATTATGACTGGGTAACCATCCCAAGCGGCGCGCTGTCAGCATATGTATGTAAACATATGCAATGGCACACGCTTGATACTCGTATCCGCTAGCCCCACCGCTGCCGCTCACATTCCCCCCTAACTTACATGTATCAACTAACTACATCATAGCGTAGCGAATACATCGATATCCATCGTCACATCGAAGATCTCTATGAATCCCGCTAGGTACATAAGCAGACTGACTTATTCGCGTAGGTCTATAGCACTGGCTGTTCCCGGCTCCTACTCCGGCAGCGCCACTTCAAGCGTGCCGTCGGGAGCTTCGTGCAGGGTGACCAGCCCGTCGGCGGCGAGGCGCGTGACGAGTTCGCGCAGGCGCTCGGGGTCGAGCGGCTGCCCTTGCTCCGGCCCGTCTCGGGCCTGAAGTGGCTGTATCCCGACGGCCAACGTGTCCAGCGTCATGCGCGCGCCAGGCGGCAGGCCGCTTAGCACGGCGACGATGCGGCCACGGTAGTAGCGAGCGGAGCCCTGCCAGGGACCTTGCGGTCGTTTGGGCTTGTAGGTGGCGCTGCCCTCGCGCGCCACGCGCCCGGCGCGGTAAGCGGCGCGACAGTCCTCGGACAGCGGGCAGACCAGGCAGGCAGGCTTGCCGTCGGTGCAGATCGTGGCGCCGAGGTCCATCAGGGCCTGGTACCACGGCCAGGCCCGTCCACGCGGCAGCACGCGCTCCGCGAGATCGTACGATTCGCGCTCGGTCGGCGGCGTGATCTCGCCCTCGGGACCCAGGAAGATACGTCCTAGCACGCGCCGCACGTTGGTGTCGACGAAGGCAATGTCCTGCTCGTGGGCGAAGCAGAGCACGGCGCCCGCAGTGTAGGGGCCGATGCCCTTGAGCGCGCGCAACTCGACCAGCGTGGCGGGCAGTCGGCCGCCATACGCGGCGACGGCCTGACGGGCGATGTCTTGTAGGCGCACGGCGCGGCTGTTGTAGCCGAGACCGGCCCACAGGCGGATGGCCTCGGAACGCGGCGCGGAGGCCAGCGCCTCCAGGGTGGGAAAGCGCTGCAGCCAGGCCTGGTACTTGGGCAGCACGCGCTCCACGCCGGTCTGCTGGAGCATCATCTCCGAGACGAGGATGGCGTAGGGGTCGCGGGTCTGGCGCCAGGGCAGGTGCGCGCGCCCGTGGATCTCGAACCAGGCCAGCAGGCGTCCCTGCACCCGCTCCGCGTTGGGCGCGGCCCGCTCCTGACCGGGCAAAGGATAGGTGAGTTCGTTAGTCATTAGCAGTTAGCAGTTAGCAATTAGCAATTAGCAAACAGCCGTAGTTAGTTAATAGCCGTAGTGTTTGCTCAAGGCGGTCCGTTCGTGGCCCAACCGACCGCGGCTGGCCCATGGCTGACTGGCCCCCGACTCCTAGCCGCGGGGTCGCCGGTCCAGCGCGGTCGGTTGCCATGCGACCGCGGTCGCAGGCTCCAGATTCCCACGGATTTCAGGGGCGACCGATTCAGACCGATCGCCCCTGAGGAGGCGAGGATGGGATTGAGCGCGGATTTATTGGGGCGTCGTGATGAATGACATTGGATCCGTGGGCAACAGGCGCTGGCGCGCGGCGCAGATCGCCTCCGGGTCGGTGCTATAGGCCTCTTGCTCAGCGTTCACATAGAGCTCGACGGTGGCACGGAAGGCATCGTCGTGGCGTCGGCTGCCCGCGTAACGGCCTTCACGCGTGAGGCGTCGCACCGTCGCTGCAAAAACGAGGCACTCGTAGGGAGAGAGCGCGGCCAACGCGCCTAACTGGCGGTTGACTAACCCGGACGAGGGCAGGGTGAAGAGGTCGCGGCGCAGGCGTAGCCGTCCCGTGCCATCAAGGTCGAGCACGCCTTCGCTCAACAAGGTATAGAAGTGTCCTTCCAGGAGCAGTGAGTGGGGCCGCGGCGGCGCGTCGTCTATCGTGCCGAATACCAGGTAGGGCTCGGTCAGCAGGCGGAACTCCTGGGCGAGGAAGATCAGGCATTGCAGGTGGTCGCCGTCGCGGATATTGCCGACCGCGTCGATCAGGTCGACGATGGCGCGGGCGGTGGCGCCGCGCCCGTCCGAGGAGGACTCGTCGTGGCGCTGGTCTTGAGGGGTAGATTCTCCCGATGGCGACGAGACTGGTATCGTGCGGCTTGGCGGAAAGACCATCATACGATCCTTTCACTTGCGCGACGGTGGGGTAACAACGGCAGGGTATGTCAGGGGATGAGACGGTAGAAAGCGGGGTAACGCGAACTAAGCGGTGGTCACACAGCGTGGAGCACGCCGCACCGGGCATGCTGACCGCCCTTTCAGTATTCAGTATAAGGCATGATCCGCCCGCGGTCAGGTATCGTTGAGTAAGACCTCCCACCTCCACAGTACCCCATTCCGTTCGCTTCGAGCAACCGCCTTGTCCACCTACCGACTGTAAGCAGTCGTGGCGGGCCCGAAAAACGTAGCGGCAAGGAACCGTATTGACAACACGGGTGCTTCGACGTACGCTAGGCGTGAGAGGGCGCCCTATACTATAGACAAGAGGCGCCACCCCCACGCCTACCGCCTGAAGGCTACTGACTAACGACTAATAACTAACAACTAACGACTGGAAACAGGAGCGACACGGCCGTGGATGAGATGAGCCTCGTCGGAGGGACGAGCGATGGTCTGGGCTTTGAGTTGCTGGCCGCCTCGCTCCGCGCCGACCAGACTGATGGGCGTGCCTTCCTGGGCGCCCTGGCCGTCAAGTTGGAGGGCGCGCTCCCCGCGCAAACGGAGGTGGAGCGGGCCAAAGACGGCCTTTTCAAGAGTACGACGCACGTCGAGCGCATCACCGTCGACCTCAGCCCCTTCCGCTACATCCTCTCCACCCACCACGGCGGCCTGCAGGCCGTGCGCACCAAGGTCGTCGGCGGCGTGGCTATCAAGAACGAGACCATGGGCGTGGACGGGTGGATCGAAGCGCTGGCGCGCGACCTGACTGCCTACGCCCAGAACAGCGCCAGCGCGCGCGCCGCGCTCGAAAGGCTCCTGACGTGAGGTTCTTCCGCCTCAATCGCGGCGCCCCCGAGCAGCAGGCGGCCGCCGCGGCCGAGCAGGAGTACGCCCGGCGCAGCCAGGCCGCCGTCGAGGCGGGAGGATTGCCGTTGCGCGCGCAGGAGCGGTTGGCCGCCCGCCAGCAGCCCGGCCGGGCCGCGCTGTGGAGCAGCGACCTCTCGGTGAACGAATACCTCGCCACGCGGGCGGTGCAACTGGAGCCACTGGGGCAGGTGCTGGGCGCCAGCATCTACCACATCGCCTACAATATGCTGCGGATGCAGAGCTGGCAAGACGGCGAGTTGACGGCCTACTCACAGGCGCTCTATGACGCGCGCAGTCGTGCCCTGGGGCGCATGCAACAGGAGGCGGCGTTGTTGGGGGCTCACGGCGTGGTGGGGGTGCGGCTGGAACAGAAAGCCTACGAGTGGGGCTCGAACCTGCTCGACTTCATGGCCATCGGCACGGCGGTACGCTTCTCGGGCATCCCGCCGCTGGACCAGCCCTTCCTCTCCGACCTCTCGGGGCAGGAGACGCTGACCCTGCTGCACGCCGGCTACGTGCCCGCCGGGGTGGCGTTGGGCGTCTGCGCCTACTACATCGTGACGACGTGGGACGACGACCGTATGATGCGCGGCTGGCGCAACTGGGGCGGCTGGTCCAACCAGGAGATGGGCCACTGGACGACGGGCATCTATAACGCGCGACGCGGCGCGATGCGCGCCATGTCCGCGGGCGCGCAGGCCTTGCGCGCCGACGGCATCGTGGGCTCCAACGTGCGGCTGCGCACCCACGAGGTGCGGGCCACGCGCTATAACAACTACAGCGGCGAGAGCGAGTCGATCGAGGACCACGTGTTCGAGTTCACGGCCATCGGGACCGCCGTCGCCGAGATCGGGCGGGGGCATACGCCGGTGCAGGCCAATCTTGTCCTGGACCTGGGGAGGTGACCCTCACCCCCAACCCCTCTCCCTGTGCGCGGGAGAGGGGAGAGGACGCAAGCCTTGCTCCCCTCTCCCCTTGAGGGAGAGGGGTTGGGGGTGAGGGGTTAGTGAGGACGCAAGCCTTGCTCCCCTCTCCCCTTGAGGGAGAGGGGTTGGGGGTGAGGGGTTAGTAAGGAGAGCGATACACATGACGTGTTCCATCTGCGGGGCGCCGTTGCCGCCGGGCGCCTCGTTCTGTGGCCGCTGTGGGACCCCGGTGGCGCAGGGCTCTGGCGTCAACGCGACGGCGGCAGCGGCGCCACTGCCACCGCCGCCCAGCCACATGGCAGCGTCCGGGGACCTGCCGCAGCATGCTATCGAGCGCCTGCGCGAGATGCGCGGCGAGCGTGGCAAGAAGGGGCTCTTCACCAGCGACCTCTCGGTCAACGAGTTCTTGCTGGTCAAGCGCGCGGGCTTCGACCCGGCCGGCCTGGTGATCGGGTCGTCGATCTACCATATCGGGTACCAGCAGGCCAACTGGAGCCAGAACCAGGAGATGGGCGTCTTGTCGCAGGCGATGTACCACGCCCGCGAGCTCGCGATGTCGCGCATGGAGGAGGAAGCCGATGCGCTGGGCGCCGATGGCATCGTGGGCGTGCGCCTCGACGTGGGCCGCTACGAATGGGGGGAGCACCTGGCCGAGTTCATCGCCATCGGCACGGCGGTGCGCAGCCGCGATGGGCAGAACCACCGCACGCCGCAGGGCAAGCCCTTCACTAGCGACCTCTCGGGGCAGGATTTCTACGTGCTGCTCTCGATGGGCTACATCCCGCGCGGCCTGGTGATGGGCAGTTGCGTCTACCACGTGGCGCACCAGGGCATCCGTCAGGCCTTCCGTACGATGGGCAATAACGTGGAGATGGCAAACTATACGCAGGCGCTCTACGACGCGCGCGAGCTGGCCATGGAGCGCATGCAGACCGAGGCCGAGGAGCTACAGGCCGAGGGCATCGTCGGCGTACAGATTCAGGAACGCAGCCATGGCTGGGGCAGCCATGTGATCGAATACTTCGCCGTGGGCACCGCCGTCGTCCCACGCGCGGTCGACCACCCCATCCCGGAGCCTACTATCGTGTTGAACGTCAACAATTAGTGGTTAGTGGCTAGTGGTTAGTGGCTAGCAGGACGTTAGCGGCCAACAACTAGTCACTAGCCACTAGTCACTAATCACTCGCAGGAGGACACCCAAATGCCAGGCATGTTCAGTCGGTTCTCGACTATCGTTAAGGCCAAGATGAACTCTGCCGCGGACGCGGCCGAAGATCCCAACGAGATGCTGGACTACTCGTACGAGAAGCAGATGGAGATGCTGCAGAAGGTGCGGCGCGGGATCGCGGATGTCACGACCGCCAAGCACCGCGTGCAGGCGCAGCTGACCCAACTGACCGAGCAGACCAACAAGCTGGAGGCGCAGGCGCGTCAGGCCCTGCAACTGGGGCGCGAGGACCTCGCCCGCACCGCGCTGACGCGCAAGTCGACCATCGACGGCCAGGCCACGGCGCTGGCCGGGCAGGTGGCGGACCTCGACGCGCAGCAGCAGAAGCTGATGGACGGAGAGGCGCGCCTCTCAGCCAAGATCAACGCCTTCCGTTCGCAGAAGGAAGTGATGAAGGCGCAGTACTCCGCCGCTCAGGCGCAGGTGCGCATCGGCGAGGCCGCCAGCGGGCTCTCCGAGGAGATGGGCGACGTGCAGTTGGCCATGCAGCGCGCCCAGGATAAGACGGAGACCATGAAGGCGCGCGCCTCGGCGATCAACGAGTTGGCGGGGACCGACGTGCTGCCCGAGCTTGGCCCCGGCGCCGACGACCTCGATCGCCAGTTGGCCCAGCTCAGTTCCGGCGACGCGGTGGAGCTACAGCTCGAAGCCATGAGGCGCAGCCTGCCCGGCGCGCAACCGCCGACCCCCGCGCGAGCCCTGCCCGCCGCCGACGCCGAGTATCAGCAGAACTATCAGCAGCCGCAGCAAGGCTACCAGCAACCGCAAGGCTACCAGCAGCAGCCGCAACAGCAGCCCCAGAGCGGACCCCACACGAATGATTAGTGACTAGTGACTAGTAATTAGGGACCCTTTCTAGTCACTAACCACTAGTCACTAGCCACTTACGAGAGGAGGAAACGATGATCGTACGCATACAGGGCGACGGCCAGTATCGCCTCGATGAATCCGCGCAGGCGGAGTTGTCGTCGCTCGACGCGCAACTGTTCGACGCGGTCAAGGGCGGCGGCGCGGAGGAGGCCCATAACCTGCTTACGCTCACCATCGCGCTGGTCCATAACCAGGGGAGCCGCCTTGCCGAGGACGACCTGTCCTCGTCTGACCTGATCCTGCCGTCCGCCGACGCCTCGCTCGACGAGACGCGCGCCCTGCTGCGGTCCGAGGGGCTGGTCGGGGCATAGCCAAAGGAACGTAACGTGGCCAAGCGCATCGCTGTCATCAACGACGACACGGACTTCCTCACGCTGCTCGAGGAGTTGCTCTCGGACGAGGGCTACGACGCCAGAGCCTTTCGCGAAGGTAAGGATTCGTACAAGCAGGTGCGCGAGTACGCTCCGCAGGGGATCGTGCTCGATATCCGCATGGAGAGCCCCGAGACGGGCTGGAAGGTGCTCGAGCTCTTCAAGCTGGACCCCGTCCTGTCCACCGTCCCTATCATCATCTGCTCGGCTGACCTGACGCAGCTGCAGGAGCGCGCCGTCTACCTCAAGACCAAGGGCTGCGAGGTCCTGGCCAAGCCCTTTGACCTCAACGACCTGCTCACTCTGCTGGAGCAGACCGCGGGAAGGCCGGAGTAAAACGTGGCGAGTATAGCAGGCGAAACGGCCGGAGTAAAACGTGGCGAGTATAGCAGGCGAAACGGACACGCAGCCCATGCAGCCGTCCCCGGCGTCCGTCCTGGAGTTGGCCATCGACCTGGCGCGCAGGGCCGGCGCCATCATCCTGGAGGGCGTGTCGCGGCCCCTGGATGTTTCATACAAGGGGACGGAGGCTAACGACCCCGTCACCGACGTCGACAAGCGCAGCGAGGCGGCCATTGCCGAGGGTATCCGCGCCCGCTTCCCCGACCACCGCATCCTGAGTGAAGAGGGGACGACCGGCGGGGACAACGCGCACTGGCTCTGGATCGTCGACCCGCTCGACGGTACCATTAACTACGCGCACCGGCTGCCGTTCTGCTGCGTCTCCATCGGCGTCGAACACGAGGGCCGCATCGTCGCCGGCGCCGTCTACAATGTGCTGGCCGATGAACTGTTCGCGGCGACGCGCGGCGGTGGCGCCACGCTGAACGGCGCGCCCATCCATCCCTCTGCCACCGAGGAGTTGCGTCGCGCCTTGATCACTGCCGCCGTCGGTCCCTGGGAGGCCGCGGGACGCCGCTTCGAGCGCGCGCGCGGCCTGGCGCCGCACGTGCAGGCCATCCGCGAGTTGGGCTCGGCCGCCCTGGAGTTGTGTTACGTCGCGGCAGGCCGCATCGACGGCATGGGCGGGGCCACGCTCAACGCCTGGGATGTCGCGGCCGGGATGCTGATCCTGCGCGAAGCGGGCGGCCAGATCACCGATCCCTACGGCGACCCCTTCGTGGTCGACGGCAAGCACATGGTGGCCAGCAACGGCCGCCTGCACGGCGCCCTGATGGCCCGTCTGCACGACCACAGCAGTGAGGTCCCGCCCAGGCTGGAACAACCCGCGACAGCAGCGCAGCCGGAGCAGCCGGCAACGCCGGCTCCTACGACGCCGACCTCCGCATAGGGTCTGCGACCGCGGTCGTGGGGCACACCACGGGCCAAAGGCTTTCCCATTCAGCTTGTTGATAGGGTCCCTTCGTGGGAACGTCCAAATATGGCATTGTTGATTCCTAACGGCCACTCTAATGCGCTGAGACGATCAGCTTGACGGGTCCGGGCGCAGCGACTAGCCTACCAATGTGACAAGCCAAGATACATCCCGGACCGACACGACAGCTTATCGCACAGGCAGACCTGCTCCGCGCCCGATCATCCGACGCCGTGGCCGAGCGGTCATCGTCGGCCTTGTGCTCGTTGCCCTCGGCGCGGTCATCGTCGGCTGGTTGCTGTCGATGGCGGCGCCATCCGCGCCGGTGTACACGGTTGCCGCGGTACAGACGGGCCTCCAGCGTCAGCCCCGGGCCTGGGTCGGGCGGACAGTTCTGGTCTCGGGAGTCGTGCAAGACATCAACCAGTACTTTCCGACGCAAGGTCCGCGTCAACTCCGCGTCTTATTGGCACCGATGCTGCCGCCGCCAGGGTCGTACGCGGCGCTGGGTGGCTACGGCCCCCAGTTGTGGGCCGACCCCCGCCGTATCCCCAGCCATCCGTTCAATGCGCTGATGAGGCTGCTTGGGACTATTCCGGTGCTTGGTCCGCTCCTGCACGTCCGCGATCAGCGGCTGCATCCCGGCCAGCAGGCAGTCTTCCGCCTCACCCTCTTGCCAACGCATCGCTGTGCGGCGGGAACGTGCATGAGCAACGCGGACGCACTGCTGGACGACGTACAACCATAACTTGTCACACTGCTGGTCCGATTATGCGATATCATGGAGGCGTGGTAGGCATGCCGCGATGGGTCGTTGTCTGGCGATTAGGGTATCAGAGTTCGGAGTCGTGTTCATCCGCGGAGAGGAGACGGGGACGGTGAGGCGCTTTACGTTGTACCTGCCGGTCAGCGCGCTGATGTGCCTGGCGCTGACTGTCGGCGTGGTTGCCGCTGCCAGACCGTCCGGGCTGTCCGAGCGCCGCGCCGTGTCGCCGGGCGCGGGCGGCGTGACGATCCTCGAGCCCGGCGCGCCGGACACGCTCAATCCCCTGCTCACGCGGACGGCCGCCGGCATCGACGCGACGGCGCCCGTGTTCGACTCGTTGGTGCGGATCGACGCGACCGGGACGGCGCATCCCGACCTGGCGCTGAGCTGGCGCTCCACGAGCAATACGCGCACGTGGGCGTTCACGCTCGACCCGCGCGCGCGCTGGCACGACGGTGAGCCGGTCACCAACCGCGACGTCCTCTTCACCCTGAAGTTGATCCGCGACGCGGGCTTCGGCGCCTCCTCGACGCTGGGCGCCGATCACATCGCGACGGTCGCGCTGGCCGGGACGGACACGGTGACGGTCACGTTGAACGCCCCCTATGCCCCGTTCCTGACCACGGTCGGCGCGACTCCCATTTTGCCCCAGCATGTCCTTGGCGCGATCCCGCCGGCCCAGTTGCGGGCGTACGCGCCCTTTAACCGCCATCCCATCGGCTCGGGTCCCTACGCGGTGGCCGAGGTCACGGCCGACGGCCACGTGATCGAAGAGGCCAACCTTGATTATCCCGGCGGCGCCCCGGCTTTGCAGCGTCTGGTTTTCGCGCCGGTCGCCTCGCCCGGCGCCGCCCTCGCGGCGGCGGTCCACGACCCAACGGGGGCGACGGTGCTGCCGCCGTCGCTGCAGCTTGGCGCGGCGGATGTCGCCGGCCTGGGCGCCAAAGATCCGGTCCGCGCCGTCTATACGCGCAGCTTTGCCTGGACCCACCTCGACCTGATCGAGCATGGCGAACTACAGAAGACCCTCGTACGCCGCGCCCTGGCTCTGGCTACTCCCCGCACACAGATCATGGCCCAGGTGCTGCGCGGCCATGGTCAGTTCTGCGATGGCGACCAGGCGCCGGGGACGTCCGCGTACGAGCCGAAAATCTACGGCTCGTACCATTTTAGCCTCGTCGATGCCCGCAATCGCCTGGCGCGCGCTGGCTACAGCGCGCTTCCGCACGGCAACGGCGTGATGGCTTTGCACGGCCAACCCCTGGTGATCACTCTATGGGGCGACGAGGGCTGCGCCTCGTGCGCCGCCACCGCGGGGTTGATCGCCCAAAGCTGGCGCGCGGCCGGCATCGTGGTCCGCGTCCATTTGCTGCCGACCTCCCAGCTCTTTGGCCCGCGCGGCCCGCTCTACAACCCGTACCGCTTTACCTCGCCCTCCTACGACGCGGTCCTCTACACCTGGATCAACGGGCCCGACCCCGACGACTCAGCCTACTGGAGCCGTGGCTCCATCGTCACCCAGACCCACTTGCTGGGCGGAAACTTCGACGGCTACAGCAATCCCCGGGTCGATACGCTGGTCGCGCGCGCCCTGACCACGCCTAACGGCCCGGCGCGCGACAGTCTCTACCGCCATATCCAGCGCATCCTGATGGCCGACCAACCCGATGTCTTCCTCTACTGGGCCGATACCGTCTCGGTCGTCCCCACCCACCTGCAGGGCTACGGACCCAACCCCTACAGCGTGGCCGCGACCTGGAACGTCCAGCAGTGGCGGCTCACCCAGTAAGCCGCGCCCACACCGACTGCTACTTGACGCTGAAGGTGAAGGAGCCTCCGTACTGGCCGCCATCGTCCTTCTCCGTGTCATACCAGATGACACGATAGGAGCCCTGGAGGCCCGAGGGTAGTGCGACGCTGATCGTGTCGCCATGCCCGGCGGGGTAGCTATTGGGCGCCGTGTCTACCCGCTTGAGCTTCCCCGTCGCGTGGAACACGTGGATGAACGACACGCGGCGCACGAAGACCTCGTCGAAGACGCCGGTGAGGACGCGCGGGTAGGAGTCGTGGGCAAAGACTTGCCCGGCGGTGATAGTGCATCTGACGAGGTTGCCGCTGGCATGGGCCTGCCGCGCGCCGGGAAGAATGAGCACGCCGCCAAGCGCACAAGCGCCAGCGATGCGTCGAGCGAGCCGAGGGATACGCGTCATCTGTCCTCCTTCGTTGACCCTTGTCCTTATGTGCTGGAGTTGTCCTATGGTCCGAGCCATCCGACAGACGACCCGGGACACGATGCGGGGGACGACAACGTCCAGGACGGGCGCGACCATTGTCGCGACCTCCCCGTTATACCAAACATCCCCGGCCCTCGGCCATAACAATCGTCGCGACACGCCGGTGGAAGCGGGTGCGACGAGCGAAAGACCGGCGGACGCGGTACGATAGACGGGTAATCACACCGGAGGGAATCGTTCACATGCCACACACCGTTATCGGGCTGTTCGCCGATAGCCCGGCGGCCCAGCGGGCGCTGACCGAGTTGGCCGCCGCCGGCTTCGACCGCGCCTCCGCCAAGGACGCGGCGGACACCGGGCAACCCGGCCGCCGCTGGGTGCTGGTCGAAACCGAGGGACGCGATCGGGACATCCAGGACATCCTGCGGCGCGCCGGCGCGGAGAGCATGGACGCGCACGCGGCCGGGTCCGGAGCGGCCCAGTCCGCGCTGATGCTGGAGCCTGATAGGGGAGCGACAGCAGAGAGCGTGCCGCCGCGGGAGCGCCACCCGCATGGAGGCAATTGGCTGCGCGAGATTGTGTTCGGCCTCAACGATGGGCTGGTCACAACGCTCGTCTTCATCATGGCCGCCAGCGCGTTGGCGCAGTCGCACGCGGCGCTGCTGCTGATCGCGCTCTCCGAGGTCTCGGCCGGGGGCGTCTCGATGGCCCTGGGCGGCTACCTCTCGGCGCGCACCGAGCGCGACCTGCTCGCTCGCCGCATCGCAACGGAGCGCCACGAGATCGCCACCGAGCCCGAAGAGGAGCGGGCCGAGTTGCGAGACATCTACCGCAAGAAGGGCCTGCGCGGCAGCCTGCTCGATCGCGTCGTGACCCAACTTACCGCGACCGACGAGCGCTGGCTCCAGGCCTTGGTTCACGACGAATTGGGCGTGATCGACAACGAGGAGGTCGCTCCCTGGCGACAGGGCCTGCGGATCGGGGCCTCCTTCGTGCTGGGCGGCCTCATCCCCACCCTGGCGGTCCTCGCGGGCCTGCCGCAGCCCTGGATGCAGATCGCGGCCTACGCGCTGACGGCCTTGACGGCCCTCGGTCTGGGCGCGCTCAAGGCTCGCTATAGCCTCAAGGGTCCCGTGCGTAACGGGCTCGAGTTCCTGGCCATCGTCACGATCGGCACGGCCGCCGGCGGGATCATCGGCGTGGCGCTGCACGCCGCCTGACACCTGTTAGAGACGCGTGGCACAGTAGACAACATCGCCAACTGGGCGCCAAACTGGCTGCTCCCATCATACTTGTTTTGCCGGCTCAAGCCCCCACCCCAGGTGGGGTGCTATAATAACGGTGAGAGTACGATATAGGAGGGTGCAACTGCTCCCGGAAGGGTCATGGACGGCGGATGAAACCGGCATACAAGAAGGAGGCGGCCTTGCGCCTCAAGGTCGCGGCGGGGCACCTGGAGAGCGTGCGCCGCATGGTCGACGATGAGACCTACTGCGTCGACCTGATGAAGCAGCTCAGCGCCGTGCAGTCCAGCCTGGAGAAGGTGCAGCAGATCTTCCTGCGCAACCACCTCTCTACCTGCGTCTCCGACGCCATCAAGGACGGCATGGGCGAGGAGATCATCGACGAGCTGATGGGCGCCCTCAAGTTCAACAAGAGCCTGACTGACGGGCGCAATGGCATCGCACTCGACGACACGCTCGCGGTCCTTGCCGTGGGCGAAGGCGACGCGGACGCGTCGGCCGACGCATCCTGCTGTCAGCCCGCCCCGACCATCACAGCCGACGTCACCGCGGCGCCCACGACGCGCCGTGCGCGTAAATAGGTAGGACATAACCATGATCGCCGAAGAGACCGTACAATCGGCCATGCCGACAGTCGCTCGCCCCACCACGACGGCGACCGCCCTCGCCGCGACCGCGCGGGTAGACCTCGCCGTCGAGGGGATGACCTGCGCCTCCTGCGTCGCACGTGTCGAGCGCAAGCTGAAGCGCGTACCCGGCGTCGCCGAGGCGTCCGTGAACCTGGCCACCGAGCGCGCGACGGTCGCCTACGACCCCGACACGACGACCGCGGCCGACCTGATCGCCGCCGTGGAGGCCACGGGCTATGGCGCCGCGCCCGTCGTGCAGGAGAGCGTGGAGACGGTGGCGGACGATGCAGCCGCGCGCCGCGCCGATCTTCGGCGTCGCCGCCTCACGCTGCTGACCGGCGCGGTCCTCTCCGTGCTCGTGTTGGCCCTGGCCATGGTCCCCGGCCTGATGGACTGGCCGACCGTGGGCGCCCACAACTATCTGCTGGCCGCGCTGACACTGCCGGTGTGGTTCGGCGTGGGCTGGACCTTCCATCGCGGGGCGCTCGTCAACCTGCGCCACGGCGCGGCCAATATGGACACGCTCGTGTCGCTCGGCTCGTCCGTGGCCTTCGTCTACAGCCTCGTCGCAACGGTTGCCCTGCCTGGACAGGCGGTCTACTTCGACACCGCCGCGCTGATCATCACCCTGATCTACGTCGGCAAGTACCTGGAGGCGGCGGCGAAGGGGCGCGCCACGGAGGCCATCACCGCGCTGGCCGGCCTGCAACCGCGCACGGCGCACGTCGCGCGCAACGGGATCGAGCGCGACCTGCCCGTGGAGGGGGTTGTCGTCGGCGACATCCTGGTGGTGCGCCCGGGCGAGGCGATCCCAGTCGACGCGCTCGTGCTCGATGGCGGCTCGACGGTCGACGAGGCCATGCTGACCGGCGAGAGCCTGCCCGTCGAGAAGGGGGCGGGCGACCCGGTGACGGGCGGCACGCTCAACGGCGCGGGGCTGCTGCGGCTGCGCGCGACGCGCGTGGGGCGCGACACGGCGCTGGCCGGCATCATCCGCCTGGTGGAGCAGGCGCAGGGCTCCAAGGCCCCCGTGCAGCGCCTGGCCGACCGCATCTCGTCCGTGTTCGTGCCCGTCGTGCTGATCCTCGCCGCTCTCACCTTCGTTGGCTGGCTGCTCACGGGCCACGTCGCGACCGCGGCCATGGTCGCGGCCGTCGCGGTGCTGGTGATCGCGTGCCCCTGCGCCCTGGGTTTGGCCACGCCAACGGCCATCATGGTCGGCAGCGGGCGCGGCGCGCGCCTGGGCATCCTGATTAAGGGCGGGGAGAGCCTGGAGCGCATCGGCCGGCTGACCGACGTGGTGCTGGACAAGACCGGCACGGTCACGACGGGCAGGCCGACCGTGACCGATGTCGTGCCCCTGGAGGGGTGGACCGTCGACGAGGTGTTGCGGCTGGCCGCGGGCGTCGAGCGGGCCAGTGAGCACCCGCTCGGGCAGGCCGTCGCCCGTGCCGCGACCGAGCGGGCCTTGGCTGTTCCCCTGTTGCCATCCGGCTTCCGCGCCACGGCTGGGGGCGGCGTCGAGGGCATGGTCGAGGGGCGCGCCGTGCTGGTGGGCAGCCGGCGGCTGCTCACGGAGCGCGGCGTCGCGGTCGAGGAGGTCATCCCGACGCTGAATCGCCTGGAGGCGGAGGGTAAGACCGCGCTGCCGGTCGTCGTCGACGGCCGCGTGGCGGGCGTCGTTGCCGTGGCCGACGGGGTCAAGGATGGCGCCGCCGAGGCGGTGGCCGCCCTCAAGCGCCTCCATCTGGAGCCGGCGCTGCTGACCGGCGACAACCGGCGCACGGCCGAGGCGGTGGCCCGTCAGGTCGGGATCGCCCCAGAGCGGGTGCTGGCCGAGGTGCGCCCGGCCGAGAAAGACGCCGAAGTGGCGCGGCTGCAGGCGGCCGGCCGGCGCGTGGCCATGGTCGGGGACGGCGTGAACGACGCACCGGCCCTGGCCCGCGCCGACGTGGGCGTGGCCATGGGCAGCGGGACCGACGCGGCCATGGCCGCCGCCGACATCACGCTCGTCGGGGGCGACCTGCGCGCCCTGCCCCGCGCGTTCGCCCTCTCGCGGGCCGTGATGCGTGTCATCCGGCAAAACCTGTTCTGGGCCTTTGCCTACAATGTGGTGCTAATCCCCGCCGCCGCCTTCGGCCTGCTCAACCCGATCTGGGCCGCCGCCGCCATGGCGCTCAGTTCCGTCACCGTCGTGACTAACAGCCTGCGCCTCAATCGCGTCCGTTTGTAACTCACTTTGTCATTCGCGAATCGTTTATAAGGAGATAAGACACATGGAGACTATGACCCTGACCGCCCCCGCCATCTCATGCGAGCACTGCCAGCGCACCGTCGAGGGCGCGGTCGGCGCCCTTCCCGGTGTCCGGAGCGTCCACGTCGAGATCCCATCGAAGACCGTTCAGGTCAGCTACGACCCGGCGCACGTCTCGCGCGCCACGATCGTGGCCGCGATGGAGGAGGAAGGCTACCCCGTCGCGCCCTGACACAGGGGCTGCCGGGTCGCCGCGGCGGGCGGCGTGTCGCCCGCCGCAGAACGACGAACGAGGAGAGAACCAATGATCGACAGGGATGAGATGACGCCCGGCGGGGTGGGATCGTGCCCGCGACACCGCCACATGGACGGGCGGACGGGCGCCGCCGCCGGGCCGGCCTGGGCCATCCGGACGATTGAGCCCGGCGACCGCGCCGACGCCAAGCGGCTCTTCCTCAAGCTGCACATCTATAACGCGCGCCTGGACCCGCGCTTCGCCCTGTCTGCGGATTGGGAGCGGCCCTTCGACGCGGGCCTGGATCGCGTCCTAACCGGTCGCGCGGGCGTGGGCCTGCTGGCCCGCGCGGGGGTGAGCGGACGCGCCATCGGCCTGGCCCTTGCCGCGATGCACCGAGACGGGCCGCTCTGGGCGGTGCGCGACTGGCTGGAGTTGGAGGACGTGTACGTCGAGCCCGCGTGGCGGGGCACGGGCCTGGCCGTCGCTCTCGTCGCGCGCGTCGACGACGGGGCGCGCGCGACCGGCGTCGATACCATCCAGCTCTACGTCACGGCGAGCAACGCGCGTGCCCTCGCTTTCTACGACAAGGAGGGGTTCCGCCCGGCGCAGTTCATCCTGCGTAAGCATGTGGCCGTCCCGCACCAGACGCAGCAGCGCGCCGCGGCGGACGCAGTCCTCAAGGAACAGGGTTCATGACGGGGACGCTCCTCTCCGCCATCGGTCAGGCGCTCGTGACCGCGTTCGATATGTTCTGGGACGTGCTATGGCCGCTCGTGCTCGGCTTCGCCCTCTCCGGCGTGGTGCAGGCCGTGGTGTCCCATAAGACCATGGCCAGGCTGCTGGGCGACGACTCGCCGCGCAGCCTCACCCTCGCCACCCTGTTCGGCGTCGCGTCGAGCTCCTGCTCCTACGCCGCGGTGGCCCTGGCCCGCTCGATCTTCCGCAAAGGGGCCAGCTTCACCTCTGCCATGGTCTTTGAGCTGGCCTCGACCAACCTGGTGATCGAGTTGGGGATCATCCTGATCGTGCTGATGGGCTGGCAGTTCACCGCCTCGGAGTTCCTCGGCGGCATCGTGATGGTCATCCTCATCGCCCTGATCTTCCGCTTCACCCTGACGCCGCGGCTCGTGACAATGGCGCGGGAGCACGCAGGACGCGGGGCACAGGGCCGCATGGAGGGCCATGCCGCGATGGACATGAGCGTCGAGGGCGGTGGCTCGTTCGCGTCGAAGCTGTTCAGCGGACGCGGCTTCACCGCCGTCAGCCATCTCTTCGTGATGGACTGGGCCTCGGTCTGGACGGACATCGTGCTGGGCTTCCTGATCGCGGGCGCGCTGGCGGCCTGGGTGCCCAACAGCTTCTGGCAGGCCTTTTTCCTGACGGCGCACCCGACGCTGGCCAGGATCGAGGGGCCGCTGGTCGGCCCGCTCGTGGCCATCCTGAGCTTCGTCTGCTCGGTGGGCAACGTGCCCCTTGCGGCAGTGCTGTGGCGCGGCGGCATCAGCTTCGGCGGCGTCGTCAGCTTCATCTTCGCCGACCTGATCGTGCTGCCGGTGCTGGACATCTACCGCAAGTACTACGGCGGCCGGGTCGCGCTCTATATTCTGGGCACGTTCTACGTGACCATGGCCGCCGCCGGCTACATCGTCGAGGTCGTTTTCGGCGCGCTGGGCATCATCCCCACCAACCGCGCCGTCGGCGTGATCACGCAGGGGCCAAGCGTCAACTACACCAGCGTGCTCAACGTCCTCTTCCTGGCGCTGGCGGCGGTCCTGGTGGTGCGCTTCCTGCGCACGGGCGGACCGGTCATGCTGCGCATGATGAGCATGCCGGAGGATACGATGGGGATGGACCACGCGGACCACGGCGGTCACGACGAGCACGCTATGGCCGGGATGGCCGAGCCAGACCATGGGGGCGCCAGGTAACGGCCAGGTAAGCTGGAGTAGGGACTAGCACATTACATCATGGAAGGACGGAGCATGACGAGGACACTGGGCGGCGCGAGGCGGCGATGGCGGGGCATCCGAGTGCCAGGCATGTGCGCTGTTTTTCTGCTTGTGCTGCTCGTCGGGCACCATCCCTTGATGAGCTTGATGCCCGATCCTGGTATGTCCACACCCGTCTCCGGCGCGATGTCCTCTCATGTCATGAGATCCTCGTTGCCAACGCAGGGCATTAGGGTGGTTTCGACAGCCTCCGTCTCGGTCACCGGCGTGGACGACACGACGAGAGACGGCTGTTGCCTGACCTGCCGCGTGGTGTGTCCGTTGGTGGACGCGACCACTCCGGACCGAGCCGCACTCCTCTCACCAACCTCGCATCCCCAGCGGGGCGTTGCGCCGTCGCCGTTGATCTCCTCGCTATCCGTCCCCGTCGCCGTCCGCGCGCAACGCGCTCTCGTCCGGCCCGACGGTCACATCTCCGACGCACGTATCCGACGTGCTCTCCTCCAGGTGTATCTGCTATGAGTTGGGTCCGTTAGACGCCGTCGACCGTTCGCGGTTGGACGTGTCGTCAATTGTGCGCTCGTACCCAACGACTCGACAACAACAGATAGAGAGACCCGGAGACATCGGGAGGAGTTCCATTCATGACTACCGTATCCGTCCGACGTGCCCTGCGCCCCCTCGGCGCGGCCCTCGCGCTCACGCTACTTGCCACCGTAGCGACACCTCGACTCACCCCCGCCCATGCCGCCCCGTCCGCAGCGGCGATGGCGCCGTTCGACCGGCAGTTCATCGACATGATGGTCCCGCACCACATGAGCGCCGTGGCCATGGCCCAGATCGCCCTCACGCGGGCGCGGCGCCCCCAGATCAAGGCCCT
>JAABUX010002725.1_pt1 | contig 24542 bp, 28 predicted proteins | sample 5561851 | NCBI WGS metagenome assembly JAABUX01 (sample SAMN10711883, study PRJNA513361) | rock metagenome | isolation source: Antarctica rocks | place: Antarctica: Victoria Land, Richard Nunatak red sandstone | collected 2016-01-03 | reverse complement strand
CCTTGCACGGGGCGAGCGATGTTGAGCGGCCCGCGCACGTCAAGTTGCGCGCCATGGTGGTCGAGCACGTGCATGCGCGCCGGGTCGAAATAGATGCCGCGTCCGACGTCGCGCACGAAGGCGTCATCGGCGAAGCTGTCCCAAAGCCCCGTCACCACGTCGACGAACTCGCGCGCCCGCACGTACCGGTCGTCGTGGCCCATCTGCGGCGCCGCGCTGAAGTTGAGCGCGGCGTCCGGGTTGGCCGTGGTGACGACATTCCAGCCGGCGCGGCCGCCGCTGAGGTGGTCGAGCGAGGCAAACCGCCGGGCGATGTGGTAGGGCGCGTCGAAGGTCGTCGAGGCGGTGGCGATGAGACCGATCCGGTCAGTCACGCTGGCTAATGCCGAAAGCAGCGTCAGCGGCTCGAACGAGGTCACGGTGTGGCTGCGTTTCAGCGCGTCCAGCGGACTGTCCAGCACCGCGAGATGATCGGCCATGAAGAACGCGTCGAACTTGCCGCGCTCCAATGTCTGCGCCATTCGCTTGATATGGCCGAAGTTGAAGTTCGCATCCGGCCAGGCTCCTGGATACCGCCAAGCGCCGGTGTGGATGCTGACCGGCCGCATGAAGGCGCCGAGATGCAGGCGGCGATGCGCGTTCACGGCCTCGATCCAATCGTCGTGCAAAGGGCAGCCTGGAAATCAGGCGGGGCGCTCGGACCCTCAAGCGACCTCTTACTCATGGACGTCGTGGATCGCCGCGGAGCCCCGGCGCCAGTAGCCCGCTGCCTTGAGCGATCTGCGATCGGCCCCACGCTCCAGGAGCGCCTTGCGGATTGCCTTGGCGTCGGACGACTCGCAGGCGATCCAGGCGTAATAGTCGCCTTCCGGGAGACGGACGCCTGCCAACGCGTCCAGAAGGCAGGCAGAACCACCATCGCCGCGCGAGCGGTAAACCCAGTACGTCTCGACGGTCGCGTCGCTGGCGAAGGGCTCTGCATCGCCTGGTCGCTCAACCTCCGCAAAGACGACTGCGCGTGACCCCGCAGGCAGTTCGGCGAGACGGCGGCGAATTGCCGGCAGAGCGGTGTCGTCACCCATCAGCAAGTGCCAATCGAAACCAACGCCGACCAGGAACGAGCTGCGCGGGCCGCCGACGATGACCTTGTCGCCTGCCCGGGCGCGCCGTGCCCACGCAGCCGCCGGGCCTTCGCCGTGCAGGACGAAGTCCACCTGCATCGTCAAGGCGGCGGGATCATGGTGATGGGGCGTATAGTCTCGTCTTGCTGGGCTGGGCGCACCAGCCTTGAACATTGGACCTTCGGGGCCGAGCGGGGGCAGGCTGTCGAACGCCTCGCCCTTCGGCGGCACGAAGACTTTCACATGATCGTCGAACCCAGGACTGCAGAAATCCGTCAGATGCTCGCCGCCAAACGTCACCCGGACCAAGCGCGGCGTCACGGACGCCAACCCCACGATGTCCAGCAGCCGGAGGCGAAGGTCATGCCTCATGCGCGCCACGGTGCGATCGGCCGGCGCGGCTGCGGCGGGAACAGTGCTCATGCGGTTGCCGCCTCGACCTGCCGTTGATTGACTGCTTGCATCCTGACGGAAGCTGCGGTCCCGCTCGCGAGAAGCCCGTCTCCGACAACCGGCTCAAGCATCGACGGGTATGCGGCGCACCCATACCCGATGGTTTTGCGGATCAGCCCGCCAGGGCCGTTCAAGGCGCCGCAGGCCAGCAACACCCGCTGCATGCTTCCCCGCCTAGACTACGCCGCCATTGGCGCGCAGGACCTGCCCGTTGACCCGACCACCGTCAGGTCCGACGAGGAAGCTGACCGCGCGGGCGATGTCCTCCACCGCACCGAGACGCCCAAGCGGGTTCATCTTCGCAATCCGGTCAATCAGCTCCGGCGGCTTCCCATCCAGGAAAAGCTCGGTCGCGACCGGCCCCGGAGCGATGGCGTTCACGGCGATCCGGCGCTCTCCGAACTCCTTTGCGAGGATACGGGTCATCGCCTCCACCGCGGCCTTCGTCGCCGTGCAGAGCCCGTAGGTGGGTTGGCAGAGGCCCACCACGATCGAGGAAAAGCTCACGATCCGGCCGCCGTCGCGCAGCCGCTTCGCGGCTTCCCGCATGCCGTTGAACACGCCCTGGAGATTGACCGCGATGGTTTGGTCGAACAGGCCGGCGACCGCCGCCGGATCGCTCACATCGGCTCGGGCGGAAAAGGCGCGGCCTCCCGCACCGAAGATCTTCTCGACCAGTTGCGCGGCCTGGGCCGAGTCACCGGAATAGTTGATGGCCACGGCAAAACCATCGGAGGCGAGCCTTTCAGCAACAGCAGCTCCGATTCCACGCGAAGGCCCTGTGACAGTTGCGACACGTCCGTTACCGGGCAAGGCCATCTCCCATGAATGTCCGACGACATCGCGAAGATGCGCCACGAACGCTCAGATCATAGGTTGGATCGTAGGCCGGAGTGCCGTCCATGTGAAATCGATTTACCGTATGCCCGGACATTCATAGATGATATGATGCCAGTCCCGATCATGTACGGGCGTGTTGCATGGATCATGCAATTGCATTGTAAAATATTCTGAAGCAATTTCTATAGTATGTCTTCGATGCAGCCGAGTTGTAGATGATAAGACCTCGCAACTAGCAAATAAAATCGTCGACACCGATACAATGTGCGCCAATTAGGGGTCCGGACGCGTTTTCGGTGTAGCTTGAGTCATTGAAAATGTTTGCGGCGATCCGTGCAACACGGCTGCGAGAGCCGTCAACGCAGCAGCGGCGCGGCGTAGGCCGGCTCCGTCCCACCTGTTTCCACCGTGCGGCCGACAAGCATCGCGATCAGCCCGAGCAAGCTTGTGCCCGCCATGCAGGCCGCGACCGGCCATGTGCTGCCCGCCCAGTTGAGCAGCGCCGTCGCGATCAGCGGGGACAGGCCGCCGCCCAGGATGGTCGCCGTCTCACGGCCCAGCGAGATGCCGCTGAACCGAACCCGCGTACCGAAGAACTGGGCGAAATAGGCCGGGCTGGGGCCGGAGATCGCGGCGTTGCAGACCGCGAACCCGATCACCACCGCCAGCACGATCAAGACCGGCGACCCCGACTGCAGCAGGGCAAAGAACGGGAAGGCAAACAGCATCTGAAAAGCGATGCCGAACATGACGACGCGCCGCGCGCCGATGCGGTCGGCGGCCAATCCCATCAACGGCGCGCTCAACGCCTCGACCGCCGCGGCCAGCAGCACCGCGTTCAGCGCCAAGGAACGCGGCAGGCCCAGCGAGCGGGTGATGTAGGCAAGCGTAAAGGCCGAGAAGATGTATACTCCGTCCACGTGAGAACCCGGAAACTTCGCACCTCCGAAATGCCGTTGATATCAGGGTCGACTCGCCAGTCGATTTTCGGGTTCTCACGTGGACGGAGTATAGAACGAAAAATTCTCCGCGACCCGCAGAAGGAAGATCATCAGCACGCCGCGCGGCTGGCGAAGGGCATCCAGGATCGGCGCGCGCGACCGCTGGCCGGCCTGCTCGACGCGCATGAACTCAGGTGACTCGCTTACTTGCAAGCGGATATACAATCCTACAAGCACCAACACCGCGCTCAGCAGGAACGGCACGCGCCAGCCCCAGGACAGGAACTCGGCCTCCGACAGGCCTCCCAACGCCATGAATGCCAAGCTGCTCAGCACCAGGCCGAGCACGATGCCGCTGGTGATCAGGCTGCCCCAGAAGCCGCGGCGGCTGGTCGCGTGCTCGATCATCATCAGTGCGGCACCGCCCCATTCGCCACCCGTGGCGAAGCCCTGGATCAGCCGCAGCACGACCAGCATCAAAGGGGCGGCGATCCCGATGCTCGAGTATGTCGGCAACAGGCCGATCGCGATGGTGGCGCCACCCATGCTCAGCAGAGTCGCCAGCAACATCGACTTGCGCCCGATGCGGTCGCCGAAATGGCCGCACACCACGGCGCCAAGCGGCCGGGCGGCGAAGCCCGTGGCCGAGGTCGCGAAGGCCAGCAGCGTGCCCGTGGTCGCGTCTTGCGCGGGAAAGAACAGCCGGCCGAACACCAGCGCCGCGGCGGTGTTGTAAAGGAAGAAGTCGTACCACTCGATGACGGTGCCGATGGTCGCCCCCACCGCCACGCGCCGCATTGATGCTGCCGCCATCGTTCCGATCCCTCCCCAAGCTCAGCCGTCGTTGCGCGGCCGTAGCGCCCACACGACCCGGTTCAGCCGGGCGGCGGCTCATATGGAATGCCGTCCTCAGCCATCCGCCATATCTCGCGTGCGGCGTGGGTGCGCTCCTCCTCGACGAGATGTCCGGCCAGCCCGCCGGCGCGCGACACCACCGCGACTGCGCGCATGACGGTCAGCGGCATGCCGATTTCCAGCAGCAGCGCTGCGATGGCGCCCGTCGCGTTGATCGTCAGATGCTTCCCGGCGGCATGATCCAGCGTTTCACCCAGTCGCCGCAGCAGGGCGACGTAGCGCCCGTCGTGCCCGGCCTCCGCCGCGACGACAAACAAACGCGGCGGACGCGGGTCGTCGGGCTTGTGGAACGGGTGGCCGAAACCCGGAAGCGGTCGTTTCTCCGCGCGATGCCGGGCCACCACCTCCTCGCAGTAGGCTGCCAAGTCGGGCGCGCCGACGCCGTCGTGCAGCAGGCGCGCGCACCCGTCCATGGTGCCGGCGAACACGTCGCCCACGGCCAGCAGCCCGGCAGCCAGCGCCACCTGCGCCTGGCCCGGCACGCTGTCGGCGACCATGCGGGCGATGATGGAAGTGGGCGTCCAGCCATGCTCCATGAGCGTGACCAGGCAAGCGTCCAGCACCCGGGCCTGCCCGGCGCTCGGCAGCCGGTCGCAGATCAGGAAGTAGAGCGTCTCGGTGAAGCCGTGCCGGCCGATCAGCTCGTTCACCAGGTCCTTGCCGCGCACCGTGATGGTGGCGGTGTCGCTGGTTGCGATATGGGTCACGTGCTTCGTCATGCGCGGCCTCCCGCCGTGGCATCGGAGAAATCGAGCAGCTTGGTCTTGTATTCGCTGCGCCCGAGACTGTTGAACGGCACCAGGGTCACGCGCACGGTCGCGACAAGCGCCGCACGCACCGCCGCCTCGATCTGCTCAGCCAATCCCTCGCCGCCGCCATCAGGCCCCAGCTCGACGTGCACCGGGACCGGCGGCTCCTGCCGGACGCCGCGCGCCAGCGGCCGCACCACGATGGCGCCGCCGACGCGAGGGACAAATTGCGCCACCACTGCGCGCACCGCCGACGGGAACAGGTTGACGCCGCGCACGATCACCATGTCGTCCGTCCGCCCGATGCACCGCACCCGCATGGTGGTGCGGCCGCAGCGGCAAGGCGACACCTGGACGGCCACATGGTCGCGGCTGCGGAACCGGAGCACCGGGACCGCCTCGCGCCGCAGGGCCGTATAGACCAGTTCGCCCACGGCGCCGTCCTGCAGCGGAACCGGCTCGCCAGTGTCGGGATTGATGAGTTCGACGTGGACAGTGTCGGCGCCGTTGAAGTGCATGCCGGCCTGTTCCCCGCACTCGCCCCACAACGAGACGGAGATGTCGCCGATGCCCATGGCTTCGCACAGCTTGGCGCCCCAGGCGGCCTCAAGCCGTCCGCGCAGCTCCGGCTCGCCGCCGCCAGGCTCTCCGGCGACGCAGATGCGGCGGACGCCCAGGCCGGCCGGGTCGATGCCGTTGCCGCGCAGGTGCTCGACCAAGTAGGCGGCGTAGGAAGGCGTGCACATCAGCGCGTCCGGCCGGATCAGTTGCAGCGCGCGCACCAGCCGGGCGGTGTTCCCCAACCCGACCGGGATATGGCAAACGCCGAGGGCGGCCATGGTGTCCAGCGCCGCCCCGGCGACGAACGGCCCGGCGTTGTAGGTGGTCAGCACGCGCATGCCCGCGCGGATGCCGGCGGCGTGGTACGAGCGCGACGAGTTCTCGACCCAGCCGGCCAGGTCGGCGGCAGTGACCGGCATGTAGCACGGGTCGCCCGTGGTGCCGGAGGTGGAGAACACCCGCACGATCCGGGCCGGGTCGGCCGCGAGGTGGCGCCCGAATGGCGGCTCGTCCGCCTGGCTGCGGCGGATCTCGTCTTTCTCGGTAAATGGCAACCGCGCGATGCCGTCCAGCCCGCCCACCGTCTCTGCGTCGTCGAACCCGGCTTCGCGCAGCTTGTCGCGGCAGAAGGGCGAACGGTCGAAGAGGTAGGCAACTTGCCGCCGGAACTGCTCGTCGTCGAGGCGACGTTGCTCCTGCAGCGGCCGGGCCTCGACGTCTGGACGGAGCATAGCTTCGCTCATGCTGGCCTCCCTGGCTCGACGGTTTGTCCGCACAACGGACGCTATGCCGTATTACGGACAGCATCATGCCGTGCCATCCCGGGTGTCAAGCGGTCTCGCGTCCTCCGATCGCTGCGGCTGCCGCGCGCAACAGCGGAACATACTCATTGCGCATGGTTTCGAAGCTGGTCTGCGGCGTCAGCGCCCCAACGTTGATGGATGCAACAACGGCGCCGCTCCGGTCGTGCACTGGCACGGACACGGAGCGGATGCCGAGTTGCAGCTCGTCGTCCACGGTGGCGTACCCGTCTCGTCGCGCCTGAAGGATCGCGGCTCGCAGGGCAGCTTTGTCCGTCGTGGTTCGCGGCGTGATGGGCCGGAGCACCGCCCGATCGAGGAACTGATCCAGCTCGGCATCCGGCAGCGCCGCCAGCAGCACGCGCCCGAGCGACGTGGCGTGCGCGGGCAATCGGCCGCCGATGGTGAGCGCGAGCCGGTAGTTCCGCTTCGCCTCGGCACGGGCCACGAAGGTGATGTCCTCCCCGTCCAGCACGCCCAGCGAGCACGACTCTCCGAGCCGGGCACTCAGGGCCTGGACGATGGGCTGCCCGATCTCGCTCAAGTCGAGTGCGGACAGGTAGCCGTAGCCCAGGCGCAGCACCCGCGGCTGCAGCCAGAACGCCTTGCCGTCACTTGCCGCATAGCCGAGCGAGAGCAGCGTGAGCAGGAAGCGACGGACGGTTCCGCGGCTCAGCCCAGTCCGCGCCGCGGCCTCCGTCAGCGTCAACGTCCGGTGCTCGCCATCGAACGCCTCGATGATGGCCAGGCCCCGGGCGAAGGCGGCGACGAAATCGGGATGGTCCTGGTCCAAGTTGTCCCGCTCGGTTGCTTGCAGCCATGCTGCCGGGCTTTGCCCCTCCTGGCCAGACAGTCGGCGAGCGGTGCTGCTGGCCTGGGCAGTGGGCCGAAACCTGAGGGGTTTGGCACACAGCCCCAACGTGGCCTCTATCCCGCCGCTAACCCAGTTTCCCGGTAATTGCGGTTGGCCTGAACGGCGACAATCTCCCGTTGAACGCCCGCCAGCAACCGCTTCGCTTCGGCCAGAGCCAGACCCAAGTTGGCGATGTCGGCGAGATCGCCGGGCCGGTAGATCTCCAAAACGTCCGTGCATGGCCCCTCGCCCTCAGCTCCGGACTTCACCAACCTCGACGTCCACGCCACGCATCGCCCTCGGTCAGAGAACAGAGGCGAAAATACCCAACTTACCTTCGCACCCCCAATCCTGCGGCAGTTCCGGTCCACCCGGTCGAATTTTGGGCCAATTCTCGGCCCAACCCAGACTGGGGGATGTTCCAGGGATGACGGATTGGACGATCAGCCTTTGTCAAAGTTCAACCTGCTGTCCACCATTCGCCGCGGAGGTCACGATGGCTTCAAAGATGGCGATGTTCGCCAGCATCTCCTGGCGGGTGAAACGGTATGGCGCCCGGCCCTCCACGGCATCGGCCCATGCCTCGACATTCACCCTGGCCGTGTTGCTCGGCATGAAAGTCTCGGTCGCCACTTCCAGGGATGCGTCCCTGTGCCGCACCGTGGTCGGCAGCCCGCTGTCGACGTTGCCCGCTTCGGTGACCTCCACCCAGCCCTGGTCCCCGAAGACGGTGAACCGCCCATAGAAGGGCGTCGCCGAGATCGTCGTCACCGACCCGAAGCAGCCGGAGGCGAACTCGATCTGCGCCGTCATGAAGTCTTCCGCAGGCGGCGTGAACACCATGCTGGCCGTGCGCGCCCGGATGCTCTTTGCAGGCCCGGCAAGGCTGACGAACAGGTCCGTCAAGTGAATGCCGGGGCCGGTCATCATGCCCGCCGGCGCGTTCTTCTGGCTGAGTCGCCAATTGGTCTGCGCAAGCTTGCGGAATTGGTTGTGGCTGATGTTGGCGTCGAGGTGGAGCAGCCTGCCGAGCGCGCCGGACTTCACCAGCATCTGCGCGCGCTCGTAGGCGCCCTCGAACCGCCGCTCATGGCCGATGCCGAGCGTCAGCCCGGCTCGGTCGCAGGCGTCGAGCATGCGGGCCGCGCTCGCCGCGGTCATCGCCAGCGGCTTCTCGCAGAAGACGTGCTTGCCGGCCGCGACGACGGCCAGCACCTGCTCTTCGTGCAGCGAGTGGGGCGTCACGATGGCGACCGCATCGACCTCCGGCAGCGCAAGCACCTGGCCGAGACTCCCAAGGATCTCGATCCCGTATTCGCGCCCGAACTCGGCAGCGTCCTCCGGGTCGACGTCGACCCCGTGCGTCACGCGCACGCGTTCGCAACCGTGCAGCTCCTTCACGAGTTGCCGGCCCCACCAGCCCAGGCCAACGATCGCAAGCGTCAACATCCCGATCTTCCCGTGTTCAGAGCGTTTCCGAGATCACGGACCAGTCATGGTCCGCCATGCCCCGTGCGAGCGCCTCGACAAGCTTCGCCTCGACGACTTCGGCGAACGGCAAGCGCAGTCCGGCCTGTTCGGCGGCACGGGCGATCAGCCGCATGTCCTTGAGGCCGACCGGCACGGTCGTGTTCGCGGGCAGGAAGGCGCGCCGGGCGATGATGTCGCCGTAGATGCGGAACACCGGCGCGTCGAACATCGTGGCGGTGAACAGGTCGTAGAATTCGGACTTTGCGACGCCATGCCCTTCGGCGAGCGCGAACGCCTCGCCCATGGTCTGGATGCAGGCGCTGAGCATGAGGTTGAGGCCGAGCTTGGCGGCGTTGGACGTGCCCGGCGCCTCGCCGAATGCGAGGGTCCGCTGGCCGAGCGCGTCGAACACCGGCCGGCACCGGGCCAGCGCCTGCGACGGGCCGGAGGCGAGCACCAACAGCTTCCCCGCAGCCGCCATGTCGCCCCGCCCCGAGACCGGCGCGCTCACGAAGGGGCGGCCGGCCTTGCGGTGCGCTTCGGCCAGCCGATGCGCTGTCCCGACTCCGATCGTGCTGCATGCGATGTGGATGGCGCGCAACGGGAGGCGGTCGATCAGGCCGCCCTCGAAGGCCACCTGCTCCTCGGCGGCATCGTCGGACAGCATCGTCACCACCGCATCGACGTCGCCGATCTCCCCAGGACTCTGGACCGCGGCCGCGCCCGCATCGACCAGCGGCCGGGTTCTCTCGTATGTCCGGTTGCAGACCACAAGCTCGTGCCCGGCAGCCAGGAGCCGCGCGGCCATGCCGGCCCCCATCGTGCCGAGCCCGATGAATCCAAGCTTCATGCGGCTACTCGCCGCTGCCGAAGAACGCGGCCAGCTCCCGGGCGATCGCCTCGGGCTGTTCCTCTGGCAGGAAGTGGCCGCAATTGGCCACGGCGCCGCCGCGCACGTCTTCCGCGAAGTTCCGGAGGGGTGCGGCCATGTCCATGATCGAGCCTTGGTCCGCGCCGAGGGCCAGTATCGGCATGCGCAGCTTGCCGCGTGTGCAGAGTTCCCGGTTCTGCTGTGCGGACAGGGCCGCGGCGCGATAGTAGGCGAGGCCCGCCCGCAGGCCGCCGTCCTTCTTGAACACCCGCAGGTACTCCTCGATGTCGGCGTCGAGGAACGCCTCGGGATTGGCCGTCTTGCGGCGCAGGAACCAGTCCAGGTATTCGCGCTCCCGTCCGGTTATCAAAATTTCGGGCAGGTCGGGAAGCGCGTGGAACGGGAAGTGCCAGGTGCGCCACGCGCGGCTCGGTGCGGTCGGCAACTGGTCTGGCAAGGTGATCCCGGGAAGCCCGGCGTCCATCAAGACGAGGCGGCGGACCTCGCTCCCGAACAGGGCGGCATAGGGGTAGGCGACCCAGGCGCCGCCGTCATGCGCCGCGAGGAAGTAGCTGGCGTGGCCAAGGTGCCTGAGCAGCCCATGCAGCCGCTCCGCCAGCGTCTGCGTGTCATACCCGTCCAACGGACAGTCGGAGTCGCCTTGGCCGGGCAGGTCCGGAGCGACGAGCCGGTAGGTCCCCGCCAGCAGCCTCATCACCTTGCGCCAGGCGAACCAGCTCTCCGGAAAGCCCGCGAGCAGGACCACGACGTCGCCGTCCGGCTTGCCGCCCGACACGTAATGCAGCCGGATCCCGTCCACGGTGGCGAACCGATGCTCGAACCCTGGGAGCTCAGCTGCGGGCCGCGACGCCGGAGAGGCGGCGACGACACGGTTTTGCACCGGCATCGGTGGGGAGGGAGCAGGGGCCTGTTCGCTCATCGGCAGATCCTTTCAGCGCCTACGGCGTCATCTGCGTCGGGATCCGCAATTGCGAGACGATCCGACGCCCGGAGGCGGCCAGCTCGTCCTTGACCCGGCCGGGATCGGCCCAGAGCAGGTGGCCCGAACGCTTCTTGAACTCGCCCGCGATCATCACGTCGGTGACGTTCCCGATGTTGGCCTGCATGACCACGGTCGAGTACGGGTCATGCACCGGCCACATGTTCCAGGCGGTCGCATCGAGCATCACCAGGTCGGCCTGCTTGCCCGGGGTGAGCGAGCCGATCCGGCTCTCCAGCCCCAACGCTCTCGCCCCCTCCATCGTGACCCACTCCAGGGCCTGCCTGGTGGTCACGGCCGAGGTTTCGGGGATGCCCAGGCCCGCTTGCCGGGCCTGGGCATTGTCCAGCGCGCGCTGGCAGCCCAGCGCCATGCGCGCGACCGTGAACATGTCGGCCGAAACCAGGGACTCGATGTCGACCCCGAAAGACGGGCGGCCGCCCGCCGCCAGCACCCGGCCGGTGATCGGCCAGCCGTGGCCCTGGGTCATCTCGTTTTCGGGCGCGACCGTGAACGTCATGCCCTTCGACGCGAACCGCGCGAACTGCCCGTCCGTCAGGTCGTTGCCATGGACGACGTTGGTGTTCGGGCCGATCAGTCCTTCGGCGTCGAGGGCATCCCAGCCGCCCGGGCTTTTCGGCTCGCCGCCGCCCGAGTGCATCGAAGCAACGAGCCCATGTTCGCGTGCCAGCCGGAAGTCGGCCAGGGCCACGTCGAAGACCGAGTAGTGCGGGCCCAGGATGGCCATGGCCAGCGTGACCAGGCTGCCATCCCTGGACATCGGCCCCCGCAGCAGCCGCTCTATCTCGCTTCGAGGGTGCGGGATTTCAGAGAAATGCGGCTGGCCGGGCTTCGGATCGGGCTTGGGCGAGCCGTGCAGGAACACGGCGCGTATCCCGCTCTCGGACAATCCCGACACGGCGGCGTCCGTGTGGTCCGGCGTCGGATTGTTGTGGCACCAGTCGCCCAGCGTGGTCGCGCCCGCGTTGATCTGGCCCAGCGCGCCGGCCAGCGTTGCGATGCGGATGTCTTCCGGCGTGAACGCGGTGGCCAGGCCCGCATGGACCCAGCGGAAGTACTCGAACAGGGTCCAGTTGGAAGTCAGCCCCCGCAGCCCTGTCTGCCATGTGTGCATGTGGCAGTTGACCAGGCCGGGGATGACGATCTTGCCCTGCCCATCGACGATCGCGGCGCCTTCAGGCGCTGGAACCGACGCTGCGACGCGGGTGATCGTGCCGCCCTCCACCAGCACGTCGCCGGCAAGGAAGTCCCCGACGGCGCTGTCCATCGTAAGCACGATGGCACCTTTGATGAGGGTCGGCTGCTTGGCGTCCGTCATGGGCGTGATCCTTGGATCAGGAGGCTTCGCGATCGGCGGACCCCGGCCGGGCAGCATCGCGAAGCAAGTCGCCGACGCCGGCGAGGAGGAAATCCAACGTCTCCCGGTCGGTCAGGCGGCCATCGGCGAGCTTCTGGTGGACGTTGGCGATCACCGCCTGGGGACGCAGCACGATCCGGGCTGCGATCGAGGCCAAGGTCTCATTGAGCTGTGCATGGGCCCGTGCGCCGCCGACCGCACCCGGCGAGGAACTGATGGCCAGCACAGCCTTCCCCGTCATGGTGGAGCGGCCGTACGGGCGCGATGCCCAGTCGAGGGCGTTCTTCAGCACGCCGGGGATGCCGTGATTGTATTCCGGTGTCGAGATGATCAGCCCGTCGGCGTCTGCGATCGCCTGCCGCAGGGCGGCGACCTCGTCCGGCGGCGATGGCGTGTCGAGGTCCTGGTTGTAGAGCGGGACGCCGTTGAGCGGGTGGAGCCTGATCTCCGCCTGGCCCGCCGCGGCGTCGCGCAGGCCGTGCAGGACCGCCGTGCTGTACGCTTGCTGGCGCAGGCTTCCGGACAGGGCGAGCAGGATTGGATGTGCCAAGTCGAGGTCTCCCGGATCAACGGCCCGAGGACCGGGCCGCGTCCGCCACGGTGTTGGACAGGATGCCGATCCCGGCGATCTCGATCTCGCAGACATCGCCCGGCTTGAGGAACAGCGGCGGCTTGCGCGCGTAGCCGACACCGGCCGGCGTGCCGGTCGCGATCACGTCGCCAGGCTCGAGCGTCATGGCCTCGGACAGGATCTCGATCAGCGCCGCCGTGTCGAAGATCATGTCGGCGGTGTCGCCGTCCTGCATGGTCTGCCCGTTCACGCGCGAAGCGATGCGCAGCCCGGCGGCGCCTGGCGGCAGCTCGTCCGCGGTCACCAGGTCCGGGCCGAAGCCGCCGGTGCGGTCGAAGTTCTTGCCCATCGTCCACTGCGTGGACCGCCGCTGGTAGTCCCGCACCGATCCGTCGTTGAAACAGGCGTAGCCGGCAACATGGCCGAGCGCCTGGGCTTTCCGGACGCGGGTCGCGGTCTTGCCGATGACAATGGCAAGCTCGGCCTCCCAATCCAGCTTGTCCGAGCAGGGCGGACGCAGCATCGACGCGCCGTGCGGGACCAGCGATGTCAGGCCGCGCAGGAAGACCGCGGGATAGTCCGGGATCGGGTTGCCGCCCTCTTCGGCGTGCTTGCGGTAGTTCAGGCCGATGCAGACGATCTTGCCGGGATGCGGGACGGGCGGCAGCAGGTCGAGTTCGGAGACCGCCCGCTCGCCGGACGGCGCATGTGCGGGCGCATCGTAGACGAGGTCGAGCGGCGAGGCGGCGCTCGGGCGCACCTCGACGCGTTCGCCGACGCGCACGCCGACGCGCGCCGTCCCGTTGTCGTTGAAGCTGACGATCCTCATGCGCAGGACTCCTCGGTTGCGTGCGCCCGGTCCGCCTCGGCGAACGGCGTGCTCTCCTTGAACCAGCGCTCGGGCGGGGTTTGCCAGCCGCCGATATGGAAATCGGGGCTGTGCCACCGCATCGGCTCGTCTTCGATGTCGATCGTCTGGTAGTGGCTGGGGAACAGCTCGACCCGGTGCCCGTCGGGGTCGCGCACGTAAAGAAAGCGCGCAAGGCCGGGGCTGAAGTGCCGGGCTGGCCCGAACTCGACCTGGGCGGCGCAGCCTGCGAGGACGAACAGGTCCGCGGCCGACATGAGGGACTGCGTTTCCGGCACAGTGTAAGCCAGATGGTGCAGGCGCGGGCCGGGTCCCTTGGCGAAGACGATGTCGTGCGGGTTGCCTTTGCGCTGCAGGAACACCATCACCAGGTCGTCGTCCCCCTCCACCACGTATTCCGAGAGGCGGAAGCCCATGGCGGCGTAGAAGCCCAGGCATTCCTGCACGAGCGGGGTGGTGACCTGCACGTGGTCGAGCCGGTGCGCGCCGGCGCCGCGGTGGACCTCCAGGCGGTGGAACAGCCGCGGCCGGGTCTCCATGGTCGCGCAGAACTCGAGCGGGGTGCCGGCCGGGTCGGTGGTGTGGAACGTCCGGCCTTGATGAGGGACCTCGACCCAGGCGGTCGGGAAGCCCGCCGCGGCGAAGTGGGCCTTTGCCTGCCCCAGGTCGTCCTCGGTCAGCACCCGCATGCCGATCCGCTCGCAGGCGGCCTCTCCGGATTTCAGCACCAGGCTGTGATGGCAGCCTTCCTCCAAGCCGCGCAGCCAGACCGTCTCCGCGTCTTCGTCGCTGACCGCCAAGCCGAGCAGGTCGACATAGAAGGCGCGGCTTGCCGCGAGGTCGCGCACGCGGTGGACCACATGGCTGGCGCGCGTGATGGCGAAGGGGGGCTTGTGGACGGGCGCGGGAAGGATCATGGGTTGGTGTCCGAAGCCACTGGTGTTGCAGATCGGGAAGGCCAGATGGGCGCGGCTCAGGCAGCAATCTGCATGGCGACGGAACCCTTGCGCAAAGGCGCCACGAAGTCGCTGACGAGCGCCTTGTGGGCCGGATGGTCCTGATAGCCGCGCCATGCGTCCTCGTTGGCAAAAGTCGCGACAAGCGCGTAGTCGCCGTTGCCCGGCCGGATTTGAAGGTCCGGGCCGTGCCGGAAGGATTGGACGCCGTTCAGCAGCGGCAACGTCCTGTCGATGGCCGCTCGAAGCGCGTCGACGTCCTTGCTGGCAACGCCGTCCCGCCAATTGAAGATCACGATGTGGACGATCATGTCGGCCCCTCCGCACCTGCCTGAACCCGGATGCTGGAACTGAGAGGTAGTTCATAAATGAGAGGTCCGTCAAGTCCTGCCTTTGGACTCGGCCACCGATCTGATATGCCGCCTGGCAGCAGCGTGCCGAACGATGTGATGGAGGATGTTGCGACGTGCTGAAGCGTGCCTTGCCGCGTGAGACCGGGCCTCTTGGGAAGCGGTTGCGCACGCGCGCGCGGTTGACCGAGGCGGCGCTCAAGGTGATGTCCGAGCGCGGCATCACTGCCGCATCCGTGAACGAGATCGCGGCCGCTGCGGACGTGGCGAGCGGGACGTTCTACCTGCATTTCCAGAACAAGTCCGAGATCGTGGCCGCGGTCTGCCACGGCGTGACGCTTGCCATGCACACGGAGATGAGCAGCCGCCGCCTGTCGATCACGGACGGCGCGGCACGGGTCGCGTTCGGGACGCAGCAGTTCATCGAGATCGCGGCCGAGGAGCCGGCCTGGGGCAGGCTGCTGGTCCGGGCGTTCACGGAGTTCGACGCCATCAAGGCGGACCTGTCGCGCTACATGCGGATCGACGTGGCGCTCGGGGTCGAGCAAGGGCGGTTCACGGAACCGGGCGACGAGTTCATGATCGACTGCCTGCTTGCGATCCTGCGCACCGGCATCAGCGCGCGCCTGCAGGGCGCGGGGCCGGAGGTCGGCGCGCGTTCGGCCGAATACCAGCTGCGCATGCTTGGCATGTCGCCCAAGGGGGCACGGCGGGTTCGGATGGGCAACGAAGCCAAGGCCGGCTCCACCGGGTAGGCTACCCTCCAAGGTAGACCGCCCGGACTGCCTCGCCGCCGCCCATGGCCGGCATGTCCTTGCCCGACAGCACGATCTCGCCGTGCGCGATGACGTAGGCGTGGTCGGCGACCTCGGCGGCCTGGCGGAAGCTCTGCTCGGCCATCAGCACGGTAAGGCTGCGCTCCGCCTTGAGGCGGCTGATCTTCTCGATGGTCTGCTTGACGATTGCCGGCGCCAAGCCGACCGACGGCTCGTCCACCAGCAGGATCTTCGGCTCGCCCATCAGCGCCCGGCCGATCGCCACCATCTGCTGCTGCCCGCCGCTCATCGTGCCCACGTGCTGCGCCGACCGCTCGGCCAGGATCGGGAAGGCCGCGTGGACGTAGTCGAGGTTGCGGCCGATGCGCGCGCGCGCGTAGCCGCGATAGGCGCCAAGCAGCAGGTTCTCGCGGACGGTCAGGTTGCCGAACAGGCGCCGTCCTTCCGGGACGATGGCGATGCCGAGGTCGATGATCTGCTCCGTCTGCAGCTCATGCAGCGCGTGCGTCCGGCCGTCGGTCTCCAGGGTGATCGAGCCCGACCGCACCCGCACAAGCCCGATGATCGCCTTGAGCAGGGTGGACTTGCCGTTGCCGTTGGTGCCCAGCAGCGCCACCGTGTTCCCGCTCGGGACGGCCATCGTCACCCCGTGCAGAACGTTCACCGCGCCGTAGCCGGCCACCACGTCGCGGATCAGGAGGCTACTCACCGAGATAGGCCTTCTGCACCTGCGGATCGCGGACGATCTCGTCCGGCTTGCCGCTGGCGACGAGCTTGCCCGCCATGATGCAGATGACGTTCTCGGAAAAACGCATGATGGCCCGCATGATGTGCTCGATCATGACGACGGCGATGCCGCGCCCGGCGAGCGCGAAGAGGATGTCGAGGATCTCGTCCACTTCCTGGCCGGACAGCCCGGCCATCGCCTCGTCGGAGATCAGCAGCCGGGGCCGGCCGGCAAGTGCCCGCGCCAGCTCGAGCTTGCGCAGCTCGACTTGCGACAGCGCCTGGCAGCGCGCCTACGCCTTGGCCTCGAGGCCGAGGCTGGCCAGGATCTTCATCGCGGCGTCCACTTGGTCCTCGTGGTCCGCAGTCGGACCTTTCGCGCCGAAGCCGAGCGGCACCAGGAGGTTCTCAAGCAGGCTCATGCCCTGGAACGGCTGCGGGATCTGGAATGTGCGGGCGATGCCGAGCTGGGCTCGACGATATGCATGAAGCCGGGTCATGTCCTGCCCGGCAAACTGGATCGAGCCCTCGTCCGGCCGCAACCGGCCGGCGATGCAGTTGATCAGCGTGGTCTTGCCCGACCCGTTCGGACCGATGACCCCGAGGCGCTCGCCCTCGCGCACGGTGAACGACACCCCGTCCACCGCGACGAAACTGCCGAAGCGCTTCGTCAGCCCCTCGGCGGCAAGCAGGACGGCGCTCATGCCGACTTCCACCGGCGCCCGAGTTCGAGCGCGCCGCCGGGCAGGAAAACGACGCTAGCGACGAGGATGAGCCCCAGGATCAGAAGACTGATCTGTGCGGAGGCGAACACGGTCAGGAGCTGCTGCACGACAGCGAGCGCCATGGCGCCGATCACCGGCCCGACCCAGGTCGACGTGCCGCCGAGCAGCGGCATCGCCAAGGCTGCGAGGCTGTAGTTCATGTTGAAGGCGGAAGACGGATCGACGTAGGACGCATACAGCGCGTAGGGCGCTCCGGCCACCGCCATGAGGGCGCCAGAGATCGAGATCGCGACCATCTTCACCGTAAGCGTCGGCACGCCGCACGCTTCGGCCGCCATCTCGTTGTCGCGCACCGCCGCCAGGCCGCGGCCCACCGGCGAGCGCTCGATCCCGCGCGAGATCGCGACTCCGGCTACGGCGAGCACGGTCATCGCGACGAACAGGAAAGCCGAGTAGTCGTTGAACCCGGGCGGCGCCGGCGGCCGGGCGACCGACATGCCGCGTGCCCCGCCGACAAAAGACCAGTTGACCACCAGCGCTTCCAGGATAACCGCGACGGCGATCGTCGCGATCGAATAATAAACGCCTCGCAGCCGCGCCGAGAGGTAGGCCACGGCGAGGCCGAGCGCCGCGCCCGTCACCGCCGCACAGGCAATCTGCACGCCGAGCGGGGCCGTGAAGGCCCGCGCGGACGCCACTGCGACATAGGCGCCTGCCCCGAAGAAGCCGGATGCGCCGAAGTTCACGTAGCCTGCATAGCCCCCGGCGATGTTCCAGGCGGTCGCGAGCAGGACGAACTGGATCACGACATAGCCGGCGAAGAAGACGTATTGGTTCTGGACGAGAACCGTCGCCGCATAGGCGAGGCCGATCGTTGCCACGCAGCCGACCCAGAAAGCCGCGCTGTTCAAAGCCGTTCTGTTCAAAGCCGTTCTGTTCACTGCGCCCTCCCGAACAAGCCGGCCGGGCGAACCGCGAGGACGGCCAGGACCATTGCGAACGAAACGGCGGTCGCCCAGGACGCGCCGAAAAAGGAAAGCACGAGGGTTTCGGCAACGCCGAGAAGAAGGCCCGACAGGTAGGTTCCGGAGATCGACCCCATGCCAGCCAGCACGACGACCGCAAAGGCCCGTCCGATGTAGATCCGATCCGCGGAGGCGCTGACCGGACCGACCACGATCAGCAAGGCTCCCGCCACCGCGGCGGTCGCAAGCGACAGGCCGAACGCCAGCTCGCGGATGCGGATGGGGCTGATCGCCAGCATGCGCAGCGCTTCCTGGTCGACTCCTGCCGCACGGACTGCGCGGCCTTGCATCGATTGCGTCAGGAAGACGTGCAGCGCGCCCAGGAGGAGGGTGCCGCCCAGGAACGCGGCGAGCATCCGGTAAGGGATGCGGATCCACCCGAACGCCAGGGCCTTGCCGATGTAGGGCGCCTCGACGCTCTGGAAGTCCACGCCGTAGCCCAGGATGAGCGAGGCCTCGATCAGGAACGCCACGCCGAAGAACAAGGAGAAGCTGCGCAGCGGGTCGGGCGTTCCCCTGCTCTCGAAAGCATAATGGTAAAGGCGGTAGAACAGCGCCCCGCCGGCATAGAACACCGGCGCGAGCAGGACCCCGGCCAGGATGGGGTCCAGCCCATAGTCGTTCAGCGTCGCCACCAGCATGGCGGCCGCGACCACAACTGCCGGATGCGCGAGGTTCGGAATTTCGAGGACGCCGAACACCAGCGCAAGCCCGCTCGCGATGGCTGCATAGAAGCCTCCGAGGAGCAGGCCCGAAACCAGAGCCGTGACGAGCAGGTTCAAGGTGACCATCTGTGCCTTCGATCTGCTGGAGGCCAGCGCACGGCGGCATCCTCTACGAGCGGTGCGCCTTTTCGAACGGCTTGATCAGCTCGCCCGTCTGCAGGGTTCCGGGAGCCACGACCACCACCTTGCCGGGCGTCCGGAACTGCTCGAGGTCCCGGCCTTTCAGGCCGCGGTACTGGACCATCAGCACGCGGTTCTCCATCCACTCGCCGTCCGCCCCGAACCGGAGCGGGCCCAGGATGGTCTTGACTTCGTTGGCGTGCAGCCAGGCCGCGAGCGCCTTGTCGTCCAAGCCTCCCGTTGCCTCCACCGCAGCCCTGACCACCTGTCCCGCCGCATACCAGTAGGGCGGAGTGTAAAGCCCGAGCGGGTCGACCTTGGCCGCCGCAGCCCGCTTGACGTAGGCGGCCAGGAACTCGCTGGCGCCGGGCTGCATGATCCTCGGGTCGGTCGAGAACACGTCGAAGTTGACGACCCCGTTGAGGCTTCCTCCCAACGACGTGAGCAGCGAGGCGTTCTGGATGCCCACGATGCCGCCGCCGAACAACTGGACGCCGGACGGCAGCTCGACTTCGCCGACGCCCCGGATGATTGCGGAGGACTCGGTCGGATACGAGCAGACGTAGACCGCCTCAGGTGCGGAGTTGCCGAGCGACTGCAGCAGCGCGCTGAAATCGGTCGTGTTGACGGGGTAGCGCTGGTCGAAAACGACCTGCATGCCGTATTGCTTGGCAAGCCGACGGCCGCCTTCGGCCGAGTTCTGCTGGAACTCGGCGTCGGCCGCGAGGATCGCCAATTTCTGCAGCCCGTTGTCGCGCGCCAGGTCGAAGAACGGCTTGTGGACAAGCTGCGCGTCCGGCCCCCATGGCCCGATCGAGAAGTAGCGGTCATAGTTCTGCACGATGTTGAGGCCGGTCGAGAACATGCCGAAGATGACCCGGCCGCGCTCCTTGGCCATCGCCACGGTCGGCCCGGCGACGTTCGTCCCGTAAGGCGAGAGCAAGATGTCGACCTTGTCCACGTCGAGCAGCTTCGAGTAGATCGCCGGGACCTGCCCGGCGCTCGATTGGTCGTCATAGGCGACCAGTTCGACGGGGCGGCCCAGGATGCCCCCTTCGGCATTGGCCTCGTCGCGCCAGATCTCAAGCGCGAGCAGGCCTGGCTTGCCGCCGGCCGCCAAACCGCCGGACTGGGCGATGCTGAAGCCGATCCGGAGCGGCTTGGCCTGGGCCAACACGCGGGTGCCCGGCAGCGCCGCTGCCGCAGCGAGACCAAGGCCCGAGCGCGCGAGGTGTCGTCTCGTAAACATGGCGCTTTTCCCCTCCCTTGCCTGTGCTCTCGTTCCGGCGCGTCAAAGTCCGGACAATTGCGAGATCAGCTTGCCGTGGGCGATGTAGTCGAGCTCGCCCAGCCCCATGCTCTCGGCCGCCGCGAGCACCTGCTCGATCGCGGCACCGAGCAGCACCGGGACGCCCAGTTCGCGAGCCTCTTCAGGGCATCGTCTGATCCCGACAGGAAGCTTGACAGCAACCCGTTCGCGGCGGCCCCGACCATTCCCGAGACGGGCGCCCGGGCATAGGCAACCCGGACCGCCGCGGCGGTCCGGGCAATCGCGCGCGACGCGCCGGCGGAGATCGTGCTCGTCTCGATGAGCAAGGCGCCGTGTCGGCAGCGCGTGAGAACGCCGGAGCCGCTGACGAGGACGTCGCGCGCCGCCGCGTCATCGGGCAGCGAGGTGACGAGGACGTCGGCCTCGGCGGCGGCCGCCGCTGGGTCGGTGACGACGGCCAGGCCATTCGCGGCCGCAGCACCGCGCTGCGCCGCCCCGGCGTCGAGAACGCTGACCCGGTGCCCGGCAGCCGCGACGCGATCGCACATGGGCCGACCCATCTTGCCGTATCCAACCCACAGGACGTTCAAGGACGCTTCCTCAGCCAATGGCGCCGGCATGGCTGAAGCCTCCATCGACCGTTATGGTGGACCCGGTCACGTAGCTGGCCTCGTCCGATGCAAGGAACAGGACGGCGCCGGCGATCTCGCGCGGCTGCCCGTAGCGGCCCATGGGGATGGCGCGTTCATAGGCATGGCGGAACGCCTCCGAGTGCGCGGTCCGGACCAGGTCCGTTTCGACGGGACCGGGATCAACAACGCTGGCCCGGATCCCGGACGGCGCGAGATCGACCGCGATGGCGTGCACGAAAGCCGCGAGCCCGGCCTTGGAGGCGCTGTAGACCGATGTGCCCGAGCCATGGCGAGCCGATGCGACCGACGCGATCGCGATGATCGAGCCGCCGGTGCCTTGGCCTGTCATCTCGCGTGCCGCACGTTGGCAGCAATGGAAGGCGCCGGTCATGTTGACGCCGACGGCATGCGCCCAGTCGGCATCCAGCACCTCGGTGACGTGACGGTGCCGGGCAACGCCGGCAGCGTAGACCAGCACGTCCAGCCCGCCAAGGACGACGCAGGCCGACGCGAATGCCGCATCGACGGAGGGGCGGGAGGTGACGTCGATGTGCAGGGCGGATGCGGGCGCGACTCTGTCGGCCACGGACTTGGCGGCATCCAGGTCGATGTCGGCCACGGCCAGCTTGGCACCCGCGGAAGCCATCTGCTGGACTATGGCGCTGCCCAGTCCTCCAGCGCCTCCGACGACCAGCACGCGCTTGCCTTCCAGCCTCACTTTGTTTCCCCCCAGCGCTCGATGATCACGGCGCTTGGACCAGACGTTAACTGAGAGGTATGTCATAAATGGGAGAGCCGTCAATATTTTTTTGCGAGAGCCGGTCCTGGCAGGAACGGCGCGCCCGCTCAGAAGAAGGCGAGCGCCTCCACCCCTTTGCCGGCCAGGATGGTCCGCACCACTTCGGCTCGTTCGAGATCGAGGACCGTGATCGTGCCGTCCCCCTGATTGCCGACCAGCGCGGTGCGGCCGTCCGGGTGGAAGGCCATGTCCATGGGACCTTTCCCCAACGGAACGGATCGCTGGTCGGCGAGATCCCCGCCGAGGATCGTGCCGATCCCTTCATCATGGCTCGTCACGACCAAGTTGCGCCCGTCCGGGCTGTAGCGGGCGATCTGGGCTGCCTGCCCGTGGCCCTTCAACCTGATCGTGCGTACGATCCTGTCTGTCGCCGTATCGACCACATGAAGTTCCGGCTGTTTGGCATCGACGAGCACGAGGGTTGCGCCATCTGGCGAGAGGCCAAGCCCGGCCAATCCGTTCGGCGCGGCTATGTCCTCGCATCGTGTCCGACGGCGCAGGTCGATGACGGTGGCAAACGGGTCTTCCTCGTTTTCCGTGTAGAGCTTCGACCCGTCCGGCAGCACCTCGATCCGATGCGCGTTGGTCGAACCGGCCTCGATGATGTGGCGGATGCTGCCTGCCTCAGCATCCAGCTCGAGCACGACGCCGCTGTCCTCGCATACGCAGTAGAGTTGCCCGGCCGCACCCCAGCGCAGGCCGTGCGGGGCTAGGATAGGGAGCAAGGTCGATGTCGCCGATGTGCCGCTGCGCTTGAAGGTCGAGCACGGCGATCTGATGCCCTGGGTTGGGATTGGCCCCGTGTCGCCCGTCGCCATAGATTGGCGAGTACGCCTTGGTGTGATCCGGCGAGATTGCGAGCTCATGCAACCGGGGTGCGAAGCCTCCCAAGGCCCTCATCGTGCCGAGCGACGCCGGGTCCAGGAACAGGACGTGGTTCCCCATCTTCGATGGCGATCAAGCCGGCTGCGCCGGTCGGGAAGTTCGGGTCATGCTTCATTGCCATACGACTATTTTCCTATAACAATATGATATATTATTGACACATGTTGACACTGCGGGGCAGCGGCGACAACCGCTCTGGAAAGGACTCGCAACAGATGGTCAGCACTCCGAAGCCGGCGCGTTCCGAAGGGAGCCGAAGCATCGTCCGCGCTGTCGCGCTGCTGTCGCATGTCGCGGCCTGCGCCGCGTCCGGCGCGCGCCTGTCGAAGCTCGTCGAGGTCTCGGGTTTGAACATCGCCACGACCCGGCGCATCCTGCAGGCCCTGGTTGCCGAGGGCTTGTTGGCCTTCGATGCCAAGAGCAAGGTCTACACGATCGGACCGGCAGTGTACGCTCTCGCGGCGAGCGGCCATGCGGTGTTCGCGAGCCGTGACCTGTTCAGGCCCGTGCTCGACGCCATCGTCCGACGCATCGACGACACCGTCCTTTTCTCAGTTCGCGGTGGCGCAGAAGCGGTTCGTCTCGTGCGGCGTGAGGGCGCGTTCCCAATACGCGTGATGAGCTTGCAGGAGGGGGTCCCGGCGTCCGCTCGGCGCCGGGTCGGGAAGCCTTGCGATTCTGACCTTCCTCAACCCTGACGAGCGGACCTCCATATTGGGGCAGTGCGCACCGTTCTACGGAGATTACGGCCTCTCGGCTGACATCGTCGCCAAGGGAGCGGCCGAGGCACGCCGGGAGGGGTTCTCGTTCAACCCCGGGCGCATCATCGATGGCTTCTATGGGATCGGGGTGCCGATCCTGCGTGACGGACGGGCAGTGGCGTCGACCTGAGGCGCGGGCGGTGACCATGGACCTGTTCCTGGCGCGCTTCGCCGAGACCTTGCCTGCGGGCGTGCATGCCGTCCTTATGCTGGACCAAGCGGGCTGGCACGGCCAGGCGGCGCTGCAGGTGCCGGCCAACGTCACGCTCCACGCCCACAGTGGCGTTATACCTGATGACCGGGCAGCGCTACGCGGTGGAGTTTCTTGCGTTGATCGGTGTCGTCGTCGTCGCTCTCGGGCTGGCGTTGGGCACGGGGGCGCTGGCGGACCCGGTGCTGACGGCGATGCGGTGGTTGGCACCGCCGTGGGTCGCCGTCTACGTCTGCGCCCGCGCAGACGCGCTGGCAGCTCTACGTCGCGACGGCGTGCACCGGACATTCCGCCTCGCGTTGCCGATGATCGCGCTATACGGCCTCGCCCAGTTCGTCGCCATCGCGCCTTGGGACGCCTACTTCATGCAGGCGGCGCCCATCGACAGCATCGGCTACCCGGAGCCGTTCCAGGTTCGCGTTTTCGCCACCATGAACTCCCCGGGGAGCTTCACGGCGATGCTGGGAACGGGGACTCTGCTGCTGCTGCCGACGACCAAGGGGCTGGGCTGGATCGGCATCCTGCTAAGCGCCGCGGCCCTGTTCCTGACCACGCAGCGCGCGGCGTTGGGCGCCTTGGTCATCGCCATTTTGGCGATGTTGCTGATGAGCCGCGATCCGGCGACGCGGCGCAGCATCGGCAGGACGGCGGTGGCAGTGGCAGCCGTTTGCGGCATCATGCTCAGCGTGCCCGGCGCAGCGCGCAAGCTGATGACAACAGCGGCCTCGATCTCTCAGCTGGACCAAGACGGCAGCGCTCAGGCGCGATGGCAGCAGTACGATGACTTGCTTCCTTTGCTGGACGGGCATGAGTTCGGCCGCGGCCTGGGTTGGGCCACCAACAGCCTCTATGTCCATGTCGACAACAACATTTCGTTGGACAGCGGATTGATCGACATATTTGTCGGCCTCGGCTTACCCGGCGGTATGGTGTTCCTGGCTGCGTTGGGCATGCTGTCGTTTGAGGGAGTGCGTATCTGTCGGCGTGCAGCCGGCGACGGTGAGTTCGCCGCCGTGCTGTTCGGGCTGGCACAACTGCCCTTGGGCAGTCAACACACGGGCGAGCACGGCCCAGGGCTTTCGCACCAAAGATTTTGTCGTGTTGAGCGTCCTGCAGGGCGTGACAAGCTGCTGCACCCGGCATAGCCGGTCGGTATTGTCCGCGCATGTCAGGGGCGTGCGCCATGGGTC
>JAABUX010002723.1_pt1 | contig 24564 bp, 28 predicted proteins | sample 5561851 | NCBI WGS metagenome assembly JAABUX01 (sample SAMN10711883, study PRJNA513361) | rock metagenome | isolation source: Antarctica rocks | place: Antarctica: Victoria Land, Richard Nunatak red sandstone | collected 2016-01-03 | reverse complement strand
TCCCCATCCCATCCCCCCTCCCCCCCCTCCTCCTCCCCCCAAAACAAAAACCGCACCCAACCACTCACCCAAAAATCCACCTCCAGATTCCCCGCGCCCCCAAACTCCCGATCCCCCACCTGAAACGTGACGGTCATCTTGTCGTCTTTATGCAGCATCTCGTGGAAACACTCTCGAGAGTGTGCGCCCATCTGGATGTTGTGGGCGCGTGCTGTGGTTGCGAGGAGGAGGGTGAGGGTGAGGAGGGTGGGGAGGAGGGGGGGGAGGGGGGTGAGGGGGTGGAACATGGTTGTTTGTATTTGTGGAGAAGGGGGAGGTGGGGAATGGTGGGTGAGTGATGGGGGGGTGGGAATTGGAAGAGGATTCGAAGTTGGAGACAGGTTCATACGGAGAGTTCTCAGAGGGAAGTGGTACGGGCGCGACATCTTACTGAGATAACTTCGAGCTGATACGTTGAGGATGACACTTTTGTGCCAAGACATGGATATTAACATCGGCTTAGCTGGAAAGTCTACATTTACTCATTCGCCGGTCCCATTGAGTGATTCGGCATACTTCGCATCACGAAATACTTAGGTTTAGTTTCGATACTCAGTGTTATCCAAATCAAAAACTGACAGGTAACATGTTCGACAGGAAAGAGTCAGACTTCAACACGTTCAATTCACTACTCAGCATTCACAAGTGAAGAAACCAATGGTTTAATATCCACTTCCAGCGAAGTAAAACCACCATCATGCTGCACATGTCTGTCTTGATTGTGTAAATCAAGCTTTCGAGAAGGCTTTGAAGCACCAGCTTCTATCGGACCTTCACTGTTCTGCAGGTGCACCTAGCTTTCGTGCTCCTTCTTTCGCGCATCATCATCCCTACCCTTCTCAACCACCTTTCACATCCTCGTCCACATCACCACCCCACAATTACAATCGACTGACTGAGATGTCCGCCACGTCAACTCCTGTCAGCAACGCCAGCAGGCCACGCAAGCCCAGCTTCATCGAGCTTTTCCTAGGCACTGATCCAAGCATCACGAGATCGAACCGAGGAATGAAAATGGTGAGGCCACGTAAGGTAAGTTTCTTGTGCCGGAACAAGCGTACGGCTCGCTGATACCTCGTTATGAAGACGTCAACGCCCGTTTCATCGACCGAGGCCAAAGTCGTCACCACTGCCGTACCTACGCCCGAGCCAGTAACAACACCGGCACCGCCTGCTGCAACACCTGCACCTCCCGCTTCGGTTCCCGCTCCTGCTCCTGTTCCTATTCCTGTCGCTGTTCCTGTTCCCGCTGCGGAACCAACAGCCGAGACAACACCTGCCGCTAACTCTAATGGCTGGACTGGAATGGAAGACACTCTGATCATCGGCATGAAAGCTCAAGGCAAGACTTGGAAGGAAATTCACGATGCATTGCCCATGAAGAGCAAGAACGATCTCAGGCAGCGCTTCAAAGAACTCAGCAATGATGCCAAAGGAAACGACAAGGACAAAGCAGTGTCATCCGCAGGGGAGAGTGGGAAGAACAAGAAAGATGGGAAGAAGGGAATTTTGAGAGCGGAAGGGGACGACTCGGATCGGACCGATGACGAAGGGATCGATCCCCGGGGCCCCTTTACAAGAGACTTCAAGAGCTTTAAGAAAGGCAAGAAGAGTACAACATTCAAGGTCATTGAGGTGGACAGCGATGAGGAACAGCCGGCCGACCTCCGTGGTCATCCAATTGTCTACATGGATCCTGACGAAGGATTGACCGAGGCTCACGTAGGTTGCCGTATTGTCTTTATCTTGAGCGTTGCTGACACCACCGCTGTAGATGAAGATTCTGTACAAGCTGACGCGGAAGAACGACGAGGTCAAGTGGCTGGAGATTGCATCGAGGTTCTATGACAAGACGGGGAAGCGGATGGAGCCGGAGGTCTTGAAGCACATGCTCAGGAACCTGTAACCGCCCAGGCCTCATCGCCATTGCTGAACATCAGTCAGTGGAGACCAGGGGATGAGGGTATTTGTACCATCTGATGGCAGACGGAAAGTGCCAGTGAAGCCGGGATGGAGGTTATTCCAAAGGTATCCTTTTGTAGCAGTCTCACATACCTCGGTACACAAGAGCGCGTAATAACTGTCTCCACTGTAACTGTAGTCTATGCTGTCTTTGTAGTGGAGATATAGAATGACGTTACGTTCGACCTCCAAACAGTCTTCTGTTGTTTGAAGCAGGGCTTGGCAATCCCACACCGCTCTTTCCCCCATCCAAAAAGCCGGGACGCCAAGCCTGCGCTAGCTGCACTAGTCTAGTACTATTAGTATAAGGTATGCCGCGTTGGGGCCGAGTCGAAGATACCTTAGTCTAGGTAGCCATGATAGCTGGTGATGAGTTGTCAAAGTGGGAGATGAGGGAGGGTAGAAAGTGGATGGGAGACTCGTATCTCAAGAAGGGAATGGATGGGCAAAGGGCTGGAAAGGTTGAGGCTCACAGAGCCCAATGCCAGCTTGGGCGCTAAGTTGACGTCGGCACGCTAAAGCGGAGCATGGGAAAGGGAGCAATGGAAGCCTTATTATTCGCTACCATCAATTCTATCCTTTTGCAAGCCTCAACTCTGATAATGACGCTTATTCGTTCATCGTCATACAACCATCGTCCATCTTGGAAGGAACAACTGACGACGGCGACATATGGAGCTACTCAGGCACCGATATCTCGTCGGGCCTTCTCCGTCGCATAAAGATGGCTGGGCAAGCCTTGCTTTTGACGGGGATCTGCAACTTGGGAAATGAAAGCTCCGTCGGACACGTATGCAAGCTTCATGCAAGACCAACGCAGTTCATGAACGGCCCAGCATGAAGCATACATACATACATACAATGCTGCACCCCACGATCATTGTCAGAACAAATCTCCTACTGCTTCTCTTCCCCCCATGCTCTTGATGTGCCTTTTCACTCACTGATCCAACACCCGACGTCCACCGCTTCTCCGCCACACCGGGACACCAAATTGTGCAGAGCGCGTCAAAAGGCGGTCACAAACTCAATCGTGGCGTTCGCGGCTCTGTCCGTCTTTCCACGATCTGCGACACGCTCCAGAGCGGCAGATGAGGCGCATTGACCGCGCAGATACCAAGAGCTTCGAGAAATTCTTACGACCACTCCCATTTTCTCCCCACCTCCAATTGAGGCCTCAATGCCTGCTTGCGCCTCCGACCTGTACAGAATATCTCACATCTTGACCAAATAGCGCTCTACATCTGTGTATCATAGGGAATCGGAGGATTTTGCGTGCTTTTCGCCTTTCTGCGGTTGGTCGAGCTACCACGCTGCAAAGCTTCAACAGCTGACGATGAAGCAGATTACTTCAAAAGTTACCTCAAAGCTCGAGGAGGATACTCGAAGGAAATCAATCGGTGTTTCTCCAGCAACATATACCTCTCCGTCTGTCCTGGTTCAATTTGGGATAAAGAGTGGGGAATATACCACTCACGGCCTTGAGCACGTGTAATTGATTCACCTCGGATACACCACCAATCACCACCTTATCACTACATCATCCATCTACGAATCACAAGAGTGAAGTTCGAGTAGAGCACTTCATAGGCGAGCCGTCGATCCCTCAGCGTCAACGTGGACATACAACCCCGTCTTGGAACACTCGGGCAACGATGAAGCACGTTGCGAGGTTACATCTTCCGTCAACCTTGCGCAAGAATCACGAAATACATCACAAAGTGGACGGCAGGAATCTGCGGTTACTTCGATCATCAAGGCGCGCCGTCAAAAGTAAGGTTACCTTCAACTCATCTGCTAGCCTTGGTGTTTCACAACTTCGTGGTGTTTCGAATACCAATATATGGCTGTTACACGAAGGGCCCTCGGGCAGCATTGCACAGTATGGTCAACCATGACCAAGCCAAAGCGTCATCTTCTTCACCCATACCTGTGCATGATCTGTGTCACCCTCTTTCACCTCCTGATCCTCCTAGAGCTGACTTTGGCGGAAATGCAGACACTCGGTAACATCGCCTTCGCAACGTTGATGGCCTCTTCGGAGGTCGATCAAAAGTTCCTCGGCCGATTTGCTAAAGCAACGAGGAATGCCCTGCCAGGCGTGTCCACCGCTCTCTATCAAGTCCTCGGTCTTTCCGTCCTCCTTTCCAGAAAACTGGTCCGCGCTCGACGCCTCCGTCGACTGGATACTACACGCGACACCAAATCGCTCCAACTGTACCACCACATCATATTCCTCGCGCGCGAGGGTCTCATAATAACCGAAGAAAACGTCCTGCCCATGCTCCGGAATGTGCCCCACGAGCTCCGGGTTCTGATCTACAAACTCCGTGCCTCTTTCTACCACATCTTCGTCCTCTTCCACAACCAGCCTTCGATCAATCAAACCGCAATCCCCAGCTTCCTCAATCCTACCGACCTCAAAGACAAAAGCAAATCCTCTCTCAACTACACCTCCAACCGCCGATCCCCTCCCGGCTTGAGCGGCAGTGGATTCCGCCCCACCGCATCCCTCCCACCCGGTCTATCACCCGTCTCCATCCCCAAACCAAGCGCCACCTTCCTCCTCCCCGCCATGGACTACATCCCCCGCGCCTCCGAGTACTTCGACTACGCCTCCAACCTTGCCAACGCCTACCTCTCCGGCTCGCACCCCATCCGCCTCTCCGTCAAGACCGAATACTCCGCCTACCTCTACGACTGCGTCCACGACGGCGAAGGCAGCCGCCGGCTCGCGCAAGCCGCCATCCGAGACGTCTACAACGCGCAGGAAGGGATGGACGACGACATGTTCGAGGATGCGGCGGAGTTGGTGGGGATCCTGGGGAAGATGATGAAGAGGGGTTTGAGCGGGACGGCGAGTCAGGGCAGTGGAAGCACGCCTGGGGCTGGGAACGAGAGTACGCCGCGGACGACGCCGAGTAGTACGCCAAAGGCAGCGAAGGGGGAGAGGTTCAAGCCGGTGCCTGAGTTGCCGGTTCGGGGCGCTACGAGTCCGAAGAGCGATCCGAGGAGGAAGCGGTCGAGGTGAATAATGGTGGACTGTACGATAGGCGTTGACATGTTGGAAGGGAAAGACGTAGAGCGCTTTGTTTAAAAAGGGCCCTCTCAACGGTTTCGACAACCACTCCTGTCCGTCCACGTGTGGGCTAGACGGTCAGCCTCGATACCCTCCCTGCAATAGAATGTGAGAAATGGCAACCGGTTGAACTCCACTTAGCCGGTACCGTACGTAAGCCGTAAGTAGGTAGGTACCCAAGTCCCACCCATAACATTAAATAAAGTACTCCTTTTGAAAAAGACCGAGGGAAAAGACCATCTCCGGCCCCCCCGCTATCTCTACCCCTCTTAAGCCTTCGATATCGTAAAGCGAGATTTTCTTTCTCTCTTGTGCGGATTTTACATTGAACGGAGGAATAGGTAGCATATCTGGAAATATTCCGAGGAGAAATTAATATACATTCCAAGGTTACTTACCTCGGGCGATTATTGATTGGTCCAGCCTACCCTTAGATTACACCAATCTAGGTACCTTAGGTACCTTACTTATCCGCCGGACATAGACATAGCCTAGTTAACATCCAACATGCAAGTATCTTAGGTGGATGACAATCCGTCAGGTTTAGATATAGAAACAGGTGACGTGTTAGAGATGGCCTAGACATCCATCCGCATTTATACTATTCTTTCTCTTCGTGATTAGTGGCGATTTCCTAGTCGGTGCTTCCTCCTCCACTGGACTCTACTTTGTCCTGTCACGTTGAGTTGACATGGATTCATGAATCGAGAGGAAGAAGTTCTTGGTGGTCTTTACCAACCACCCTCGTCCTCAACACGGCTATGGTACTGTCTATCACCCTCCCTCCCTCCCCACTGGCTCTATTGATAGTCGTAGTCTCGTCTTGCCTGTCAATTCCACGTAAGGATTCTCACTCCTTATTGCTGTCTTCTTGAAAAAGCTGCATCGTCAGTCTTCTGACCAACGGTCCTGTAAGCGAAGAGTCGTAAGGTAGAAGCGCATGGTTTCTTGCACTGCTCATGGCGTTCACCTTATCTGCGCATTGGCTACCCATTGGTCCGCTTTGCTGGGTTTTGCGTGTATCTGATGGGGTAGGGGTGAGGGTGTTGAGCGGTATTTTCGGTGTTTTCAAATCATGATTGAAGGCTGAAGGAGGCGGTGATTGTGGTGCGGGCGATGAGGAGGGATGTGAGAATGCTGCTGGTTTTTCGAGTCTTGTGGAGTGGAAGTAGATGATTGGGAGATTGGGAGTCGAGGGAGTCCAGTCGCATGTTGTAGATCTTGGAAGAAAGGATGGATAGTGGGGTCCAGTCGCATGTTGTAGATCTTGGAAGAAAGGACGGATAGTGGGATTTTGGGCCACGAGAGTACTCGGGTGAGCGATCCTCTTTGTTTGCCAAGCCATTGGTTTTGCTGACGGGTCTTTTCTTACTGTACCGAGCCGTTGGGGCCGCTGACAGATCATTTCCTACTGTACCAAGCAGACATGCATCCAGAATCGTCTTTGTACGACACTCCGAGCTGCCGAGACTCCCCAGCTTCCATTCAACTCATATGGCGTGAAACAAATTGACCTCCAAGAACGTAAATGTGGTACCCCACCCAAACGCACGATGATTAGCCGCCAACTCCAGCGCATCCCCAGCCACCAAAGCTCTGACCAAGTCTCCCCCAGCCCCTTCGTGTGTCCAGTCCCACACGACTTCCCTCTCCTCCATCTCATGCCGGCTCAGTGCTTCTTCGATCACAGGTATCGACCACCCTACGGGTATCCCACGCTTTGGCAACCTCGGTACTCGTCTTGGCACCTCGGTACGAACCCCTGGGACGCGTGCCTTGACAGGAATTGGGATACTCCCTTCTTGCGGCCATTCTCTTCCGTCGAGATCGAGCACTGATGGGATGTTGGAAGCCGAGAAGACTTGATCGCGAGTTTTGCCTCGCAGACTGCCATCGGCGTTCTCAGGTAGACCCGCCCATAGTACACTTACAATGACGGGGTTCCTGCCAGGTGGCTTTTCGTACCAACCTCCAGGAGTCATATGAGAGAACTGACTATGGTATTCCTTGGGCCTTTGTTCAGCTTGCGCCCGCACTGTCACTGCGATTCGTCTGCACGGGAATCGGCCTCTCGACGGTACCTTTAGCTGCTCCATTCCAGGCGGTGAAGACGCCGTACTATGAGACAGCGGGGAGGTAGCAAGGAGCGTATAATGTGGCGAATATGAGCAGTGTTCTCGTGTGAAAGGCCGTGTTGTTGTTGTACAGACCCAGTACGCCGCATGATCCAGGATAATGGAGATGATCTCGGTCGGTAGGTGGAAGTGATTGTGAAGCAACGCGCAGACAGATAGTATGCAGCTAGTGGTGTGTCGAGAAGCATCACTTATTGGCATTTCTATCGCTTTTTCAGTAGGGATAGTGTGGTCTTGTGTGTCGCCGTTGACGATGGTAACCAGCACTTGACCAAAGTGGGTAATCCTTTGTGTGTGCAGCTTGAATCCGTCATCAAGTAGATGTCACGGTCATGTATAATTCGATAATCATGCTCTGTGACTTTCTCGATATCGTATGCACAATTTGCTGGTACTCACCTATATGGTACCGGAGCCTGCGGCTTTATACTCAGTGAAATAGTAAGATTGAATAAGTCGACAAAAGAGACACATCGGACTCAAACAACCTATAAGATTGATGTCGGTAGTACGCGGGGGGATAAGTTAATATTAAGAGTCAAATGGGGCAGAGAAAATTGGCTGCTTACGTAGGGCTGAAGATAGCAGAGATGCCAAGACGGCTGCATAGCGTGTGCATAATAAAAGAGAAATTTATGTCTACTTAGCTGGAAATTTGTTCTTGCGCAGCCACTTTGTGCAGAAGACTCTACTTCGGTCATTCTGTTGATGGTACTCCTATATAATCTTGATCGTCCGCCTTCAAACCTTGTACGGGTGACATTCCAGTACGCTATCTCCATAAACCCCCAATAAAGCCTTCTCCATGACCAACTTCAAGTTGATACCGATGGTCTTACCTCTCCTCAGTGTTACCATTATCTTCATTATCGGTGAGTCCAAGCAGACTTCTCGTGAGGCTGCTGTCTTCAAATATTAATGACGATAGATGTCTCAGATATCATCGCAGAGTGTGCTAATTCCTGAATCTTGTTACAGAAGCGATGAGTATCGTAGTGAGAGATAGCGTTCTGTTTGGGCGAGTCATACGACATTCCTCATGATGTGGAGACCGTGGGGTCAACGTTGGAGGACCAGATCCAAACTGTTACAAACATTATCGTGACCTTTGTGAACGATCATCAAATATCAATGATTGATACCTTTCCAAGGTAATAAATACAACACCATCTTTGTCGACTTCGGCCGGTTGCTACACGCCCGGATGGCTCGGGTCCTCGGCATAACCTGTGGACCAATCACACTTGTCCAAGAGCATAGCTGTCGAGCAGTCAGCCTACTTGTTGTACTAGTCTCCCGCAGTATCACGGGAAATTTGCCGTCAACGTATGATGTGGCACTCACCAATAGCAAAAAAGGCTTGCGAATCACAATTCTTCCATACAGTGTTGGCGGCTGCATTCCTGCCGTGGTTCATCTCTGCGAGTTCTATGCAAAGAGCCCATTCGTAGGCCTTGGTTGTTGTATCTTGGAGATACTGATCACTGGCTACAGTGTACTGTCAGCATTGGAATTGAGGGGAATCGAAGATGACTTGCATAAACACAGTGCATGACCTAACTCGTGAATCATGTGAAAAGATAGCGAGCCCTGGTGATCGTCCAGCAGTGAGCCGGGAGCATTGGGTTCGTTCCAATATTCGTTGTTGATGTTATGATTCACCCAATCGGGCTTATCCGCTGGCGGATTGAAGCTCGCTTCGCAAAAGATGATGAAGAAAGGTTGTCCTGCAGCAGTGGTGTCACAATTACTGAATGTGATAGCGTCTGTCATCTTTATTGAGCAAAAAGAGTTGCCTGAGGCGACGGTACCTTCTCCATCGATTCCAATGAGCTGAGTCCATCTCCCCGGGTTTGCGAAACCAGTTGGCATGGACGTCGACTCGAACGGGTTGGGGGCATACCAAAATCCGGGAACGGATTTGCCGTCAATGTCGACATTGTCGCCTTCGTGGACTTGAACACCGCATTCACCGCCTTTCGCTTGACTGGGGTCAAATGCTTGGACACATTCCGGCCGATTTGGATCCGGCTTGTATTCTGACCATATCACGCTATGACCACAATATACGTAGATATTATTGGGAGTCGGCCCAAGTGCTGCGACCTTTGCCTCGTATATGCCTTTGAGGGGTCAGGATACGGGACTACTCGTCGTGTAAGGACTGGAACTCACCTTTGAGACCTTCGACGATCTTTTTTGCTTCTTCGATCGAAGGGGTCTGACCAAACATAGCCGTCAACATATTTCCAATCCGAGCGTTCTGGGGTAGAGAGTGATCTTGCTGGAGCGCAGCGATGGCCGCATTCAATGCCCGTATTGATTCATCGACACCTTTTTGGATTCCCCCATACTTGTCAAATTGAGCGCAGCTCGAATCAATATACTGAAACGCTGCCAGAGCTAAAGAAATGATCAAATGAAAAAGCAGTAGGGATTGTAAGACGCGTGTTGGCGATTGCATCTTCTCGGAGGGGGAACACAATCAATTCTCTAGTCAGAGAGAAGATGGGAACAGCTTCTCTGATATAGATATAGCCATCTTGCCAAGCCTGAGATCGAATACACCAGGCCAGAAGTTGTGTGGTCATAGCCCTCGGGCTTCGAGGAGCGTAGCGCTCCTCCTTGGTGACAATGAACACAGGATTCCTTACAGTTGTTGGTGTAGCTGTGCCATGAAGGAGTTTGTTTCAGGCAATGAAGTTCCTACATGTGAGACTTACAGACTTTGAGAATCGCTCCGTAGCATGCCTCTTCCAGCCGAGCTGTTGGAGGCATTGAAATGCCGTTTCAGCCGTCCCTTTCAAGTGCGCAGCCACAACAGCCGTCAATATGGAAGTTTTCTTTCATGTGAATCGTAATCAGCAGCCATACCTGACCAGACAACTCGAGCTGTCAAGATTTCGGTCCTGCTTGGACTGTTGTATGAATCCCGCTGGTGCAACCTTACATCTTGATGGAGGTGCAAGAGTGGGCATTCGGACAAGCGTATCGTCGGTAGAGGCACAGCACACCGCTGTAAAGGTAAAACCTCTCGAGTATCTCTGTCACCCATGAAACTGGTTCTATATGCTGCCCACGTTTGAGGTTTGAATTTGATACAGAGGAAACCCGGGGCCACGATCCCAGCGCCTAGAACAGCCGCGCCGTACGGGCCGCGTGCGGACCAAACAACGACGCGCGATTCAATATTGTCCAACACTTTGCCTCATAGGATCATACAAGCCTAACATAGTGGAGCCGGCGATGGACACATCAGAGGCAGGTGTGGCCACAGAGCCTTGGACCAACCCATACGTCTTACCAACATTCCCCTCCCGTTCTGCCGCAGGCCTACATGTTACTACGCACCTCCTATGTTTGAGAACATCTGTGTCGCCCTCTACGCCAGCTACAGGCATGAGCGATTGGCTATACAACAATCTGTGCCACATGCACAGTCATATCTCAGACATCCATGAGTCTACAATATACGTATACCGGACATGCTGAGCTCATATGCAAAGAGGGTCGCGGGCATGCATAAGAGCGTGAATTCCCATTCCCTCGTGGTGTCTATGTATCCACTATGTCCATCTCATCGTCTGTACATTTACCCAGAGTCCAATTTGACCTCTAATCTACGATGCACTTGTTTCTCCAGATCATCGCGATCCCAGTCGTTGCACTCGCCCAAACGGCCGATGACATAGCTTTGACTCAAGCTCCTGACACCACGCTAAGAAAATTACCTCGCTGGCAGGCTGAGGGAGATAGTAATCAGGCAACTCCACCCTTTCCAATCAGTACATCAGGTGATCGCGTGTATGATCCTGTCAAAACAGGGAGTGGTTCCCTACACTCCCACTTGAAAGTCGGCACTGGGGACGTCGTTTCGGTCTCTGATGCAGCCAGGTTTCAAACTGCTGTACAAACAAAAACGGCTAATGTACCCAGCCCGACAGCTGGATCGAAGACTCTACCCGCCGGTTTATCTGCCTCGTCAAGATTAGCCACGAGCGTCGTGGGACCAGCGATCCCCCCACACTATTCACTCACTGGATTACCCAGTACCTCTGGTTCACCAAGTCCATTACTTGGCTCGGTCAATGGCTCTCCCGGTGCAGGCACGCGGAGCAGTGGCTTGACAAATGATCTACCAACCGTTCCTATCACCTCACATCCCACAACCTCTATTCCTGACTCCTCTTCATCGTCAATAGTAGTAGCTTGGGTCACAACTGTAGTCACCTCAGGAGGCCAAACAGCTACGTACGTGGAGAGCCAATTCTCCGATCTGGCGACGATTACCGCACCTACCCTCGTCACAACACCGATAATCATCTCCGGCTCAGCTGGTCAGACCTCGAAAGTTTCAGTCACACAGTCTGTCAATAGCGGTGGCTTCTGGTTCGCTCCAATTCCCATCATAGGACCTGAAGGAATGCCGAGCCTTCCGCATATCCCGGGACCGGGGTTCCCGCCTGCCCCACCTTCCTGCTGGAAGCTTGGTCTCATCTCGGTGGGTAATTGCGGTGGCGGTGGCGGCAGGAGCACAAACGAAGGTGGAGGAGGTGGAGGAGGTGGAGGTGGAGGCGGCGGCGGGGGCGGTAGCAACGAAAACAACGACAACAAAAATAACGACAAGAACAACGACAACAACAAATCTAGGGACAACAAAAGTTCCAATACAAATAAGGCTTCTAGTTCCACCAGTGGAACTTCATCGAAGCGATCATCTAGCCAAACCTCGGCAAGCACAAGTCCCTGCTCCAGCACAGCCGCAGTCACAGATTACAAGATCATCTACGATAAGTCTGCTTCCGCATGGAAGACTCAATCCTACACCACGATGGCCAGCTGCGGTGCTAGCCCTGCCACAATAACGATATCGTCCTCGGCTAGCTGCTCTGGAGCATGTGGACTGCCTAAATTCATATTCGCCCATGTGAATGTGGATACCCATTTGGCGGTAAACAAAGCTGCTATTGCATCGGCCGAGAATCTCATTAAGGGTGTACTGTCAACCGCACATTGGGGTGTCATGTCGGCGAGTCCAGCAACGCGCTCAAGCTCCTCTTCAAACCCTGCGTCCAAATCCACTTCTACGGCAACAGCTACACCAATATCTGTTAGAACTACGACGACCGACGCTCCTGCGACTGGGCTGCCCAAGCTTCCTTCCGCTCCGGTATGTTCGGCCCGCCTGGACAAAGGTAACGGCATCTGCCCTCAACTGATAGTCCCGAGCCCTTCCAACACGCCGTGCCCGCCGCTCACCACCAGTGGCCAATATTGCTCAGATCTCACAACACTAGCAAAGACTACACCGCCACCCACCACTACTACCCGAAACCCAATGACCTCTTCTCTCTCCTGTGGGGAAGACTATGGCAGTGGAACCAACGCCGTCAAAACCCCAGCGCCAAGCCCCGAAACATCCTGGATCCTCGACCGCGTCGCCGAATTCTGCACACCCAGGCACGCCAAAGACGACATCATCCTAGTCGAGCGCGGTCAACCCTACTACAATACCTATAAGGTACCAAAGACGGACGGCATGCTGTTACAGCTGGATGTCGAATACAGTCCGGATCCCGCATGCGCGGGACCAGACGTACCAACGCCGACGGTGAGGGTTGCATCGATGCCGAGTGGGAAACGCGGACCGGACTATTACTGTCAGCGATATCTGTCCGAGGTCACGAACGCTTGTGACACCGCTCCGGGACAGGGCAAATCTGGTGGGTGTTTGCACGTCGACTGTGCGATTTGGTGCTGGGCTAGCATCAAGCGCAAATGACTGAATGCTGCCATTTCGTCGGTCGTTCGATTGCTTACTCTTCCTGTATACGATAGGCGCAGAGGAGAGGAGGAGCTTGAATGTCAAGCAGTGGTTAGATGCCAGCCTTTGCCGCGCCAACAAATTCAGTAATATCTGAGGTATAACTATGCATATGTCTCTCTTTTCGACGTATAAGAACTACAGGACGTGCTTGACATCAGTCTTAACGTACTAATATCGACTATTGATTATGAATGGTATGATATTATAGTAATTACCTGAGAGGAGACAAATAAGCGCCTTTTAAAAGGGCACTTCGACGAGTCTAAGTATACCCTTATAATGTAGTATACTATATATTATCTCCGCGAGAAAGTTAGTTATTAATTAGTTATTATATTAGTCTCTAAGTAATATTAATATAATACCTAGCCTTATACTTATAAGTATAACTAAAGGGCTTAGTAATCTTAGTAGTATTATAGTATTTAATTTATATATAATATGACTATTAATATATCTTACCTAATACTATATATTAATAGCTAGGAATTAACTACTATAATTGAAAATAATACTTATAATATAATACGTGATTGTGAAATCTAAATTTACTATGTAATTACCGTTCCCAAAGTCATGCTACCACCTACAGACCGTCCGAAGGATCGAAGGATCAGTTGCCCGCCGCTAAGGAATCCTATCTTGTACGAGTTAAAGCTACGTACAAGACATTGAAACGAACTGCTGTCTTCGATACTGGTTAATGATGGCAGCCATGATTTCTATTGTGAGACTATCTCCGTTGCTGAAGAATTCGAGCAAACGCCTATTAGCACGATGCCTTAACCAATCGCATAGTCCTGCTTGCACCACAAGTATCATAAACCTATGGAGAGACCCTCGGGACGTCAATACTTCCACTACAATCAGGGGAATAAGCACGGCAAAGCCAAAGTCAGCCATATGAATTTCCAGCAGGATATTGAATGCTTTTCCTGACCAGCGGCTCCTTCACAGGTATACGGCCTCTTCCGCCCTTTTCGAAGCTCTATGGGAGGTTCGTGGCAATGTTGTTGCCATTCTAGACTGTGTGCTAACAATCGGTCTAGTCGGGCGTGCAAGCATGTTTCGTCAACCTCGGATCCGACCATCCCAGCATGATCGAAGCTGTGCTCAAGGGTCAGAAGGAGAGAAGGGATGCCTTCCCTAAGATTTACACATGTCCTAGCGAGGTAGGAGTTTTCTTGCATAGAGTTTCATGTAAAATCACCGATTCTTCGCACATGGATTCCGCTGCAACGCACGCCACTAAGACTTTTGCATACAACATAGATGGTCGCTATATCCATGGCCGACGGCTGGGCACGTGTTACAGGCCGTCCACAAGCAGTGATAGTACACGTCGATGTCGGAACTCAAGCACTCGGCTGCGGCATCCACAATGCCAGTGCTGGTAGGGCACCCGTGCTCATCTTCGCAGGCCTATGCCCCGTGACAGAAGACGGGGAGCTGACATGTTCGCGCACGGAGTATCAGCACTGGATTCAAGATGCGCCGGATCAGAAAGCCATTGTGCGGCAGTATTGTAGGTATGTTGGCGAGCTGAGGACTGGACGGATGGTCAAGCAAACGGTCGCACGGGCAGTGCAATTCGCCACGAGTGATCCGAAGGGCCCTGTATACCTTACGGGTGCACGGGAAGTCATGGCGGAGGAAATTGAGCCTTATGAGCTTGATCAGACGGGTTGTTGCGAGATAGGCCGTGCCGCATTACCAGCGAGTGCGGTCTCAGAAATTGCAGAAGCTCTGGTCAATGCAGAAAACCCTCTCATTATCACAGGTTACTCCGGTCGAAATCACGCAAACCCTGCACAGCTGGTCCAGCTGACGGAAACGATACCCGGACTCCGTGTCTTCGACACCGGCGGCAGCGACATGTGTTTTCCGCTGACCCACAGTGCTGCCCTCGGGTTCCGCTTCAGCTTCGACAAGGCCACAACAGAAGCAGACATAATCTTGATCCTTGATTGCGACGTACCATGGATTCCGTCTCGTAACCCTCCTCGTGCAGGTGCACGGATTTACCATATCGACGTCGACCCTCTTAACGTCATGATGCCCAACTCTCACTTCATTGCACATGGCAGATGGAAAGCGGACAGCCATTACGCTCTCACACAGTTGAATACCTACCTCCAGAGTAATAAAGCTCTGATACATAAACTCAAGAACCCCAAATACGCGGAGCGCAAACAGCGTCAAGAAGACAAACATACCACTCGTCTCGACTCCTTTGCTGCCCTCGCAGCACCGCGTCCCAGCGGCACAATGACCGCCCATCACGTTGGTGCCGCAATCAAATTCTCAGTCCCTCCAGACACTGTCTATGTGGTTGAAGCAGTCACGTCCGCTGTTGCGATCGCCGATCAACTTCAGACTTCCCTCCCCAGCAGCTGGATCAATTGTGGTGGCGCGGGACTGGGGTGGAGTGGTGGAGCAGCGCTGGGTGTACGATTGGCACTTGAGGCGAGTGGGCATCCGAAGTTCGTGTGTGCGATCGTTGGGGATGGGACTTTCCTTTTCAGCATCCCTGGTAGCGTTTATTGGGTTGCGGCGAGATATGGAATTCCTGTCCTGACAGTTGTGCTCAACAACAAAGGTACTGTAGCTATCCCCTTGCCCATTCCTCACATAAGTAACGCCGGGAACGATGATATTTTCTAACAACCAGTATTCGAATGTGCAGGCTGGAATGCCCCCCGCAAATCCCTCGAACTCGTCTACCCTGCAGGCCTCGCCTCCACATCCACAAACGAAGACCTCCACATATCTTTCCAACCATCTCCAGACTACACTGGTATTGCGAAAGCGGCAGCAGGATCGGGGTTTGGTGCGACTAAGGAAGATCTATATACAGGACGGGCTGACAGTATGGAAGCATTGAAAGCTGTCTTGAAAGAGGCAGTGGCGTGTGTTGCTGGAGGGAGGGGTGCTGTGGTAGAGGCTGTAATGGGGGACGAGGATGAGGTGAACAATGAAAATGTAGGAGAAGTAGTAAGAGAGGTAGTGGAGGGGGAAGACAGATGAGGAGATGTGTGAATGTGAGTTGCCGAAGCTAATCAATGAGCTCAACGAGTGTCTAGTAGCCAACGGACTGTCATATGTGACGTTTAATCCATGGACCGAGCTCAGGAAGTTTGACCAGCTGCTACCAACCAATCAACACCACCTCACCAGCTTACCAGCTTACCAACATAACGCCAACTCGCATCCATCGCATTCTATTCAAACCCTCCAGCAAACGCACCAAAACCCCAATCTAACCCTACACGCCGCAATCCACAATCAAGATCGCCCCATACAACCATCCCCTCGCATATATGCATATTCTAGAATATCGCAAACCCACATCCATCCACCCTCACATCCACCCTCAATAAATATACATACCCCGTTCCCCAATCATCCGCCACCACAATATCCACCTTCCCACTTTCCATTCATTAGATTTCCAATCCTCTCGAACCGCGCCAATGTTTCTTATGGATGCAATCTCCGCGTTCGCCTTCACGGCGCAGGAGGTGCTTACCTTGTGTGGAATGGCAAGGATAGCGTCTGCTTTAAAGGCTAGGTACGCCAGTGAGGAAGGGGTGGGGATTCGGAGAGGAGATGAGGTATGTTCTATAGCAGAGAGGGGGGAACCGAGAATGAGGGCGAAGGATGGGGAGGAGGTACTGAGGGGGTTGGCGACAGGGGTAGTAACGGATAATATTGCTATTGCTGCAGTGGCAAGGAGGTTAGGACGTATGGAGTGGAGTGTGATGGATATGGCATTTTAACGGGGATGTTTGGGGAATGAAAGGTATGTGTGTAACCGTCGTAGTGCGGGTGGCGTTGGAGAGTTGTACTATTCTGATACGATTCTTTTGGGGCAGTAGGGGAGGGGTGGTGGGTATGTCATTGTTGTGGGGATGTCTATGATATAGGGAGGTGATTGTGTGGTTCTACAGCAGCACAAGAAACTTTGATTCCAGGTTATTGTTCTCTGTGAAGTGGTCAAGAGCGGTGAATGTGTTGTCATCGAAGATATTTTGGGAGTAAAGGACACGTGCGATTTTAAAGTGGTAGGGATGTAATTATAGATTATCTCTATCCTCAATCCAGCATTCTCGGTAAAGTGACGAAGTTCACGGTGAACCCCTCACGTTCGCAGATATCTAGTCGGCGTAGCATTCTTCGTGCATTCTCTTGAGATTACACGACTGCTATTATTGAATTTCGCTATTGCTGAATCTAGTTCGTGGTTTTGCGAGATAGTGAAGGGAGCGATGAGTGTGTTGCTACTTCTATCGCAGGGAAATATCGAGAGGATGATACGTGTGTGTTTTCGTGGTCGCATGGTTACTATAACAACGGGGCTTTCTCCGTGAAGTGGTAATTGGAGCGGTGAATGTCCGTGGGTGAATAAAATTGGAATGGAGTTTGCGCGCGTTTTTGACGTGGTACGAATGCTATTTCAAGGTATAACCTTTCGAAATAGTGTTTAACCTGAGTATTAGTATGGGAATTGCGGTTGGAATAAGTAATTCGTAGGTTTCCGCAGCGGCACAATGGCTATAATAAGATTATTTACGTTCCCAGCGGGGCTTTCTCCATGAAGTGGTGAAGGGAGCGATGAAGGACTGCAGAGTGAATTATTCGTGCGTTTCCACAACCGCAGGAATTCTGTAATTGGTCGTCTCTGTACTCAATCAGCCGTTCTCCGTCATCGGCGATGAATGATTGCGGGGATGGCGCTGAACACTTCTCGAACTTGCATAATCGCTATTGTCAGACGTCATTTGGGGTGTGGATTATACGACATACGTGCGTTCTCGATCGTTTGTTCTCCATGAAGTGGTGAAAGAGGCGCTGAATGACTGCAGAGTGAATGTTTCATACGTTTCCGTAGCGGCATAATTGCTATTGTAGGTCGTCTCTATTTCTAATTAGTCGTTCTCGGTAATCAGCGAAAAATCATTGCGGGGTTGGCATTGAACACTCCTGTAGTTCTAGCTTGCGTAACGTGCTGCCAGAAGTCGTTTGAAAGGCGAGTCTCACGCGCTTTTCTGCGATGGTGTCATCAGGTCATCTCCGTTCTCAATCCGTCGTTCTCCGTGAGGTGGTGAAACGAGCGATAAATGTGTGTAGAGTGAATTATCATGTGTTTCCGCAACGGCAATAATGCTATTGTAGGTCGTCTCCGTCTCCAACGGGGCTTTCTCCGTAATTAGCGATGAATGATTGTGGGAATAGCATTGAACACTTCTGCAGAAACACTTCTCCCACTTGCATAATCGCTTTTGTCAAACGTCAATTAGGAAGTGAGTTGTTCGTGCGTTTCCATGTCAGTGTCATCAGGTCATCTCCGTTCTCAATCCGTCGTTCTCCGTAAAGTAGTGAAGGCAGCGGTGAATGCATGCGGGGATTGCATTGGACACTTCTCCGCCTTCCCCAACTTGCATGTTTCGCTATTGCGAATGTCATTCGGGACCGTCACTGCGGAGAACAATCTGATGATGAATGTAGTTCATTGGTAGAGGGGCAAGTGATGACAGCGATGAGAGAATTGATGATGGAATAGTCATTGTTTGTTGAACACTTGGACACTTTTCCTAGGAACACCAAACTCACAACCAAGATCTGAACACTCAAGTCCCTTGGACGACTGACTCTTTCTCATTGCCCAAGCACAGCCTGGGTCGGTGTTTTCCGTCTTCATTGGTAGTTTCACATCTGAGTGTACGTCCCCACAGGCCAGAGCAGGCTTTCTTGTATAACAAATCGCTTCAATCCCCAATTGATCTCGTGCGAAGGACTTTGATCGGTCCCATTCATCTTCTTCATACATTACTCACGCAATTTCACCCACCGAAACCCTGCAGACGTTGCTGCCGGCTTATTCTGCAACAGGGCACGATGGCCTCCGAGCAAACACCACAGCAAATTGCCCCAATTGGAGTTGTGATCTGCAACACTGTCCCTCCCCTCCTTTGCCAAACCAGTGCTATCGATACAGGTAATAGTGATATCATAGACATGGGCGGCTCAACACCTCCATCTACCCTCGGCTCAGCAACCGAAGACATCCTCTCTCAACGCAAAGCGAAGCGAAAGAACCATCGTGGAGGGAAACGGAACAAGAAAAGCAAGAAGAAGAGAGCAGGCACGGGAGATGCAGAAAAATCCGATGTTCATGTCTTGGAGGAGGATCTCGATGCTCATCGGCAGGAAACGGCTCTTGAGCTGCAGAGTGAAAATTTTCCTGTGGTAAAGGATGAAGTGCTTTCTAGCAGAGGAAAGGGCAAGGAGGACACCACGCCTGCAAAATTACCTGCCGAAGGCCACGCGATATATCGAGAGGAAAGCGCGAAGACTGATGTTGGGGATGGGGTCTCCCAGACTGGCGACTCCGACGCCGCTATAATAAAGAGTAGCAATGAGACTATATTTTTAGAAGAGATCGATACAGCTATTCATATGAACGACGATAGGACTATTGCGCATGAAACTGTGCCTGAGGCTGCTGATACGAAAGAAACCTTTCCTCTTACGGCCAGAGAAGGTGCAGCTATCACGGTGGAAAAGCCTAAGATTGCCGCATCGGTTGCAGAGGATGAGCGTGTCATTGCCGGCAAGAAAGACCCTGTTGTCGTTGGTCCATCGAAGTACGAGATCAAGCCCGCTCCGGGCAAGGGGCTTGGGATGTTTTCCAGCGACATGATCCAGCGAGGCACACGTATTCTCGAGGAAGAAGCTCTTGTTATGGTATCCGGGATGTTTTACTCTGCCGTCCTGCCTGTCTTTGCCGCCTTGGAGCCAGAGAAGAAGGCTATATTCATGAAGCTTGCCGGCGCCGAGGACACGGAGGAAGTCGAAAACCTGGCCTGGTATCTGTCAGAAGCGGAGACGGATGTGGACCCTAGTGCCCGAAACCCGATAAGGTATAAAGACCAGGCAGAAGTCCAGCTTATCTTCAGGTCAAACTCCTTCGACATGACTCCACACACCTCAGGTATATTCCCAGTCGCATCTCGAATGAATCACTCCTGCATCCCAAATGTGTATCACACATGGAACAGTAACATCAACCGACTGACTGTCCACGCTCTTAAAAACATCACTCCGGGAGAGGAATTGTTGACGACATACATCCCCGCAGTTCTGACCCTTGAGCAACGTAACGACGAAGAACATCTCGGCAATTACGGCTTTACATGTACCTGCCCAGCGTGTAACCCCAAATCAAAGTTCTTCAAAGAGAGTGTCTTCAGGCGAGCAAGTGCGGTAGCCATCGAGGAGCAATTGGCATCATATTTCGCCTTCGGCAGCCTCCGAGACAGCTTCGGTCTCGTTACTGGACCACTTTCATGTATTGAGGCACTGAGGTACGCGCAGCTGAGAGTGAACCTGCTGATGGAAGAAGGTATAATGAATATGGATCTGGTGAGGTGGTATGTTGATCAATCTCGAATACTCTTATTAGTGCGAAAGAATACTAATAGTCAATACAGCATCCACGAAACTGGGGACCTTGCGCTGCTTTGTGGCGAATTCGAAGAGGCTATAACCTGTGCAAAGACTGCTATCTGGTTGACGGAGACCTGTGCTGGTAAAGACTCGCCCCATATGGCGGTTCTGCGAAGCCAATTGATTGAGGCAAAGCAAAAGGTCCGTCCTTGCTCGGGATCTGAGAGTATGCGTGTAATCGCAAGCTGATGATGGGTTGGACTTCTTCTGGATCATGAGCACGTTTTGCATCCAGGTAGGCCTTGGAAAGTAGTTCAAGGGACAATCGCCGTTGTTTCAAACGATATTGGATACAGTTTGATGTTGGCACGGGTATTACATGACCAAATTATCATTAAAGGATGAGAATACTTTCCAACCAAAGAGACCATTTTCTGAGCAGTGACAGTGCAAGGTGATCAGCATACCTACAAGCAAATGTATTTTACCATAGCATCTCGGCATCCTCAAGACTGTACATACTCAACACTGTTCTGTAACGTGGCGATGGACTAGAGAATCTCAAGTAGCCAAATGTGTCGTAGATATCGCGCATGATGTTGCGCATTTACAACCAAAACGCCGGGGCAAGTTTTCGAGCTACGCAGACAAATGACTGCATTTGTCTCATTGCATAGGGCAAAAGGAGGGCGGTTCAAGTTGCCGTCTGCTGTATTATCGAGTTGGATGTTGAAGACAAGCTGCCTTACATTTGCGTTGGTATTCCGAGCTCCTGTCCGTGTCGTACACGCCCAATTTCAAGTGCTATCATTTTGACATTCCAATGACGACCTTATCCGGCTTGACGAAATGGAATTGGCACAGGAAGAGACACATCAATGCTTGAATTAATCATCTTTCAGGAGAAGAGTGGAGAGATGTACACTGCGGTAACAGGTGGTGATGTCAAAGTAATGGTCCTGTCACCCACCAGATATCAATGAGGGGATTGCATAGAAAGTCATCACATTCTGCGCGTCGCAGTGTGATAGGAATGGGAACAAAAGCGCTATAGCTCGCGGTCTCCTTGGCTCTTCCTTCCATCTTTCCAAAGGGAAGCTTCCTGTCAGTCTTCGCAGGTGGTTTCCCTCTCACCGTTCGCCACCATGAGCGTATCATTAGGAGTTGATGGAATTGCCGTTCACCAAAGCATCGAAACCCTCGTGATTCTATGTCCACGCTTCTCGCTCAATCTAGCTCGGGCAGACGGATGATCATAAGGAGTACGCAATGCATTGCGTGGGGGATGGGTATAATTCAAATACTTCGGTAGGATTCCAAAGCATAGTGTTGTTCTTGTGTAGGAAAGAGCGATTGGATGTGGGCTGATAAGAGAGCGAGGAACGCTAATCCCTTCTTAGTGGAGCTAAGCTGAATGGGGTAATTACAGCTCCCTTATCTTTACAATCTTTCAGCCACCTTATGTTGTCCCGCTCATCAACCCACCGTTTCCTTCGCTGTATCCTGGTACACCTCTGGCATCCCATCTGGTTTACTGCCGAGGAAGACACGGCATACAGGAATAGTGCAGAATCTAGAGAAGATCGTACAAGATGTGAGTACCCCAGCATGAGATGATGCACGAACCCGATCAACCCCGGATTCGGGGATCAAGATACTCTATCTTCAAGCCCGGTACCCTGCAATCTAGACCCTTCGTGTTGACTGAATAAGGTTGATCGTCATCTTACATAGATACCGCAGATTTGGTAAGGCCAGCGTCTAACGCCTATCAGCGTCCTCTGATTGACGGATATCCAATACTTTGCCCAACCTGTCCCGGTTCCACTATCCACTACTCCAGACCCTCTTCTCAGCACTGTCCAATCTGGAGATAAGAGAATGGTATGTGATTGGCCATCGAAGGCAGTCGATTCGGGCCGGCTCCTATCCCCGACGCCATGTCGCGCAGGCAAGCTAGGTACTGTACTTTATCAGCATGCAGTTTTGCCATCCCGCGTCCTTGGCAATGGAAACGCCATGTGGGAGCACTACAATTCTCCTGCGCTCAATACCACTATCCTCGTAGTACCACCAGCCACTGCAGAGGCAATAGGTCCCTCTGGAGCTAGCGTGCCGAGCCCACCTCTTATCTGCAAGGCACGGGGCAATGATGGCTATCGATGACTCTGATCAATTCGATATTCCCTTATCGAGGCTGGCTAGCTCGCTTCGGAAGATGTGACACGTTTCCATGGAGCTCCATGCTCATCCCCCGCGGGCGTCATTCAATTGACAACACAAGGATAGTCTACCGAGGACGATGAAGATCTATCAAGGCCCCGGCCCTGGAGCGATCTTGTTGTAGATCTGTATATAGTCGTGTGTTCAGCCTCTTGATTGCACGCGCTCCTTCCATTCGAAATCTTCGCCAGAAGACTGGTCTGGGCAGAAACCTCTTGATTACGAGTTCTCGTCATCCTTCATCCCCTCCACCGTCGCCATGACTTCTACGTCGGTAATGGCTTCCGCTGCGAAAACACCACAAGCAACAGCTGCTGCTCCCAGCGCTACGGCTACTTTCAATCCAGTCGCTCCGCCATGGCTGGATCCAGGTCACAATGCGTGGCAGATGACCGCAGGTACCTTGGTCGCCTTGCAGAGCATTCCAGGTCTCGTCGTTCTCTACGCCGGTTGGGTCAAGCATAAATGGTCGATTAACTCCGCCTTCATGGCTTTCTACGCTTTCGCTGCTGTGCTCGTCTGTTGGGTTATTTGGGGGTATCAGATGTCGTTCGGCACTCAGATGCTGCCACTGGTTGGATACCCAGCCATTTCCGTTGATCTGGGCTTCGAATTGGAACAGTCGAATTTGCCCACGGCTGTCTTGACCCAAGCCTTCCCCCAAGCATCAATGGTGTACTTTCAGTTCGTTTTCGCGGCTATCACGCTCATCCTGCTCGCGGGATCCTTCCTCTGTCGCATGAATTTCACTGCATGGATGATTTTCGTCCCGCTCTGGCTCACGTTCTCCTACTGCATTGGCGCATTCAGCATCTGGGGCGGCGGATTTCTGTTCAAATACGGCGTCATCGACTACTCGGGAGGATATGTCATTCACTTATCCTCAGGAACAGCTGGATTCGTCGGTGCGTGGTGGATCGGACCTCGCATACCGGCAGATCGTGTGGATGCGAAGCCCAGTAATGTCACCCTCATGCTTGTGGGAGCCGGTATCTTGTGGACAGGATGGAACGGCTTCAACGGAGGAGATCCATATGCTGCTTCGCCAGACGCTGGTGTCGCCGTACTTAACACAAATATCTGCACAGCCGTTTCGCTTCTCGTCTGGGTCATAATGGACCTCATCTTCTTCAAGAGACCGTCAGTCATCGGTGCCGTGCAGGGAATGATCACAGGTTTAGTCGCCATCACCCCCGCAGCTGGTGTTGTCGCCGGATGGGGCGCCATCCTACTCGGACTCGGCTCGGGCACCGTCCCCTGGGTCTCGATGAACGTCCTCGGCCGTACAAAAATCATGCGACAAGTCGACGACACCCTGGATGTTTTCCACACCCACTTCGTAGGCGCTATTGTCGGCGGTGTTGGAACTGGTAAGTTTCCTCTCCACCAAACTCTCACCCTTCCCATCCCCCAGCTTTCAAAGTCACCCAAACTGATATCCTTTTCCCAACAGGTCTCTGGGCCACCGTCAAAGGCTGCGAAGCCTTCGGTATCACCAACCCCGGCGGCGCCGTCGCAGGTAACGGCCGCCAAATCGGCCTCCAAATCGTCGGCGCCCTCTTCATCATCGGCTGGAACATCGTCGTGACCTCGCTCATCATGATCTTCATCAAGTACGTGTGTCGCGTGCCGCTGCGGATGACGGACGAGATGTGCGCCATTGGGGACTATGCGATCCATGGGGAGGAGCCGTACACGTTTGAGTATTACAATCGGAATTATCGGCGGGTGGCGGGGGGAGATGAGGAGGTGGGGAAGATGGGGATGGTGATGCGCGGCGAGGGTGGGGGGTCGAGTAGTGGTGGGGGGAGTGGGGATGGGGTGATTGTTGGGCAGGATCCTGGGGGTGA
>JAABUX010002722.1_pt1 | contig 24567 bp, 22 predicted proteins | sample 5561851 | NCBI WGS metagenome assembly JAABUX01 (sample SAMN10711883, study PRJNA513361) | rock metagenome | isolation source: Antarctica rocks | place: Antarctica: Victoria Land, Richard Nunatak red sandstone | collected 2016-01-03 | reverse complement strand
CGCACGGGGTCGGGGTACCGAACCCGTGGCACCCATCAGGATCGACCCCGAGTCCCCAAAATCAAAAGTCACACCCGGGTGCTTGCCAGGGCGATCAAATCGCTGGAAGCCGATCTGTTCCGGATCGAGTTCCGGTCTTGCTCAACGGCTCGGATGGCACAATACACGACGACCACGCCCGAGCTCATGGCGGACGATCGCCATCGACTCGGGGTGGTCGTTTCATTGAGGGTGACGCTCAACGCCCTACTCGAAGGTCCGTTAGGGGGCGATCAGCCGGCGGGTTGACCGGGGTTCTCGCCAGGAACAGCCCGAGACCGAAGTTGCAGGAGTGGCCGAGGGCGACCGGGCCCGGCACCTCGGCGGGGAATCGGAGGTGGAAGGCTCCGTGGGGCCGTCGTTGGCCGTCTTTGCCAGGACGATTGCGGTGGAAGTGAGCGGGCCGGAGATGCCGGGGGCCGATGCCGCCGGTGTCGAGGAGTTCGATGGTGACGCCTTCAGGGGAAGCGGGGCCGCCCCGGCGCGGCGGGCGAGATCTTCGGCGAGCACTTGATGGACGAACGCCGCCTGGCCCTCGGGGCCCTGGAATCAGGCCGCCGGATCGCGTTTGCGGCCGCGACTCTTGCGGTCCCGGGTGACGAGGAACGGGGTTGCGGATTCCCAGTCGGACGCCGGGCCGAAGACGCGGCTCCGGGCGAAGTCACCTGGCTCGCCGAGACCGACGAGGGCCAAAACCAGGTCGAGGCCACGTTCGGGATCGCCCAGTCGCAAGGATCGGAACCGGTCGAGGGTGCGTCGTTCCGGCTCGCTGAAGCCCATCGGCGCGAAAATGATGAGGTGGTCGAGGAAGCCATCGTCATCCTCATCGACGGGAAGAAAGAAGGCGTGCTCGTGGCCTTGGAGCGGCTTGCCGTCCGCGTCCTTGCCCCAGAAGGCGAGGGCGACCTCGTGTCGATTCTCGGTGGTGCCCGATCCTCGATGCGGTTGGCAGAGTTGGAGCAGCTGCTTCCTCGTCGCCACAGGCAGGGGGAGCGTCGCGGTTACCAAGGGCAAGACCGGCCCATCCAGGGCGAACCGGGCGAGGGTGATCCGCTTCGCGGCGACAAGGTGTCGCCGTTGAGGAACCATCGCTACCTCCCGGAGACGCGAGTAATCTTGCCAAGCCGAGCCGGGAACGCCCGACCAGCGCCGGTCGTGGATCGTCTGCGTGTCGAGGCAGAGGTGCCAGCGGGGGCAGTCGAAGAGGAACTCGCCGGGCTTGAGCTTTTTCAGCGACTTCGGGTCGGGGGTCGGGTAGAACTCGTCGCCCAGGGCGGTGGCCGGGTCGGCGCAGAGGACGCGGACCGGGTCGGACGAACCGGTCGGGGTGCAGTTGGGCCCGTCCGCCGAATCGGCCAGCTCGGCGATGACCCAGCTCTCGGCCAGCCCCAGCGAGCCGAGATTCGCGAGCAGGGCGGCGAGTCGCCCCCGGTCCGCCGTCGCCAGGTCGGCCTCGGGCCAGATGACGAGAAGCGAATCATCGCGACCGACGGTGACGAAGGTGTCGAAGACCTTGGCCCGATCGGTGGGCCCCTTCTTCTCCCAGGGCATCCAGTGCCGGGTGTGCGCGACCCGGTGGGCCGGGAGGCGGAAGCTGGGAGGAGCGAAGAGCGGTTCGAGCAAGCGACGAAACTCTGGCTCGGTCAGGTCATCCCGCATCGTCCGCCGCCAAACGGCGACCAGCGCCCGCAAGAGCCGCCAGGGGGGCGGCGGCCATTCCGGGACCCCCTTGTTGACGTGGCGTCGCCAGGGGGTGGCATGATAACGACCCGACGGGAACGTGAGCTTGATGATGACAGCCAAGGTCATCCCTCCTCTAGGCGGTTTTGCCGGCCGCTCGGTTCCATGTCAGGACGGTCGTCGTCGGGGAGGCGAAGTGAGGTCGGCAGGCCTTGATCAACTCGCCGAGTCGAGCCGAAAGTTCAGAGTCGGCGGGCAACTCGCCTCCCGCCGACCGCTTGACAACCACGCCTTTGTCCGCCCCGTCGTGGATCTCCAGCTCGCACGCCGTCCGGAGCCGCATGTCGGAGTCGAGGAACCGACGGATCTTCCAGAGGGCCAGGACTTGGAGCAACTCGGCCGCCGCAGAGGAGAGACCGTAGCCACGGATCTGGGCAAGGTCGAGCGAGAAGTAGGCGGTGATCGACCGGGCCGTTTACTCGGACCGGTGGAACGGGACGTTGCCGTATCCCTCGGCGGCGTCAAATTTGGCTGGCCTTGGCGCTGGGCATCACCCGGTCGAACTTGACCCCACCACTGTCGGCCCGGCGGATATCACTGGCCTCTATGAACGCCGAAAGGATTCGAGGAAAACGGAGCCGTCCGTTGATCTTCGTGAGAAAAAGGCCGTGGACGAGTGAGTTCGGATCGTGCTTTAAGCATGTGGCGGCCAGTTTGCGCAAGTTGACTACGCCATCGATGTCCTCCAAGTCCGGGCCAGCCGTTTCTTCATCCTTCGGAATATCCTGTTCAACTGGTCTCGCTCCACGTTTCACCATCGGTTTTGCAACCCTTTTTGCTGGCAAACCCAGTTGTTTCCGAAATGCTTCGCTGAACAGCATCCCGTCGTCGTTAGTCGCATCCATGATGTAAAGGCGAGTTGAGCCGGTGGAACTCCTGCAAACTGCTGGTCGTCCCCAGGCCATCGCCGAGGCCGCTGAGCTTGACGTGGACGAACGGGAGCCCGCGCAGCTCGGGGACGAGGTCGTCGGTCGCCTCGTCCCAGCAGACGGCTCCGAGGCGGTTGGCCAGCGACTGCGCCGATTCGACGAAGAGCGTCGGGACCGCTGTTGGCCCATCCGACGATGGAACGTCGTAAACGGCAGGCCCCAGGTCGGGGAACCCCGTCGGCTGGAAGCGCGAGCCGGCGATCGGTTTGAGGGATGCTTCGATGGGAATTCGGGGCTGGTCGAGCATGGTTTTATGGTTTTCAAGCTCATCAGAGGCTAGCCCCCGCGAGTTCGGGGGGATAAAGGACGGCATTGACGATTGAGTCGAGGGTTCGGATATCGAGCGGAAGGAGCATCGCGGCCAGGAGGCGTTCGGGACGGATGGAGGAGGCAATGGCTAGGGATTGCCCCGAGGTCCGGCGGCTCCGGTGAGCGATGACGGGGCGACCGAACGATCGGAGTCGCCGCGCGGACCGATCGACGCATTCATCGACCGCCCGGGGGTGACCCGAGACGAGGGCATGGAAGATGGTGGGGTCGGGCACCGCGTGCTTCTCAAACCTGGAGCCGTACTTGCTGGGGCGTCGATTCGCCTGGATAACTTGTGGGTCGGGTACCGCATTCTTCTCTGGTTCGGAATCGAGCCGCCAGGTCCCGTCGGTTCTGGGGCGTATCGTCCATGGTCGAGTCAGGAGTCGTGGTAGGGCGAACTCGAATGGGGCCACCGGCTCTTGATCCTGCCAGGTTGGTTGAGAGCTGGCAGGATACCGGACCGCCGAGAGGCCCCAGATAGGTCGGCGAGTTTCTCGTCGTCGGTGTCCCCACGCAGGAAGGCGATCACATCGGCAAGCCGGGCGGTCTGAGCCGAGTCGAGCGGGATGCCTTCTTGCTTGGCTCGGAAGGCGTCCAGGAGCCGTCGCCCAAATACGGCCGCCAGGTTGACGGCGACCGGTCGGTTCGACCAGACGGTGGCCTTGTTCTTCTCCTCGGACCAGACATACCGCTTGCGCTCGACCTTGACCGACTCCAGATAGATCCGGAACGGGCCGACCACGCCCTCGGCGGAGATCCCCGCCAGCGCCGCCGCGAGCCGGAACTCGGCCCCGCCTCGCTCGAACCGGTCCGGGGTGAGCCAGTCGGAGGACAGGTTCTGGAGCGGTCGGAGATTATACTTCTCGCGAAACGCCGCGCCCCCGGCGATCACCCGCTCCGCTTGACCGAGGGTGCGGAGGACGGCGATGAGTCGGGTCGCTCCCGAGCCGGCGTCTCCCTCGGGGCTCGTGCTGAGGGCAAAGATCGCCCGGTCCACCTGTCGAACGGCCGTCCGGTAGCGAGCCGGAGTCTTCTCAACGTCGCGGCAAACGTTCCGGGATCGCTCTAGCAACGAGGTCAGAGGCGGGTCATCGAGGAGCGACGCGGCTGGGCGTGGCGTGAATCTACCGGAGACTTCCCCGAGACCGTCGAGCCATCCAATGGCGGCGGCCCGAGTCTGCTCGACTAGGGAACGCATCGGTAGTGTGTAAACCAATCGACGGGGTGTTGTCGATCGCCCTTGCCTTGGGTTCTCTGGGCAAAGGTGCCAGAGCCAGCCAAGGATGATCGCGGCGCGGAGGTCATGCACGATGGCCTCGAAGCACCCGGCGTCGAACCAGCGGCGAGCTTGCTGGTACACCGCCGCCCACGGCGGGAAGTCCTTGGGCAAGTACCGCCCGGGGGAACCGGAGCGGGCCATCCGGCGAAGGGCATCGAAGAGGTCGCGGAGGTCGTGGACTCGTTGCCCGCCATCTTCGGCGAGCGGGCACAAGTAGGGGGCGACGAACCGCCACTCGGCGTCGGACACGTCGCTGGGGTAGGGATGATGGGTTGTCATACCCTAAACTTTGCCGGGGCCAGTGTTAAGGTTCATAACACGCTCTAGCCGAGCCCGCCCCTGCGGCGGTTCGCGCCTCGTCAAAAACCACGCGGCCAAAACGGCGGTGGCCGCCGCCGGTCGGGTCCGACTCGTCCGCCGCTCGATGCGTTGCCCCCGCAGCGAACTGACCGCCTACCCTGCCGACGCCCGCGGCGGCCTGGATGGCTTCCCCAACCCGCAGGCCACCCGCCCGGCTTCCCTGGCCGCGGCCACCTGGTCCTTCGACGTCGCCCCGGACCGACCCGGCGAACTGGCCGGCGTGCGGAGCGACGACGAGACGATCCGCCGCTGCCACCAAGCGGCAGCCCGCCTGACGGAGCACCGCGACGCCCACCCACCCGCAGGCCGCCTTTGCCGCCCCCGAAGGCGAGGTGGAGTTCTTCACCGATGGTGTGATGGCCCCCACCCGTGGTGGCTGGCGTGAGCTGAAGCTGGCCCGCTTCCAGGTCCGGCCCCGGATGCGGTCGCCGAAGTGGCCGATTGAGCGACCCGCCACCTGTACGACCCGATGGCCATCGTGGCCTACGCCATCACGGAGGACTTTCAGGATTCGCCACGCGGTGGGCACGCTGAGCGAGCGGGCTGGGGATCGACCCGGCCGGCCCGCTGACCGTGCCGGGCGATGGGGCGGCGTGGATCTGGTCGGCGGCGAGTGAGCACTTCCCGGCGGGTAAGCAGGTGCTCGACATCTTTCACGCCCCGGAGCACCTGGCCGCGGCAGGGTCGGCCCTGCATGGCGAGGCGACCGCCGCGGCGGCCCAGTGGCGTGATCGAGGTCGAGAGCGCCTGCTGGCCGACGGCTGGCCGGGACTGCTCGATCACGTTGGCGCCACGCCGGTCGAGGGTCGGATCGCCGCCGGCCAGCGTTAGACGAGACGATCGCTTATTTCGCCAAGCAAACGGCTCGGGTAGACTATTTTGGGCGACTCCGCACCGGCCGGTCGATCGGCAGCGGGGCGTCGAGGATCTGGCCAAACGGATGGGGCGTCGACCCAAGGTCGCCGGCCGGGGCTGGTGCATAGAGCACCTCGACCGAATGGCCACGCTGATCGCCAGCGTCGAGACCACGGAGTGGGCCGGCCTCTGGCCCAGGCTGGCAGCGCGATCTCCAGATTCGAAGGCTTTACCCAGCGTTCTCGATCCAAATGGTCACTCAGGACATCGTGGACGAAGGTTGGGATGAACCCGGTGGAATGGCCAAGGGGCGCCTTCCCAGAATTCGGGGCCTCAAGAAACTGGCCGGGATGATGACCCCGGGAAGGATTGCCATGATGATCCCTCGACCGCATGATCGACAAGGCCACGAAGTTGGCGGATCGACGAAGGGATCGATCCCGCGCTTGCTGATTGCAGGAACCGCGAGCGGCGTGGGCAAGACGACGGTGATGGTCGGGTTAATCCTCGCCCTCCGCAGCCTCGGTCTCCGCGTGGCCGTGTTCAAGTGCGGCCCCGATTATCTCGATCCCACCTATCACGGCCGGGCCGCGGACTCGCCGTGCCTCAACCTCGATGGCTGGATGATGGGCCGCGAAGCGGTCATCCGCACCTTCCAGCAGGGGAGTCGGGGGGCGGATATTGCGCTGATCGAGGGGGTTATGGGTTTGTTCGATGGTGCTTCCGCCACGACCGAGGAGGGGTCGGCCGCCGAGATTGCCAAGTGGCTTGGGGTGCCGGTCTTGCTGGTCGTCGATGCGCACGGGATGGCCCGATCGGTGGCCGCCGTTGCCCGCGGCTTCGCCGAGTTCGACCCCGAGGTGCCGCTCCGCGGATTGCTCTGCAACCGGGTCGGCAGCCGGGGCCACCTGCAACTACTCCGCGAGGCGTGCCCAATTCCCCCGATCCTGGGCGGCCTGCCCGAGGAACCGCGATATCAGTTCCCGGAACGCCACCTCGGCCTCCGCACCGCCGATCCGGACTCCGTGCCCGATGCCCTCCTGCAACCTTGGGGAGAGCTTGTCGAGCAATGGGTCGACGTGCCATCGATCTTGGACATCGCACGATTGGCTCCTTCCCTGCCGGAGCTACCGGACCTGCCGGGGTCGACGCAGTCAGACCGTCGCGGGCTACGGGTCGGGATTGCCTTCGACGAGGCGTTCCACTTCTACTATGCCGACAACCTCGCTCGACTGGAGGCGGCGGGGGCCGAGTTGGTCCGCTTCTCGCCTATTCAAGATGCCATGATCCCCGAGGTCGATGGCCTCTATTTTGGGGGCGGTTACCCCGAAATCGCAGCCGCGGAACTGGCTGCTAACGCAACCATGATCGCGTCGATTCATCGATTTGCCGAGTCGGGCGGACCGATCTACGCGGAATGCGGCGGTCTCATGTATCTGGCCCGCGGGATCTGGACGATCGACTCGGTTTATCATCCCATGGTCGGGTTGATCCCAGGTGAAGTGGTGGTCCGAGATCGACTCCAGGCGCTGGGGTATGTCGAAGTCGTCACGCGCCAGCCCACGATCTTCGGGCCGGCAGGGCTTCAGTTCCGTGGGCACCAGTTCCGCTATTCTGAATTTGTGTCGCTTCCGGACCACTGCGATCGGCGATACGATGTCCAGCGGCGCAGGACTGGGCAGGTTGTTGCGGAAGGATATGCGACGCGCAACGTGCTCGCCTCCTACATTCATGCCCACTGGGCGTCAAACCCGGAGATGGCCGCCGGCTTCGTTCGGACCTGCGAGGCGGCCCGCCAGCGTTCAATGACCCTCCGGTCATGAAAGCCTTGGTTCTGGGTCGAGACTCGGGGATTCATGGACCTCTACGACGCGATCTACGCCCGCCGCGACATCCGGGAGTTCCGGCCCGAGCCCGTGCCGGACGCGGTGCTCCGCCGGGTCCTTGACGCCGCGCACCATGCGGGCTCGGTCGGTTTCATGCAGCCCTGGAATTTCCTGATCCTCCGCTCGGAAGCCATTCGTCGGCGCATCCTCGAAGTGTTCGAGACGGCCAACGCCGAGGCGGTCGACCGCTACCAGGGCGATCGGCAACTCCTCTACCGGTCGATGAAACTTCAGGGCATCCTCGACGCCCCACTGAACCTCGTCGTGACTTGCCACCGAGAGCGGAAGGGGCCGCATGTGCTCGGCCGCAACTCGGTCCGCGACGCCGACGTCTACAGCACCTGCTGCGCCGTGCAAAATCTCTGGCTGGCCGCCAGAGCCGAGGGGGTGGGGGTGGGCTGGGTCAGCATCCTCGACCCCTCCACCGTCGCCAAGATCCTCGGGTTGCCGGATGAGGTCCTGGTGGTCGCCTACCTCTGCGTCGGTTACCCGGTCGAGTTTGCTGATCGACCGCTCCTGGAACGGGTGGGGTGGGAGACTCGGCTCCCCCTGGAGGATGTGATCTTCGAAGAGGAGTGGGGACGACGCCCTTCAGCCCCGCAGGAGGGTTACACCGGGGAACCAACTTGATCCGGCCGGATTCGGAATTACCGAGATGGCTCGACTCGTCACTTGACCGGGACCGCGCCGAGCGGTTCTAATCGCGGACCTCGACAGGTGCTCCCTCCCCGATAACGGGAGTCGGAGAGAATAGGGAAGACGGTGCGAATCCGTCGCGGGGCCGCCGCTGTATTCGGCCAGGTTTGCGAGCCAGCAAGACCACTCTCGAATTTCGAGGGGAAGGTCGCCCGCAAACCGTCATGAGCCGTAAGCCAGAAGACCTGCCCGTCGAGTCGCTGTTCGATGCTCCGGCCACGAGCATCCGGGCGGGCCGCTCGCAGACCGTCTGCCGTTGCGCCATGTGCCGGAAGGGCCGAGCATCTTTCCTCGTCCGCGCTGACGAGAAAGTTTGCCGTCATGCCTACACTTGTTCGGCTTCATTCGCCTGGTCTTCGGCCCCAGGCTCAACCAGGTTCATCGTCGGCTGATTCGCAGCCCCAGGGCCTCGCCGGAGCGATCCTCCGGTGATCACTAGTCCTTGCTTGGGGTCATGCCGGATCAATCCAGCCTCGCAGTTGTGCGACGGTTGTGCGCGGTCGGATGACGAAATCGCGGCCTGGAAAGAGGTCACCGCGGCGGATCGGGCCCGGATCTGGGCGGATCTGCCGGGGCGGCGGAACCGGCTCGGCATCAGCCTTCATCGCCTGGGCTGGACGCCGGACGAGATCCTCGATTTCGTCGAGGAGTCGTTGCAGGCCGGGTCGGGCGCGTGGGGAGTCGGGGTTTACGGGGCCTCGGCCCGGTTCGCGACGGGTCGCGACGCCCACCCCACGATCGATCGGCGAGGATCGACCATCACCGCCATGACGGCGACCGCGGCGATCCGCTTCACGATCAACGACCGGACCCGGGTCCTGGTCCTGCCCGTCACCGACGAAGGCGACGCCCCGTCGCGAGGGCGGATCATCCTGGCGATCCCCCGGAGCAACACGACGCCCCGGCCAGCCTCCAGCCTGACGCCGCTCGGCGCCGATGAAGACGCGATCCGCCCTGCGGAATGCGGCGCCCGGCTCTACGACCTTGGCCTCAACTCGTCAGCAGCGAGCTGCTGCCTTCGGACTTCGGACCGCGATCCGGTGGCAGAGTTGGACCGAAGGATTGGCCAAAGCTGGGCCAGTGTCCTGGGCAAATCGGGGGATCGGTCGGTCTGGAATTCTTCGAGTCTGGTCATTGCCAACCCGGTTGCCCGCATCGAGGTGTTCGCACCAGATCACCCGGCCTCCGGACGGCCTGCGGCGAACTCGTGCGTCGAGATCGACCCGGACCGGTTGGCTCAAGGCCGAGAAACGCCCCCCGGAATGGACCTGCCTGGGTCGTTCATCCCGTGCGCGATCTTCGAGCCGGAGACCGGCCGCCGCGAGATGGCCCCGACTCCAGGCATTGCCGACCAGTTCTCTCCACTCGCTGCTTTGTTCGATCTCGACCACCCTCGGAACTTTGGAGGGCGATTGAAGGATGGAATGGCTTCATGATCTCCACTCGGACGACGTGCTCGTGCTTGGGTCGGTTTCGCTGATCTCCGGGCTCATCTTCGGCGTCTTGGCTCGACTCGGGTTCGCCGGGATTCAGAGGTGGAAAACCTCATGACCACGATCTTTATATTGGCCCACCACCTCGAAGCCCACCATGTGGGGATTGCCACGTTGCTGTTCACCGTCGGCTCGATCGTGGGCTGGATGGGTTGCGTCCGATGGCGTAGCTCGGATCTACGGGGCGAGCGTCTGTCCTGATTTCGGAAGGGCGGGTCCAGTCTCATGATCAGCGAGGCAAGCAAGGTCGACCTGAGGGCGGCCCGTCGTCATCTCGGCCGCCTGGCCAAGCCCCTTGGGAGCCTGGGACGGCTGGAAGACGTGGCAATCCGCCTCAGCACAATCCAGGGGACGCTTGCTCCCCGGACCAAGCCGAGGCGCCTGGTTTTGTTCGCGGCCGATCACGGCGTCGTGGCCGAGGGGGTCACGATGTGGCCTTCCTCGGTCACCGGCGTCATGATCGGTTCGATCCTCCGACGAGGGGCGGCATGCTCGATGCTGGCCAACACCGCCGACGCAGACCTGAGGTTGATCGATGTCGGGACCCAAGCCGACGCGCCCACGGAGCAGCCGAATTATCGGGTCCGCAAGGTCGGCCCGGGGACCGCCAACCTCGCACTGGGACCGGCCATGACCGCGACCGAGTTCGAGCAGGCGATCGCCATCGGGCGCGACGAGGCGCTCCGGGCGTATGACGATGGGATCGTGGTGGTGGCGGCGGGCGAGTTGGGCATCGGCAACACGACCGCAGCCTCTTGCCTGGCGGTGTTGCTCGGTGACGTTCCCCTCGACCGGGCAGTCGGCCGGGGGGCCGGGGCCGACGACGCCACGCTGGCCCGCAAGCGCCAGGTTGTGACACAGGCCACGGCGCGGGCTCGCGATCGGATTGATGCAGATCTCCGGGGGGCCGTCGCCGCGGTCGCCGGCTTCGAGATCGTCGCTATGGCGGGTTTCTTCCTGGAAGCCCATCGCCTGCGGCTGACGATCGTCCTGGACGGGATGATCGCCACGGCGGCGGCGTTGATCGCCGAGGCTTTGGGCCCCGGCACCGCCGGTTCGATGATCGCGGCGCACCGATCGGCCGAACCGGGGCATGCGGCGATGCTCGGCAAGCTGGGGCTCGAACCGATGCTGAGCGACTGGCAACTCCGCCTCGGTGAAGGGACGGGGGCGCTCTTGGCCTTCCCGCTCCTCGACGCAGCGGCGGCCATGATCGGCGGGATGCACACGCTCGATGAGCTCGGGATCGTCCCCACGGAGACGCCCGATGCGCATGCTTGATCGACCGGGGGCGGCCACACTGGGCAATCGGGTGCGTCGGCAGTATCGGGCCTTCTTCGTCGCGGTCCAGTTCCTGACGCGGCTCCCGACTCCGCACCTCGACCTGGACGATGAGGCCGAGCGCACTGCGATGCTCCGGCGGGCCACCGCCTACTTCCCGGCGGTCGGGGCTTTGATCGGGGCGGGCACGGCGTGCCTGATCCTGCTGGCCGGGCGGGTCTGGCCCTTTGGCCTAGCCGTCGTCCTCGGGCTGGCCTGCGAAGCGGTGGCGACCGGCGCCTTCCACGAAGACGCCGTCGCCGACTTCTGCGACGCCTTCGGCGGTGGCTGGACCCGCGACGACATCCTCCGGATTCTCAAGGACAGTCGGGTCGGTGCCTTCGGCGCCCTCGGCCTGGGACTGGCGGTGGCGCTCCGAGGCGGGGCGATGGCGGCGCTCCCCGGCGATCGGTTCGCCGCCGCGGTGGTGGCCTCGGCCACGCTCGGCCGCTGGGCGATCCTGCCCGCGATGTGGATGCTGCCTCCGGTCGCCGAGCGGGCCAGCATCAGCCGCGACGTGGGCCAGTCGATCGGCCCTGGACGGCTCGCGCTGGGGACAACCCTGGCGGGAATGGGGTGCTTGCCGATGGCGCTGGCCAGCCCCGCTCGGCTCGGGGTGATGCTCCTGGCAATCACGGCCCTGACCATCGTGGTCGTCCGCCACGTCCGTCGCCGGCTCGGGGGGATCACGGGGGATTGCCTCGGGTTCCTCTGCTATTCCGCGCAGGTGGTCGCACTCCTGGTGGCCGACGGACGCTGGCCCGGGGAGGCCGGCGAATGACGGCCGACCTCGTCCTGGTCCGGCACGCCCGGGTCGATGATCGCTATCGGGGGGTCTGCTACGGTCGGAGCGACGTCCTGCTGGGCTCCCAGGGGCGCGAGGACAGCATCCGGCTCGCCGAGACGATCGCCCGCTGGCCGATCCGACATCTAATCGCGAGCGGCGCGGCGCGGACAACTTGGCTCGCCGAGCAGATCGCTTCCCGGGTCGATGTCGCGGTCGAGACCGAACCAGCTCTCCTCGAACGTGATTTTGGAGCCTGGGAACTACAGACCTGGGACGACATCTATGCCCAAACTGGCGACGCGATGCACGGACTGATCCACCAACCGGCCACTTATTGCCCTCCAGGGGGGGAGACCACCATCGAACTGCGAGATCGGGTCGTCGCCTGGTATCACCGGCGACCGCTCGGTGGGTTGGTCGTGGCGGTGACGCACGGCGGCCCGATCGCGGCGCTCCGGGGAACGCTCCGGGGCAAGGAGCCGGTCGACTGGGTCGATCTGATCCCCCCGACCGGGACCTGGGTCGCGCTGACCGGGGGGGTCGAATGATCGACCGACGGACGCTCCGGGTGGGCGGGCTCCTGGCAATCCTCGTGATCGTCGGCGTCGCCAGCTTGGCGGTTGGCCCGGTCCGGCTGTCGTTGCTGGAAGTGGTCCGGGCGCTGGGCGAGGGGCGATCGGGCGGGGCGTCGCGGGCCGCGACCATCGTCTGGGAGTTGCGGCTGCCCCGGGTCGTGCTGGCGGCCATGGTCGGGGCCAGCCTGGGCGCGGCGGGCGCCGCCTACCAAGGGTTATTCCGGAACCCCTTGGCCGACCCGTTCGTCATCGGCGCGTCGAGCGGGTCGGCCCTGGGGGCGACGCTGGTCATCGTCCTGGGGGGCAGTTCGGGGGCGATCGGCTTCGCCGCGGTCCCGCTGGGCGCGTTCGTCGGGGCGATCGGCGCGGCGGCACTGGTGTACGGGTCGACCGCCTGGTGGGGGCGGATGCCGCTGGTCGGGCTGCTCCTGGCCGGCTCGGCGGTGAGCAGTTGCTTGGGGGCGCTGGTCTGGCTGCTGATGGTCCTCCACGACGACGACCTGGCGCGGATCGTGGCCTGGTTGATGGGGAGCCTGGCCGCCCGGGGATGGCCGGCGGTCGAGGCCGGCTGCCCCTATGTGCTGCTCGGCGGCATCGGCCTGGGCCTGCTGGCGCGGCCGCTCGACGCTCTCTCTCTGGGCGAGGAACCCGCACTGGCGCTTGGCCTTCCCCTGCGGCGAATGACCGGCGCCATCGTGGCCGCGGCGAGCCTCGCCACGGCGGCGGCGGTCGCCGTGGCCGGCGTGATCGGGTTCATCGGCCTGATCGCTCCCCACCTGTCGCGGACGGTGGTCGGCGCCCGGCATCGCTTCCTGATCCCGGCCAGCGGGCTGGCCGGCGCCATCCTCCTGCTCCTGGCCGATGACCTGGCGCGGACCGTCGCGGCGCCGGTCGAGCTCCCGGTCGGGGTCCTGACGGCGCTCTTGGGCGGCCCCTTCTTCCTGCTGATTCTCGGGACTAGGGCACGATGACCGGACGAGGCATGACCTCCACCCGCCTCCAGGCGCAGGATCTGGCCTGTGGTTACCGCCGCCGGGGTGACGTCCTGGTCGGGGTGAACCTGGAGATCGAGGGGGGAACAGTTCTGGCGCTGCTCGGCCCGAACGGGTCGGGCAAGACGACCCTGCTCCGGACGCTGGCCCGGCTCCTCCGGCCACGGGGCGGTTCGATCCTCCTCGACGGCGAGTCGTTGTGGGGCGGCGGGCCACCCCGGACCCATCGCTCCGTGGCGATCGCCGCCCACGAGGACGTCGGCGGGTCCACGCTCACGGTCGCCGAGGTGGTCCGCCTGGGCCGGGCTGCTCACCGAGGGTGGTGGCGGCCGATGAACGCCGCCGACCTGACGATCATCCGTCGCGTCATCGCCCAGACGGATCTGCACGACCTCCGCGATCGGCCCGTTGCCGAGCTGTCGGCCGGCGAATGGCAGCGTGTCCTCCTTGCCCGAGCCTTGGCGCAGGAGCCGGCGATCCTCCTCCTCGACGAGCCCACGGCACACCTTGACCTGCGGTATCAGGTCGAGTTCCTCGAACTCGTCGCGAGCCTGGCCCATGATGATGGGTTAGGGGTCGTCCTCAGCCTCCACGACGTCAATCAGGCGGCGCTCTGGGCTGACCGGATCGCCCTCCTGGCCGAGGGCAGGTTGCTGGCGGTCGGCCCGCCCGGGTCGGTCCTCACGGCCGGACTGCTGGAGCGGGCTTATCGATGCCCGGTCCTGGTCGAACGCCACCCCGAGACGGGGACCATCATGATCCTCCCCCGCCGTCGGGATCGCCCCGGACCGTTCTTGGACGAACCAACCGCATGATGACCACTGCCCTGATTCCTCTGATCGCGCCGGCGCTTTCGGTGGCGATCGATCTGATCCTCGGCGATCCGCCCAACCGCTTCCACCCGGTGGCCTGGATTGGATCGGGGCTGATGGCGGCACGACGTCGCTTGCCCAAGACGGGGCGGCTGATCCCGCTCATCGCAGGCGCCGGGCTGATGGCGGTGGGGGTGGGCGGGGCGGTCGGGCTGGGCCGCCTGATCGACCGGGGGCTGGCCGAGATCCCGCAGCCCATCGCGCTTGTCGCCGAGGCGATTGCCCTCAAGTCGCTGTTCTCGATCCGTGGGCTCGTCCTGGCGGCCCGGTCCGTGGCCGAGACGCTCCGTCGGGGCGACCTGATCAAGGCGCGGGAACTGGCGGCCTGGCACCTGGTGGGGCGGTCGACCGCCGAGCTGGATGGACCCCGGGTCGCGGCGGCCACGATTGAATCTGTTGCCGAGAACGCCAGCGACAGCGTCGTCGCCCCGCTGCTCTTTTATGCCCTGGCGGGGCTACCCGGAGCCCTGGCCTACCGGGTGATCAACACGGCCGATTCGGTGCTCGGCCACCGCGACCCCGATCGTGAATGGCTCGGCAAAGTTCCGGCGCGGCTCGACGACCTGGCCAATCTCGCCCCGAGCCGCCTCACGGCGCTCAGCTTCCTGCTGGCCGCCCCGAGCGTCGGCGGCCGGCCCGCGAGGGCGTTTCGGATCTGGTGGCGCGACCGGGGCGCGACCGCCAGCCCGAACGCGGGGCAACCCATGAGCGCCGTCGCGGGAGTCCTCGGGGTCGAGCTGGAGAAGGTCGGTTTCTACCGACTGGGGGCGGGGCTTCGGCCCCCCGGGGTGGCCGACATCGATCGCTCGGTCCGCCTGTTCCGGGCGATGTTGTTGCTCGTGGCGGTGCCGCTGGTTGGGGTCCGCCTCTGGGCCGGTATCTGGAACCTGAACCCTTGACCGCCAAACCCGGGGAGGCGTGACGCCGTGGGCACCCTGATCTTGATCACCGGCGGGGTCCGATCCGGCAAGAGCCGGTTCGCCGAGCAACTGGCCCATGCCATCGGCGGCGATCGGGTCGCCTACGTGGCGACGGCCGAGGCGGGCGACGATGAGATGCGCGACAAAATCGCCACGCACCGCGCCGATCGACCGGGCGGCTGGCGGACCGTCGAGGACCCTCTCGACGTCGCCGGGGCGATCGACCGAGCATCATTTGCGAGCCCCCCGCCTCGTGCGATCCTGGTCGACTGCCTGACGATGCTCGTCAGCAACCTCCTGCTGGCCGGCGAGGAGGCGACCGCGGCCGACCGGGTGGAACGCCAGGTGGCTGCGCTCCGGCAGGCTTGCGGCCGGACGTCGGCAGCGGTGATCGTGGTGACCAACGAGGTCGGCTGGGGCGTGGTGCCTCCTTCCTCGCTGGGCCGACGCTATCGCGACCTGCTGGGCTGGGCGAATCAGGATCTCGGCGCCGACTCGACGCGGACCTATCTGCTCGTCGCCGGGATGGCCGTCGACTGGAAAGCCCTTGCCAACACACCGGCGCAATGCGTCGCCTCGCTCGCCTTGACCCACCCGGAGATCTGCCCATGACGACTTTGCAGCGCCGCTTTCGTTTGATCCTTGCCGGCATCGTGGGCCTGATGGGATGCGGCCGCGAGGCGGAGCGCCCGCCGGCCACCCCCATCCCCGCCCCCGCAACCGAGGCGCAAGTCACCTCCCCGGCGCCGACCCGTCCAGCCTCCTGGCCGATGGAGGTCATCGACGGCTTCGGGCGGAAAGTCGTCATCGCCCGACCGCCGCTCCGGGTCGTCTCGCTTGCACCGTCCAACACCGAAATTTTGTTCGCCGTCGGGGCGGCGGACATCGTCGTGGGCCGGACCACCGTGTGCAGCTACCCGCCCGAGGCGGCGGCGGTCGCGGCGGTCGGCGGGATGACGCCGAAGACGATCAACCTCGAAGCCTTGGTGGCACTCCAGCCCGACCTGGTCCTGACGACTTGCGGGGTCCAGGAGCCGCTGATCGCACCTCTCGACCGGCTGAGTCTCCCCGTCGTCGCGCTCGATGCGGACGACTTCGAGGGCGTTGCGCGGAATATCCGGCTCGTCGGTTCGCTGACCAGCCATGCGGAGGCGGGGGACCAGCTCGCAACCCGGTTTCGGGCGCGGGTCGAGGCCGTCCGCAAGCGTGTCGCCGTCCGGACCGTTCCCCGACCGCGGGTGCTCTACCTCGTCGGCGAGGACCCGCTCATGACCGCTGGCCCTCAGACATTCATCGGCCGGATGATCGAGACCGCTGGGGGAATCAACGTCTTTGACGACACGACGATGCGCTACCCCCGGCCGAGCGAGGAGGAGATCCTGGCCCGTGCCCCCGAGATCATCATGACGGCCGTCGGCGCCATGAGCGCCGGTCGTGGTGACGAGGCGGCCCGACGCGGCCGGATCGCCGGACGTCCGGGCTGGAGCCAGATTCCCGCGGTCCGCGATCAGCGGATCGAACTCCTCGTCGAAGATCAGGTACTCCGCCCCGGCCCGCGGCTGGCCGATGGCCTGGAGGCCGTCGCCAATGCCCTCGAACCTCGCCGCCCAGGGTCGCGTTGACGGCCCTCCATGCTCAATACTCGACCCCCTTCTGCGGCCCGATCCCGGAGCGGTAGGGGTGTTTGATTTGCTTCATTTCGGTGACGAGATCGGCCATCTCGATCAGCTCTGGGCGTGCATTCCGCCCGGTGATGACGACGTGGAGCATCTCTCGCTTGCTGGCCAGTTCGTCGAGGACTTCGGCGAGAGGGATGTACTCATAGCGGATCACGATGTTCAGCTCGTCGAGGACCACGAGGTCATAAGCCGGGTCGCGGAGCATGGCGACCGCCTCCTGCCACCCCCTGCGGGCGGTGTCGATGTCACGCTGGCGGTCCTGCGTGTCCCAGGTAAATCCTTCGCCGAGGGTGAGCATTGTGCATTCCGGCTTCATCCGCTCGAAAAAAGCGGCCTCGCCGGTGACGATCGCCCCCTTGATGAACTGGACGATCCCGACACGCATCCCGTGCCCGAGCGCCCGGGCAACCACGCCGAAGGCCGACGACGACTTCCCCTTGCCCGCCCCGGTATTGACGATGATCAGGCCCTTTTCCTGGGTCGCCTTGGCCAGCCGGGCATCCTGTGCCTCCTTGAGCCGTGCCATCCGGTCGCGGTGCTGCTCGTCCCGCTCGACGCTTTCGTTAGCCATTCGGAAACCTTTCGAGTTGAAATGAGCCTGGTTGCCAGGCAGAATTGTGGGCGCGGATGATCGCTTCGACCGCCGCAATATCCAACGAAATTTCCACCGCGTCGGCCAGGCGGTCGAGGGCGCCATCAACGCGGGCTTGATGACCGGTCGTGGGGGAACTTCCTCGATCAGCCCGCTGCCAGCCCAGCGAGTCGAGCCAGGCGTGGCGGAGGTGATCGTCAGCAAACAAGCCGTGGATGTAACAGCCCCAAACCTTGCCGTCGGGCGAGGCGGCGCCGTCGGGCTGGTTGGTGGCGGTCCCGTCCTCATGGTCAATGACCAGCCAGGGGATGGAGCCGACCGTCCGGGTGCGGCCCATGTGGATTTCGTAGCCGATGAGTTGGTGGCCGAGCAAGACCCTCATCCAGCCCGACCCGGCGACGATCCGGCCCCGGATGCGCCGGGTGGCCTTGGTCGCCGCAAAGGTGGTCTCGACGGGCAATAAGGCCATGCCCGGCGTCTCGACCCGATCCGACTCGACCCGATCCGGATCGAGGATCGAACGGCCCAGCATCTGGAACCCGCCGCAGATGCCAACGATGGCCGTCTCCCGCGTGGCGGCCAGTTCGGCGATCCGATCGGCAAGGCCCCGGGCGCGGAGCCAGTCGAGATCGGCGACCGTACTCTTCGACCCCGGGAGGATCAAGGCGGCGGGCTGGCCGACCGCATCGACCGAGTCCACGTACCGGACCCGGACCCCAGGCTCGGCGCGAAGTGCGTCGAAGTCGTCGAAGTTGGCGATGTGCGGCAAGCGGACGATCACGAGATCGAGGAGAGGTTCGTTCGACCGGGCGCGCGCATCGTCGAGCGTCGCGGCATCTTCCTCGGGCAAGTCGAGGTCGGGAAGGAACGGGACGACGCCCAGGACGGGCCGACCGCCTCGTTCTTCGAGGATCTTGACCCCATCGCGGAACAAGGCCGGGTCGCCGCGGAACTTGTTGACGATCAGGCCGCGGACGAGCGTTTGTTCCTCCGCGGGCAATAACCAGAGGGTCCCGAGGAGCTGCGCGAAGACGCCGCCCCGGTCGATGTCGCCGACCAGGAGCACCGGCGCCGCCAGGTGGCGGGCAACCGCCATGTTCACGATGTCGGACGCCCGCAGGTTCAACTCGGCGGGGCTGCCCGCCCCCTCGATCACGATCAGCTCGGCCCGCCGCCGGAGCCGGTCGAGCGATTCCACGACGCTTGACCAGAGCGACCGCTTCCGCTCGTAGTATTGGCCGGCCGACATCGTCTGCCAGGGACGACCGTGGACGATCACCTGCGAGCGGTGATCGGCTTCCGGCTTCAGGAGGATCGGGTTCATGTCGACGTCGGGCTCGACCCCCGCCGCGACCGCCTGCAACGCCTGGGCGCGGCCGATCTCGCCGCCATCGGCGCAGACGGCGGCGTTGTTCGACATGTTCTGGGCCTTGAAGGGGACGACCCGAACGCCGCGGCGGGCAAAGATCCGGCACAAGGCCGTCACCAGCAGGCTCTTGCCCACCGACGAGCTTGCCCCCTGGATCATCAAGGTCGCGGCGGGTCGGGTCGGCTCGACGCTCATCGGCGCCCCTCTCGGATCGTGGGGCCATCGACTTGCGCGTCGACTTCATCGGCGGAGAAGCGGGCTAGCGGCAGGTGATTCGCCCCGAGCGCGACGGCCAGGTCGGCCGCGCGACCGGCCCGTCCGAACCCCTCCTCGGTGTTGAAGACGACGGCGGCCACCCCCGGCGCGGCCAGGGCCGAGGCACTCGCGATCGCCTGCTCCCAGGGGGTACTCCGCTCCAGGAACGAGCGCATCTTGGGGTCGAGGGCATAAGCCTGGGCGACCCGGTCGTACATCCAATCCTCGACCACGCCAGTGGTCGCGTCGTAGCCGAACAGGTAGTCCACCGTGGCGTTCAGCTCGAGCCCTCCTTTGTAGCCGTGGCGGCGGATCGCGGTGAGCCACTTCGGGTTGACGACCCGAGTCCGGAAGACGCGGAGAGCTTCATCCTTCAAATCGCGGACCTGGGGCCGGCTCGGGTCTTGCGAGTCGCCGAACTCCTGGCTGGGATTCTTGCCCGACAAGGCGCGGATCGTCGCGATCATCCCGCCGTGGAACTGGAAGTAATCGTCGCTGTCGAAGATGTCATGCTCGCGGTTGTCCTGGTTGTGGATGGCCACCTGCACTCCGGCGAGCTGGTGGCGAAACGCGGCGCGGGCGTCGGTCGCCTGCCCATCGGCGGTGTAGGCGTAGCCGCCCCAGTTGACGTAGGCTTCGGCGAAATCGGCGGTATTGGTCCAGTTCCGTTCGTCGATCAGGGGTAAGATCCCTGCGCCGTAGGAGCCGGGCTTGGCCCCGAAAACCCGGAAGCGAGCCTGACGCTCGGCGTCGGCCTCGCACTCGCTGGTCCCGGCTTCGAGCCCGGCGGCGAGGTCCTCGAGGTAATGCTTCCGGACGAAATTTTGGTCGGGGTCCTCGTCGAGCGTGGCCACGGCCTCGACCGCCTCATCGAGCAGGCTGATGAGATGCGGGAAGGCGTCGCGGAAGAAGCCGCTGATCCGGATCACGACGTCGACCCGGGGGCGGCCCAACTCGGCCAGCGGGACGACCTCGAAGCCGAGGACGCGGCGGTTCTCGCGGTGCCAGGTGGGCCGGACGCCGAGCAAGGCCATGACCTGGGCGATGTCGTCCCCCTGCGTCCGGATCGAGCTGGTTCCCCAGACGCTGATCCCGATCCGTTCCAGGGGACTGCCCGTGTCCCGGCGATGCCGCTCGACCACCTCGCGGGCCAAGACTTGGCCGACCTCCCAGGACGAGACCGACGGCAAGCACCGGGGGTCGACCGCGTAGAAATTCCGGCCGGTCGGCAGGACATGGGCATTCCCGCGCGTCGGGGCGCCGCTCGGCCCGGCGGGGACGTACCGCCCATTCAGGGCGGCCAGCAGGTGAGTCGTCTCGTCTACGGTCGCCGCAAGCTTGAGCACGAGGTCCGCGCAAACGAACTGCCCGACTCGCGCCAGGGCTGCGGCGGCGACGGGATCGTGATCCGCGCCGAAGGTGGCCTCAATCGCGGCGGGGATGCTGGGCACGGCGTATCCTCGGTCCTGCAAATCCCGGAGAAAGCGACCGGCCATCAGGTCGATCGCCTCGATCAAGTCGCCGCGGGTGATCAGGGGCCGACCGACGCGGGCGGTCAGCCGTTGGACGCCCGGCTGGGATGCGGCGTCCAGGTCGTCGAGACGCTTTCCCGGTGCGTCCAGGAGCCAATTGAGGTCGAGGTGGCTCATCGCGGCGGTGGCGACCCGGAGGCTGGCGGAGTCGAGGTTGGCCCGCCGGGTCAGCGCCTGAAGCAGCTCGACGAATTGTTCTCCCGCCGGTGCCTGGCCGAAGATGTGAAGGCCGTCACGAATCTGCGCGCCGGCCAGCTCACAGAGGTAACCGTCGAGGTCTTCGAGGAGGTGGGCGACGTCTTTGCCCTGCATGCTGGCGAGCGACACGGGGGTCCCTTCGGCGGTCAGGCCTTCGTCCCATTGGTGGGTGTGGTCGCCGTGATCTTCGGTCATCAGGCGAGCGAGGTCGCGGTCGAGCCGAGCCTGCTTGATCAGGTCCCAGATCTGCCGCTGGAGGACCGGGAGTTTGGACGGGTCGAGGAGTTCGACCTGATAATACTCGTCGACGAGCTGCGCGAGCTGCTCCAGCTCGCCATAGACCCCGGCGGTCGTCAACGGCGGCACGAGATGGTCGACCAGCACCGCATGGGCGCGGCGCTTGGCCTGCGCCCCCTCGCCGGGGTCGTTGAGGATGAACGGGTAGAACAGCGGGAGGTCGCCCAGGAAGGCATCGGGGAAGCACTCGCTCGACACACCCACCCCCTTGCCGGGGAGCCATTCGAGCGTCCCGTGCTTGCCGAAGTGGATCACCGCGTCGGCTTGCCATTCATCGCGAAGCCAGCGGTAGAGGGCGTAGTCGTTGTGCAGCGGGGGAAGGTCGGGCTGGTGGTAGATCGCCTGCGGGTCCATCCCATACCCGCGCGGTGGCTGCAAGGCGAGGAAGACGTTGCCCAAGTCCAGGCCGGCCAACGCAATCGACCCGTCGTGGATGTACGCTTCGCCAGGGGGCGGCCCCCACTGCGTGGTCATGGCGGCGCGGATGGAGTCGGGTAGTTCGGCGAACCAGCCCTCATAACGCTCGACGGGAACTTTCGCGGCGGCGTTGGCCAGTTGCTCGGTCGTCAGGATCGTCTCGTCGTACGAACACCGGTCGATCAGGGCATGGATCAGCTCGTCGCCGGTCGGCGGGACGCCTTCGATGTCATACCCTTCGCTTCGCATCGCCTCGAAGAATCGGATCAGCGAGGCCGGGACGTCGAGCCCCACGGCGTTGCCGATCTTGGCCGCCTTGCCGGGCGCGTTCGTCAGGATGATTGCGACCCGCTTCTCGGAGTTGGGGATGCGGCCGAGCGCGGCCAGCTTCGCGGCGATCCCGGCGACCCGGTCGCCGCGGTCGGGGACCGGGACGTAGCGCGGGGCCTCCTCGGCGATCCCGGTCGATGGCGACGTCGCCGACTCCTTGAAGATCCCTATACCGGGCAAGCCAACGGGCGGCTCCGAACCGAACTGGTTCATGAGCAGGTTGTCGACGAGGAACCGCACGAGGTTGGCGACGTTCGACACTCCGCCGGCCTGGAGGTAGTTGGTCGAGCGGTCGAGCACGGCGAGAGGGACGGTGGAACCGGCCACGAACTCGGGGATGGGCGGGCCGACGGCATTGATCAGCAGGAGCCTGAGATCCGACCCATGCGCGTATTGCGTTAATTGACGCCAGCCCGGCAGGTCGTCTGGCCCGCCGTGAACCCGAGCCACCACGACCCGCGCCACGCGCCCGCCGTCGTCGACGAACGCAACCAGATGCTCCTCGGACTTGACCCGGTTCAGGCTCGCCATCCGGACCCGGGGAAAGCCATCCGGCAGGTCTTCGAGGACACATCGGAGGGTCAGCAGGTCGGTGTCGGCGTGCGACAGCAGGAGAATCTCATCGACCAGGGCAGAGCCGAGGTCGATGAACACCCCAACGGGAGATCCGACGGCCTCTTCGGCGGCGAGGATCGCGTCGTCGGGCCAGGCGTAGTAGTCGAAGGCGAGGTCGGCCAACTCGGAGGTCGGCGGCAGGAAGCGGTCGGCGGCGATCATTCGGTCGATGTAGTCATAGATCGCCACGATCTGCGATGGGTGGTTGATCGACTGGAACCAGACCCGGCGGCCGTCGAACAGCACGAGAGCCACATTCAACAAGGGGCAAGGCCCGATGCAGCCGCTCATGGTGAGCTGGACGCTGTCGCGGATCTTGCGCCGCTTGTATTCCTGCTTATAGAAGTCGATATGGACCGCAGGTTTTCCCTTGTCGTCGCGACCGCAGCAACATCCACGGGCGCAGACGATCAGGTGCCCACGCTTAGGCGCGACATGGACCGTCCGGCCGTCGGCCCGAAGCACGCGGCGGCGAATTCGCCCCTCGGAATGCGACATGATCGGCCTCCCCATGATGAGCCGCGGAGCGGGCGACGACCGGAATCGGCGAAGACCTGTCAGTAGCTGTCCGCCGAGGTAATCTCGGCCCCCTGCCGCGTCACAAGCGCCGCGATGATTCGGATCGGGACCCGGTCTTTGAGGAACCGGACCGACCCGTCGGCCATGGCGACATTCGCTCCGCCGGGGTGGAAGCTGAAGATCTCATTGTTATTGGAACAATTGACCCCACACGGGCCGGGGATCAATGAGCCGTCGTAGGTTGCCCCGTCGATGACGACCGCCTTGAGGTTGCTCGCCCAGACTCCGCCCGTCACCGAGTTCTTCGGGCTGGCCGTGGGTGGGGTCGGGGGGACGAACCGGCGCCCTTGCCACAACCAGGGCCGGCTCGAATCCTCGATCAGCATGATCGTGTTCGACAGGCCGTCGGTTATCTGGTTGAGCTGGGTGCCGTTCTCGAAGTTGACCGCGTTGGGGTCAGGGCTGGCGGTGATCACCCCCGCGGCGCTGCTGACGCCCAGTGTCGCCTGGAGGAGCGCCGAGATGCTGTTGGAGTTCCCGTAGTCCCAGTTCGCCCCGGGGTAAGATTGGCGCGGGTTGCTGATCCTGCCGTACAGGGTGTATTCGTAACCCGGCTTCACCGGGATGGCCGACGGGCAGTTGAAGACTCCGAGCACGGCGTTGGCCGCCGTGGTATTGCCCATGTCGTACCAGTGGACCTGGAAGTTCAGGCTCGCCGCGATGGCGTTCTGCTCCAGGAACGGCAAGATCCGGCTCGGCCAGCCGTGCCGAGGGGCCGACGGCGGCACGTCGTAGAACGAGCCCGTCGACTCGGCAGGGAAGCTCTTGTATGTCTGCTCGAAGTTGTGCAGTGCGAGGCCCATCTGCTTCAAGTTGTTCACGCAGGAAGCCCGGCGGGCCGCCTCGCGGGCCGACTGGACGGCGGGGAGCAGCAGTGCGATGAGGACGGCGATGATGGCAATCACCACCAGCAGTTCGATCAATGTGAACCCGCGAGCGGAGCGGGCCAGGGGACGGGCGATCATGCTGCGCAGACCTTTCCGCCGGGACGGGCGAAGGGGTTCGAAACTCGGCCCCCCGGCGCACGGCATCTCCGCAGACGGTCTGCGAGCGGCCCGCCCGGATGCTCGTGGCCGGAGCATCGAACAGCGACTCGACGGGCAGGTCTTCTGGCTTACGGCTCATAGCGGACCCCGGATGGCCTTCCCGCCTGGCGGCAGTGGCGTTTGATCCGGGGGCCTGGCCGAATACAGCGGCGGCCCCGCGACGGATTCGCACCGTCTTCCCTATTCTCCTCCACATCCGCCGAGCGGACTGGAGGCACCTGTCGAGAGAGGCCATTAAAGCCGGACCGCATCGCGAGAGTCAAGTGATGGCCCTGCAAGAACGCGTCCCAACGTAGTCGGGTCGTCACGACTGAGGTACCCAAGAGCTTCAGAAAAGGTTTTCGATCCGGTCAAGTTTGGCCTGGCTATTTGAGAGGGAGACGATCGAACGGTCGGGCTCGACGATGCAGGCCTCCAGGCTCCCGTGATGCTACTCCGGACAATTCGACAGCACTGGACTTCCCCACCCTTCGCGTGCACCTAGTGCAGCTTGGCCCAAGTCTGTTGGTAGAATGACGAGATGCAATCCGACCGATCCAAAGCTCCGGCACCGGGAGTCGCCATGCGTGGCCCCAAACCGACCACCATCATCCTCTCCGAGAC
>JAABUX010002720.1_pt1 | contig 24583 bp, 19 predicted proteins | sample 5561851 | NCBI WGS metagenome assembly JAABUX01 (sample SAMN10711883, study PRJNA513361) | rock metagenome | isolation source: Antarctica rocks | place: Antarctica: Victoria Land, Richard Nunatak red sandstone | collected 2016-01-03 | reverse complement strand
AGTTGGGCCGGCCCAGCGGCGCGCCGAAGATGCTGTCGATCTCGTCGAAGCCGTAGCCCTCCTCCAGCGCCCGCTTCAGCGTGGCCATAAAGCCGTAGACGCCCAGGCGGTTGGCGATGAAGTTGGGTGTGTCCTTGCACAGGACCACGCCCTTGCCCAGCGTCTCGGCCCCGAACCGCATCCAGTCGTCGACGACCCCCGGCGCGGTGTCCCGGTTGGGCACGATCTCCAGCAGCTTCATGTAGCGCACCGGATTAAAGAAGTGCGTGACCAGGAAGTTGCGCCGGAAGTCCTCGGGCAACCCCTCAGCCATGGCGTTGATGGAAATGCCGCTGGTGTTGGAGGAGACGACCGTATGCGGGGCGCGTACCACGGCCAGCCGCTGGAAGAAGGACCGTTTGACGTCCAGGCGCTCGACGATAGCCTCGATCACCACGTCGCACTCGGCCAGCCGGGGCAGGTCGTCGTCGATGTTGCCGACCGTTATGCGACGGGCGTCCCGCGCGTCGTAGAAGAGAGCGGGCCTGGCCTTGAGGGCGCGGTCCAGCCCCCCCTGTGCGACGCTATTGCGGTCGCCCTCCGTGGCGGGCACGTCGAGCAGCGTGACCGGGATGCCCACGTTGCGAAGTGCGCCGCGATGGCCGCCCCCATCACCCCGGCCCCCACCACGCCAGCGCGTTTGACCTCGTAGCTCATACTATATTCTCTCAATAATTGTGGCCACGCCCTGGCCGCCGCCCACGCAGAGGGTGGCCAGGCCCAGGGTACCGCCAGTGTCCCGCAGGCCCGAGATGAGCTGGGCAATCAGGCGGGCGCCGCTGCAGCCCAGGGGGTGCCCGATGGCGATGGCGCCGCCGTGAATGTTCAGCTTATCGTCCGGGATGCCCAGCTCGCGCTGCACGGCGATGGACTGCGAGGAGAAGGCCTCGTTGAGCTCGAACAGGTCGATGTCGTCCACGGTCAGGCCAGCGCGCTGCAGCACGCGGCGCGTGGCCGGGATGGGGCCGATGCCCATCACGTCGGGGTCGACGCCGGCCACGGCCATGGCGCGCACGCGCGCCAGCGGCGTGATGCCCAGGTCGCGCGCGCGTTGCTCGCTCATCACGATGGCGCAGGTGGCGCCGTCGTTGAGCGGGGAGCTGTTGCCCGCCGTGACCGTGCCGCCGGCGATAAAGGCAGGCTCCAGGCCGGCCAACCGCGCCATTGAGGTGTCGCGGCGCGGACCCTCATCGGTGTCGACGACCGTGCCGTCGGGCAGGGTCACGGGCACGATCTCGGGGAACTGGCCGGCGTCCTGCGCCGCGACCGCCCGTTGGTGGCTGCGCAGGGCAAAGGCGTCCTGCTCCTCGCGCGAGATGTCGTAGCGCCGCGCCACGTTCTCGGCGGTCATACCCATCGGGATATAGGAGTCGGGGTAGCCGTGCTCGTGGTTGAGCTTGGGATTGAAGCTGGGGTTGAACCCGCCCATGGGCACGCGCGACATGCTCTCCACGCCGCCAGCCACGATCACGTCGCCGTCTCCGTGCATGATGGCCTGCGCCGCCATGTTGACCGCTGTCAGCGCGCTGGCGCAGAAGCGGTTGATGGTCGTTCCGCCCGCCGTGACCGGGATGCCGGCCAGGGCGCTGACGGGTCTGGCCATGTTGAAGCCCTGCTCACCCTCTGGAAAGGCGCAGCCCAGGATGACGTCCTCGATCAGATTGATGTCGAGGTTCGGCACGCGCCCCAACGCGCCGCGGATGACCGTGGCGGCCAACTCGTCCGGCCGGATGACCTTGAGACGCCCCTTGTGCGCGCGCCCAATCGGCGAACGCACCGCGCTAACGATGACTGCTTCTGCCATGTGGACTCCTTAAGTTATTAGTCGTTAGTTGCCAGTTGCCAGTTGCCGGTCTATCGGTTGCAAGAAGGCACGGCGTATGGCCAACGTGTCGCTTGGCTCCGACAGGCATCTTTTAGCAACTGGCAACTGGCAACTGGCAACTGGCAACTGGCAACTAATAACTGTCTACTTCACTGCAAACGGATAGTCGCCGCCGGAGATGATGACGCCAGCCAGCTCGCGGAGGGCGGGGGTGCTGGTGAGGTGGTAGGCTCCCAGGTAGCTCTGGACTTTGGCCAGTTCGGCGTCGCGCTCACTGGTGGCGTCGTCGGCCGAGCGGTTCTCCAACACCTCCATGATACCGCGCCGAACCATGGGCAGATAGTGCCACACGGCCAGGCGCGCGGCCAGTGTGTGCAGGCGCCCCTTGGCGCTGCCGTCGCGCAGCGCGGTCGCCGCGCGCTGGATGGCGCTGTCCATGGCGAAGAGGGCGATCAGCATGTCGGCCGCGTCGGACAGGAACTCCTGCTCCTCCTCCACGCGCGCCATGTAGCTCATGGCTGACTTCATCATAGCGTAGATCGCGGCGCCCTTGGCGCGCTCCACGGCCTCCGCCGCCTCGCGCAACTCCTCGGGCGCATTGACCTCAGGGCTTGTCCCCGCGTTGATGGCCGCCTCGGCCTCGCCGTAGGCGCCCGTCATGTTGAGGCGGCCGGTCAGGGCGCGCTTGAAGACCGTACCCGCGGCCAGCAGACGGTTGATCTCGTTAGTGCCCTCGAAGATGCGCGTGATGCGGGCGTCGCGGTAAGCCTTCTCCACGCTGTACTCGTGCATGAAGCCGTAGCCGCCGAAGATCTGCACGCCCTCGTCGGTCACGTGCGCCAGTGTCTCGCTGCCCAGCACCTTGACGATGGAGCACTCCAGCGCATACTCTTCGATTGCCTTGAGGGACTGCTCGGGCGAGCGGTCAGTCCCCGACAGCGCCTCCTCGATCAGGCCAGCGGTGCGGTAGGTGGCGGCCTCGGAGGCGTAGGTCTCCAGCGCCATCTGGGCCAGCTTGCGGCCAATCAGCGGGAACTGCGCCAGGGTTTTGCCAAAGGCGCGGCGCTGGGTCACATACTCCGCGCAGGTGGCGATGGTCTCGCGGCAGCCGCCGGTGGTCGAGGCGCCGAGCTTGAGGCGGCCGATGTTGAGGATGTTGAAAGCGATCTTGTGGCCCTTGCCGATCTCGCCCAACACGTCGCCGACCGGCACGCGCACGTTGTCGAAGTAGACCGTGCGCGTGGAGGAGCCCTTGATGCCCATCTTCTTCTCTTCGGCGCCGAGCGAGACGCCGAGGGTGTTGAAAGGCACGATAAAGGCGGTGTGCTTGGTATCGTCGACCTTGGCGAAGGCCACCATCACGTCGGCGAAGCCCGCGTTGGAGATCCACTGCTTCTGGCCGTTGATGACGTAGCTGTCACCGTCGAGCACGGCGCGTGTTTTAATCCCCATGGCGTCGGAGCCGGCGCCGGGCTCGGTCAGGGCGTAGGCGGCCACCAGTTCGCCGCTGGCCAGGTCGGGCAGCCAGCGGGCGCGCTGCGCCTCGTTGCCGAAGAAGATGATGGGCATGGTACCGATGGTGGTGTGCGCGCCCCAGGCCACGCCGAACGACGCCTCGCCGGCCAGGTAGTCGGCCAGGATGGTGCTGACGGTCAGGCCCAGGCCGAGGCCGCCGTACTCCTCGGGCACGTCGGAGGAGAGCAGGCCCAGTTGCCCCGCCTTTTCTACCAGCAAGCGCATCAGGCCCGGCTGCTGCGCGTCGATCTCTTCGGACAGGGGATTGACTTCACCATGGACGAACCGGCTGGCCGTCTCGGCCATCATGCGCTGCTCGTCGCTGAACCCCTCGGGCGCGAACACCTCGTCGGTCCCCGCCGCTGTCGTCAGAAACCCCCCACCGATGTGCTTGCGCGTTGCTTCGACTGCCATGTGTCCTCCTCAGTTGCCAGTTGCCAGTTGCCAGTTGCCAGTTGCCGGTTGCCGGTTGCCGGTTGCCGGTTGCCGGTTGCCGGTTGCCGGTTGCCGGTTGCCGGTTGCCAGAACGCCCGGTGACGGGCAATTGATTGCTTTAGCGTCGTTGGCAGTTGGCGACTGCTCTGTTGTTTCAATGTTCCCCATCCGGTCTACTATGCCCACCAGTATACGCCCATCGTGTCTACGTGTAGACATAGCGGGCTAACAAAGAGGCCGGTCGCTAAGATCCTGACGAAACACTACAACGTCCCAGCTACCTGGCTATTCCGGGGCCTGTCTTCCCCTCCGGTTGTTGTCAAAGGTATGGGCGAGGTCTTCTACTGGATCGACCCGCTTGTTCGGTCGTATCGTTCCCCAAGGCTATTGACGCGGACGAACGGCTCTTGCACATGGGGGTGGGTCAGGACAGTGTATCGCTGCGGCTGCCGGAACGCGCCACCCCACGTTTCGCGGGTACGGTAAGCCCGGAGCATGTCGAGGTCAAACGGGGCAAGGTACACCCCCTCGCTCACACCCGCTTCGACGACAAGCGTGTCGCGCGAGTGGCCATCAGCGGCGAAGGCGATGGGATCGTACGCCACGGAATGGCCTTCTCCTCCGGGGCCAGCGTAGTTGGCCATCGCCACGCCGACCATATTCTCGTGCGCGCGGGCACGGAACTGCCCGAGCCGGTTCGCCTCCAACTCGCAGGCGTTCGGCGTCAGGATGATCTCAGCCCCTTTCAGCATCAGAATGCGGGCGCTCTCGGGGAACTCACGATCGTAGCAGATCATCGCGCCCACCTTGACGGGGCCGTGAGCTGTATCGAGCGTGCAGACATGGAAATCATCGCCGGGCGTGAGGGCACACTCTACGCTGAAGACGCACGTGTGGACTTTGGCGTACGTCATAGCGATCTCACCGTGCCGGTCGATGAGGGACACCGTGTTGCGCGGCGCCCCAGCCCATCGTTCGAGGTAGGTGATCGCGATGGCCATGTGAAGCTCCCTGGCGAGCTGGCGGAAGTGGAGGATGAAGTGGTCATCTTGTCCGATAGCCTGAGCCTGCCAGCGCGCGACAGCCTCTCGCGGGAACGACCGTGCGGCGTCCTCCAGCGTCCATAACTCTGGCGCTCGCCACACCTCGTCGGCCCGTGTCAGCTGGTCCCACGGCACGTAGAACCGATAGCCGATGCTCCACATCTCGGGGAAGAGGGCGATGTCCGCCCCCATGTCGCATGCACGCCGACAAAAGGCCTCGCCCTTCACGAGGGCCGCCCCTACATCGTCCGCGGCGATCATCTGGAGCAGCGCGATCGTCACCTGATTCATAGTCCCATCTCCTTGCCCTATCTCCTTACATACTAATGTCTATCATAAAGCGGCTGGCATGCGGAGCAGGAGGCAAGCGGGGACACCCCATACGGCGCATCCGTCTCGGGAGAAAGCGGGAGCGCGGCCGAGCCATGACCTTTCGAGATCAGGCCGCGCTCACAAGCATGGCATGTGTCCTGGCGAAGCGTGCTAACCCATCGCGACCGGTCGCGGTTTATCGCAGCCGTCACGCTCGCGGGCAGGCTTGACACAGCCTCTGCCTCACCCTATAATCGAATATGAACTCTAGTTCGGGTATGTCAGGTCGAGGTTGGGAGGTGTCTATGGGAGTTGCTACTCCGTCCGCGCCGTCCGCTCTATCGGGTGTCACCCACGAGGTCGCGCTGCCGCAAGGGACCGTGCGCTACCGCGACGAGGGCAGCGGACCCACACTTGTCTTCGTCCACGGTATAGTGGCAAATAGCACGTTGTGGCGGGACGTAATCCCGCTCCTGTACGACTCCTTCCGCTGCATCGCCCCCGATCTCCCGCTCGGCGGCCATCCCTACCCCATGCGCCCGGACGCGGACCTGAGCCCCGGTGGGGTAGCCCAACTCCTCGCCGATCTCCTCGCGGCGCTTGACCTGCGCGACGTCACGCTGGTCGGCAACGACACGGGAGGCGCCCTCTGCCAGTTGGTCATCGCGCGCCATCCCGCGCGGATCACGCGCCTCGTGCTCACCAATTGCGACGCCTACGAGGCGTTCTTCCCGCTCCTGATCAGTCCTTTCCACCACGGGGCGCGCCTCTTCGGCGCGGGTTTCGTGGACGCCCTGGCGTGGACCTTGCGCGCCCGCGCCGCCCAGCGCGTCCTCCTCTGGTCCGTCGCCTTGCGCCGCATGGACGCCGCCGCGCTCGACGCCTACTTCGACCCGTTTCTGCGCGACAGGGAGGTCCGGCGCGACCTGGCGCACTTCCTGGTGGCGGTCTCGAACCGCGATACGCTCGACGCCGCGCGGTCCTTCGCGCGCTTCAATCATCCCGTGCTGATCGTCTGGGGGAAAAACGACCTGTTCTTCTCGTCGCGCTATGCCCGACGACTGCAGCGGGACTTTCCCGACGCCGCATTGGAGTTTGTATCGCCGTCGCGCGCCTTTGTCCCCGAGGACCAACCCGACGCCCTCGCCCGCCACATCGCGGGATTCATGCGTGCATCCGCCGACGCCTGAGCCTATGGGGGAGACGCCGACGCCTGAGCCTATGGGGGAGACGCCGACGCCTGAGCCTATGGGGGAGACGCCGACGGGCGGCCGGCCCAATCTGCTCGCGGGGCAGCGCCTCCCGCCCCCCGCGCGGCAAGAGCGCAGCCGCCGCAAGCGGGAGGCGCTGCTCTCCGCGGCCCTCGCCCTATTTGCTGAGCATGGCTACGAGGAGACATCAATTGAGGAGATCGCCCGGCGCGCCGGCGTCGCCGTCGGCGGCTTCTATCAGCACTTCGCCTCCAAGCGGCAGGTTCTGCTCGTGCTGATGAACGGCCTGCTCGACGAGGCCTCGGCGCTCGTGCCCCCGCTCGATGGGACGCTCCCGGCCTCTTCGCCGCGCGACGCCATCGAGAGCCTCGTCCGCCAGGGGCTGCGGGTCGATTGGGCTTACGCGGGGGCCTATAGGGCCTGGCGCGAGGCGGCGGTGCGGGACGCCGAGGTGCGCGCGCTGTATCACGCGGTCGAGGACTGGACGGCCGGGCAGCTCGAACAGATTGTGCATGTGTTGCTGCGGGCTCCGGGAGCACGCCACGATGTTGCCGTCGCCCCTCTCTCGTGGGTACTCGGCCTGCTCTTCTGGCGGCTGGCCGAAACGCCCCTCGACGATGCCGACGCGGTGGTCGCCAGCGTCACGGACCTCATCTACCACGCGCTTTACTACGATAGGTAGCCGTAGCCAGGCAGGGTCAAGAACTCGATGAATTCATCGGCGGTGGTGAGGTGGGTGAACAGCTCGGCCGCCGTGCGGTATTGTCCCGCCGCGAAGCGCTGCTCGCCCACGCGCTCACGCAGCGTGTCCAGTTCGGTCCGCAGCATCGACTCGAACAGCTCGCGCGTGACCTTGCGCCCGTCGTCCAGGACGCCCCTGGGGTGGCGAATCCACTGCCAGAGTTGCGCCCGCGAGATCTCGGCCGTGGCCGCGTCCTCCATCAGGTTGTTGATCGGTACCGCGCCCATGCCGCGCAGCCAGGCTTCGATGTACTGCGTGCCCACGCTGATGTTGGTGCGCAGGCCGCCCTCGGTGATCGGCCCCTCCGGGACCTCCAGCAGGTCCGCCGCCGTTACCCGCACGTCCTCGCGCTTGCGCTCGATCTGGTTGGGTCCCTTGGCCCGTGGCATCAGTTCGTCGAAGACCTCCAGGGCGGTCGGGACCAGGCCGGGGTGCGCCACCCAGGTGCCGTCGTGGCCGTCGCGCGCCTCGCGCTGCTTATCCTCGCGCACCTTGCTGGTGGCCAACTCGTTGGCCGCGGGATCATTCTTGATGGGGATATAGGCGGCCATGCCGCCGATGGCGTGGACGTTGCGACGGTGGCAGGTCTGGATGCACAGCAGCGAGTACGCGCGCATGAACGGCGTGGTCATGGTCACCAGGGCGCGGTCGGGCAGGATCACCTCGGGCCGGTTGCGCAGCTTTTTGATGTAGCTGAAGATATAGTCCCAGCGCCCGCAGTTGAGTCCCGACGAGTGGTCGCGCAACTCGTAGAGGATCTCGTCCATCTCGAACGCGGCCAGGATCGTCTCGATCAGCACCGTGGCGCGGACCGTCCCCTGTGGCAGCCCCAATTCGTCCTGGGCGCGCGCGAAGACATCGTTCCACAGCCGCGCCTCCAGGTGGCTCTCCAGCTTGGGCAGGTAGTAGTAGGGGCCGCTGCCTCGCGCCAGCAACTCGCGCGCGTTGTGGAACAGGTACAGCGCAAAGTCGAACAGGCTGCCCGAGACCTCCTGCCCGTCGACCAGTACGTGCTTTTCGGGCAGGTGCCAGCCGCGCGGGCGCACGATCAGCGTGGCCACCTCCGGGTTGAGGCTGTAGGCCTTGCCCTCGGGACTGGTGTAGTCGACCGTGCGGCGGATGGCGTCGTAGAGGTTAAGCTGGCCGCCGACCGTGTTCTCCCAGGTGGGCGAGTTGGCGTCTTCGAAGTCGGCCATAAAGACGCTGGCGCCGGAGTTGAGCGCGTTGATGACCATCTTGCGCTCGCCGGACGGGCCGGTAATCTCCACGCGCCGGTCCCGCAGGTCGGCCGGAATCGGGGCGACGCTCCACTCGGCGGCGCGTACCTCGGCGGTGTCGGGCAGGAAGTCGGGCAGGACGCCCGCGTCGAGCGCGGCCTGCCGCTCCTCGCGCCGTCGCAGCAACGTCGCGCGGCGCTGGCGAAACGCGCGCTCCAGGGTGGCCACGAAGGCCAGCGCGTCGTGGGACAGGATCGTGGCCGCGCCCGGCGGGATCGGGCGCAGGACGCTGACCCCTTCGGGGTAGGCCCCATGCCCGCCGGCGTTATCCTCCTGCCGGTTCGACCGGTCGATGTCGTCCGCATGTGTCGTCATAGCGATCCGCAACCACCTTTCTCTGCCACTCTACCACTCTGACACTCTACCACGTCATCAGGCCTTGCCGTCACATGGCGGATAGAGCGGCTCACGGTTTCCAACTCACTCCTCCGTGTCATCTTGCCCCATTGTCTCACAGTTCTTGACTCCAAGCCGCTCGTCTGGGGCGTTGGGCGTGCCCCACGATTGTGAGGGTGAGCCCTGCGGCCTGCGACTAAAGTCGCATGGCAAACGACGGACACTGAAGTGTCTTTCCCGACCGTGGCGTGCGTCCAACCGGTGACACTCCTTGCGTCCCATCAAGGCGCCCGAGCGACTTTAGTCGCCGTCGTTTGCCATGCGACTTTAGTCGCAAGTCGTACCTCATCATCTCGGGGCGCGCCCAGACCAGGGTAATCGTATAGCATCCAATACCAGTTCCTTATACACTTCATAGTAATTGGTTATGCATAGCCGTTAGCCGTTAGCCGTTAGCCGTTAGCCGTTAGCCGTTAGCCGTTAGCCATATAGACCCGGACATAGTAGGCATACCCAACGACCGGCTAATGGCTAATTACTAATAGCTCGAAGGATCTCCCAATGAACCTGCATCAGTTGGAGCTTTTCGTGGCCGTGGCGGAGCACGGCAGCTTCACGCGCGCGGCGGTAGCCCTGCACATCAGCCAGCCCTCGGTCTCGGCGCGCATCCGCGACCTGGAAGACTCGCTGCGCACACCCCTGTTCGAGCAAATTGGCCGCCGTATCTACCTGACTGATGCTGGTCAGGAACTGCGCGAACACGCCGAGGTCATCCTGCTGCGCGTGGAGGAGGCGCGGCGTGCCCTGGAGCAGATCGAAGGGTTGGAGCGTGGCGCCCTGCGCGTGGTGGCTACGACCACGGTCGGCTCCTACATCCTGCCCAGGCTGCTGGGCCGCTTCCACCGCGCCTACCCCGGCGTCTCGCTGGCCCTCGACGTGACCAACTGGTCGCGTGCCATCGAGTTGCTGCGCCACCACCGCATGGATCTGGCGGTGCTGGGTCCGACCGAGGAACTGGACGACATGGTGGTGGCTACCTTCCTGCCCAACGAGCTGGTCGTGGCCGCCGCGCCCGCGCATGCGCTGGCCGGCCAGCAGGGTATCACGTTCGACGAACTGGCCAGATACCCTATCCTGGTGCGCGAACACGGCTCCGGGACGCGCTCCGACACCGAGCGGCTCTTTGCCGAGCGCGGCCTGACACCGATCGTGGCCATGGAGTTGCGCCATAGCACCGCTATCAAGCAGGGCGTCGCGGCCGGTCTCGGCGTCTCGCTGCTCTCCCGGCAGGCCATGGGGCTGGAGGTCGCCAACGGCACGTTGGTCGTGCTCGACGTGGAGGGGTTGCCGCTGCGCCGGGACTGGCACATCGTGCATCGCCATGGGAGCCGCCTGCCGCGCGCCGCCGCCACCTTCAAGGAGATGCTGCTGACCTACGCCGCCGAGCAGCAATAGCACCTACGACGATGCCGGTTGCACCCGCGCTCCAGGACGCTGTGATTGCCGAGATTGCTGCTCTCTACGCTGACGCGCAATTTCGAGAGCCTCGGTGGCGATACGGACAGCCTCGCGCCCATCGGTGGTGCGCCGCATGCGCTCCGCCAGGTCACGAATGGTCGTCTTCTGTGTGTCCATCTGCATCTACCCCCTCGCTATTCACAGTATGAGGGTTCGGTTGACCTACGTCAATAGGCGAGGTGCTCGCGCTTGACGGCAATGTATCAGGATCAGACGCCTGCGCGTCTTCAAGGTCGGCGGCGGCGTCCATGCTGACCTGAGCCGCCGACTCCCATTCTTTTGCCTGCGCCGTCTCGTGTATCAGCCTGCGCACCGTGCTCACGCCGCCCAATCCAACAGTGAGTGCGGCTGCCACCTCAGATGGGGAGATCTTTGTGCTGTCGAAGGTGAAACTGCTCGTATACGTGGCCCAGAGGATAAAACTGGCCATCGCCCCGCCACTGATGTTCAGGAGCAGGTTGCCTAACCACCTGAAAAACCGCCCAGCACGAGCGGACCGCTCCTTCGCTCCGTTGCTGTTGTATGGCCGAGGCTGCTCTTTCCGAGTCGAACTGGCTTGCTGTGAGAACAAAGTCGCCGCCATCCCACCCAGTCCGCCAATCAGCGTGACGATGACCCCTCATGTTGGAAGAAGCCGATGGACGGCGGCGGGAGTGGCGGGAGCAACGGGAATGACAACATGCAGACTAATCCTCGCTGTCGGACAATTCGCTATCCAAACACTGGTTGGTTTGCCCTTTGTGATCTTCTACCTTAACACTAGATGTGCAGAGCGCGCGGTACTCTCCACTTTTCAAGGCACGCCCGCGTCAAACGACTACCGAGAAAAATAAGACGTAATCATGTCAGTTATCCTCGACATAGGAAGCGACTCATACCGTCGCTCTTGCCGTGGGTCAAAGTAATGGGGACCGTGGTCATGTGACGTCTATGAGGCAACAGAGCGGCTGCTCGTGCTACTCTATTGTAATTGTAGATGCCCCACTGCCGCTGCTCGTAGCATTCACGTGACCGGTCTATCCAGTGGTGGCCGCTAGGCGCTTACGGCGCCCACATCGACAAAAGATTGTCTATGCGGCAAGGCCCAGGTCCTCGAACAAGATCTGCATGTCCTTGCGAATGGTTTCATAATGCACATCAATGGGACTCCAGTTCTTGGGCTTGCGGCCCATCTTCGGTTTGGCCGTGCCGGCCAGGATCGGCTTGATGACCTGCTCGCGCAGGACGACGAGAGCCGCGATCGTGCGCAGTCCCGTCGGAGGCACCCGATAGCGGCGGGAGGAGGGAACCACCTCCAGCAGGTACTTGGCCCGCAGTTTTTTGAGGTCGTAGGCGGCGTGACGGACCGTGTAGGGCGGCGCGGTCGGTCCCGTCATCGCTTGGATCTGCGCCGCGACGTCGGCCACACGAAACCCCTGAGGGGCAGGGGCCAAGGTGAGCACTGCGGCGAGCAGGGTGCGCATGCGCGGCTTGTTGAGATCGATCCCGCCCACTCTGGTCTGGCCCAACACGGAGGGCAAGGGCAACTGCTCCAGGGTCTCATCGCTCACAAAGACATGATCGACCGCGTGCAGTGTGGTGAGGAATTCCGTGACCATGGCGCGCAGGCGCGCGACGATCTGCGGAAACTTGGCCACGACCCGGCCGCAGCCCAAGGCCTTGGTGTTGTGGACAATGGCCTCGAAGCGCAGGACGCGCTCGCCTTTGGTAGAGGCCTTAAGCGTGAGTGCATCAAAGTGCAGCTTGAACACGGTCAGGTCATACGCAGGTCTCTCGAGCACGACCGCCAACCGCGGGGCCGGGGCCGCCTTGTGCCGGAAGGGGCGGCGCTTGGCCCCGAAGATCGTCTTGAGGGCGCGCACCGTGAGGCGGGCGCGCGTGCGGTCAATCAGGCCCTGAAAGACCTGCTCCATGTGGCCGCCAGCCTGGAACAGCAAGTGACGGCTGTACTCGACGTGATAGACCGAGTACGCATAGCGAAAGCCGCTACGCTGCTGTTCGTCCCGATCAAGGGCAAAGCACAAGCAGCAGGAATAAATCCAGCGATCACAGACCTGTGTCAAGCGCCCTATCGCCCGCTCCTCGGACAAGGTGTCTGCCACTTGCGCCAACTCTGTGGAACTGGAGAGGTGGGTGAAACAATTGCCCTCCTTCGTAAAGCCGAGTCCGGCCTTGCGGGCCTGAGCGGCGACGTACTCGTGCCCATTGAGGATGATCTGCGCCCCGAAGGGCGGATGCCCGGACATCTTGATCGTGAGGTGGCCCCAGTCCGGGTCCAGGATGTGGAAGGAGTAGTGGTTGACAGACGGCTTCTTGCTGCGGATGTTTCTGATCTGGCCCGCGCTGGACCGCTCGACCTCCCAGACCGGCGCGATGGCGCGCGACACCAGGATCAAGAAGAGCCCCTGGACCGTGGGATGAGTAGCCAGGTACTCCTCGGCGATCTCATGTTTCCGTTCGCCCCGCGTGCAATCCATCACGGGGATGGCATGCGCTTTGGCATAGGCGCGCACCCGCCGGCTGACGCGACCGGCCATCCGCATCAGATGCGCATTGTCCAGCGTGCCCTCCGCACCGCCCATCAGCCGTCGCCACCACTCCCGGAAACCACCCGGTGAGTAACAGAGCGTGTTGTACGCATTGAGAACGATGCGGTCGACACAATCGTAGCTGCCGTCGAGGAGGTCCTCGTCGTACGCGCTCAACTCGTCCACCATGGTCCTGCCCTCCCCTCATCACCACTCGCCGCATCCGCTATGATGAACAGCGTACACCCCGCAAGCGTCCGTTTCAACTGCCCCGCCAGGGGCCTCTTGTTCCGAGCGAAGTCTCGGAACAAGCGTAGTACCTTACAAGTGAAATTGATCGCAAGACGCGCGCAATTTTGGTTTCGGCTCTGCCGAGTTAGGTAGAATGAGTGGAAGTGGAGGAGATGATGACCCGCCGCGTTGTCCACGATCTCGGCTGCGTCTGCGGACGACACTTCCGCCGCGCGCTCTACCATTCCCTCACCGTCGCGGAGCATCCTGGCCTGCGCTACGGTGTGCTGGCCGGCGTGCTCAACGCCGCGCAGTGTCCCTCCTGTGAGCGGGTCGCGCGGGTCAACCTGCCCTTTCTCTATCAGGATAACGCGCGCGACCACCTGATCTACGTCTATCCCCTGGATACGGATGAGGACAACGGTGAGGGAGAGGGCGACGGGCGCGGTGAGCCCCGCGGCCAGACGGCGCAGATGGAACTCGTCGGCGCCTTCGACCCATCCATTCCCGGCATCGAAGACCTGCCGCGTCCAACCGTGCTCTTCGGGCTGGAGCGCCTGGCCGACATCATCGCGGACGAGCTGACCCCGGACGAGCACCCGGGCTCTATCGCGTTCGACGTGCGGCCGGGCCTGCGCTCTGAGCGTACCGCGCGTCTGGTGGCGAACCGCCTGGCCGGCCAGACCGACGGCTACGTCTACGCCTGGCGCGATGGCGGCCGGCTGCACCTGCAGGTCCTCGGCCCTAGCGGCCGCCTGCAAGAGCTGATCGGCGACGACGAGTGACGAGTGACCGCTGAAACTGGTGGTGCAGCAGACATTGCACGAAGATGCTACAGTGATGTTGCAGCGTAGTCGAGGCAGGCAGCCATCATTTGGTGGTACTGACAAATACACTACGAAAGGTAGTGGTGGGATGACATTGAGCGAGCATGATCATGGAATAGATCCGGTTAGCGCACCTGAACCTATCATTGTTCAATTGATGGATGAACTGGAACAAGCTCCACGTCTCCGCCAGAAAATATTGCGGCAAATAGAGGCGTTGCTAGGGGGACGACGTGTCGTATCTTACTACACCTCAATGCGGTTTCCTGTCATCATCAACAATAGTGATGCTGACATGCTAGATGGCATTTTGCAGGTAATGGATCTAAGTCAGGGACTAACGCTTATTCTCAATTCACCTGGCGGCGACGGTTTGGCAGCTGAACGGATCATCAATACATGCCGGTCTTATTCAGGAGACAATTTTGAGGTTATAGTCCCCCGCATGGCAAAATCGGCAGCAACGATGATCTGTTTAGGCGCACAACGTATATGGATGAGTGACACGTCCGAGTTAGGACCGATAGATCCGCAAGTCCCTTTCTTCGACGGCGATACAGTCGAATTTGTTCCCGCGAACGTTGTTATAGAAAGCTATGAAGAACTTCTCAAAGAGGCAGTTGCAACTACCGGCCGCATCGAGCCCTATTTGCAACAGTTAGACCGCTATGATGCCCGACAGATTAGAGCGTATAAGATCGAGCAACAGCTTGGCGATGATGTTGCGCGTCGCGCACTCGCGTCCGGGATGATGAAGGATGCTCTAGATAGAGTCGATGATGCAGTGAAATTCTTTTCCGACCCAACTCAGACAATGTCGCACGGACGACCGATTTACTGGAAGGATGCCCAGAAGGTCGGGTTAAACATAGAGCACGTCGATAATAGGAATGAACTGTGGATGCTGGTGTCGGAACTGCATCACCGTTCGGATTGGGTTGTAACATCGCGACTTGGGAAACTCATGGACACATGCGACCAAGAATTCGGCACCCCTCCACCTAGGGGCGTATAATGCAATACAGCGAGTGAGGAGATGACAGATGAAGAGTGCGGACAGAGAGACCCAAACGTCAACCGATGACATCAACGTGTTGGAAGAGAAATTGAGGTTGCGCGAAACGCAAGAGGGGACAATTGCTCAACTTAGACAGATAGAGCGCCTCTTTAGCCCTCGAAAGCGTCAATTTCGGCCAGCCACAGATGCAACCTATGGCCGCTGGGAAAGCCAAAGTAGTGCTGTCATAAACCACTCGCGGAAAGCGCCTCCACCTCGTTAAATCAAGAAGAGCGGGTCACAGTAACAGTTACTTGGCAAAGGATGAATAGTCCTCGGTGGCTGAGTTGCCTTGCGCTGGCGCAGGCTATTCTCGGCGCCCGTGTTCTCGCGCGTTTCGTGCGGGGCAGCGTCGGTGTTCAGCGGGTAGAAGCGGCTCCATTGGAGCAGGCGCCGTGCGAGGGCTGCGTCTCGGTGGTGGTCCCGGTGCTGGACGAGGACGGGCGGCTTGGTCCATGCCTGGAGGGACTGATCGCGCAGGGGCCGGAGGTCGGCGAGATTCTGGTCGTGGACGGCGGCTCGCGCGACGGCACACCAGAGCTGGTCATGGGCTACCAACGCCGCGATGCGCGGGTGCGCCTGATCGACGCCAGCCCGGTCCCCGAGGGCTGGAACGGCAAGGCTTGGGGGCTGCAGGTGGGCCTGACGCGCGGCGATCCGGCGACCAAGTGGGTGCTGACCGTCGACGCCGATGTCCGTCCGGGCGAGACATTGGTCCGCGCGCTGCTGGCGCATGCCCGCCGCGCCGGCGTGCCGGCCCTCAGCGTGGCCACGAGGCAGGAGTTGCGCGGGCTGGGCGAGGCGTTGGTGCATCCGTCCATGCTGACCACGGTAGTCTACCGGCTTGGGCTGCCCGGCCACGCCACCCGCCGCGTGCACGAGGTCCAGGCCAACGGCCAGTGCTTCCTGGCGCGGCGCGCGGCGCTGCGGGGAACGGACGCCTTTGCCGTGGCGCGCGCCTCGCGCTGCGAGGACGTCACCGTCGCGCGCTGCCTGACCGCGGCTGGTCACGCTGTCGGGTTCTACGAGGCGGGCGACCTCGTGTCGGTGCACATGTATGAGGGCTGGCGCGAGACATGGCGCAATTGGCCCCGCTCTCTCCCTCTCCATGACCAGTTTTCAGGTGTCACAGGTATCATAGGGTTATGCGAGGTCACGCTGGCGCAGGCGTTGCCGCTGCCGCTGACCCTGGCGCTGGGACTGCGTGTGCTGTGGCGTCCTCCCGTGGTCCGACAGCCGTCGTGGCTGTTCGCCGTCATGGGTGTATCCGGGGTCCTGGCGGTGGCCCGTCTAGGAGTGCTCGCGGGGACGGCGCGCGCCTACCGCCAGGTCCCGTGGTCATACTGGCTGTCGCCGTTGTGCGACCTGCCGGTCGCGCTGGCCCTCTGGCGTAGTCGACTACGGCGGCGCCACGTCTGGCGCGGCCGCGTTCTGGTCTATGGAGAGAGTACGTGACGTACCTGAAGCGCGTGAAGCCTATCCCCGTGGTGATTCTGTTCGGCCTCCACGTGATGTCGATTTTTTTCGGACTGGTGGGCCTGCTGGTGATGGCGCCGCACCCCGAGTTGTATAGTGGCATCCCCTTGCTGGCCACGCTTTTCCCCTCGGCCATGCAGCACGGGGCCGAGATGCAGATGATCCTTGGCGCGGCGACGATGTTTGCCTTTGGCGTCTACGCCATCGGCTGGTGGAAGACGTGTGTCTTCTTTGCCATCGGCACGATCCTGCCGCTGGGCGCCGAGTTGATGGGCACGGGGACGGGTTGGCCGTTCGGCGGCTACGGCTACGAGGGCCTGCTGGGCGCGAAGCTGGGCGGCCGCGTCCCCTACAGCGTGCCGCTCTCCTGGTTCTACATGGGTTTCGCCTCGTATCTGTTGGCCATCGCCATCGTCGGCGCCACTAAAATGCGCGGCCGCTCCATCCTGACGCTGTTGCTGGGCGGGTGGCTGCTGGTGGCCTGGGATCTGGTGCTGGACCCGGCCATGGCCAGTCCCAACATGCACATCCATTTCTGGGACTGGCATGTGAACGGCGTCTACTTTGGCATGCCGTTGCGCAACCTGTTGGGTTGGTTCGGTACCGGCCTGGTCTTCATGACGCTGAGCCGTCTGCTGTGGTTTACGGACGCCGATGCGCGGCGCATCCCGGCGTGGCTGCCCTTCGGCATGTACCTGGCCAACACCGTCTGGGCCATGTCGTTGAGCCTCAGTGTTGGCTTGTGGCAGACCGCCGTGGCGGCGATCGTCTTCGGCCTGCTTCCCGCCTCGTTGGTGTGGCGTCATCGATCCAACGGTGCTGGAGGAGAGCAGCAAACAGGCTTCGCGGTCGAGTCTCCGTTGTCACAGGCGAGGGTACCGGGTCCGTCGCTCGGCCGCTAAGGTTCCAACACGCCACGGATTATGAGGATCGCGGTGCGCGGGCTGTTTGACCTTTGTGTCCGTCATTTTATCCGCTTCGGCGCATGGCTGATCGTCAGGCGGGTGATGAGCGTGCGCGTGGAGGGGTTGGAGCATGTGCCGCGCGACGAGCCCGTCCTGTTCGCCGCGCGGCACTTCCACCACCTCTACGACGGCGCGCTGCTGCTGATCGCCGTGCCGCGTCCCGTCCATATCATCGTCGCGCTTGATTGGGTGCGGGGCCGCCCGCTGCGTCTGGCCATGGAGTTCATCTGTCAGTTGGCGCGCTGGCCCGTCGTGTTGCGTGACGGGCCATCCTCACCGCCAGCCCATGCGGATTGGTCTCTCGCGGGAGAGGGACCGGGGGGGAGGGTTGTGGAGGATCAGGAAGGTGTTGCCACGACGCGGAGCGCCTACGACACGACGGAGCGCGGCGGCTACTTGCGCCGCGCGTTGCGCGACACGACGCGGCTGCTGCGCGAGGACCACACCGTCGTCATCTTCCCCGAGGGGTATCCTAACGTCGATCCCGGCGACAGCCCCAAAGCCGCGCTCGGCGACGATGCGTTCCTGCCTTTCCAGCCCGGCTTTATCCGTCTGGCCGAACTGGCGCAACGCAACCGGCACGCGCGCGTCGCCATCGTCCCCACCGGTCTGGCCTATCGCCGCCTTGACAACGACCCGCACGGCCGCGCCTGGGCAGTCACGCTCCGCTTTGGCGCGCCCGTCTACGTCACCTCGCGCACCGACCGCGATCGTATCCTGCGCGCGGTCGAAGAGCAGGTGCGCGTGCTCTCGGGACGGTCAGCGGACAAGCGGCAATAAGACCTGTTTGCTGGAATCCTGTCCGCGGCGTAGCGTCAAAAAGCGTGTGCCCCACGATTGTGATAGCGTATGCTGCAAGCCTGCGACTGAAGTCGCATGGCAAACGATGGACACTGAAGTGTCTCTGGATCAGCGGTCCGAGCGACTTCAGTCGCCGTCTGTTTGCCATGCGATTTCAATCGCAGGCCGCGTCTACAATCTCGGGGCGCACCGCGTCAAAAAGCGCGTGTTCCTGCTTCAGTCGGGAGAGTGCTACACTGGTGCCGTGGGCACGGCCGAGCGTGTCCATTGTCCGGCCGTTTCCGCCTCGGCAAACCGGTCCCTGCCCGGCGATAGCAGGGAGGAAGGGAGGAGTGGACGATGAGTTTCTTCAACAACATCGAGCGAGCCATCGAGGGCTTTGAAATACGCCAGGAGATCCGCCAGGAGGAGATGTGGCTGGCCGAGGAACGGTGGGAGATGGAGGGCATGATGTTCGATCCCTTCCTCCACGGAGACATGTTCTTCGATCCGATGCTCGGCCACCATGGCGTGATGTACAACGGCATGTGGCATCCGCTCGACTTTGTCAACGGCAATTGGATGTTCATGCATCCCGCCCAGTTCGGCGTGCCGCGCGGCTACCAGCCGCGGAACCTGATGCCGCCGCAAGGACCAGGATACGGCCAGCAGGGGGGATACGGCCAACCACAGGGTGGGTACGGCCAGCAGGGGGGATACGGCCAGCAGCAAGGCTATGGTCAGTCGCAACAGCAAGGGTACGGCCAACAGCAGGGCGGCTACGGCCAGTCGCAGCAACAGGGCTACGGCCAGCAGCCGCAACAACAGCAAGGATACCGCCCGGCGCCGCTGCAGTCGCCCCAGGCCAACGGCGTGACCTGCCCGCGCTGCCATGCGGTCAGCGCGGCGGGCTCGAAGTTCTGCGCATCGTGCGGCAACGATCGGTCGGCCCAGGCGACAGCCGCCACGGGCGCTCATTGTTCGTCCTGTGGCGCCACGCTGACCGCGGGGGCGCGCTTCTGCCCGTCGTGCGGCCACTCGCAGGTCTAACTCCATAGACAGCGCGTCGGTTCATCTCCGCCTGCGTCGATGGCCTGATCGGTCGGCCCAGGCGCCGGCTTACCGTGCGGCGCCTGGAGACCGGAGACGGACCACCGCGCGGGCTGCAAGGTCGTCGCGCGTCCGCGCCCGTAGTGGTGGGGATGCCGGCAGAAGGTCGTCGCGAGATTGGAGCGGCGTATGGACGGTGAGATGACGGTCGATGGGCCGCGCGTCCTGACGCTGCCGCTCGACGCCATTCGGCCCAACCCCGCGCAGCCGCGTCAGCGTTTTGAGCCGCGCGCCCTGGCGGAATTGGCCGCGTCGTTGCGTGAACACGGGGTCCTTCAGCCGGTGTTGGTCCGCCGCCTGGACGATGACAGTGGTAGCGGTAATGACCGCGACAGCAGGTATGAACTGGTCGCTGGCGAGCGCCGCTGGCAGGCCGCGCGCCTGGCGGGTCTGGCGACACTACCCGCGCTGGAGTTGCGGGCGTCGCCGCGTCGTGCCCTCGAGCTTGCGCTGGTCGAGAATCTGCAGCGCGCCGACCTCACTCCATTGGAGGAGGCGGAAGCGTATCGTGGCCTGATGACGACGCTTGGCTTGACGCAGGAGCGCCTGGCCGAACGCCTTGGTATCAGCCGCGTTGCGGTCACCAATCGACTGCGCCTGCTCTCGCTGAGCCCGGCAACGCGCGAGGCGTTGGTCGAGGGCCGTATCACCGAAGGGCATGCTCGCGCGCTGCTAGGCGTTCCGGATGGGCGCCACGATGAGGCCTTGCGTACCGTCCTGGCAGGACAGTTGAGCGTGCGGCAGGCCGAGCGGCTTGCTCGCCGGCTCACTAGTGAGCGGAGGAACGCCGGCACGGCGAGTGGCGGCGGCGACGCGCGGGAGCGCGATGTCGTGGTTGCAACGCTAGAGGATCGCCTGCGCCGGGCATTGGGCGCGCGCGTACGGGTACGCCGCCGGCGAGAGGAGGTCGTCGTGCTGCTGCGGTTCCACTCGGCCGACGACGCCTACCGTCTGGCCGATGCGCTTGATCCCGAGGACGATGAGTTGTAAGTGGGCCGAGGGCCGTGATTAAAGCCCTTGGCAGGATCACGCAATCCGTATATGCTGCTCACGGATAGCCGCATCATCAACATCAACGGTCGGACGAGTCCAACCATTGATGACGGCTAATGGCTAATGGCTGACGGCTCGTTTGCATAGCGCCGTCGGCTCTGCTATAGTCGATACCGTTCCTACCACGCTGGTCGTCTGCTAGACGGCCACGGTAGCCATATTTTTCAGATGCTATAACAGCAGCTCAGAGTGGGACTAAGGATCAAAGCGATGGCCGTCGTCACCACACCGCAGCCTGACCACCAGGCGCCGCCTTTCCTGCGCCCCGTTGGCGCGCATGGCGGCGAGGTTCGGGAGCCGCAGGAGCGGCTCGATATCTCTTTCGTGATCCCGGTGATGAACGAAGAGGAGAGCGTCGGCGAGCTCTACGATCGGCTGGTCGCCGCCGTCGAGCCCATCACCGAGCGCTTCGAGATCATTTTTGTTGATGATGGCAGCACCGACGGCACCTATCCCGCGCTCGGCTCACTCTATCAGCAGGATAAGCGAGTGCGCGTGATCTCGTTCCGCCGCAATTTTGGCAAGACCGCCGCGCTGGTGGCGGGCTTCGAGCGCGCCATCGGCGAGGTCGTTATCACCATGGATGGCGACCTGCAGGACGAGCCGAATGAGATCTCAAAGCTGCTCGACAAATTGGGCGAAGGCTACGATCTGGTGTCGGGCTGGAAGAGAGAGCGCCACGACCCCAAGAACAAGACCCTTCCGTCGCGCGTCTTCAACGGTGTGGTCGCGCGCATGACCGGCCTGCCGCTGCACGACTTCAACTGCGGATTCAAGGCCTATCGCCGCGAGGTGACGCAGGAGTTGACGCTCTACAGTGAGTTCCACCGCTTCATCCCCGTGCTGGCCGACTGGCGTGGCTTCCGCGTCACCGAGGCGCCGGTGCAGCACAATCCGCGCAAGTACGGCTACAGTAAATTTGGCGCAATGCGCTTCCTGCGCGGCATGCTCGACTTCTTCAAGGTGCTCTTCATCATGAAGTACCTGCAGCGTCCATTACACCTCTTCGGCACGATCGGCTTCGGGATGCTCGTGCTAGGGTTCCTGACCGGTGTCTACCTCACGGCCGACAAGTTCATCGCCGGCCATAGCATCGGCACGCGGCCGCTGCTGACCCTGTCCGTGCTGCTGATGGTCATGGGCGTGCAACTGTTTAGCCTGGGCCTGCTGGGTGAGATGCTGCGCAACTTCGCCTACAAGTCGACCGCCGAGTATAGCATCAAACGTGTCCTGGAGTAGTCGAGCGTGTCGATGAGCACGCGGGGACACATCGTCGCTGGGCAGAGTCCCACCGCGCCTGCCCGCCCCAGGGCTCCCACCGCCACGGGCGCCACGAGGACCCCGCCGACCGCCGTGCGCGAACCGGTGCGATGGCGTATCGGGGTCATCACCGTGCCCGCGCCAGGCGTGGCGACCGTGCTGGTGACGCTGATGACGGTCCTCTACATCGGCTATTTCGTCTACGCCTCCTACCTGCGCTATCGCCACTTCCTGCCCCATGCCGAGGACCTTGGCAACATGGAGCAGGCGGTCTGGAATACAGCGCACGGCAATCCCTTCGGCTTCACCAACCTGCGCTTTCAAGGGTTCCTGGAGGCCTCGGGGACCACGACACGGCTCAGCTTCCACGTCGAGCCCATCTTCTTCCTGCTGGCCCTCGCCTATAAGCTGCGCCCTACGCCGGCCAACTTGCTGGTGGTCCAGACGGTGGTGGTGGCCTCGGGCGCGTTTCCGGCGGCTTGGCTGGCCCGGCGCTACCTGCACAACGCGCTGGCACAGGTGGCGTTTCCCCTGGCCTACTTGCTGGCGCCGCCGCTGGAGGCGGCCAACCTGTACGAGTTCCACCCCGTGACGCTCTCAGCCGGGTTGTTGCTGTGGGCGCTCTACTTCGCCGACGGCCGGCGCTACGTGCTCTTCGCCGTCTTTGGCCTGCTGGCCATGGCCACCAAGGAGGAGATCGGCCTGATCGTGGGCCTGATGGGGCTCTGGATCTGGTGGCGGCGCCGCGACCGTACCGTTGGGCTCTCCACCACCGTGTTGGCCGTGGGCTGGTCACTCTTCGCGGTTCTGGTGATCATGCGGCACTTCCACAACGGGCCGTCCAGTCCCTACTGCGGGCGCTTCAATCCCTATACCATGAATGGCCAGAACCTCGGCAACGACGAGAAGGTGACGTCGTGTCTCGGCGTGGCCCAGCTCTGGCTGCGGCATCCCGACCAGGTGCTGAGTATCGTGTGGATCACGCAGAAGATCGGGTTTCTGCACCGCATGCTGGTGACGACGGGCTACCTCTCGCTGCTCTCGCCCCTGACGTTGCTGATCAGCCTGCCCAGCTACGGCATCATCCTCTTCAGTAGCGATGTGCATATGTATAGTGGTCTGGCGCACTACCCGGCCGAGTTGGTCCCGATCCTGATCGGCTCGGCCATCATCGGCACGGCCTGGTTGTCCAGGACTGTGTCGAGGGCGTCGGCCTGGCTAAGCAGGCGAGCAGCGCGACGACCCCACATGCGCGTTCCCGTTGTGCCGCCGGGCGCGATCGTGACTCTGGCTTGCCTATGGCTGCTGGTGATGAGCGTGGCCAACACGCACGTCAACGGCTTTACGCCGCTGTCGCCCGATGCCGCATCGATGCTCCAGCCGCTGACCTATCACGACCGCGCAGCGCAGCAGTTGATCGGCCTGATCCCGCCCAGCGCATCGGTCACGGCGGGCGACTATCTCAACGCGCACCTCTCCGACCGGCCCGGCATCTTCCTGTTCGACGATCACAAAAACGCCGACTATGTCGCGGTCGACGTTAGCCGGGATTGGCTTCCGCTCAAGCCAGCCGACGAACAGGGCGCCATCATGGCCTTGCTCAACAGCCCTAAACATGAGTGGGGCGTGAAGTATGCCGTCGATGGGCTGTTGCTGCTGGAGCGCCGCACGCTCGACCCGAACCTGCCGACCGCGCTGCCGGCCTCGTTCTACAGCTTCGTGGTCTCGCCGACGCCGCCCGTCATCCAGCATCCCCTGCAGGTCAACTACGGCCCCTCGTTGCAGTTGGTCGGCTACAACCTGGATCGCAGCGAACAGGTCAACCTGCGCCTGCCTGATGTGATTCTCACCACCTACTGGCGGCTCTCGGCGCCCGCGACGGGTCCCATCACGCCAGTGATGTACATGAGTAACCCGCAGGGCGCGCTCGACGCGTTTGGGACCGATGAGCCCGCTACCGACTGGTTGCCCGCCAACAAGTGGCCGGTAGGACGCATCATCACGCTGCGGTCGGTCCCGCTCGGCATCTTCGCCAACGACAATGGCAAGATCGACCTCGATCTGGCGGTCTACCAGCCCGTCGCGTGCAAGGTACAGGCGGACGCTTACGTCGCGACGCACAAGGTCGATGCCGCACACCCAATTCCCACATGTGACTTGATTAATGACGCGGGACCGGGGCAGCCGGAATGGCGCTACCGGCCGGACGTACGTTGGACTCCGGGCCTGACGCCGCTGGAAATGGTCGACCGCGCGACCATTCTCAAGCTGACCCAGATCCCCGTGCAGTGGTAGGCGGCAGTGGGCGGCCAGTGCGCCTGGGCGTTTTCGGCGGGACCTTTGACCCGATCCACCTGGGCCACCTGGCCGCGGCCGAGGAGGCCGCGTATCGGCTCGACCTCGACCCGGTACTGTTTGTCCCCGCGCACCATCAGCCGCTCAAGGAGCAGGCGCCGCGCGTGTCCGACGCCGACCGTCTGGCCATGGTGACGCTGGCCATCGAGGGCAACCCACGCTTCGCGGTCAGCACGGTCGAGCTGGAACGCCCGGCCCCGTCGTACACCGTGGAGACGCTGCGCCACCTGCGGCGAACCTACGGGGACGCCGCGTCCGGCCGCGAACTGTATTTCTTGCTCGGCATTGACTCCGCCAACACGCTCGACCGCTGGCGCGAACCGGCCGCGCTGTTGGGGCTGGCGCGGTTGGTCGTGATGTCGCGCGGCAAGGTCCCCGAGCCCGATTGGGAGATGCTGCGGCGCATTGACCCCGCGCTGCCGATCCGTGAGCGCGTCATTGCCCTGGCCGTCCCCGACATCGACGTCAGCGCGCGCGACCTGCGCCGCCGTATCGGCGCCGGTGAGCCCGTCCGCTACCAACTTCCCGAGCCCGTGCGCGCCTACATCGAGCAGCACCGCCTCTATGAGTGATTAGTGGCTAGTGATTAGTGACGAGTGAGGAATAGAGGTTTTGTCCTACCTCACTCGTCACTCGTCACTAATCACTAGCCACTTACCAGGATGCGGTTGCAGTTGATGCACTGCAT
>JAABUX010002718.1_pt1 | contig 24586 bp, 13 predicted proteins | sample 5561851 | NCBI WGS metagenome assembly JAABUX01 (sample SAMN10711883, study PRJNA513361) | rock metagenome | isolation source: Antarctica rocks | place: Antarctica: Victoria Land, Richard Nunatak red sandstone | collected 2016-01-03 | reverse complement strand
CCCAACTCAAAACCTGCGGTCTCAGCCAAGAGCTCGGCAAAGTTGGGCGTGGAGTAGTCGTCGGCTGGAGACCTAACATTGCGCGCGCCTTTGAGGGGATGTAGGATATATCTGGCGACTGGAGCGGTGTGTTTTGGGACGGAGACGGGGAATGAGAATGGGTAAAGGGTGGAGGGGAATGAGAAGGGGAACGAGAAGGGGAGGGAAGATAGATGGATGAGACGTGGTGGAGGGCTACGATCGTGGCTTGTAGCGTGTCCAGGAGGGGGAAGGGTGCGCAGGGGAATATCGTGCGGAGGGCTGGGAGCGGCGCTGATAGGGAATTTGGACTTGGTGCATTACTGGTCTGGACTGGGATGCTGGGTGGATGGCTGGAAAGCGGTTGGTACGTCGAGAAGCGACTCAATGGTAACGTTGGGGGAGAAGAACGCGGTACTCTCCGTTGAGTGGACGGGAGGCGCAATTGTTGTATCACTGGGCTGTCGAGCCGTAGCTTCTCTACTTCATGGCTGGACAGGGAGTGCTCAAGCTCGGTAAGGATCCAAATTGTCAACTCGCTCAGCTGCGGCATAGGGGTCTGGAACGGCCTTGGTGTATCAGGTCGAGCCTTTAGGGTGGAGGCTGGAAGCATATCTAGCAAGGTCTGGGGTGACTCTGGCGTGGAAATAATGACCTTGGGAGGTACAGCAGTCCATGTTGGCCTGGCTTTGATTTTCTCGAACGCGAGACGCTCCCTTTCCCGTTGGCATGCTTCGTGGGTATCTATACTAAGGCCGATTGAGCAAGCTGGAGTGTCGGGTGGTGTAGCTGGGAAGATATTTGGGATTGTCTGCCGACGCTGGATTGAAGGCGTGGATGGAGGAGTAGTGGTGGTCGCTCGACGGAGTGGGATGGATATGATTTGAGGCTTTACGGGGCTGGTCATCACTGTGGTTGCGTGCTTCATGTTCGTCAGCTTTTTTCTATTTTTCTTGGGTAAGTTTGGACCGTACAGCTTCCTCAATCACCTCGCCTTCCTCTACTAGGTCAAGCCATAACCAGGGTTTGCTTCGTGGTGGTTCGGAGAACCAAGGTCGTCTTGTTGAAGCCTTCAGGGTTCCTTGTGAGCGAGAGCCAAGGTCGTCGTCCTTCCCCTGCCAGCCAGCTCTGCGTCTGAGCTCATTTGAGGCTGTAGTCCTGTGGAGGGACTTTGACTTCAGGGTGTGGAGGGGTTCGCCATAAAACAGCTGTCGGCGTGGAATATCACGGGAAAAATCGCTTGCGGGGGATGGTTTGTCTGCTGGGTTCTTAGGTGGGTAGTAGAGATATGTTGACGATGTATTGCCGCTTTGACTAGATCTTAAGGACACTAGATCCTGTACTTTCGACTCAGGTGGTGGAGTAAACTTGATGGGTGATAGCAATGGTTTCGAAAAGTCGAAAGCAGCGGTGTAATCGTGGTAGTCCCATTCTGTCAGCCGTTCGTCCACCGACGTCGATGTTAGGGATGATTCATAGATTACTTCTGGACCCGGTGATACTTTCAGAGGGCTCAGCAGTGAGTAATGGGAGTGTGGCTGACTTTTCCAAGCATTCGTCGGATTCGAAAGGGGAAGTAGGCAACAATGAGGTTTGCCCATCACGCTGGAATTGATTGGCAGCCAGCTGACTGGTCAGACTTTCCAATGGCAATGTCGACAGAGGCCAACTTGTGGTCCGTCTTTTCGTTCGCTCTTCCTCCAGGTAATGATCGAGTCTATCGCTCTCCGAATACCTATCACTGGGAAGATTCCAATCCTCAATTGGGAGATCACAAACGTTTGCTCCTGGAGGTAGCGCCTGAAGAGGGAGATACAACGCTGTGGGATCGTAGCTATTGTACAAGAGACATGACTCCATGAGGGAATGAAAGATCCAACTGGTAATCAAACGGAGAATGAACCGAATAAGACATCATCAACCTATAAAGAGATGAATGCCCTTGACAGGTCGACCTCACAGGACGCATTCCTCAACGAACATGCAGAAGTCAAGCACGTGATGATTATGCATGCAAGGTACCATCATCAAGGGGTCTCGACAACTAAGCGGTAGCGCAACATTAACAATAGGAAGGCATGAACATGTTCGTAGAGAATGGGATCGAAAGCTTTTGATCTGTCCAAATCACTGTCGTTGACCATGCTTTGGAGAATATCTCATTTCACCAGCCTCATGCAGGAGGCAGTACTCGTATTACGTTCAGACATCATCTGATTTAAGGTAGGTCAAAGCAGCTACGCATAAAGCCTCAAAACCCACGGTCAACGTAGGTTGAACCACTGGTGCAAAATAGGCGGAATGATTAGCAGGCACATCCTCGAACAGTCGTCCTTCGCGCTCAGCACGGTCCCAAAGATCTGGATCAACGCCTCCAAAGAACCAGAAATTGTAGGGCCTATCTATGCTTGTTGCCAGTATCGATACGTCTTCGCTTCCATTGATAGTAGGTGTGTCGGAGTCGAATTTGTTTCCGAAGAACGTCCGGAACGAAGGCACTAGGCGCGACGCAACGTGTTCATCATTGACAGTAAGAGGGAACCGGGATGTGGCCTCGATCAACGGCTTCTTCGGAGAGTTGCTGGCCTCGCATTCGGCATTGATGATCCTGTGTAAAGCGGCCAGCAACCGTTCTCTTGCCGCCGAGGTTGTGGTCCTAGTATTAATTCTTAGCACCGCATGGTCAGAGATAATGTTCTCTGTCTGGCCCGCCTGGACGCTGCCAACCGTGACAACAGCCATATCCGCAGGATTTATCTCACGGCTGACAATGTTTTGTAAACGAAGTACCACGTTGGCTGCCAGCACGACAGGGTCGATTGTGCGATGCGGCATTGAGCCATGCCCGCCGCGACCGTAGAGGGTAACTCTGAAGCTATCTGCTGCACCCATTACCGTGCCCGTCCTGTGACCCACGCACCCTGAGCGCAGGGGCATTACGTGCTGCCCAAGAACGACATCCGGAACCGGAATCTTTGTATAGAGACCATCATCCACCATAGCTTTAGCTCCGCCGGCTCGTTCCTCGTTCGGTTGGAACAAAACGATGAGCGTGCCTTTCCAAGCGGCTTTGATCCGACCTAAATGTTCTGCTGCAGCAAGGAGACAGGTAATGTGCATGTCATGGCCACAAGCGTGCATAACGGGCTTCTCAACATTATCGGCGACATCTTTCATGGTAGCTTGAGACGCGTAGGGTAGATCAGTCTCCTCGAGCACTGGGAGGGCATCGATGTCGGCACGAAGGAGGACTGTGGGACCTGTGCCATTCTTGAGCACGCCAGCAAGGCCGTGACCCCCAATGGAGGTATGGAGGTCGTAGCCCGCTTTGAGAGACTCGAGATGAGATGTTATTGTGGACGCGGTTTGGCTCTCTTGAAGCGATAGTTCAGGGTGAGAATGGAAGTGCTTGTACAGACTTTCGTAGTGCGAAAGGTCTGGTTTCTCAGCCAGTAACTCTGTAATCGATTTGCCTGCCATTATGCATTCAGAGGGTGATTTAGAGGCAGCTTTGGAGGACAACAACATTCATATGGGGGATGTCTTGCCAACCCACCTTCCCGATGTGGATAAGATCATCGCTCTCTGATCAGTGACCCAAAGTCGTTGTCAAGTAGACACGAATTCTTCTCTCAACAATCCGAAGATCAGGCAATTGAGTCGTGATAAACCCAATCCCATATCCTGGATGCGTGAGGGGTTTGCCGACGTCCCTGAGCTATCATAGGTACACGATTAGGACATGGGAGAAAGAATGATGTTCATGATGTTGTACTTTTGAGCTTACATATCCCATGTCCTGGCAAGGACCTCGTTTCAGGGGTTTCTACCCAGGTTCAGCCGACCAAGGTTCCCAGTACATGGGATATCAATCAAAGGTATCATCTTCAAGTAACCGCATCTCTCGGATTGAGCACAGCTTCTCAGATCGATTCTCTAATTAGAGAAAAACCGAGAGATTTTCTGACAGCTTACAGCATGTTTGTACAATGGTCTAATGAAACCAAGATCCATCGATCTAGCTTGCTTTTCCAAGTTTCTTGCGGATTCTTCTCACGTCAATCTCCAATTCTCTCAATTCTTTCGCAAGGCTGGCCAGTGCGGGCATTTGTTTTATGGTTGCGATTTTAAAGTCTTTTTGAGAGGCTCTCAACGCTGGTGGGACTAAGATTCCGAACCAATTCAGAGGATCAGGAACGGTCTTCGAATCCTTTGCGGCGTCCCGACACGTATCACCAGGATCTCGAGGGTTAGCGTTGCTCGAAGGCTGTAACAAGTCTTGCTTCTCGGTGATGGGCGTATCCAAATAATTTGCAGTTGCAGAATTCACTGCTCTGAAGTACGGATTTTCACTCTCAATTGTACTAGGGATCAGTGTTAGCATCTCTCAATACCTAGGAATCCACGTTCGCCCCAGGACAGTGTCGTACACATGAGTCGATGCCTGCATACGATCGTCGTAGTAATCCTGGCCGTAGCGAATTCGATTCGGATTGGAAAAGTTGGCTTGCGCAAGTGAAATATATCCCTATTTGCAACATCAAGCGTTGTCTACATGTGGAGCGTAGGCTTAAATTACACTCGAAAGGTTGTCATTCAAGATTTGCCGCAGCTTCTGATACTCGTCAAGAAGATTGAGGTACCGTTCAAGAAGTTCATCAAGTGAGCGGACCAGTGTCTCCTTGCTCCCCAATGGTCCCCTTGTGTTCAGTAGAGGATGAGGCTGTGAAATCTCGGTCATTGTGTTCCTCGCCTACCAAGGGGACGACACCATAGACTTCACCCCAAGATAGGGCACCTGGAGAAGGATGATGTTATCCAGAGTGCCAGGATTCGAACGGCTGAAATGCGGCGTCAAGCGCGCTTGACGCCGCGGTGTTAATGATTCATGTGCACCAAGTAAAATGAGCCAAAATAAGTAATCGGTTAATGATATATATTCTAGGATTTTCTAGGCAGGAACTATTAGTAGACTACCTAGTAGGGTTTCTACTAACTAACCGTTTTTCCCCCTAATAGCCCACCCCTAATTAGTTTAAGCCTTATCCCTAAGGCTCTACTAAATAACCTTTATACTTTAACTACTTTAATATCCTAACTAACCTATACTTTAATTAACCTATACTTTAAATAATTCTTCCTATACTTTAACTAACCTATACTTTAATTAATTCTTATTTTAACTAAGCTTTTATCTCTATTCTTCTTTAACCTATACTTTAATATCTATATGTATTATAGCTGTAACCTTATTATAAATCTCTTATCTTAATATATTCCTTAAGGACTATACTTCCTTTTAATAAGCTTTAATTTATATCTACTTTACTAGGTCTCTTTTAGTATATATTATAATTACCTACTAATTTTTAATTAGATAATCTACTTTAATTTCTTTTTATACTTACTTTTTTAGTACTACTATCTCTTCCTTCTTAAGCTCCTTTAATATCTCCTACTTTATAATCTTATTAATATTAGGATTATATCTTATATACTTATAGGTATACGCTTATTTACTATATAAGAGTTAGAAGAATATAGTAGGGAGTTATAATATACTTAGAGTATAAGGTAGGATATAGCTATTATTACTAAAGGGAAGGGTATTACTAGGGTTAATTTTAGCTTTAATTTCTTTATTATAAGCTAGACTTAAGATTCTACTTAAATAATATAATATAGTTACTTAGAGTACTTTAATAACTCTACTTACTTAGACTACTTTAGCTACTCCTATTACTTAGACTATTATAGCTATTCTACTAGCCCTAATTTAAGTTTAAATCTATATAGCTAGTACTTTTATAGTATAAGTATTATCTATCACCTTATTTATAACCTTAATTACCATTATTTTATAAAGAGTAAGCTCCTATTATATATTTTTAGTAGCTATTATTATTACCTAGATTTAGGCCTATATCTATATAATATACTCTTTTATTATAATAGTTAGGGTTAGACTAAGCTTAAGTAAACGCTAAAGGATCTAGCTAGGGAGTTACTCCTTAGGGTTATTAGGAATTATATCTTTACTTAGCTTATTAAAGAGAATAGTACTACTATCCCTAATCTACTTAATATATAACTTAAACTATTATTTTATTATAGCTTTCTCTTAGGTAGTCTTATAATTAAGCTAACCTATATTTCTAGTAAGGCTTATACTTAGGAATAGACTAGCTTATAACTCGAGGTTTAGTATACTTAATTCCTTAGTTAGGAGCTTATTAATTTATATATATAATTTATACTTAGGTCTTATAATATCTTTACCCGTTTAGTTATATCTACCTAGAATTCCTATTAAAATTTATTAGGATTCTTAGTATTTTGAAATTAGTATATAGATCCGTCCTCTAATAATATCTTGATAGGGATTCCTACCTTTTCCTAGAGTATATCTAAAAGATCTAGAAGGTAGTTAGGTATATTTATCCCCTTATTTAAGCCTAATTACTTTACTCCCGCTTAAGTAAGGAGGTATACTACCTTATCTCTTAGCTTTATTAATCCCCTTCCTTCTAATTTTATTAATATAGCTTCCTTATTTAGAGTATTTAATTTCTACCTTTTTTAAGGTAAAGGTAGAGGAGGTAGAATTTTATTATTATTATCTTTATTATTTTTATTATTATTAAGAGTTTATCCTTAAGCTAGAGGGCTAGGGTTTATTTACTTTAATCCTAATCTTAATATTAATATTAATTAGGTATTACCTCTATTCGTTAATCTCTTCTTTAGGATAAGAGGGGTTATAGGGTTTAGAGCTACTTTTTATACTTAAAGCTTAGTACTTTTCTTTCTACCCTTATATCCAGCCCTCTAGTAACGTATTATAGCCGTAAGCTCTTTTAGAGTCTTATCTATTAATATTAAAATAGGAGTTATCTATAAATAGAAGCTTTAAGTAAAAAGTAATAAGAATATATATAAAAATATATCTATATAGTAATAGTATTATATAAGAAGGATAGTAAAAGTAAGGTAAAAAGTAAAAGTTATTAATTAGCTATTTATTTAACTTTTACTAATACTAATACTTTACTTCCTATAAACTAATATTAGATATAAGTTATATAGGTAGTAAGAGTAAGTAATAATTATACTCGCTAATATAGTTAATTTAATAATAAGGTAAAAATAGAGCTCGCTACCCTACTTAACCTCCTTATATTCTAAATATTAATTAATATACTAGTATAGTTCCCTTACTTAAGGGGGGTAATAGGACGGATCCTATAATTACTAGGTCTCTTTAATAGTATAGTAGGATATTATTAATATAATATTATTTCGCTTAAGTATATCTATATAATTATCTAACTTAAGTACTCTACTAATAGTATATCTATTTTATAAGTAGTCTTAGACTTAACTACTTCCTATTAAGCTTCCGTCTATATTACTTATTACTAGCGAGGTCTCGTACGAGTACTAGGTCCCCCTTTTTAGGGATCTATTACTTTCTTTATATCCTCTTAGAGTATTAATAGGTATATAATACTACCTCGCTTAATATTAATTAACTTTTATCTTATAGAGCTATAAATAGCTAATATTAATAGCCTAGTATTACTTCTTCTACTTTATTTAACTCTAGTAGCCGTACTAGTTTAATATTAAAATAATATTACTTTAGTTTAAACCTAAGTATAATAACTAATAGGGTATATTTATATATCTTTATAATTTTCGTATTTATAATTAATATATTATCTCTTATTATAAGTAACTATAAATTAGTTATTTACCGCTTAATATACTTCTTACTTATTAGTACTAATATCTCTTATATATTCTATTCTAGAAGTCTAGTACTACTTAGGTAGCTAATAGGTCTAGTATAATAGCTTACTCTATAATCGCGAAGTAAATATTATATATTATAATTTATAAAGTATAACCCGTTATTAGTATATAGGCCTTAGGGCTAATTAAAGACTAGGGCTATATATTCCTAGAGTATATTAATTATCTTATAAGCTATATAATAAGCGTATACCTTCGCCTAAATAAATTAACTAAAGAAGTCTATAAATAATAGTATATATTAGGCTCTAGTTATTATATAAGCTAGACTAATTAGACTAAGCTAATTAGCTCTTAGTATAACTATAAGTATAAACTATTAAATAGTTAGTAGTAATATCTTAATTAGCTTTTTTATTTAAAGCTAGTATAGATAATAGCTTTAATACTATAAATAGATATCTTTTATCTATATTAGCTAGTATACTTATCTAATTAGGCGGTCTAAAGTAAAGGCTATTATATAATATTTATAGTCCTTATAAGCGCTTCTTAAAAAGGTTAGTATTTCTAGTTTTATAATATAAATACTTTAAGCTTTAGTTATTTTAATAAATCTAAGGTACTTACTTTTTATATAGTATAGTATATAGGATTTCTTTACTTAGTATCTTAATACTTTCTTTCTCCCTTTTAGAATTCTAAGCTTATTTAACCTTACTTCTCCTCCCTCTATATATTTAATAAGCTAAGTATATATAAGAGATTATTAGTACTTTTCTAGCCCTCCTCCCTCTATAATTTATAAAGGGTATATATATCTCTTAACTTAATTTACCTTAAGTAGGGGTATTATAAGTTTCTTAGAAAGGTTAGTTAAGTTACTAGTTATAAGACGAGTAGGTATATAACTTAAGCTATTAATAATATTAATATACTAATCTCTTAAGGGCCTATAAAAGAGCTTTAGATTAAATTCTCCTAACTAATTAAGCTAGGTAGATATCCTACCCTTCTCTATTTACCTTATAATAAATATTAGTTTAAGAGCCTTATAGTTAGTATATACGAATATTAGGTACTTATTATAAATAACTAACTATCTAATTTTAGCTAGATATTTTATAATTATAAAATACTCTCTCTCTAAGTTTAAGTACCTAGTCTTAGTATCCTAGAGTTAGAATAAAATAAATATAATTATTTATTTATTTAATAGCTATTTTAGAGTAGCTTCTATACCCGCTACTAAGTCGTAGAGCTAAAATAAGTAACCGCCTAGGGTAGTCTTACTTATATCTATAGTAAGGTAGTACTATAAATTAGGGTTAGCTCCGGATATTATATTATTATTAATAGCCTTCTTAACTACTTTAAGTAATTCCTATTAATTTTCGCTTTAATTAAATATATCTTTCTTAATCTACTTAATTTTTATAATCTATTTCTTAATCCTACTTATTCTTATAGGTTTTACTAAGTCTTTATTATATACTTTAACTTTATTATTATAGATCTTATATAGCTTTAGTTTATTAAATACTTACTTAAGATAGGATTTCTTTATTTTAAGAATATATATAGCTCTACCTAATATAAAGATTTAGAGGAATAGAGTTAGCTAAAGAAATATATCTAGCTCTAGCTAACTACTAGGTATAGGCTAGTTTTAAATTTAATCTAGATACTTAACTAATAGTTTTAAGCTAGTAGTACTTCCCTAAAATCCTAATACCTTAATTCTATTTATAAATAGGTAGGTCTTAGCTCCTAATAGATAAACTAGTCTAAATATATACCTTAGGAAGTAGCTTATATAAAGAAAGGTATATAGCATATTAAAATTAATAGCTAAAGTACTATAATTATCTATAAATACTAAAAATGTATAACTATTATATTCTCCTATTAAGGTAGGTATTCTTACTTAACCTTTATTATTGGCCGGAAGGGGCTTAAAGACTAAATCTATAAATTATATATATATATATAAGGAGTACCTTTTAAGCCTTACCCTATTTAAATATAAACCTATTAATTATTTAGAGTAAGGAATCCTATCTTATTTTAATCTTCTTCTTTTATTATAATAGCCTAGTAGCTATTTAAAGCGTCTAAGTAAAAGAATACCTTAAACTTAGGCGTAATTAGGGTATCTAGTACTTCCTCTAAATAATATATTAGATAAGCGGACTTTATAATATATCTATTAAGAGCTATAAAGTTATAAATAATTTAAAGTAACTTAGATCCCTTTTTCTTTAAAGGGAATTTTATCCTTACTCCTTATAAGGAGCTTCGCCTTATTATAATTCCTATATCTTCTATTTCCAGAAATATTTAGTTAGTAAATTCCCGTTCTACTTAGGTGTATTTAGGGAGGGTACCCTAGAAGGGTTAGGCGTTTAGTTTAAGGTTAATACTATACTTAATTAGGTCTATTATTTTAATATTATAAATACTCTTAATAAAGTAGTCCCTCTAAGTATACGCTAATTACTTTACTACTTTTAATTATTCTACTATATCTACTATAATTCTAATAGTAATCCTACTTTATTAGAACTATTCTTCTACCGCTTCCTCGCTATTATTACTAATATCTCTTTATTTAGGTCAGCGCTAAGTAGGAAATCTATCTCCCTAGCCTAGTAAATATTTTATTATTAAAGCTATAATATTCTTAGGGTCTAATAGATGACTCTACTAGTAATTCTATAAAATATTTAAAATTATCTACTTAATTAAGTACTTTATATAATATAAGAGCTAAATATATTATATTATAATACCTAGGGCTCTTAGCCCCCTAATATTACCCTAGTTAGTATATTAGGGTTACTAGTTTCCCGCTTTATTAAGTAGGATCTAGTAAGTAGTATTAGCTATATCCTCTTTATCCTTATTTTCCTTAATTTCTACTATAGGTAGATTTACTTATATTAGGAAGATCTTAACTAGTACTATTCATAGTATTATATTATCTCTACTAATTAAGACTTCTCTTATATAGTAGTTAGGGTAGAAGCCTACTCGCCTTATCTAAGGGATTCTAAGTAAAAGATTATATACTTAATTCTTAATAACCTAAGCCTTAATAACTACTTAGATACCTTCTATATTAATAGGTAAAAATATATAATTAGTAAGGGTATAAATTACGTCTATTATTAGGCTAATATAGAGGTGACTATCTTTATAAACTTAAGGTAGTAGATCTATTATTTATAACTTTTAATAATTTATAAGCTTAATAATTACCCCTCTATTAATTAAAGTTTAGGCTAGCTTTACCTACCTAATCTAGGAAGTTATTATAAGTAGCTATAATTACCTATTATCCTCGAGGGTATAAGCTATTACTATAGGGGGATATTTCTAAATAGTAGTAGCTATTACTAGGGACGCTAGTCCTAGCGTATTTACTTAGGTACCTACTTAAGTATCTTACTTAGGTGCTTTCTTTACTTTATATTTAGGTATAGAACGTTATATAGATAATATAAGCTCCTATTAAGTAATATCTACTTTATTAAGAAATTACCTAACCTCTATTATAAGAGGGAGCTTAAGTATTAATTTAATAGTAAATCTCTTATAATTTATTATTCCTTAAATAGTATCTAGTTATCTTAGTAGCCTTACTACTACTAACTCTTATACCTTCCCTATCTTACTAAGTTAAGTCTAAGGTATAAGCCTAACTCTTCCTTATAATACTTATACTTAAGGGCGTAGCCTTTAATTTTAAGATATACTTAGAGTAGGCTAATAATTTACTTAAATAGTACTAGGAGTAGGTTAAGGATTTACTTACCCTATATCTATCTCCTTATCTTTATCCTTACTCGTAAGCGGACTAAAAGTAGGGCCTTATATAAGGTAGGCTACTTAATATTTATTTATTTAATTAAGGATTCCCTAAGATAGATAGGATAGTTTAAAACTCTAAGCTTCCTTTTACTTCCCCTTCTTTTAAATACTAATTAGTTTCTAACTTACTTACTTACTTAATTTACCTTACTTAATTCTAGGTTACTACGCTACTATTATATTTTATACTAATATTATAGGATTAATATTATATTCCCTAATAGGGAGTATAGTAGTAACTTACTTTAGATGATAGTTAGCCGCTTAATTACTTCCTTCTTTAGTAGGCCCTTATAAAATATATAATAACACTAGTAATACTACCCCTATAATAACTACTAGATACTAAGGTTAGAATAGTAGGTTATTATAAAAGGTTATATAATAGCTATATTTATTATATTTAAAATACTAGACCTAAGAGAGATTCTTTCTTAGTATACGCTACTCTCCTTATAGTAGGGCTTAATTTAAGTTTCCTCTTAGGGCTATAATATTACTTACTATAATATTTAAGCTTCTTAAGCCTTATAAGATTATTAGGAACGCTTAGTTAGATAAGATTAACGCCTACCTTATTAGATTATTATTTATTTAAACCGGATAACTAGAAGTAACTAGTATCTTAGTAGATAGTCTATAAGTAGTATTAAACGGATTTAATTTACCTATCTTATAATAGGCTACTTTAATTAACCTCTTTATACTATTAAAGGAGTAGTCTACTCCCTTATTATACTTAAAATTTACTTACTTATATTTATATTAGTCTTATATCCCCTTTAGGGTAGCTATTCTAATATTAATAAAATTACTTATTATCTTTCTTACTAGATTAGTTAATCTCTTAAGGTATTTAATAATTAACTCCTTACTATCTTACTAGAGTTATACTATCTATATCTAAAGCTTAAATTACTTTATTTAAGCGTCTTTCTCTATATTTTAAATTTAATTAGAAAGGCCTTTTTAAGCTTTATCTAATTAAGCTTAATATCCTTACTTAGATTTTAATACTAGGCATAAGTATTACTATCTAAGTACTACCTAAAGATTAGCCTATATTCCTTATTATAGTTAGTACCTTCCTTGTTAGTATCTTAATTATCTTACTTATAAGTATAATTAATATCTTTAAGAAATTTAACTAGGTCCTCTTAGCTATCTTAAAGATTATAAAAGGTTTAGATCTTTACTTAAACTATTCTTACTTAAGGAGTACTACTTAAAATTAAAGTACCTAGTAGGCTAGGTTATATCCTACTTACTAATATAGATACGTCCTTAAGAATTAAAGGGGTATCTAGTTTTTATTACTTTCCTTTACTTACCTAAAAAATAATTCTAGGTAGGTAATTTAAAGAGGATTTTAATAATAATCTCTTATCTAGTAAACTAGTATTAAACTTATCTTTACTAAGAAGTAGTTTACTTAATAATAATAAAAGAGTTCCCTTCTTTAAAGAGGTTAATTATACTCTACTTACTTTAGTACCTCTCTAGTATAATAGAATAAAACTATAATATATAAATAGTAATATACTTAATAAGAATAATTAAGTAAGTAATATTAAAGAGATACTTAAGTCCTTCTAAGTTCTCTTTTAACTTCCTACTAATAACTTATATCCTTTTAAGTTATTTTAAACTAGTACTAGTCCTTTAGTACTAGCTTATAACACTTACTTATAGGGTTACTTAAATTATTAATAATTAAAATAATCCTAGCTAAGCCCCTAGATTATTAATAATTTATATATACTAAGTAAAATAAGCTAAAATAAGTAATTAGTTAATGATATATATTCTAGGATTTTCTAGGCAGGAACTATTGGTAGACTACCTAGTGGGGTTTCTGCTGACTAACCGTTTTTCCCCCTAACAGCGGTCAGGGAATCATTATTAAGTCCGACCACTTTATATTACCTGGGAAGGCGCTCATCTATTGAGCAAGTCACCAGAGATGATTTCCCACAGGGTACCCTTCTTAAGGGTCTTGTACTCTCGACGTCCTACCAAATCTCCTGACTCCACAACACAGCTACCGAAACCCCGGCTCTTTACTCACAACTCCCCACTACTCCTCGTCTCAAGTGTGGGCCCACGACCTCAGCTACCATTTCTCCATCCTGCGACTGGGGGCAGATCCTCTGCAAAATTGTCCAGAACACAGCTACAGTACCAGCTCTCTCGGCTGATCTCCACTGAAAGAAAGCTATACCTTAAGGATCAATTGCGGAAGGGAGCCAAATGGACCGTATACGGCTGGGCGGGTCTGGGACTTATATCTATGATGGCGTTTGGCTTTCAAAGCGAAGTAGTTGAGCGCCGATATCCGTCGCCCCCAGAATGGTCCTTTCTCACTAGAACACAATATCGCCAGGCAAAGCTTGCGGAGAATTTGGACCCCAGTGGTAATACACTCATAGACTGGCCCTACATCGGGCAGAAATATCGTTGTTTGATTGAGCGACTCGAAGATGCTGCTATCGATGGACAGGGTCTGCAGCCTATCTTACAGGATGAGGGGGACATATATGTCGATGGGGTGGGGAGAGCTGGTTTAGATATCTCTTCCAAGGGCGAACCCTGGAGGCGCGGATACTACGCCTGCCTTATGGGTGTTGCAAAAGCAGCCGAATATACAGATGGATGGCTCCGTGACTCTAAGACAAACATCGTCTTCCCACCTGAACATGTCGTCGGCCCTTCAAACCCAAGGCCGAAGCCCATGCCATACGGGGCAAGGGTTACTGAGGCTCCCCTCGAAGAGAACTGTGTCCCAGTCTTTGAGCCTGCGCAGACTTACTACATGAAGCTCCTCACCACCCATGGATTCAGTTCTCGCCAGCGTCTTGACGCTGCATTAGCTTATGCGGACTGGCTTGACTTCAAAGGCTTATCATCGACTGCAGAAGAGATGTACGATTGGGCATTGGACATCGCTACGGGTTCGCTCCCTGTGGGGGTCAACAACGTTGTGGATATGAAGACTGGTGTCATTAACGACCAAGCAACATATGTCTCGTCGAACGTTCTCTTGGCTACCACATCTTTGGCTGTTCATCACGCACGGCACAACAATCTTGCAGCAGCACTGCCCATTTTCTTATCCATTTTACGGGCTAGGCGGCAGCTTCCGGGACGAGATTCAATGTCGATAGCGGAGCCCAATCCAGAGCCCGATACATCTGTATTTTCCATCGTTAAATCCTTACTTGTTTCCCCATCATATCCTCCACCGCCTCCAACAGGCGATGAAGTTCCTCCTCGCACATCTACTGCCGTGTGCGAGGAAGCTGCGATAATGTCCCATATAGGAGAGATCTTATTCGCTTCATCAGCTGCAGACACCACACAAACACCGACCAAAAAGTTCTCAGAAATGATAACTCCATCCACAGTAACAGTCAGTCAGCTCTCAAAACAACAATCTGGTCTGAGTTGGACGCGTGAAGCTGTCGACCTGGCCGAAGCAACACTTGTATCAGCAGAGCAGGGTGATGAGGAAGCCCGGAACAAATGCTCCGAATGTTTAGCTGTGGGCATGAACAATTGGTCCACCATGGTGGCAAAGATGCTCAAGGATGAGCGCCGGGCCACTTCCGTACCGGCGCAGAAGACAGGTAGCTGGTTCTGGGGAAGCGGCCCGGAGGTCGAAGTTGCAGCAAGGTGGGAACGAGAATCCGATTCTGTAGACGCAAGGCAAGAAAGAGTACAGAAATTGCTCACCAGGGAGGCAGATAGGAAGGCAAGCAATGGTGGCTTCTTCTTCATATGGTAAACAATCATCACGACCGTCACGCGACCGAAAGAGCAAAACAGCAATCTCGAAGGCTACCAGACCACTCCAAGTGGAGCAAAGCTATCATGTCTGCCACATTCTGATGGGAGGATCTAGGCTTGGCAGGCTTAGTTTACCGAGAGCACGACTACCTACATCGATGGTCCGAGCGATGACTTGAGTCCAACCCAACAGCTGTGACAAATGCAGCAGACGGCACGCCGTTGCCTACCTGGAAGTTCTGAAGTCCAACTGCAGATATACTTCTGCTGCGTCTCGTCAGCATTGTCCGTCGTGGAACTTCAGGTTCGTGAAGGTTTCCCCCATTGACCACATTGCCTCATCTTCCAGAAGCTGATGCTTCTCAGAGAATCGGCCACCGGAAGCTTCTACTTCTCATGAGTTGGCTCACGCTGAAGCACGGAATTCGGCTCCGCTGCTGTCGAGCATGCAGCATAACGCGCCTCAATGCAGCTTTTTGTAGCACCATCGCACCTGTTGCCCACGATTGCATAGGTATTACTCGAGCACACCGAGTTTGTAGCCAACAATACACCACGAATGTAGAGCAATCCCCGGCTTGATGCCTTGCTACGATTGCTTTCCATGGGGTACAGAACGCTTCTGCAGTACGCTATCCCGAGTGGTGTGATCCCCTATCTGTATATATCGAGCCTCTTCGACAAGCCTCTGGCTCATGCCTGTGAATACCGGGAGCGCGCACAAAGCGCATACTATGGACTGGGTGCTCCAGTGACCGCTTCGCAAGGAGAACCTAATACGCGCCCCACGAAAATTACCAAGATGTTGCTACTCCTCAAGGCCTTATGTCACTCGTTCACAGCGTTGCGGCATAGGACACAGGTCTCAAATCCATGGACGAGCTAGGTTATATCGGAGACGCCACAGTATCGCGGCTACGCGAAGCAGATGGTGCAAAGACACACGGCTGATTCGGCGACTGTAGTCATGCCCATACCGCCGAGGTCCTCTGTTACTTTTCTCTTGACAGTGACCTTGCCATCAGCAGGCACCGAGAGGTGCAGAACTAGTTCGGCCTGCTAGAGAGACGAAACAGGGCTACTAGCTCCCTCACCCGCTTCTCATGAGCGGTGAGAGGAATATCCGTACCTGTCTGTCCATCATAGCCACTTCTGTGGCTCTTCCGTGTAGTCCGTACGCGATTCTCTAGCTGCAAACTTCAGTCCGTTGCCTACGTTCCGCTTTGAGTCGTCATTGGATTACCTACTTGATGCTGAAGACTTCCCACGAGGTAGATCAGATTGTTTGAGTGTGTCATTGTTCTTGTCAGCTGCACAATGTGCTTATCAAAGGGGCATGTTTTCATGTAAGGGGCATTCTTAGCAGCTCTGTTCCCTGCAAATCCCATGCCCGCATCCTATGAGAGTTACTGCTTTAGGAGGGTACGGACTATTTCATGGTCATGTTTGATAGTATCATAGCTGTCGTCTGTTGAATATACCTACCTGTAATAACCTCACAGGTATCTTTACCTTTACCCTGTGATACGCTGCATCCTTCCTCCAGTTCTGACCCACGATGCGGCAAGTTGCTACCTTTAGGGGCTACTCATTGCGACAGTCCTATACACTTGGCATAGGGGCTAAACACTGGGGAGGTTCGTACCTCTTATTCAGACTTACCTTGATCAGTATTACTGGCTCATATGTTCCCTGCGGAAGAGAATAAGGTTAGGTCGAATTGCGTTTGACGTTATCACGGGATCTATGATAATTCGCACTCGATCAATACCACTATGTTCTTATGGACGAAGGTCTAACATGTATGTTGTATCCAAGCCAGCAAACAAAACCCCACCCAGCTCTATATCTATCTATCTATCTATCTATCCATCCATCCATACCCTCACCCTTCCCAGGGCATCTATCTACAACCGATCCAACAAGCCCTCACTCTCCAACATCAACACAATCTGATGCACCACCTCCCTCACCCCCATCTTCTCCAAATCCACCACCAGATCCGCCCGTCCCGGAACCTCATACGGATCGTCCACGCCCGTGAAACCCTGAATCTCCCCCCTCCTTGCTTTGGCATACACCCCCTTCCTGTCCGTCTTCTCGCTGTACGCCAAGCTAGTCGCCACGTGCACGAGGTAGAAACTACCATGCTGACTCACCGTCTCCCGCGCCGCCTGCCGTCCCTCTTCGAAGGGGGCGATGGGTCCACAGATGACGGCCGCGCCGGCTTTTGTCAGTTCGGCCGCCACGAAGGCGATGCGGGCGATGTTTTTGTTGCGGTCGGAGCGTGAGAAGCCTAGTTCGGAGCTTAATTCGCTGCGGACGGATTCGCCGAGGAGCAAGGAGACGGGGCGGCCGCCTTGTTGGTGCAGTGTCACATCCAGTGCGCGCGCGACGGCGTCCTTGCCACTGTTTTGATAGCCGGTCAGGAAGACTGTGAAGCCCTGCTTGTATCGTGGCGGATGCGATTCCCGCAGCACTTTGACCACTTCCGGGTAGGAGAACCATTCGGGGATATCTTTCCCCGTGCGTAGTCGCGAGCGGAGTTCCGTGCCGCTGATGTTGAGGGTGCGGATGCCCGGGGGGACTTGGTCGTCCGGTTTGTATTCGTCGCTGTCGGGGAGGTAGATCATTTGCTGGAACGGCACGACTTCAATACCTAGCTCCTCACGATATTTCTCGACGGCGAACTGTGCGTCGTAGGGCCCGTAGAAGTCTTTGCCGGAGGAGTTTTTGCCGGGTCCGGCGTGGTCGCGGCCGACGATGAAATGGGTCGCACCGTGGTTTTTGCGGATGATTGCGTGCCAGATCGCTTCTCTGGGCCCGCCCATTCGCATTGCTAGTGGCAGGAGGCCGAGTACTGCCATGCCGTTCGGGTAGCGAGGGAGCAAGGCTTGGTAGACACGCACACGGGTGAAGTGGTCGATGTCGCCGGGTTTCGTGAGGCCGACGACGGGGTGGATGAGGACGTTCGCTTGGCGAGCACGGGCGGCGCGGACGGTCAGTTCTCTGTGGGCTCGGTGCATGGGGTTGCGGGTTTGAAATGCAACGACACGTGTCCAGCCTAGTTTTTCAAAGTGGACACGCAGTTCGGCGGGGGTGTAGCGGAGGGCGACATAGTCGTAGTGGTTGAGGCGGGCGACAGCGGAGATGGAGCCGCCGATGTAGTGGGCATGGGCGGTGTTGTTGAGGTGTTTGATCGCTGGGTGTTCGTGGTCGCCGCCGAAGACTTCTTTAGCTTCTTTTTCTCTACGAGAAAATCAGGGGTAATCTAGAAGGGTCTTCGATTTTGCACGACTGACTTATTGGGCTTGTATACATCGTCTACCGTAATGATGGCGAGGTTGCGATCGTCTCTAAAGTCTCGAAGCGTTGCACGAGCTCCAGGCTTCAGACCAGCTTTCTCGATGACCTTTTCTGAGACATCCAGGCATATTGGCATGCTGAATAGGCTGCCATCTGCGAGACGAAGATTCTCGACCACCCTTTCCGAACCTTAGCAAAGGCCTGTGTGACAGCGAGTGACGGCTTACGAGTTGTAGTCCTTCTCGTTCATGAAGCCTTGAAGCCTCGAGATTAGCTCAATAGTCGACATGTATCGAGTAGGAGATAGAGAAACATATAATGAGATTCAAGTACACAACCACAAAGACACTTCCTCATTTGCTTTTGACCAAGTAACAAAGATATTAAAGAACTTTAAAATCAACATCTGCGTACCTTCTAATGGAGAAAATCCCCCGCTCATTATCAACTCCAAATCACATAATTGTCTTTCTGTGAGTACAATCGCCGGTAGTTTCTCAGCCTCTGCTACCAGTTCTGCCTGCCTTGGTGCATCTCGCGCGAGCAGGTCCTTGAGGACTCCGCCGTGCGGTGAGTTCGCCATTGAGTTGATATAATTCCAAGATTCTCTTCGCAATGAGAAGGAGTGTTTTGTTCTATGAGAATTTATCTATGAAAGGATATTTGGGTTTCCAAGGAGGTTTGTAAAATTTGGGTTGATCACCAAACAATGAATGGAAAAGTAAGCACCCTGCAAGGTCGGAGAGAATAGGTACCTCTCGTAGCCTTCATGAATGGAAAAGTACGACGCATTGTTTGTTATATACCTTAAGGTACTTATATGCATGCAGTCATCCCACGCTATTCGATTTGTGATGAACGCTAAGCTGGCGGCATGACGTGCTCAGGAGCAAAAGTCAATTGGAAGCCTAAACTCTCCGATGGCCGGTCTGGCCCTGTCCTCCAATATCTAAAATAGGGGTTCAACTCTTCCTCCTCTGGCCCAGGCCGAAATGAGGATGGCACAACACAGCGTAAGAATCAACGGTACGCAAGAAGGAGGTCACTGTTCATTTCATTGTTCTATTGGAATCTATGCCAACCTGAAGATCTTGTCTACCATGGTATACATGCAGCCATCTGCTTTTCCCTCCCAAAATGCACACAAATGCTCCACAGCGCCATGCTATATAATGAAGCAAACCACAAGTATCGCGTTATGATGCGATCACCAAGCCCGACTCTAACGCTTGGTGCAATGCCTCCTGTTGCTTCTTCATCTCTTGCTCTTGTAGAAATTGCGCGAACTTTGACCGAGGGTTGTGGATGCCACATTCCGTCTTCTGCTGCCCTTGCCACCGTCCAGCCCGCTCATCCTCGCCTTCTTTCACCGGTTTGGTGGAATGCCAGTCGCCCACACTCTTGTAACCCCGATCCAGTAACTCATTGTACGGAACGTCGTTCGCCTTGATGTAGTCGTTGACTTGCTTGAAATTCCAATTGGCGAATGGGTTCACCTTGACGAGGCCAGCTTCGTCAATCTCAATTACGGCAATGTCTCCGCGCTTGCCTCCTTGACTTCGTCTTCGACCAGTCAGAACGGCTGTGACTTGAAGATCTCGGTAGGCGCGCTGCGCTGGCTCCACCTTCGCTAGCCAGTCGTACAGCTCATCGTTACTCTCCCAAAGCTTGTCGCCGTGTTGCTGGGCAAACTCTTCGGCTGTGTCTGCGCCGGCTGGCTTGTAAATGTGCAGAGCGACGAGGGGGTAGCGCTCTCGTATCCGCTCAATGAGATCGTAAGTCTCTCTGAAGCCGTGGAGGGTGTCGAAGTAGAGAAGATCCACCATCTGTGGCCGTGGAATCTTCATCTTTGAAAGCATGTCGATAGTAGTGAGACCAGTGAGGCCGAAAGCCGTCTCCTGGAAGAGTTGAGGTAGGGTTGTAATACACCATTGCAGGATCTCTGGAGCCCAAAACGTTAGTAAAGATATTGATCGGCTGGCAGGGTGGTATCCTACCTTGCGGCTCTAGATTCTGCAATTGTCGATTCAGGAAGACGAGGTGTGGTTTAGTAAAGTAGATCTCTGAAAGGTCTGCACTGCTGGAACTGCCACTAACGTAGCCAGACTCGATGTCATGGGCACCATCCTGCCTCAGATCGTAGACGGGTGAGGATCCCATGTCGCGTGATTCAATTGTAGAAAAGAAAGAATTTTAAAAGCCAATTCGCCACCGAAGAATGGTAGGATATATGACGAACAGTAGATGGCTATTCAAACAAATGGAGAGGATAGCAAAGAAGATAAAATGGAGATAGAGAGACGGCAAAAGCCATGAAAGCATCGATTCCGCAAGAATTGCGTGGATTACGCTATTGTGGGTGTGAAATCAGAATTACCAAATCCGCTATGGAATTGCGTGCTCAACGCTAAATTCCGCAGAGCAGATTCATACCATGGACCGGCAGATATAAGAAAACTCCATTTCACAGCAAATGATGACATGACTATTGCTCGAGCTTTTCTGTTGCTGCGCATATTTCTTCGCTCGAGACTGCTGGAATATGGTACTTATTGATAGGCTTAATCGTCCGAAGTGGAGGAAAAGGAGCCAGGCGCTCAAAGCGCAACGTGCAGTGGCTTGTGGAAGGCATGCAATGAGACAAATGGGACTCCGGTGACAATAGATGTCTGAGAGATGCTCTTCGCTTCTTCTATAATGGAGGTCGACGGCGACCCTGTGTAGAGATGTACTGCTTTGGGGTGAGGTTAACTCGCTAAAGATCCGCTGAGGTGTTTCGGCGTTCTCCTTCGAATAGTTCTACGGCGGGCAGCAAATATCAATCCGCACTCATTTCACATGACTGTATGAAATTCACTGGCTATAGATATGACATCCGAGTGACGGCAATTTAGCCTCATACAGGGTGAGTTCCTTTGACATATACGTATATACATGATACCCTGGCCTTCATAAGTAGCCGCTTACGATAATTCACAATGGCTATTCCATCAGCGGTTTAAGGATCGTTCCAAGCCGCCCAGCAAATCATCTCCGTCGTCCGACCACTGTGGAGGAACATCTTTGTCTCCTTCAGTGTGGGTTACGTCGTCGCTGTAGACCATCTTCGGCGCAGCCAGCCCGTCAAGAGGGTTATGATCAACGGGAATCTGAGCATTGAGTAGTGGTCCGCCCTGACGCGTCGACTCTATACTGATGCGGTCAGCCATTGGAATGTCTTCCAAGTCCGGCGCAGGCGCCAGGTCTGCTTCTGGCATGTCATCTATTTGTGGAGGTAGCTGAAATTGTTGCCCGGAAAGAGGGATTTCGGGCGAGCTGGGCATACTCCTGGCGATCGGGGTGGGAGGGCTCATAGTCGGAGCTTTGGGGCTGTAATATGCCGCTCGGAGCCCGAACTTGTCTTCGATAGGCGTAGGTGGACTTGGAGTCGGCGCCCTAAGGCTGGCAGTAGGTCTTGTAAAGAAGGAGCTTTGTTCCATACTCTCTGGCAAGGATTCAGTAGGGTGCTCAGCAGCTCCCTCAACGGCAGACTCAGGCATTACTTCTACGCTAGTATCCACAACTGGAGCCGGCAAAGGGCTCTCCGCTGCCTGGACCGACATAAGAGCCGAGGACAATGTGCTCTGCGGAGGTGAAACTTCACTTATCGGCTCTGACGTGGGCTCTGCGGCTGGAGTTTCAACAACCTCGCCTATAGACTCCGCCGTGAAAGCTGCTGTGGGTTCTGTTATGACTTCCGCAGGAGACTTTCGAGCAGGCTCTACTGTAGGCTCTGTTGCTGACTCGGCTTCTGAATCGGACTCCACTTCCTTTGAAGGCTTAGAGATGAACGCTGCATCTGGCTCTGATCTGGTGTCTATTGAAGGCTCTGCGATCAATTCGGCCTTTGGCTCGGAGGAGACATCGTGTAAAGGCTCAGGCACGGATGCCGCCTTTGACTCTGAGCTGATATTGATTGACGGTTTGGGTACGAATGCCGCCTTTGGCTCCATCATCATAGCCGTCGAATCTTCATCTACATAGTTCGGTATCGGCTCCGCGACATCCACTGCGGGCTCGGGCTGAACTTCAGGCTGTACCTCGAGAGAGGATTCAATGAACGTATCAGCCACAGGCTTTGCGATAGGTTGCTTCCCCACCTCTGCCAACATTGCATTTGTAAGCTTTGCTGGCACCTGTTCCATAGCTTGTGGCATTGCTACCGTAACAGCGTCTCCGGTAGACAATTCTGTAGACTTTTCGCGCTCTGGCGTAACTTCTTCTACTGGTTCACTTGCAGGGGCCTGCACGGTCTCGGTGGACTTTCCTCTTATACGCTCTTCAGTATCTCCACTATGTTGTGATTGGGTCATAGGTTCCTCTGCAAGTGTATCGATAATATCGGGACTGGGTTTGCTCGTGAGCTTATCCGCTGCTGGACTCGAAGGTTCATCAAGCATCTCGTCAGCGACCTCATCCAGCATTTCATCTAGGGCCTCGTCCATAGCTCCGGCCTCTTGCACAATCCTTGATACGTCGACGGATTCAGTGAAAGGGCCAAGGTCAGGTTCAGATCTCAGGCTAGTCTTTCGCGTCGGCGACGGAGCATCTTGATGAGGTGTAGGATCATGAGGTAAAGGAATTAGAGGTAAGTGTCGGGCCGCTACTTTGACTGGCGACGGAGGTCTTGGAGATGATCTGGACGGGCTGACTGAGGGTGAAAGCTCTCCCTCTTCCCTTTCTCCATCTTCACCTTCCTCTCCTTCACTTCCTTCTTCGCTACCTTCGTCACCCTCAACGTCGCCCTCTTGTGTCATTGAGTGGTCGCCCATACCTGTGTCCTGGTCTGGCGTACCCTGGACTCCGTCCATGAGATATCCTTCTCCGTTCCGTGTTGTGCTCATTGGTATTCCATTGATCTCGATTGATGTTGGCTTTCCATCTGCTCTCGCAAAGGCGACTTTTTTCTTCTTGCCTCTTCCTGGTCCCTTGGCTTTTCTCTTTGATAGCGGAGGCCGTCGTCTATTATTCGCAGGCACACCCTGATCTCCTGCAATGACTAGACCTTCAGCGTTGGCTACGCCTACACCTTCGACTACAGTCCCTGGCGCAGGTGCCTGTATCGGGCTAGTCTCTTCTTCGAAGATCTCCCCATCGACAGTCTGACCATCCGGTACAAGGACTTCCAAGACCGAGCTGTTGCCACTGGCGTCGAGCTTACGTATCTTAGTCTTTCTCATCTGCTGCATGCTGCCAACGGCTGCCGACGCCCCGCCGTGATTCGAAGGAAGTCCTTTCCTCCTCTTGGCGAGAAATTCTGGCTCGGGTCCCTCCATCTCCTTTGGCATCACAGCCCACCTTTTTGCGACGAAGCCCGTATCTAGCTCACCATCGGCATCTTCGTCCTCACCTGCTTCCTTGTCATCTTCCAGTGATGGTGCGGTAAGCATCTTCTTCGCCTGGGGCATTCGCGCCGCGCGCAGCAGATTCTGGCTCATTTCCGAGAGTAGATGCGCGTCTCGAGGCATCTCCAACTCCGGCCATGATAGGTTGCGAGATTTCACGTTATATGTATTTTCCTTCTCGGGCGCCGTATTAACTTTGATGGCTTTCTTTCGCCAGTGACGAACAGGTAACCCTTCAAACACATCGTGATCGATCTGGGTTCGGATGGAACGTGCGCCACCAGTGCGACTGTTGCGATACTTAGCAGAACGAGTCAGCAGGTCCCCATAATTCCTCGGTAACACAACGACTGAGCTGGAGCTCAAAGGATCCGCTAGTGTAGATGAGGATGCTTTAGAGATGAAGATTTGCGCGACTGGATGAGTATCCTCCATAAGGTGGTGGGATGGCAAAGGGGAGCAAG
>JAABUX010002717.1_pt1 | contig 24597 bp, 27 predicted proteins | sample 5561851 | NCBI WGS metagenome assembly JAABUX01 (sample SAMN10711883, study PRJNA513361) | rock metagenome | isolation source: Antarctica rocks | place: Antarctica: Victoria Land, Richard Nunatak red sandstone | collected 2016-01-03 | reverse complement strand
ATCTTGTTGGTCATCGAGTGCTCCTGGTCGGATTTGAACACTCGCTCGGTTCGCTCGATGGCCACCCGCTCTTGCTAGGTGACGATTCGGCTTAAGCTTTTACACATGTCCGGGGACGTAGGCCAGCAGGGCATCACGGACGCTCTGCACTTACCGCGACGATAACGTCGCGGTAAGTTGAAGCTGAATGTACGCTGCGAGCCGCAATGAGGGTCCGTTTTCTTACCGCGACGATAACGTCACGGTCTCCGTTGAAGTGGCGCTTGAAGCAGGCGGCCGACGACCTCGTCGCTCTTCAAGTACGAAGGCGCTTAACTGTCTACCGATGGATGCCGTGCCGAAGCGGCCGGCCCGCCGCATCGGTGGTAGAGCCCGTCGCCATGGGCGGTGACGCCGATCGCGTCTACCGCGCGTTGCGCCGTAGGGATCGCCCTCAGCGCGTCGGCAATCGCCTCGCATGCCAACTGCCGGAGGCGATCCATATCGTGCTCGACGCGACCGGCTGCCGGCTATAGGGTTCCGTGCGCCGGCTTCCCGCAGACAGCCCTCACCTGCGGCGGAACGCCGTCGTCGAAGCGTTCGCAGGTCGCTGCGAATGAAACACGACGCGACGAACTCGCCATCGATATACAAGCGTATCGCTTACGATGTTGTTTACCGAGCATGTCTACTTGCGTCACGGTATGAAATCCGCGCGAAGAGAAACCCGGCTTTATTTCCCGAGTGTGAATGGAGCGGTATAGTTCTTCAAGTTGGCTTTGGTGATGAGGACGCAATCGAAGAGCTGCTTCTCCTTGCCTGCGCCCGTCTTGCCGGACTTCAGGAATGAATCGGCTTCCTCGACGGCCTTCGCCGAGAAAATAGCCACCGGCTGCAGCACGGTATACTGGAGGTCGCCCGCTTTAATCGCTGCGACGGCGTCGGGAGAACCATCGAAGCCGCCGACCTTGACGCTCGCCAGCTTCCCTGCGGTCTTTAGAGCCGCGATCGCTCCGAGCGCCATTTCATCGTTGCCGCTGATTACGCCGATGATGTTGGGATGGGCTTGCATCATGCTCTGCATTTTGTCATGGCCCTGGGTGCGGTTCCAGTTGGCGACCTGAGAATCGAGTTTTTTTAGTCCGTCGTACTGGCTCAGCACGGTTTCGTATCCGTTCGACCGCGTCGCGGCGTTGTTGTCGGACGGCGCACCCAACAGTTCCACGTAGTTTCCCTTTTGCCCGATGTTTTTGACCCATTGCTGAGCGCCGAGAGCGGCACCCTGCGCGTTGTTGGACACGAGCTGCGCCTTGGCCAAGCCCTCCTCATTGATCTCGGCATTGACGAGAAAGACCGGGATCTTTGCGGCGATAGCTTTTTTCACCGCACCTACCGACCCGCTGGCGTTGGCCGGGTCGAGGATGATCGCGACGGATTTGTTGGTGATCGCGGTGTCGATGAGGTTGCTTTCGGTATTTGTGTCGCCCTTAGACGCTCCGACGTTGGCGCTGTAGCCGAGCTTGCGCGCTTCGGCGGAGGCCACCTTGCCTTCGGTGAGCCAATACGGATTTGATGGGTCGTTGACGATGATCGAGATGAGACCGCCCTTTGAGCCGGCGGCAGAAGCCGGCATTACGGAGCTAGCGATGACCGGAGCGGCCATTGCGAAAGCCGCGAACGTCAGAAGCGTTGCCCTAGTAAGCATCTTTTTCTCCCTGTTTTCTTGTGAAGGTGTTTTTTTAACTGGCAGCCTTTTGTTCAACGGAGGGAACCGTTCGAACGCCCCCCTCGCGTGGCGGAGGCGCTGACGGACCGTCGGTCGAGCTCGGGGCCTTGACGCGGCGGCGGTACTGAACCGAGTTGAGGAGCACCGCGAGCACGATGACTGCGCCGGTAAAGACCGTCTGCCAGTATGACGAGATACCGATGATGACCAACCCGTCGGATAAGAAGCCGATGACGAAGGCTCCGAGCAGAGTTCCGCGGACGGTGCCGCGGCCGCCGGTCAATGCCGCACCGCCGATGACGACCGCTGCAATGGCCGTCAGCTCATAGGTCGTGCCTGCAGTCGGCCCCGCGGAGGTTAACTGCGAGGATAGGATGAGCCCCGCCGCAGCAGCGCAGATGCCGGAGAGCATATACACCGAAACTTGCACCATCTTAACGGGCACGCCTGACAGCTCCGCGGCCCGTTCGTTGCCGCCGGAGGCGTACAGCCAGCGACCGAAAGCGGTGCGGTTCAGCGCGAGACCGGCGGCGAGCGCGATGACTACCATAACCATCACGCCGATCGGAACACCGAGCAAGTTGTTGAATCCGAGCCAGTCGAAACCCGTATTTCCGAGCTCCGGCTTGCCACCGAGGTTATTGTAGGTCAGCCCGCTCGTCATCAGCAGCGCAACGCCGCGCACCATATACATGACGCCGAGCGTGGCGACGAAGGCCGGCACCTTGAATCGCGCGACGAGCACGCCGTTGATCATGCCGATGAACGCGCCGAGCGCGAGGCTGAGCACGACGACAACCCAAACCGGAGGGTATAGCACGATACCGAGCGAGGTCAGCGTTACGCCCTGCATGAGAAAACCCGCGACGACACCGGCAAGTCCGAGCGTCGATCCCACCGACAAATCGATCCCACCGTTGAGAATGACCAGTAACATCCCGACTGCGAGAATTGCGAAGAGGGCCACGTGCGACGACATCGTCAGCAAGTTGCTGACCGTGAGATAGTTCGGTGATAGGAACGAGAAGACGACGATGATCGCAATCAGTGCGAAAAAAGCACGCCCTTCGAGTAACAGCCTGCCCACGTCGAATCCGTTGCTGAAAAGGCCCGAGCTCGAGTGCTTACGATTGGCGTCTATCACAGGTTGAAGCTCCGCTCTCCGTCGATCACGACGCGATCACGGCTTCGCCGGAGGCGGCCATAATTTCGTCTTTGGTGACATCGGATCCGAACTCCGCCGATATCTTGCCCCGCCGCATCACGACGATCCGGTGCGCGATGCTCAAACACTCTCCGAGTTCTGAGGTTGAAAACACGACCGCGAGCCCCCGCGCGGCTCGCTCGCTGAGTAGCCGGAACACTTCGGCCTTCGCGCCGACGTCGATCCCACGGCTTGGCTCATCCAGCACGATGACGCGCGGCTTTGTCGTCAGCATCTTGCCGATAACGACTTTTTGCTGGTTGCCGCCGGAGAGCGATCCGATGGGAGCATCTGCGCCCGCGGTCTTCACGCGCACGTCGCGGATGGCGTCGTGGACCATCGATCGTTCTTGCGAACGAGAAACCAGCGCCCGCTTCACGAGTGTGCCGATGCTCGGGAGCGAGAGGTTCGCGCCGACCGACATCGTCTGAACGAGCCCGTCGCGCTGACGGTCTTCAGGTACCAGCACGAGACCGCGCGCAATCCGTTCGGCGATGCTCAGCCGCGAGACGTCGTTGCCCTCCAGCAAAATCCGGCCACCGGTCATCGGCACGCGGCCGGCGACGCACTCGAGCAGCTCCGTTCGTCCCGCGCCCATCAGTCCGTAAATGCAGACGATCTCGCCCGCACGCACGTCGAGCGACAAGTCGTCGACGACCGCGTTGTTCGAACCCGAAGGATCGGCCACCGTGACGCCCGCGATCGATAGCGCGACTTCGCCGAAGGGGTAGCCTCCCGGTGGAGAGCCGAGATCGAAGTTCTCGCCCACCATGTTGCGCACGATCCACTCGAGGTCGATGTCCTTCGCCTCGGCCTTCGCCGTTATCGCTCCGTCGCGGAGCACTACGGCATGGTCGGTAATTTGCAAAGCCTCTTCGAGGTGATGGGAGATGTAGACGATCGCCACACCGCGCCGGGTTAAGTCGCGAATGACCCTGAAGAGCACTTCCACTTCGGTCGCGCTTAACGCCGACGTCGGTTCGTCCATGATCAGGATGCGCGAATCGACCGACAGCGCGCGCGCGATTTCGACGATCTGCTGCTGCCCCAAGCGTAGGTCTTCCACCAAGATCATCGGATCGATCTCTTCTTCGAGATCGGCCATGAGGGCGCGAGCCTGGCGCGCCTCCTCGCTAAAATCGACGCCGGTCGCCGACCGCAGCTCCCGTCCCATGAAGATGTTATCGCGCACGCTGAGGTTGGGAGCTAAACTCAGCTCCTGGTGAATGATCGAAATGCCGCGCTCCCGCGCTTCGGCGGCGGAGGAGAAAGCCACGCGGCTACCGTCGAGTTCGATCGTTCCGGAGGTCGGCGTCTCCACGCCGGAGAGGATCTTCATCAGGGTCGATTTTCCCGCGCCGTTTTCGCCGAATAGCGTCGTGACCGTGCCACGATGGATATCGAAATTGACGCCCTTTAAAGCGCGCGTCCCGCCATAGGTCTTCACGATCTTGCGTGCCGCGAGAACGGCGCCGTCGGCTGCCGGCTCGAGATCGAGCGCCTGCGTCATCGAACGTCCAACTTTACTGGAGTGACGAGCCAGCTCTTCGGGTCGCTCAACTGAAAAGCGCCGACTACCGATATGGTCTTCCCTTTGAGCTTATCGGTTTCGAGCTTCGACAAGATCGCTTTCTTCATAGACTTGTTCAGAGCCGAGCCCGCGTTTTGGTATTCGATCTGGTTGGTGAACTGCCCGAAATTGATCGTGCCCGTTGCGTCTCGCAGGTCGGTGCCCATGATTGCAGGGCCCGTTTGTACCGCAATGACGATCGACTTGGGAACGCCGCTGACGGAGACGGTGTACGTGCCGAAGTCGCCCTTGCCGACGGCTCCGCTGAACTTAACGGGAAACTCCGGACCGGCGCTGGTCTCGGTACCGTATTGCTTCGCCGCCGCGGCGGAATCTTTGGCGATGGCCGACGCGAGCGTTGAAGCGCTGACGGCGCGCCGCTCTATCGCAGCTTGCACTTTAGGAAATTCCGAATTGCCGTAGTCTGCCGCACCGAAGCTTCCGGGTGAATCGTTCGCCGCCGAGTTGATTCTGACGACCTTCGTGCTAACCGCCATCGCGATAAGAAGGACGATGAGCGCAGCCGAAGCGACGATCGGACGAACGTTCGTTTTTGGGCGGCCGTTTGTAGCGACGCCGGATCGCGCGCTCAAGAGGAGAGCACCGGTAAGGCGGCTTTGCGGCGCCGTGCATCAAATCCCCGGGCGCCGCTTTCGGTCATCGCGCTCCGCTCCACGGCGTGCCGACGCCTTCAAGAACGCAGTCCGATCGTAGCTTTACGTCTCGCGTGACGGTGCCGAACACCGCTCGATAAGGCCCCATCGCCACTCCATGTAACCGCTTACGAAGATTTGTTGCATTTGACTGTGTACGTAGCCACAATCCTTCTTTCGTACAATGCTCGCGTGCGGCCTGAGACGTCGCAGCGACGGCGGCCAAGAAAGCGACTCATGTCCTTCGACAAACTCTGGATCGGCACGAGCTGGAAGATGAACAAGCTGCGCGCTGAGGCGAGAAGCTTCGCGCGGGTTTTGGTTGAGTCCGAGCTCGCTTACAGCGATGCCGCGCAGCTCTTTGTCATTCCGCCCTTCACGGCGGTCGCCGACGTGGCCGACGTTCTGGCCGGCACGCAGGTGGCGGTCGGTGTGCAAAACCTGCACTGGGCCGAGGCCGGCCCTTGGACCGGCGAGATCTCCGGCGCCATGGCGGCCGACTGCGGCGCGACCCTCGCCGAGATCGGCCACAGCGAGCGTCGGGTTCATTTCGGCGAGACCGATGAGACCGTGGCGCGCAAGGTGGCGGCAGCCCTGCGGCACGGGTTGACGCCCCTCGTCTGCGCCGGCGACACGCGGGAGGAATACGAAGCCGGCCGAACGGCCGAAGTCCTCAACCGGCAGATCCGGGCCGCCGTGTCCCTGTTGGCCTTTGAGGATGCTGCACGCGTTGTGATTGCCTACGAGCCTGTGTGGGCGATCGGCGAGGGCGGCATTCCGGCCGAGCCCGCCTTCGCCGATGAGCAGCACGCGCTGCTGAAGGCGTCGTTACGCGAAGAGACCGGGCGCGAAGTGCGCGTGCTTTACGGCGGCAGCGTCAACGAACGCAATTGTGTTGCCCTGTCGGCTCAGCCGCACGTCGACGGTCTATTTATCGGTCGATCCGCATGGCAGCCGGAAGGCTTCGTAGGGATCGTTCGCAGCGTGCTGGCTTCGCGAGAGCCGACGCGCGCGAGCGATGAGCGCAGTTCGAATCGGCGGCAGATCGTTCTGCGGCCGAGCGGCGGATAGCGGAGGCGACGCCTCGGTCAGTGCTGCGCGAACATCGCGCAGTCGGCCGGCGCGTCGATCAACCGGGCCAGCTCGTCGTCGAGCTTCATCAGCGAAATCGAAGCACCGGCCATCTCGAGCGAGGTCACGTATTCGCCGACAAACGCCTTATGGATCACGATCCCACGCTCGTCCATCATCTGTGCGACGCGGCGGAAGAGGATGTAGAGCTCGGAGTACGGCGTCGCACCGAGTCCGTTGACGAGCACGGCCACGCGGTCGCCGCGGGCGAGCGGCAGATCTTCGAGGATCTTCTTGACGAGCGTCGTCGCGACGTCGTCGGCCGCCTCGATCGGGCCGCGCTGCATCCCGGGCTCGCCATGGACGCCGAGGCCGATCTCCATCTCGTTCACGCCGAGGCTGAAGGTCGCCGCGCCCGCCGCGGGTACGATGCACGCGGAGAGCGCGACGCCCATCGTTCGGCAGTTCGCGTTAGCTTTACGGCCGGCAGCCTCGACGTCGTCGAGCGAAGCCATTTCCTCGGCCCGCGCGCCGAGGACCTTGAAGATCAGGAAGTCGCCCGCGATGCCGCGCCGGTCGTCCTCGTGGCCCTTGGGCGCCGAGGCGACGTCGTCCGTGACGAGGACCGTGCGAACTTCGATCCCCTCTTCGGCGAGCGTCTCGGCCGCGAGATCGAAGTTCATAACGTCGCCGCTATAATTTCCGTAGGAGAAGATGATGCCGGCACCGCCCGAGATCGCTCGCGACGCAATGATTGCCGGCTCCGGCGGCGGCGATGCGAAGACGTTCCCGACCGCGACGCCGTCGGCGCCGCCGCGGCCCAGGTAACCGATGAATGCCGGCTTGTGCCCCGAGCCGCCGCCGAAGAGAACCCCCACCTTTCCCCGGCGCGGTGCCTCGACCCGTACGATCGCGCGGCCCTTCGCTCCGGGGAGCCGCTTGACGAGATCGCCGTGCGCGCGTACGAACCCGTCGAGCATCTCGTCGACGACGGCGTAAGGATCGTTGATCAGCTTCTTCATGAACGGTCCTTTGAGCGGTAGTCGGCGTCGATTTTATTCATTTTGTCGACCTTCGCGGTCGAAGCGCCGCCAGCGAACTCCGATGCGAGCCACGCATCGACAATCGACTTCGCGAGCTCGGGCCCGATGACGCGCGCGCCGAGCGTGACGATCTGCGCGTCGTTGCTCTTGCGTGCTCGTTCGGCGCTGTACGTATCGTGCGCCTGAGCGGCTCGAATACCGGCGACCTTATTCGCCGTGATCGCCATCCCGATACCGGTGCCGCAAATTAAAATGCCGCGCTCCTGCTCGCCGCGAGCGATACCTTCGGCGACGGCGCGCGCGATGTCGGGATAGTCGCGACCGGGCGTCGCGTCGCGATCGACGCCATAGTCGACCGGCTCGATGCCGCTCCCGCGCAAATGGTCGACGACCGCGTTCTTGAGATCGATGCCGGCGTCGTCGCAGCCGATCGCGAGTCGCACGGCGCTACGTTCCACGCGCAAGCGCGTCGAGGGTCGCCGAGATGATGAGTGCCGACGACGTCGCGCCCGCGTCCTGATGGCCGCGCGTCCGTTCACCGAGCTTCGCGGCGCGACCCTTGGTCGCGATCATGTCCCTCGTACTCTCGGCACCGCGGGTTGCGGCGTCGCTCGCCGAGCGCAACGTGTCTAGTCCGCTCGCGCCCGCATCGGCTGCGCTGTGCGCAGCGGCTGCCGCCGGCGCGAACGCGTCGAGCATCGTCTTGTCGCCGATCTTCGTCTTACCTCGCAACACGATGCCTTCGCAACACGCGTCGAACATCGCTGCGACGGTCGGACCGTCGAGCGACGTCTTGCCGGTCGCGATTTTGCCTGCACGCACGAGTGCGGTACCGTATAAGGGTCCCATCGCAGCGCCGACGCCGTTGATCAGTGACTTTCCAACGACATCGAGGAACGAACCTACATCGTTGCCTTCGAAGGTCGCGGTCGCCTCGAGCGCGCCGCGCGCACCGATCGTCATGCTCATGCCGTGGTCGCCGTCGCCGCCCGTCGCATCGAGGGCGGAGAGTTCCGACGCATGCTCCTCGACGACTCGGGCGACCGATGCGAGAACCGATTGACAGCGCACTGAATCTCCTGTAACCGCTTACGGTAGAATCCTGCGCGACATCTGCGCGGCCAGGGAAGTTACTCCTGCCCGCATATTGGCGGCCGGCGGAAACCGCCGGGAGCAGAGTCCGGCGACGAGAACGACAGTCGACTGCTCGGCTGTCGCAGAACAATAACAGTGCCGATACGAAGGAAGCTCGATGCCCGAACAGCTGCGCGCGAGACGTGCGAGAATCAGCGACGTCGCCCGTCTCGCGGGCGTTTCCGTTGCGAGCGTTTCGCGAGTGCTCAATTCCACCGATGCGGTCGGCGATACAACGCGAGCGAAAGTTCTCGAAGCCGTTCGACGGCTCGATTTCAGCATCGATCAGCGGGCCCGCGCTCTTAGCCGCCAGCGATCCGAGACGCTCGGCATCGTTGTAGCGGACGTATCCAATCCGTTCACGGCGCAGGTCTTGCACGGGATCGAGTTCGTTGCGCGGCGCGCAGGCTACGGCTTGTTGCTCAGCGATTCCGGGGAAGATGCCGAACGCGAGCGCGACAATTGCGACGCGATGCTCGCTCAGCGAATAGAAGGCGTCATCATTCTCCCGGTAACGCTCAGCGGCGAGGCTTTCCGGCCATTACTCGCGCACCGGGTCCCCGTCGTTTGTCTCGATCGCTATGTTGAGGACGTCGCCCTCGACGCGGTTGTGGTCGACAACCGGGCGGCTGGCGCCATGGCAGCTAGCGCGCTCGTCGATGCGGGCCATGTCCGGCTCGGCGTCGTCGCAGCCGGAACGACGACCGTTGGCCGCGACCGGCTCGAAGGCTTTCGCTCGGAGGTGGAGCGACGGAACATCGTCCTATCCGCGAGCGCAGTCCGGATCGGCGATCTCACGCTCGAGAGCGGTCGCGCGCATACGCTCGCGCTTTGCACGATGGCGAGTCGTCCGACCGCTCTATTCGTTCAGAATCACCCGATGGCGCTCGGAGCGCTCCTTGCGCTGCACGAACTTGGGCTACGAGTGCCGCAGGACGTCAGCCTCATCGGGTTCGACGACCCACCGTGGGCACAGCTTCTCGAGCCCGCGCTAACGACGCTTCGGCAGCCGACAGATCTGCTAGGATCGACCGCGGCGGAGATGCTTCTGGAGCGCGTGATGCACCGCTACGAGAAACCGGCTCGTCGGCTCGTCGTAGCGCCCGAGCTGATATCGCGAAGGTCGGTCGGTCCGCCGAGCGCGAGTACGCGGAAGAACCTCGGCACCCGGTGACCCACAAACGTCTATGTCGCAGTCGTCGAGCAGCCGTCTCAACGTCGTGATCGTTGGAGGCATCGCGCTCGGTCATGCGATCCGCTACGCGTACTATGTGTTTGCACCGGCGCAGCCGAAACGCCGAAACAGTTCATCAGCATCTTCACAAGTTGCATATCCGACGGTGAATGCGCGTCAAGGCGTGACGCTTCGACAGTTGCTCCTGCGAAGACATCGGAAACCGGCAAAGCGACCACGAACAGCCTAGCGGTGAAAGCATCCGTCTTTATCGGCACTAGCCTCGATGGCTTCATCGCTCGACCTAATGGCGCCCTCGATTTTCTTCCACCGGGCGGCGGAGAGCCCCACGGCTACGATGAGTTCATGGCGACGGTCGACGCGTTGGTCATTGGTCGCAAGACATATGAAACGGTCTTGGCCTTCGAGGCGTGGCCCTACGGAAAAAAGCCCGTCTTCGCGCTCAGCACTGGCGCGCTACTGCCTCCTCCGCTCGAAGCTATCGTGGAGCAAATGTCAGGGCCGCCGGCGGAGATTGGCTCTCAACTTGCGGCTCGCGGCATCCACCATGTCTATGTGGATGGCGGGATCACCATTCAGGGGTTCCTTCGAGCCGGACTGATTCAGCGTCTCATCATCACCCGCGTACCCGTGATCATCGGCACTGGCATCCCCCTCTTTGGTCCCACCACGAGCGACATCACCCTTAAACACGTCGCAACCCGCCAGTACGCAAGCGGTCTCGTTCAAAGTGAATACGAGCTTGCCGTTTTAGTCTAAAGTAGCGGAGCGGAATCGGAGACCGTGCCTCGTCACGGTGGGGTCTCGGACGTAAATCGACGGTGTTGACAAAGTCGACGTAAATCCCCACTTGTTTTCAACAGCGTCGGTCGTTTGCGGGACAAGCCTTAAACCGGCTGCACGCCATAGGGGTCTACCGCTTCTTCGGCGTTGCGGCCGTCGGCTGTTCACGCTCGGCGACTTCGTTCGCACGGAACTTCGCTAAGCGTTCGATCAGCTTCACGGGTACCGGTTGCGAGAGCGGAAAGCGGATCGTACCTTTGCTTATCTCGTACGGTGCGAGCTCGTTCTTGAATGCCGCAACGACGTGGCCGTTGGCCGGGTATAGCGAATAGTGCTGCTTCCACGCTGCGAAATAGAGCACCGTGCCACCCTGCAATCGGTACGTGGGAATCTTATAAGAGATCACTTCCTCGGCTTCCGGCACGGCCTTGCGGATGGTGCTTCGCACGCGTTGGAGTACGCCCTGAACGGTCGCCGGTTGCGAGGCAATGTACTCGTCCACGGACTTTGGAGTGATTGTCGGCATCTGGCGTTGCTCCTTAGGATTGTGGTCGACTGTCCGGCTTTCCCCCACCTATCACACTACCGCCATGCTCCAATATTTGCCTCGACGATTGGGTTCCAGTTGATCATCTGCTGCGCGATCGATTGCCAAACCACGTCAGAAAACTAATCGTCGGCAGCGACGCCGCGTATTCGAAGAACAGTCGGCGTGCGTCGCCGAGCGTACGAGCGTCCGTCGCGAAGCGGATTTTCAGCTCTCGGCTCGCCGCTGGTAGTTGACGCGTCGAGCTGAAGAGAGTCTCAGATCCGCGCGCCCGGGCATGGCATTTCTTGGGATATGAGCTCTCTTCGCTGAGGCAGCGTAGCCTTCGGGTCTACCGGCTGCGAATCGCGGACTCCGACGTGTCGCTGAGAACGTCTAATACTTCGTGACGGAGCGTCACCTCGGCGCGTTGCTGCTCCGTGACCGGTCGTTTCGAGATGACGACCTCTTCGCTGACGCGCACGCGTTTGACGACTTCGATCTCTTCGGCGTGCAGCAGTATTGAGAACGTTTCGGGTTGTGTCCCGAGCATCTCCGTCCCATCTCCAAGCTGATACTCGACGTGGAGTTCTTCGTGCACGAGGTCGACTTCGATCGTTTTGCGCACGCTGACAGCGTGGCGCGTGACGATCGCCAAGCGCCCGCGGACGTTTCGTTTTTCCACGTGAGGCCGTTCAGCGTGAAGAAGCACGCGCTCGCCCGCTACGATCTCCGGGTTCTCGAAAATCGTCTCATCGTATAAGTCACCCGGTTGCGCTTGTTGGCCGCCGCCGCCCATGTTCTTCACGAGCGCGACCGCCGACTCGCTCCGGCTGCTCTAAGGTTCTCAACCAAGGTCGTATCCTTCGGGTGTACTTGGAACATCAGCTCGACAGCATGCTCGAGAATGGCGCTGCGACTAATCTTCGTAAGATGCAATGCGCTCTAGGCGTTTCAAAAGGGCGAGACGCAGCGTGTGGCTCACGCTTTTATGGTCGACTGTAGCCACGGGGCCTTCTCTCGATCATACTGAGGAAGCGGCAGCGCCGCAATTTGGCTCTCGCGGTGCTGCGTTTCGTGCGTAGCGTTCGCTTAACGCAACGGGGGGTTGTTCGTGACCTCATTATCGACGACGAGCTCTTCGTGGCGTACGGTATCCGATACGTGCTCGGTTCCACCGACCGCGCGCTTCCCGATGTCGACTTCTTCCGTGACGAACGTCTGCTTTCCGACCTGGACCTCTTCGCGCGAGAGGGGTACCGAAATGGTCTCGTCAGCACCGATCATACCACCAACCTTACCGTCGGTCACTTTACGGCGCTCGATAACGAGCTCTTCGTGTGAGACCGGCACGTCGACCGACTGTTGTTCGGAGATCACCTGCTTTCGAATGCGCGCTGCGCCGCTGGCGACACGAACCTTATCGACCGAGAGGCGTTCGGCTTTGAGTTGAAGCGCCTGACCGTCTGTGAGTTCCGAATCAGGGCGAGCTGCCACAGTTGCACCCGCAGCCGGCATTGCAGTGCCGGAACCGCCCATCGAACCGAGATCGGCGCCGTTGCGTTGAAGAATTGCCATCGCCTCCGATGCGCGCGCGTCGGCTTTGACGGTTACGAGGGCTCCGCCGCGTGCGACGCCATCTTCGAAGTAATGCGCGTCACCATCTGACATTCCGAGCTGTCCGAGATTGTCGCGGAATTCGGAGCCACTCGATTTGTGATCTTTAAAGAAGTCAGTTAAGGGATTACTCAGCTAAGGGATTACTCAGCTTCTTGGGCTCAGGCTTCGACGCGTCTTCCTCCTCAACTTCGCTGATTTGCGCGCTAGAAAAATTTGCGGCTTGCAATTCGGCAAGCACTTTTTCGCCGCGCGCGTGATCCTTAAAAAAGCCGCCGATCGTTTGTCCCGCCATAAATTGAAACCTCATATTAGTAGCTCGTAGCTTTGGAACTCGCCGGCGAGCGTGCAGCCGCAGAAAAATTTCCGCCGATGTGTGACCGGTGACGCTTCCCGCGAGTCATGCTGATGTGCCCAACGCATCCTGCCTTCAATCATATTTAGTTACTAATAAATAGTTACTTAAGGGAGGCGACTGGGAACGTTGATACCGCTACACTTTATTGGGAGAACGCATGCCTAGCCAGGTTCTACAGAAAGAGCTGAACGCAAGCGCGTTCGGCGTAAGGAAGCTGTTCTCTGCAGCAATGCTGACATTCACACTACTCGCAAAACCGGCTGCTGCTAGCAGCGCAAGCTCGATGACGGCACCGCCGATCAGCGTTAACGGATCGCGCGTTACAGTCGACGGACTCGAACGCAATAATAGCGTCTTCGTACCGGTGCGGGGATTCTTTGAAAAGCTTGGAGCGAAGGTTACGCATACAGGTTCGTCGTTCATTGCAACGCGACAGGGAAAAGAATTGGCGCGCATGACGGTTGGGAACCGCAACGCAACCGTTAATGGACCCGCGCAGATCCTTCCTGTTGCGCCGTTTATGGCGGGCGGTGCAGTGATGCTCCCGCTGCGCGTCATTAGCCAAGCAGCAGGCGCGTCCGTCGCTTATGCTGCCTCACCACGTAGCGTGAACGTCACACGCGCTGCCGGCGCTACTGGTGCCGTTGCTGCCGGAGCCGCCGTTGCCGGCGCCGGGGCGGCAACCGTAGCACAGGCCGCTGCGCCGGTAGCAAGCATGGCTCCCGTTACCGACACGCAGACAAATCAGAGCGGCATCCCATGGTGGGTCTGGGCGCTCCTCGCTTTACTCGTACTCGCGTTAATCTTCTGGGCGGTCACACGTCGCAAGAAAGATCCCGTCATCGTGACGAGTAGCACGGTACGCGCTAATGAGCCCACCATCGGCACAACCGGCAAGGGCCATAGCAGCGAGCCCACCATCACCGCTCGGAAATAAGGAGCTTCTTTTGAATACCGTTACAGACTGGTCTGCCGGGTTCATTACCGGCCTTACCGCGGGCCTCGCCCGCCTCTTCGGCGCCGTCCCAAACATTCTTGGTGCGCTCATACTGCTGGTCATCGGCTGGATCATCGCCGGCATCATCGGCAATCTGGTCGCAAAGCTGGGTAAAGCGATTCACGTCGATACGGTTGCCGATCGCGTCGGCGTCAACGGCTTTCTTCTGCAAAGCGGCACGAAGCTTCGTACGAGCGATATTCTCGGCGAAGTCGTCAAATGGGTTGTCCGGTTGGTGTTCATCGAGATGGCCGCCGAGCAACTCGGCATGCCGCAGATCTCCCTGATCATCAACCAGATCCTCGGCTTTATTCCGAACATCATTGTGGCCGTGGTCATCCTCGGCATCGGCGCTTTCTTAGGCCAGTTGCTGGGTGGGATCGTGCGCGGCGCGGCTAGCGAAGCGAAGGTCGGCAACCCCGATCTGCTGTCGAATCTGACCGCAGGCGCCGTTATGGCGTTCGCTATCATCGCCGCGCTGAACGAATTGAATGTGGCTCCGGTCGTCGTGAACACTCTTTACATCGGTCTCGTGGCGGCGGTCGCGCTTGCGCTCGGCCTCGCGTTCGGGCTTGGTGGTCGTGAAACGGCCGCAAAGCTCACGGAAAAGTGGGCCGATCAGCTTGAGGCGAGTGCGAAGAAGGTTCAAGCCGTGCCGCCCAAGCCAAAAGCTATGCCTATGCCGAACGGCGGGGCAGCAGCAGCTAAAACCATGCGCACGTCAAGCTAACACCAAACAACTCGTATAACGCAGAAAGCAGAATCACCATGGGACTCAAAGACGAATTCAACAAGGTTGTCGATAATGTTAAAGACGCGACGAGCGAGGCCGGCCACAAGTCGGCCGCGGAAGGGGAACAAGCCAAGCGCGACGTCGCGGGCGACGACATGACGACCGGTGAAAAGGCCGGCTCGATGTTCAATCAAGCTAAGAACAGCGTACAAGCCGACGCCGACTCGTCGAAACAAGACATTCGCAACAGCTAAGTGGGTAACGCTTCGGCGATAACTGCGAAGCGCTATCGCAGTTCTCGTCGATTCGCGCCGCAGCTTACGCTCGAACCGGCCATGCTGAGCGAGCAGAAAATCGCAAAACTCATCGAGCTTTCAGAAGCTCAGCGACGCGATAATCCTCAGATTGCAGCGGTTGCCCGAATGGACGTTCATCGTCCCGCTAGACGAAGTTGACAATCCTCACCAAGTTCAACGTGTCACTCATCTGCCTGCTGCGGGTTCGAGCACCTTCTTTGTGGCGAGAACGCGATCATCGCGCCGTACACGGAGGCGCAGGTCGGACGAAAGGACGGAAAACATCGAACAGCTGGTAACGTGTGATCGGCCTACACGGGACGCTGCATGACTCATTAGGCTGCGTCTCCGGTCGTTGTCAATGCCGCTCACCCGAAGCGCGGTCATCGACGAAACGCTTCGTCTCACCGGCGACGAGAGTCGACGAGCGTGGCAACCGCGATCAAGGGCAAAGTGATGTGGAGCCTAATTGTGTCGCTGGTGGTAAAGAAACGCTTGCGCGCAAGCTGGTGGACGCCCAAAGGCTTCTACCCTGGGCAGCATTGGCACATACCGTCGTATCCAGAGCTGCTACAGTCGGGAAACAGCAAACATTCGCGGTAGCATCATCGCTAGCGATGGACGCATGCTGGTAAAATGTGTCCCCTTGTCTGGAAGAATGAAATAGCGCGAGCCGCGATCGCGATTGGCTTCACATGAAGTCGCGCGTTACGCGCGATCTCCTGTTCTCGGGAGCGGCGCTTGAACCGACTTCTTACTACCTTGCGAAAGCAGATTAATAAGCAGATTCGCACTCTCGGCGACACTGTTGAGTCCTTTCTCTTGCCGCATCCGTCGGCACGCTTCAAGATCGATGAGACCGTGCACGGAGGCATACAGCAGACCCGTAAGGGCAACGGTCGATGTTTGCGTGAAATCCGCTGACGATTGGCACTCTTGAACGATGGACGCAAATTGTTCGAAACGTGCGACGGCAGCCTGCTCCAGAGTGCCTCCGTGAGCAGCGATGTCGGGGTCGCTCAATAACAGCGGGACTCTTTGGGACTGGAATACAAGAGCCCTGAATTCGACGAGAACGATTTTCCATCTAGCTTACTCTGATAAAGGGAGTAGGTCACGCGACGAATCGTACGACGCCACCGTCGACGCGCAGGGCTGCGCCACTGGTAGCAGATGCTTGCTCGGAGCAAACGTAGACGACCATGTTTGCAACTTCCCTCGGTCGTCGCGAATCGCTTGATTAGCGTTGTCGGCCGACTGGTAGGGAGGAAATCCTGCTCTGCTTGCTCGAGGGACTTGCGCTGCTCTTTTCATCATGGTTTGTGAACTATCAGCTCGTTTTAATGTGATCGAATTGGTAGTGCGGCGCAGCAACGTTCATCGGGCGTGCGGCTGCGTCTTGACTCGCGTCTCGCAAGAAGGCCGCGGGCACGGATCGCATTATGCGATCGCGACCATTTTATCTCGAGTCCGGCTTTGCTCAGTGTTGCGGCGTATTCCGATCTTGGAACGTAGTCCCCGACCAGCACCGCCCTCCAAGTTTGACGACGCGGGCAATCGCTTCACATGCCTTGCGCTGTTCGGCCTTATCTTCGATATTGTGAAGACATAAGAGTATGATGCGCGGGTAGCTGAACGGTCGATGCGCGGTTCCTACGGATCGCGCTCGGAGCTTTGCAACAAGGCATGGAGTGAATTGGAAATGGGCGTCGGCGAATCGACCTGCTTCGCAGTGCGCATGAATAAGCCGATGTCCTTAAGCGGAATGGCACTCTGCAACACCGGCGCTGTCTTCTCGGCCACCATCTTGCCGTAGCTCTGGTAAATTGGCGCCGGGAAAAGAGTCGTCGTCAGCATCTCTACGACGGCCATTGTGTCGACGCCGCTCTTATCGACCATCGAGAGGGCCTCGGAAAGGGAGCGCGCCGCCGAGATGATAAGGAAATTCCCGGCAAGCTTCACGACGTTTGCGGCGCCGACGGATTCGCCGAAGTCGAAGACGCCTTTGGCTCCCATCGCGTCGATGAGCGGGCGCACGCGGTCTTTAGCCGATCGCTCACCCCCGACCGACACCCACAGCTTCCGGGCCAGCGCGGCTTCTGGTCTGCCGAAGATCGGCGCCGCCACGTAGCTGCTGCCGTGCTGCTTGTGTCGTTCAGCTAGCCGCTCTGCGAGGTCGGGTGAAACCGTTGTCATCGACACATGGACGCCGCCACTCCCGAGGCGATCCAGAAAACCGTCGCTGTTCACGACGCTCTCGAGCGACGCGTCGTCCCACAGCACGGTGACAACGACGCCGCCCGCCGTCACGGTGTCGATCGGTCGCATAGCCGGCAGCATGCCGCGAGCGACGAGCGGCTCGACCTTGCTTGTGGTTCGGTTATACAGCCGAAGCGAATACCCGGCGTCCACGAGGTTCATCGCTATCGGGAAGCCCAGGTTGCCAAGGCCGATGAACCCGATTTCTTCACTCACCGGCGTATTTTGCGATAACGCGAGAAGCGAAGTCAACGTTGACGTAAACGTCACGTTTGAAAATCAGTGAACCGCTTTTTGATCCAGCCAACGCTCGAAGCGTTCGATGTTCGCCTTCAACTCGGCACGAAACTGTTCGAGCGAAGCGAGCTTCGAGTCGACCTCCGCGAGACGGTCCCGAAGCATGGCGAGCACGCGGCGCTTAGCTCTTACTCCGGCGCCGGCCGTGAAGTAGAGCTCGATGACGTCGCCTATCTCCGCGAGACTGAGGCCGAGCTGCTTGAGCTGGTCAATTTTGCGAAGCCGGGCGAGTGTTTTCGCCGTGTAGTAGTGCTGGCCGTTGCCCTCGCGGTCACCCCGTGGAATTAGTCCGATGCTCTCATAGAAGCGCACCGTACGAGGAGTAACATCGGCAAGTTTCGTCAGGATTCCGATACGCATGCGCTCGCTCACCCCGCACCGAGCCCGGGCGCGCCGGTCGTGTTCATGTTTCCAAAGTCCGCCTCCCCCGCAACGCGCATCTTTAGGTGCGGCTTGCGCACCTAAAGCGGTCACCTGCGGATTTTAATTCCATCTGCGCACGCAATTCGGCCTCTTTGGGCATCAAAACGCAAAGCGGAACGTTGCGCAGATGAGGTCGTCGATCGTTTGAGCAGCGACCCCAACAGGTCAGTGTTTTGAGGCTTTACGCTTCGAGCCCTTGGCCCGCAAGGACAACTCCTGCGGTACTTCGCGCTCGTTTTCTGGTCCAGGCGGTGGCCGCTTGACCGCCGGCTGCGGCGCCTCGACGACCTGCGGAAGCAACGGAGATACAACGGAGCCGTTCGCGATCATTTCATCGAGACGATCGAGTTGTAGCGAGCGCATCCAGACCGTCGTCAGCGAGTCGATCAACACCGGCACCGAGGGTTCGCGGGTAAGGGCCCACTCGCTCATGAGTGCGTCGGCTGCCCCGGTAAGCAGTATCGCTACGACGCCGAGGTCGACGCCCGGATCGAAGGCAACTTGGCGCAGGCGTTGCGACGACTCTAAGTTCAGTTGCGCGAAGCGCCGTCGCATTTCCAACCGATGGTGGTCCAAGTCGCGGCTGATCCCCGCCACTTCGATCGAAAATATTCGCGCGCAGCGTGGGTCGGATGTCAGATATTCGGCGAATGCGGCACATCCGGCACGGACGACTTTTGCAACGCTCTTATCTTCTCCGAAGATTGCCTGCCTGATGCGATAGAGCAGAGCAACGCTGATGTCGTCATAGATCTCTTTAAGGAGCGCCTCGCGCGAGACGAATTCCTCATAAAAATGTCGAGCGGTCACGCCGGCTCGCGAGCAAATATGGGGAATCGTCACGGCGGGGTAGCCGACTGTCCCGAAGAGATGCAAACCCGCGTCGAGCAAGCGAGAGCGCCGGTCCGCTCGACGTTCGTCCGAAGACAGACCGCCGTACGTACGCGCGATCGAAACCCTTTTTCCGCCCTTTGTCATTCGAAGCTCATTTCGGAGGGATGGTCCGTTATCCCATTCGCGCCCCTGCCGCGGCGCTCCACGTAAAAACAATACACGTTTCAATCTAACAAAAGGGTTTATCGCAATGCGATGGAATTTTCTGCCGCAGACCGCAAGGTTCTGTCGTCGTCTGGACCGGCGGTTCCAAAGTACAAGCGCACGACGGCGACCATCCCGATATCGTGCTGCCGTTCGACCGGATGGAACAAAACGTGTCCCGGTGCCATCTACGGCAGTCATGGGACCGACGTCCTCAAGCTCGCAGCGAGGACATCGCAGCACTCGGCGGCCCAACGCTCAACATGATTTATGAGGGCAATAAGTCCGGCGATCCTCAGGCCGGCGTGCAGACGATGCGCAATCCGTCCACGGGTTGTGCAAGCGTTTCGGCGGTATCGTGGCGGCGAATGATCTCACGTTCTCACTGCGGCGCGGCCACATCTCCGCGCTCGTCGGTCCCAACGGCGCCGGCAAGACCACCGTCTTCAACGGTTGACCGGTGCGACCAAACCGGACGCCGGTCGCGTCCTCTTGCGAGGCGCTGAGATCATCGGTTTGCCTCCGGATAAGATCGCGCACCGCGGCATGGTGCGCTCCTTTCAGGACGTCCGGATCTTCCCGCGGCTTTCGGCAATCGAAAACGTCATGCCGGCGATTCCCCGTCAGCCGGGCGAAGCACTGGGGCCCTTATTCGCGAACTGGCGCGGCACGGCTGCAGCCGAACGCATCGCGCACGCGACGGCGCGGAAGTGGTTACATTTCGTCGGAATGGGCGCGCATGAAGAAGCGCCTGCGGGTGCGCTCGCCTTCGGACAACAGAAACTCGTTGCGCTCGCGCGCGTCTTAGCGACCGAAGCTGCAGTACTTCTGCTCGACGAACCGGCATCGGGTATCGACCGGCAATGGGTGGACGCGCTGCTCGACGTCATTGCAGCGCTGCGCGATGAAGGCCGCACCGTCTGCATCGTCGAGCACAACTTGCACGTGGTCGAACGCCTCGCAGACCACACGTTTTTCATGGAACTCGGTAAGATCACGGCCGAAGGCGACTTCGGCGAACTGACGTCCAACAAGCGACTCGCGGAGGCGTACTTCGGTGTCGTCTGACCTCCTCGCTACCTACGGTCTGCAAGCCGGCTACGGCCGTAAACATGTCGTTTTCGACGTCGATATCAAGGTCGGCAGCGGAGAAATCGTCGCTCTGCTCGGCCACAACGGCGCCGGTAAGACGACGACACTCAAGACGATTTTTGGCATGCTGCCTGCACTCGGTGGCCGCGTCATGTATCGTGACGAGGACGCGACGCGCGCCGGGTGCCGTCGCAACGTAATGCGGGGCATGGCGATGATTCCCGCCGAGCGCTTCGTCTTTGCAGACCTCACGGCGCGCGAAAACTTATTGCTCGGCGCCAATCACGGACGCTCGGCAGCGGCGCAGGGCGCGCGGCACGCGCAGATCTCAACGTTGTTTCCGATCCTCGACGAACGCGCCGCGCAACGCGCCGGAACGTTGTCGGGCGGCCAGCAGCGGATGCTGAGCCTCGGGATAGCGTTGATGTCGGGACCGCGGTTGTTGCTGCTCGACGAACCGTCGCTCGGGCTCGCTCCGGCGCTCGTGACGACGCTCTTCGACGCGATCGCCGGGCTCGCGAAATCGCAGGGACTAGGTGTCCTACTCATCGAGCAGAACGTCGGCCAGGTATTGCGCATCGCCGACCGCGTGGCCGTCATGCGCTCGGGTCGCGTAATCCTGGAATAATCTGTCGAGAAAATGCGCGCTCGCGAAAGCTATTGGGATTTGTTCTAAGCGGCAATCCCCGCGGGTCAGTCCGATCCTGTATGAAGCGCGGCTGCGGTAACCCGAATCGCGTCGAGCAATGCCCGGCGGGCGTCGGGCACGACGCCGGCGAGGTTCACGAAGCTGTGTGCGAGCGTGGGCCGCAGATCGTATACTACCGGAACGCCCTCAGCACGCAACCGCTCCGCATAGAGTCGGCCCTCGTCGACGAGCGGATCGAAGCCGGCCGCCAGCAGATAGGTCGGCGGTGATGCCGCGATCGACGCTGCACGCAGCGGCGCGAGAAGTTTTGCGCCGAAGTCGCCGGACGAGCGCGCGTAACGATCCGCGAACCACGCGATCGTCGCCGTCGTGAGCGGCACGCCGCGTTCGAATGCCGTCCGCGACGGCGTCGCGCCCGTTCCGTCCACCGACGGGTAGATCAGCAACTGATACGCAGGCGCGGCGAGACCGCGTTCCACGGCGAATGCGCCGACCGCCGCGGCGATGCCGCCCCCCGCACTGTCGCCGGCGACGGCGATCCGTTGTTTGTCGATTCCGAGCTCGGCCGCAGAAAGCCGCGCCCACGCAAACGCGCTGAAACCGTCTTCATGCGCCTGAGGAAAGCGGTGCTCGGGTCCAAGCCGGTACTCGACGCTAAGCACGGCGATGCGGCCTTGCACCGCAAGAAACCGGGCCAGGCCGTCGTAGCTCGGCACGTCGCCGATCGAAAAACCGCCGCCGTGATAGTACGTTAACAACGGCATCGTGGTGCGCGCGACGTTACGGGGGCGATAGAGACGGCCCCCGATAACTCCGCCCTCAACCGGAATCGCGACGTCACGCACGTCGAGCGGTCGTGCTTCGCGCAGCCCGTAGGCACGGTTCATCTGAGCGTATCCCGCGCATGAGCGACACCGGAACGTCGCTTCGAAATCCACGTCCGGCGCGCTCGGCCACGCCCAACACCGCCGCGATCCGGCTGTCGAGCCGCACGCCATTTGCGTGCAGGGCAGACGTGGCGAACGCGCGCCGCATCGGCTCCGGCAGCGTGCCGATCGCCCGTGCGATCGTTCGAACGATAAGATCCTCACGCGTGAGGGCGGCCATCGAACGCATCGTTCCGAACGAAGCGTTAGAGCGGCTGGAGCGTGCTAGTTTCGACGAGCGTCGAATGGTAATTACGTTGTTGACGATCGATTTTCGTAAACTCCAGCGTGCCGTCGACGATCTTACCGAAGCGAAGCGCCATCATGTCTTTCAAGTAGTTCTGGTGGTTGCGCCACGGCGGGGCCGTGCCCTGTTTCGGCAGCACGTCGAGCGCACGGAGAACGTAACCTGAATTGAAATCGAGCCCGGGTTGTTCTTTCATCGAAGGCGGCCGCTCGGGCGTGCAGTACGCGTAACCTTTGTTGGACATGTAGGCCAGCAACCGGCAGACGTATTTTGCGGTCAACTCGCACTTTAGCGTCCACGAAGCGTTCGTGTATCCGACCGCCAACGCGAGGTTCGGCACGCCGCTGAACATCATGCCCTTGTAGAAAAGCGTCTTGCCGAAATCGATCGGCTTGCCGTCGACACGAACCTGCATGCCGCCCATCAGCTGCACCTTCAGGCCCGTCGCCGGGATGATAACGTCGGCTTGCAACACCTTACCCGACTTGAGAAGCAAGCCGCTTTCCGGAAAGCGCTCGACGTGGTCGGTCACAACTTCGGTCTTGCCCGAACGGATCGACTTGAAGAAATCGGCGTCGGGGACCAGGCACAGCCGTTGGTCCCACGGTTTATAGGTCGGCTTGAAGTGCGTGTCCAGGTCGTAGTCGGGCCCAAGGTGCGATCGAACCTGTTCACGGATGGTTTTCGCGAACATCTCCGGCCGTTTCCGAGCGAGGTTGAACATGAAGATGGTGTAGACCACATTCTTCCAGCGAATGATGGGACCCGTGATCCAACTCGGCAATCGCCGTTGCAGCCGCTGCGCAATTTCGTCGATCGCCGGGCGGCCGACGATGTACGTGGGCGAACGCTGTAGCATCGTCACGTGCTCCGCTTTCTGCGCGATCGCGGGTGCGAGGGTCACCGCCGTCGCACCGCTTCCGATGATCACGACGCGTTTGCCCGCGTAATCGTAGCTCGCGTCCCAGAACTGCGGGCTCAGCAGCTTTCCGGTAAAGCGCTCCATCTCGGGCCACTCTGGTGTATAGCCTTGCGCGTAATCGTAGTAGCCGCTACACATAAACAGGAACGCGCAGGTAAGATAACAGCGGCGCTTCTCCGGTCCGATCGCTACCTCGACCGTCCAACGGCCTTCGCCGGACGACCACGACGCCCGGGCGACGTTATGGTTGAATCGGATCGAACGATCGATGCCCGTCGACTTCGCCGTGTCGGCGATATAATCGCGGATCAGCTCGCCTTCTACGATGCGCTTGTCGCTCGGCCAGGGTCGGAAGGCGTACCCGAGTGTATGCATGTCGGAGTCGGACCGTACGCCCGGGTAGCGGAAAAGATCCCATGTGCCTCCGAGGACGCCGCGTCCCTCACAAATCGCGAAGCGCTTGCCGGGCAACGACGTACTCAGGTGATATGCAGCAGCGATTCCGGAGAGCCCGGCGCCCACGATAATGACGTCTAGGTGCTCCGTCGAGTCATTCGACTCAAGAACGCCGTTCAACGATTGCATTTGCGAGCTGCTTTCGACATGGCGACCGACAAAATCTAACAAACAACTTTGTCCGTTTGCTGAAATCTCCTGCAAACGTTTTTAGGTAGGCAGAATCGCTGCCAAGAGGTGCTGCACGAGTTGCTGTCCCTCGGCCTGCGATTGCGACCAGAGGCGGCCGCCGCTCATCCCGCCGTCAATGACAAGGGCATGTCCGTTGATGTACGCGGCCCGTTCACTCGCGAGCCAAACTATGGCGTTAGATATGTCTTCGGGCATACTTGCTCGTCGCAATGGAGATGAAGCCGCGATCAACGGCTTAACCGCCTCGCTCGTCTTGTCGCGGGTCTCGGGCCGTAAGTTGAGAGCGCTCCCAAAGATTCCCGTCGCTACGCCACCGGGGCAGATACAATTCACCCGGATATTTCGCACCGAGTTCCATCGCCGTGGTGCGTGTAAGTTGAACGACGGCCGCTTTTGCTGCGGAGTAGGAGTGCGCTGCGAAGCCCGCCTGAAATGCCGCAATGCTCGCAATGTTGATGATCGTGCCGCCGCGCCCAGCGTCGATTCGGGAAGCGGCATGCTTCGTGCCGAGGAAAACACTCCGCAGCAGAAGCGCTATCGTGTCATCGAAACCGTCGGTTGGGGTATCGGCGATCGGGCCTTGAATGCCGGCCGTCCCCGCGTTGTTAACGACGCAATCGAGACGGCCGAAACGCGTAAGCGCCGTGTCGAGCAGCGCTGCAACGTCGACTTCTTCGCGAACGTCGGTAGGAACGAAGACGGTTTTTCCGCCGAGCTCGGTCGCGAGACGCTCGCCCGCGCCACGGTTCACATCCCCAAATAAAACCGACGCACCCTCGGCAGCGAAGCGGCGCACCGTTGCAGCTCCGATCCCTCCCGCGCCGCCCGTGATGACGACACACTTCTCAGCAAATTCGGTCATTCATGACAACCCTTTCGCGTTTGCGTATTTCGCGTGGACTGGGAAGCCGCCTCGTTTCTACCCGCGAGGCGATGAGCGGCAGTCGGCGAAGATCATTCTAATAAAACGGATAGTCTCATTTAGGACGCGGAATGTTCTGCAACGCTAATGGGGGCGCAAGCCTATTCTATGAAGACGTGGGCTCCGGTCCGGCCATCGTCATCACGCACGGGGTCACGGAAAGCCTGAGGTGGCCCCGTTTTGCTGGACGAGAAGTTCGGTTTCTTAAGTGGATCCTTGCGGCGTGTTTTGGATTCCCCTGTTTAGTTCTTCTTCGTAGCCGTCGCGCCTGTGGAAAGAGTGAATAACG
>JAABUX010002716.1_pt1 | contig 24602 bp, 26 predicted proteins | sample 5561851 | NCBI WGS metagenome assembly JAABUX01 (sample SAMN10711883, study PRJNA513361) | rock metagenome | isolation source: Antarctica rocks | place: Antarctica: Victoria Land, Richard Nunatak red sandstone | collected 2016-01-03 | reverse complement strand
CTAGCAGGCTCATTATGTTCGCACGTCCCCGCTCAGGCAGCAAGCCGGAAGCTCTTTGTCCCTCGCAAGGAGCGCATCATCATGCGGCACCATCGCCGACGTTGTTACCCCTGTGACTTCGCCAAAGCCTGTCACGCCCTTTGGATGGTCTGGGTTTGGGGTTGGTCCCAACAGCAAGCCGGCCTGACGTTGGGCGTCCACCCCGGCACGATCAACCACATCGTCCACCGCCGCCGGTTTCGGGACGCATTCCCAGTTCAGCCGTTGTTCATCTGAGCTAGGCACCCTGGGCATTCCGTAAAGTGATGCCCAGGGGCTTGCCGTCGTCGGCATAGACCGGACCAACTCCGCCACTTTCCAACGCGACCCTGAGCGCATCCAGGTTGTTCTTGATGGGCGTCCGTTCGCCCTTCTCGAATGACCTGACTGTGCTCAGGCCGACGCTTGCCCGCTTGGCAAGATCGTCCTGGCTCCAGTTAAGCCAGGCGCGGGCGGCGCGGCACTGTTCCGGGGACAACATGCCGGACTGATACGACACGCAACATAATACGTCAAGGGGGACGATTATCGTTGACCTAGCCCACTATCACCACTTATGGTTCACCTTAACGAACACCGTTGAGTGACCCTCTACATGGCCAGCCACTTCCTCCTCTCTGCCAAGGCCCGTAGCCTCTCGCTGGCCAAGGTGCTGCGCCTGTCTGTTGCCGGCGTCGAAGCCATGTTCGCCGGCATCCGCTGGCCTGACACCGCCGGCAAGCCCGTGTGCCCCCACTGCGGCTGCACCATCGTCTATGAGGCCCGCCGCCCGTCCGGTGCGCTCCGCTACCGCTGCAAGGCGTGCCGCAAGGATTTCAGCCTGACCAGCGGCACCCTGTTCGCCTTCCACAAGCTGCCCTTGCGGACCTACCTCGCTGCCGTCGTGATCTTCTGCAACGAGGTCAAGGGCAAGTCCGCCCTGGCCCTCTCCCGTGATCTGGATATGCAGTACAAGACGGCTTGGGTGCTGTCCCACAAGCTGCGGGAGGCGATGGCCACCGAGGTCAAGGGCTACAAGCTCGGCGGCGCTGGCAAGGTCGTGGAAGTGGATGGCGCCTACTTCGGCGGCTACGTGAAGCCCGCCAACCACAAGGAGAACCGCCGGGATCGCCGGTTGGCCCGGAACCAGAACGGCAAGCGCCAGTGCGTCGTCGTGATCCGGGAGCGGGACGGCATGGTGATGCCAGCCGCCTTCCCCACCGAAGGGTCAGCCCTGGCCTACATCCGCAACCACGTCGCGGCCGGAACCGAGGTCCATGCCGATGACGCGAATAGCTGGAACGACCTGCACGGCCACTACGCCGTTAAGCGGATCAATCACCAGCTTGCCTACAGCATGGACGGCGCCTGCACGAACGGGGCAGAGAGCTTCTTCTCCCGCCTGCGCCGCGCCGAGCAGGGCCACCATCACCACATCGCCGGCATCTACCTAGCCCGCTACGCCCAGGAGAGCGCGTGGCGCCAGGGCCACCGCCGGGACGACAACGGCTTGCAGGTGCGGGGCGTGGTCGGGTTGGCGTTGAAGGCCCGGCCCAGCGTGGACTTCTGCGGGTATTGGCAGCGAGCAGCCTAACCCAGCAGTGAAAGTGTTCCTTTAAGTTGACTCAATCGTATCTCCGCAGCTTGCTCAGACACTCCCAAACGCACAGCAAAAAGTAATGGCGCCCTTACTCCCTCAATCCACAACTTTTTCATTGCAGAAAGGGGCATCAAAAGCTGAGCCGCGTAGCGATTGGCTTCCCATTCCATAGGTTCGGGCAGTAGGCTACGATAGAGAGCATTATCTACAATATTCCCAGCCTCTAACTGCTTTTGGTGTTTAATAAAATGGGCGATTTCATGAGCTAGAGTAAATCTCTGCCGGGTGGGCGCATGGGCGCTGTTAAGAGTTATGGTGAAACCCGCCTTGCCATCAACCAAGGTTCTCTCAATTTTGCCAGAAATTTCCCCCATGTCGGCATACTCTATGGCGATACCAAGGTCCGCTGCCAGCCCCATCAAGTCCGTTGGAGGTGACGCGCGCATGTAGTTGAGAGCCACGTCATCAGGGCGTTGGGCATCAGCAAGATCGCTCAGACGGGGCATGGTTCTTTGTTCCTAGTTTGTTCCTTACTCTACCCTCTTCTAAGGCGCAACGCCAGAGGAAGCCTGAGCAAAGGCGTCCGCAGCTTGCCCGGTCGGCAACCCACCAGCCTGAGACAGGTCCTCTCTTACACGGTTCGCCAAGCCCTCAATGTCAGCGACAAGCTTTGTTTTCAAAACCTGAAGCTCTTGTCTATCCTTGTTGATTACTTCAAGTAAGCTTGCATAGGCTTTCTTGGTTTCTTCAGCACCAGTCTCACGAGCCGCAGCCCTTATTTCACCAAAGCCTATGAAAGCTCCTATGCTAAGAAAAAAAGCGACAATTGCCAAAACTATAGTTGCAACCGCAAGGAGTATCGCAGCTAAATCCGCAGGCGAAAGCGGGGGCGCTGGTTGCGCGGCTGTCGCTTGTGAGGCTGTGCGCTGAATGGCGTCAAAGACACCAAGCCCTCGCAACGCTCCGGGAAAACACCAAAACGCAAAAATACTCACAAGCATACCAAGGCCAAAGAGTTCAAGAGTTGCCCTTAAGGCATAAAACAACTTTCTTAGCATTTCGATGTTCCGATGACTATTGTGCTAGGCATTTGCCCGTACACACTAGGTAACTGAGTCCTGCTCTAAACATCACTCATGCCAACCCCCATCGCATGTTCTTTCCAGCCTCCTTGTCCGCCACCAGCTTGCCCCGGTTCTTCAGCTTCCGCAGCGTGGATGCCAGCCGCACCAGCATCGTGTTGACCATCGCGTGATCGGCGGTGTTCATCCCCCGCGCTTCCATCATCGCCCGCGTGAGGGCGCGTGTCGTCATCGGCCCTCCGGCCTCCCGCAGCAGGGAGAATATGAGACGGCTGGACTCGTGCCGCACTGCCGCGTGACGCCGGGGGATCGGCTTGATGCGGACGACGCCGATCTCCACGTCCGGCTTGAACAGGCGAAGCGTACTGTCCAGAGCGTCGATGTCCAAGACGAGCTGGCGCATCTGCGCCTGGACAAGCTCTAGCTGGTCAGCGACTTGCTGACGGCGGCGGAGTAGTCCATTGACGACGTTATCATTTTCCATGCCCTAGTTTACTGCCGGGGCTAGGCTGCTTCTACTTAGCCGTGGTGGCGGGTGCTACATAATGCCGCCACGGCGCGGTCGGCCCGTTGCGCCATGCCCGCCAACCTTCCGGAAGATCTGCAAGTTGGTTCAGCGTGTTGTCGCGAACGACCATGCTGTGAAGCGACACCACCATCGCATCCTCCTCGCGCGGCCCGCCAGGCTCGTTATCGTGGAACTGCCAGCAGCCATCATCCCCGTTGTGCGATACGTGCGCGATCCAGGCACCACCGTAAACGATGCTGCGCGTCGTGAGCACTGCGACGTTGGTTGGATCGCGAAACAGCCATTCAGTCATGGTCGGACGCCTGATTGAGACAACCGTCGGGGCAGGGAAACCCGTGCGGGCGTGCGGTTCGGGCACGTTGAAACCTTACACAGGTTCATTGCCCAGCAGAACCGGCGCTTGTATGGCCCCCGCCGGCCCGGACCGGCGGGCAACAAAGCTCCCGTTTTCCTGCCCGGCCCGTCAGTCCCGGCCTCAGTCCCAGCCAGCGTGCGCCGGGGCCGATAAGTGCAAGCCGCTACAGCCAAGCGGCCTGGCGTGGCCGCAGGCCATCCATGCGACAGGCCGCGCAGGCCTGCCTAACGCGACTGCGCCAGGTAGCGCATCAGCCCACCGGCCACCGGCGCCGGCAACCGCGACACCGCCTCCAGGAATGCCGCCCCGGCCAGGCAGGCGGCCCGCTGCGAAGCCGGCGTGGTGGCAGGCTTGCCGATCAGGGACGGGTCGGTCCCGCCGGCGCGCAGGGTCTGCATCACCTTGGCCAGCTCCGTCCTGGCCTGCGCCGCCGTCGGCACGGCGTTGGAGGGAGCCATGGCGCCGCTCTCCATGACCACCCCGGTCATCTCGGCATCGCGCCGCGCCAGGTCCGCCGGCAGGAAGTCGGCGTAGGACGCACCGCCGGCGTCGCCGTTCAACAGCCCGAGGCAGACCTCCGGATGCTGGTCCACCAGCGCCCGCGCGGCCTCCGCCGACAGCGCCGCGGCCTTCGCCAAGGGGGTATCGCCACCGACCTGGAAATACCTGTGCAACGGTGCCTGCAACGCGCGGCGCGACAGGGCGGTCAGTTCCCGCCAGGTCCGCCCCTCCGTGCCGGCTGCCAGCATGGCCTGCGCCGCCTGGGCATAGGCGGCGGGATCGACCCGCTTCAGCACGACGAACGCCGGCGCCCGGTCCAGCACGGTCTCCATGTCGGCCAGCACCGGGACCCGCCCGGACGCCATGACCGAGAAGTCCAGGCCATCCACCGTCCGCGTGGCCACCCCTGCCGCCAGCAGCCTCGCGGCGTCCGGCTGCCACAGCCCGCTGTTCGGCGTCGAGAACGCCGTCGCGGCGAACTCGGCATCGACGCCCGCATCCACCATCGCCTTGCGCCCGACGTTGTTGATGAAGCTGTCCGGGTCGGCGCTGCGGCCGGGCACCACGTACTCATGAAACCCCAACCGGCCCCGCGGTCCCAGCAGCCGGGGATTGCCGCCCAGGAACGCCGCCGTGCAGGCCGACAGGCAGGACCCGGCGACATAGGTGGCCAGGTGCCGCGCCGCGATCAGGTCCCGCACCTGGTTCGCCTCCGCCACCCGGCCCCCGATGCTGTTCAAGTCGATGGTCCGCACCTCCGGCGACGCATCGAGCAAGCTGCGGAAGGCCGCCGAGGCGCCAGCGTCGAAGCCGCCGGACAGCACGATCTCCGTGCCGTTGTTCACCAGGCGCAGGACGTGCGGCGGCGTGGTGTCCGGCACCGCGGCCTGCCGCGCGGAGGCCTCGCGCACCCCCTCCCGGAAGCCGGTCTGGAACGACACGATGCCGAGGACGACGAGGTTCGTGGTCAGGAGGAGGATGCTGAGCATCGATTGGACCTCAGTGGCGGTAACGACGGATAACCCGCACCCTCTCCCGCATCTGGGGACCCCGCGTCGGGAGAGGCTGCCAGGGCGGTCCTCGCGTCACGTGCGACCGCCCGGTCGCGGAGGACAAGGCGCATCACCCATAAGGGTTGCATCACGTCGTCCCACGCCGCCAGCCCTTGTCAGCCCAGCTTGCCGTCAGCCCGGCGCCGGCCGTCCCCGTGCCGCATCCCGCCGGCTGTCCGTCCGCAACTGCCCGCACGCCGCCAGGATATCCTGTCCGCGCGGCATCCGGATCGGCGAGGCGAACCCGGCGTCCTGCACGATTGCGGCAAACCGCTCCAGGCTCTCGCGCGTGCTGGACAGGTAGCTGCTGCCGGGCCAGGGATTGAACGGGATCAGGTTCACCTTGGCCGGTATGCCAGCGATCAGCCGCACCAGCTCCCGCGCCTCGGCCTCGGAGTCGTTCACGCCGCGCAGCATGACGTACTCGAACGTGATCCGCCGGGCGTTGCTGGCGCCGGGATAGCGGCGGCAGGCAGCGATCAGCTCGGCGATGGGGTACTTGCGGTTCAGCGGCACGATCTCGTCCCGCAGCTCGTCGCGCACGGCATGAAGCGACACCGCCAAGTTGACCCCCAGCTCCTCCCCGCAGCGGTCCATCATCGGCACCACGCCGGAGGTGCTGAGAGTAATGCGCCGGCGCGACAGCCCGATGCCCTCCCCGTCCATAACGATCCGCATCGCCCGGGCGACGTTGTCATAGTTGTACAACGGCTCCCCCATGCCCATCAGCACGATGGTGGACAGCAGCCGCGGCGTCTCCCCGCGCGGGCTGGGCCACTCGGCATAGGCGTCGCGGGCGGCCATGAACTGCCCGACGATCTCCGCCGCGCCGAGGTTGCGCACCAGCGTCTGCGTGCCGGTGTGGCAGAACCGGCAGGACAGCGTGCAGCCGACCTGGCTGCTGATGCACACAGCACCCCGGTCGGCATGGCGGTCGGGGATGTAAACCGTCTCCGCCTCCTGCCCGTCACGGAAGCGGAACAGCCACTTGCGGGTCTCGTCCGTGCTGGTCTGCACTGTGGCCACGCCCGGCCGCCCGATCACGAACCGCTCGGCCAGGCGCTGCTGCAGCGGCCGCGCGATGCTGGACATGGCGGAGAAGTCGGTCACGCCCTGGTGATAGATCCAGTGCCACAACTGCTTGGCGCGGAACGGCTTCTCCCCGATGGCGGCCAGCTCCTGGATCAGCTCGTCGCGCTCCAGCCCGACCAGCTCCCGCCGCCCGTCCGGCAGTTGCGGCGGCGGCGGGTTGAACAGCGCGGACTTGGCAAGGATGCGCGTGCGCTCGGCATCCGTAAGGAGGGCATTCATCGAAGGCTCTTATTGGGTTCTGGGGTGGCGACGAGTCTGTCATGCAACCAGGCCTGCGATGAGGGCGCCGAGCACGGCTTTGCCGCGTCGGCGTGCGTTGTGCACGAACTGGAAGAAGCCGAGGTAGAGCGGCAGCTTGTCCTGCGAGAGGCCCCGGTGCGGGCGCAGCCAGGAGCGCAGCAGCGACCAGAACCCCTCGATCGTGTTGACGTGCACCTCGCAGAAGCCGTCGCCGTCCTCGTCTCGGGCATACTCGCCGCGCCCATGGCAGACGGTCTTGTGCCCGTAGCCCCAGGCTGGCAGGCGGGCATAGATGCTATACTCGTCCGTGTGGACGAGGGTGTCCTTCGCGACTGCGGCCTCGATGATCGGCTTGATCGTGGCCTGCTGCACGTTGGCCAGCATGCGCAGCACGACCTGTCCGCCACGTTGGATCAGACCGAGGATGGGTGGCTTGTCCTTTTCCAGCGTGCCGCGGCCCGGCGTCCCTGCCAGCTTGCGGCACCGTCCGAGCCGCCCCTTTTGGCAACAGCCGCCGGCTGGCCCTTATGCCCGGCCACGATGTAGACCTCATCTATCTCAACCTCGCCTTTCAGCTCCACCTCTGGCGCTTTGGCGACCAAGCCGCGGCGGAGCTGCTCCGTCATGGTTTGCACGTCCGAGCCGTCCAGACCCACTTCCAACGCGATCTGCCGGTTGGAAAGGTTCAGCCCCATGAAGTAGAGGCATAGCACCCACACACGCAGCGGCTGGTGATGTCCGGCCAGCACCGTGCCGGTGAGGTCGTCGAAGCGGGACGCACACGCTTTGCACCGGTAACGCTGGCGATGCGGCTGCGTATCGTCGCACCCGTCCCGGATGACCGAAGAACTGTCGCAGGCGGGGCAGCGCACGCCCTCTGGCCAGCGATGCTGACGCACAAAGGCGAAGCATTTGGCGTCGTCCATCAGGCCGGAAAGGTTGATCAGGTCGGATGCGGCTATGACACAAGCTCCTCGCGCGAGCAGGCCACCTACTCCCGCTTTCGCTCATGCACCAGAGGCTCCCAGCCCCGCTTTCCGGTACTGGCCTCACCACCCCGGAACCCAATAAGAGCCTCATCGAAGCGGGCACGCCTTGTTGACAGCGGCATAGGCAGGGCTGAAGCCGCGCAGGCTGAAGGTATCGGACACGCTGGCGTTGCGCGGCGCCGGGGACTTCACCACCGCCGACCGCGCCTTCTCGAACGCCGCCACCACGGCCCGGCCGTCCCTGGCAAAGGCGGAACGGTTGGCGGTGTAAAACGCCATCTGCAGGCCCTCGACCTGCAACTGCGCCTCCGACCCCGCGGGATAGGCAAATCCGGCGCTGATGGCGACCGCGTCGTGCGAACCGGGCCGCTGCGTGACGGTCAGCACCACGTCGCCCCGGCCCGGCAGTGCCGGCGTGGAAGCGCTGGCGCGGGTAAAAGCGTAGCAGACCAGCGCCCCACCCTCCTGATGTGTGGCGGCCTGCCAATCCTCGAACTTGCCGATTGACCTGGGGGGGCTGGCAGAACGGACCGATGCCGGCCGGACAGCCGGACGGGCAGGACGCGGCTGCGCCAGGGCGGGCACGGCCAGGACTGGAAACGCCAGGACGAGCAGGATGCGGGAGGTCAGGGGCATACGCGACAGATACGTTGCGCACCCCGGCGCGACAAGCGCGGGGTTGCCGGGCTTGGGGGGCTTCGGCGGCTTCCAGGCGCACGAACCCGGTGCCAAGCTATCCGGCCGTCGTCCCAGGCAGGGCGATCGCGTGGGCCACAAGGACGCCGCCTGCTCCCTTTCCCTCCTAGCTTGGGCCGCGAAGCGGACCAAGGCCTGGGTAAGGGAGCAAGCGCCGTCCTATCAGCATGTTCGACAACCCTGCGTTCCAGGAGATGCCGCCCAAAATGCAGCGCATCATCGTCATGGGCCCACCCGGAAGCAGCAAATCCACGCTCGCCCGGCGCGTAGGCGCCCACTGCAGCCTGCCGGTGTTCCACCTGGACCAGGCCTGGTGGCAACCCGGCTGGACCATGGCCCCGCCCAACCAGTTCCGTGCCGAGGTCGAGCGCATCGCGGCACTGCCGGCCTGGGTGATCGACGGCAACTACACCGCCTTCCTCGCCCCCCGGCTGCGCGCCGCGGACACCCTGATCTACCTGGACATGCCACGCTGGCTCTGCCTGTTCCGCATCGTGCGGCGCACTCTGGCCAGCCACGGGCAGGTGCGCCCGGACCTGGCCCCGGGCTGCCCCGAGCGTCTAGACCCAGCCTTCCTGCGCCTCGCCTGGAGCTGGAACGGCACCCGGCGCCAGCGCAACCTCGCGCTGGTCGAGGACTTCACCGGGCGCAAGGCAGTGCTGCGTGCCGGACTGCGCCGCACACGCCAGCCGGACTGGCTGCGCGACGCCCTCGGCTAGGCTATCGCTACTCCGTCCCCAACCAATCCGGCAGCGTCCGCCGGAACACCGGGTCCCCGTGCCCGCCCGCCACCGGCAGCGGCGCAGCCGGCCCACCCGCCGCCACCGGCCGCTCGGCAAACCGCCCATGCTGCAGCAGCCGGTCATACAGCACCAGCGCCCCCGCCACCGCCAGGTTCAACGCAAACCGCGTCGGAATGCGGACCACATGCCGGCACCGCGCCCGCAACGGCGCCGACAGCCCCGACCGCTCCGGCCCCAGCACGTAGGCGGCGTTCAACGGGTGCCGGAAGCTCGGCAGGTCCACCGCGTCGTCCAGCAGCTCGACGCCCACCAGCGCGCACTCCCGCGGCAGGTGCAGCGCGTCCAGGTCCGCGAACCGCCACAGCGGCACATGCGCCGGGGTATCGGCGGTATCGGCCTGGCGCCCGGCCCGCGCATCCCACCCGGCGCCGATGCTGAAGCAGAACGCCGCCCCGAAGGCGTGCCCAGTCCGCAGCAGCGCACCGACATTGGCGGCCTTAGACACCCCCTCCATCCCAATACCGAAATAGCCGCGCGTGGCAATGTTGCGTGTCCTAGCAGGCTGCATCACGCCGGGATATGCGTTCCCCATGCACGACGCAACCGACGGCACCCTGGCCGCCCAATACGAGGCCTACCCCTACCCCAAACGCGACCCGCGCGACGAAGCCAAGCGCCTCGTGCTCGGCAGCCCCAGCCACCTGCGCGAGATCGACCACTGGGTGTTCGCCGCCGCCCGCCCGCGCTCCCAGCCGCTGCGGGCGCTGATCGCCGGCGGCGGCACCGGCGACGGCGCGATCATGCTGGCGCAGCAGATGGCCACCGCCGGGCGGCCGGGGCGCGTCACCTACCTGGACCGCTCCGCCGCCGCCATGGCCGTGGCGCGGGCACGGGCGGAAATACGCGGCTTGACGCTCGACTGGCACCTAGGATCGCTGCTGGACCTGCCCGCGTCCGGCCTAGGACCGTTCGACTACATCGACTGCTGCGGCGTGCTGCACCACCTGCCGGACCCGGCCGCCGGCCTATCGGCGCTGCTCTCCGTCCTAGCTTCAGGCGGCGGCCTAGGGCTGATGGTCTATGCCCCGCACGGCCGCACCGGCGTTTACATGCTGCAGGACGCCCTGCGCCGGCTCGCCCCGGCCAACGAGCCGCCCCCCGCCCGCCTGGACGTGGCCCGCCGGGTGATGCGCCACCTGCCCGACAGCGCCTGGCTGCGCCGCAATACCAACTTCGCCGACCACATCGACGGCGGCGACGCCGGGCTGTACGACCTCCTGCTGAACCCCCGCGACCGCGCCTACGCCGTGCCCGACCTGATGGCGCTGCTCGACGGCGCCGGCCTGCACGCCGCGGCGCTGCTGGAGCCGCTGCGCTACGACCCTGCCGCCTACCTGCCCGACCCGAAGCTGCGCGCCCGCATCGCCGGCCTGGACCGGGTGGCCCGCGCCGCCCTGGCCGAGGCGCTGACCGGCAACATGAGCACCCACGTCGCCTACGCCGTCCGCATCGCCGAGGCCCCCCCGCCCCCCGATCCCATGCACCCCGACGCCGTGCCGGTCGCGCGCGAGCTGCCGGCGCCGGAGCTGGCCCGCAACATCCGGCCGGACGGCACCTTGCCCTTCCTGTTCGATGGCCTGCGCGTCCCCGTGCCGCTGCCGCCACTGGCCCCGGCCATCCTGGGGCTGATCGACGGGCAGCGCAGCGTCGGCGCGATCGCCGCCGCCTTGCAGGCCCGCAGCATCGGCCCAGACGCCTTCGCCCGCGCCTGGCGCACGACCTATGATGCGCTGGTGTCCGTCAACCGCATCCTGCTGGCCCCGCCGCCCTAGATGGCCCCGCCCGTCATCATCATCTTCGGCGCCGCCGTGCGTCCGGACGGCACCCCCAGCCATGCCTTGCGCGACCGCGTGCAGGCCGCGCTACGCCTAGGCGCACGCCTGCACAACCCGCTGTATATGCCCACCGGCGGCATCGGCCGCCACGGCCCGGCGGAGGCCGAGGTCATGGCCGCCCAGTTGCGCGACAATGGCATCGCCTCAGACCGCATCCAGCCAGAGCCGACCGCGCGCAACACCCTTGGCTCCGTCCGGGCCTGCGCGGCGCTGCTGCCGGGCTTCCGCGGCCGGGTCTATGCCGCCACGAGCGCCTACCACCTGCCCCGCTGCGTGCTGCTGCTGCGGATGGCGGGACTGCGCGCCCTGCCCTGCCCGCCGCCGCGCTCCGCCGCCGCGGGCGCCCCAGGCCGCCGCTGGTGGTGGCGGCTGCGGGAGGTGCCCGCCGTACCGCTCGACGCCGCCATCCTGGCCTGGCTGCGCCTGCGCGGACAGGTGCCCACTCCACCCCCCTCGGAACGAGGCGACCACCCATGAACGCCTCTTGCTCCCTGCAGAAGCAGCAGCCAGCGTCCTCGTACCCCATGCAATCGCCCTGCCGGAACGGCTGACTTTTTCCCAGATACCCCCTACATCTAGGGAATGACCGACACCCCCCTGCACCTGATCCGCAACTTCTCGATCATTGCCCACATCGACCACGGGAAATCCACCCTGGCCGACCGCCTGATCCAGGCGTGCGGCGGCCTGACCGACCGCGAGATGACCGCGCAGGTCCTGGACAACATGGACCTCGAGAAGGAGCGCGGCATCACCATCAAGGCGCAGACCGTCCGCCTCGCCTACAAGGCGCATGACGGCCTGACCTACGAGCTGAACCTGATGGACACCCCCGGCCACGTGGACTTCGCCTACGAAGTCAGCCGTAGCCTAGCCGCCTGCGAAGGCAGCCTTCTCGTCGTGGACGCCAGCCAGGGCGTAGAGGCCCAGACCCTAGCCAACGTCTATCAGGCCATCGACGCCAGGCACGAGATCGTCCCCGTCCTCAACAAGATCGACCTTCCCGCCGCCGAACCCGACAAGGTAAAGCAGCAGATCGAGGACGTCATCGGCCTGGACGCCTCCGACGCCGTGATGATCAGCGCCAAGACCGGCCTCAACATCGAGGGCGTGCTGGAGGCCCTGGTCACCCGCCTGCCCCCCCCCGTCGGCGACGCCAACGCCCCCCTAAAAGCCCTCCTGGTCGATAGCTGGTACGACCAGTACCTAGGCGTAGTCATCCTGGTCCGCATCAAGGACGGCCGCCTGAAGCGCGGCCAGAAAATCCGCATGATGTCCAACAATGCCGTCTTCAACATCGAGCAGGTCGGCGTCTTCACCCCCAAGATGATCCCCACCGGTGACCTCGGCCCCGGCGAGATGGGCTTCATCACCGCCTCCATCAAAACCGTCGCCGACTGCAACGTCGGCGACACCATCACCGACGACCGCCTCCCCGCCACCCAGGCCCTGGCCGGCTTCAAGCCCAGCATCCCCGTCGTCTGGTGCGGCCTGTTCCCCGTGGACGCCGACGACTTCGAGCACCTCCGCGACTCCCTCGGCAAGCTCCGCCTGAACGACGCCAGCTTCCACTACGAGGCCGAAACCTCCGCCGCCCTAGGCTTCGGCTACCGCTGCGGCTTCCTAGGCCTCCTCCACCTGGAGATCATCCAGGAACGCCTGACCCGCGAGTTCAACCTAGACCTGATCGCCACCGCCCCCAGCGTCGTCTATCGCATCCACACCACCAAGGGCGCCGTCGAGGAACTCCACAACCCCGCCGACATGCCCGAACCCACCCAGATCGACCACATCGACGAACCCTGGATCAAGGCGACCATCATGGTCCCCGACGACTACCTCGGCAGCGTCCTCACCCTGTGCAACGACCGCCGCGGCCAGCAGGCCGACCTCACCTACGTCGGCAACCGCGCCATGGCCGTCTATCGCATCCCGCTGAACGAGGTGGTGTTCGACTTCTACGACCGCCTGAAGTCGGTCAGCCGAGGTTACGCCAGCTTCGACTACGCCATGGACGGCTACGAGCAGAGCGACCTGGTCCGCATCAGCATCCTCGTCAACCAGGACCCGGTGGACGCCCTGTCCTTCATCGCCCACCGCAGCGCCGCCGAGACCCGCGGCCGCAGCATCTGCGCCAAGCTGAAGGACCTGATTCCGAAGCAGCTCTTCAAAATAGCCATCCAGGCCGCCATCGGCGGCAAGGTGATCGCCCGCGAGACCATCGGCGCCCTCTCCAAGGACGTGACCGCCAAGTGCTACGGCGGCGACATCAGCCGCAAGCGCAAGCTGCTCGACAAGCAGAAGGAGGGCAAGAAGCGCATGCGCCAGTTCGGCAAGGTCGAAATCCCGCAGTCAGCCTTCCTCGCCGCCCTCAAGATGGACGCCTGAGCGGCGATGCTGCCGGCCCTGCTGCTCGCCCCTGTGCTGGTAGCGGGGTCCTGTGCGGCGTGGCACGGGCAGGTCGTCGGCCAATACCCCGGCGTGGTCGAGAGCCAAGGGCCGAAGCGGATCGACACCTGGATCACCCTGGATCCCGACGACCGCCTGTCCGGTCGCTACGTGCTGCACGAGCCGGCGCGCGACGTGCCCGGCACGCTGCAGGCGGCGGGCGATGACGGCTGTGGCGCGGCGTTGTTCCGCTGGACCGACCTGTATGGCACCGGGCTGGTGCGGCTGCAGTTCCAGCCGGCGGACCACTGCTTCGACGGCGCGTGGGGCCTCACGCAGCTCAACCCGGCGCTGGAGTGGCACACCTGCTTCCGTGCCCCCGTGACGAGCTAGGGACGGGGTGCTATAGGCGCGCGGCGCTGGAGAGATGGCCGAGTGGTTTAAGGCGCACGCTTGGAAAGCGTGTGTAGTGTAACAGCTACCGTGGGTTCGAATCCCACTCTCTCCGTCGACTGACGATCCTCCTAGCAATCATCCCGTTCTAAAGTCGTTAGGATGCGCCTCACGAACGTTTCAGCGCCTCAATCTCGTTTGCAAGTTTCACACGTTCACTTCTACTATCGCGCTCTACTCGTTTCTGCTTGAACGTGTCCTTGTCCAGTAATGCAGTGATCTCCCAAGCAGGGACAATCACGGTCATTGAGCTGGCAATCTCAATGTCGTCTCCACTATGCAACGCACGTTCGGCCTCCGCTGACCTAATAGTAGTCTGCTCTCTAAACTGTCCCCTATGGACACCTACAAGGTAGAGGAACGCATTTCTCGGATGGAAAAGCTGTTCACGGCCATTGAAGCCGACTCGGTTCATGTCGTCGTAAGGCGTCCGCCATACCCACACAGGCGAGCCAGAAAACCCGTTTCGGGAGCGCATGTCATTCAAATATGAAGGTCGACTAAGACGGTCAGATAACTCAAGCTTGACCGGATTGGCTTTATCAGGAATAGCCGCTATATGTCCAAAGCGGCCCACGGGAAAGTTCTTCGAGCCGCCAGCATAATCAGAAAATAAGCCTAGCATGACCGTTTGATCTCCGATTCCTATATCAGAAAACCACACAGTTTCCCTGCTCACAAAGTCGAATTCATTGACCCAGGATATATTGTCGAGCCACAAATTTGCATCAGTATCAAAGCTAAGCTGGTCGGTAACGTCAATCGCCGCTAAATCATCCGTATCCGACCACTGCCAATCCGTTGGCTCAAAGTCAAGCATCCTGGTCTCATCGTCGGTTTTGTTTATTCTTATACAGGAGAAGTCAGAGACGGCATGCCGATTGGATACAGCATATATATGATAGACATCATGCAAGGTTTCAGATTGCCTCGCAACGAAGAAGCCAGTTGCGCCCGGTCCGGTCAGATAGCCTGTCCGTGGATGATAGCCAAACAGAAAGAAGACGCACTTCTCAAGGTGCTTTGCGATGCGAGGCATCTCGACAGGGCTCCTGATCTAGAACACGATGATATAACCTGCTACGCTCGCTCAATCCAGATGGCTGCAGCTCGCTTGAACGCATGAAGGGAGTAGCGATGAAGGCCCAAACGTTCGCAGACGTGTTCGACGCTTTGGCGGAAACGCCGGCGGAGGCCGCCAACATGAAGGCGCGTGCCAACCTGATGGCGGTGCTGACAGAGCGGGTGAAGTCGTAGGGCCTGCCGCAAGAAGCGGCGGCGGCGCGGCTTGTGATTACCCGGCCCCGCCTCAACGACCTGCTGCGGGGCCAAGCTCGGCAAGTTTTCCCTCGACGCGCTGGTGAACCTCGCAGCACCATCGCCGCCGACCACACGCATACCCTGACCCACCAGACCAAACGCCAGATGCCGCACGCCGGACGAGCCTTCAGCCTCTCTACCACCAGCGCCTCTCCCTCGCCACCCTCAGTGACCTCGGTTGGGCACAGGGTCAGCTAAGTGAAGCTCCCCTACAAGTAAACGCTTGGCTAACGTTGCCAGCCGTTGCAAGCGCAGTAAGTCGCTTCCACTCTGGTAGATATATCAATAACTTGTGCAATCGACTTGGTTCCCAAAACGGTTGCAACTCGTAGTCCTTGGCCTGTTTATTGAGTTTATCAGCTGTTGACGCTGAATGTTCTCATTCATCTGCTGAGCTGCCGCGCCTATAGCCTCAGCTATAGCCGCTCGCCTATTCAGTTCGGCCTGATGCTGCTGGTTCAATTCCCCAAGCATGTGGTGCCCCGCCTGACGAAGATCGTTGCCATTTCGAAGCCCAAGTTCCACCGCTTTCGCATTATACTCTCCCCAGGTCATCCGACCCTGGATTAGGTTCACACGAAGAACGTCACCCTCCGCATACCCTGCAGAAAGTACGCTTGCCGCTTCTGGATAAGCCTTATTGAATCCATCAAGCCTTATCTGACGACAGGGCTGAAGATCACTCTGCAAACTCAAGAACTTCACCTTATCTGCATCCGAAATTTTACCTTGGTCTGCAAGCTGTGATAGAGATACCCTTTCCGTTTTCGGCATGTGCAGAAAAAGGTTTGAGTACTCAGGCCTGTTAAGAGCAGACAGACGGCAGCTTTCAAAGCTGGCCTTTGTTACGGCTAAGTCAGCACTGATGGTTGTAAACTGCTTTTGAGCCCCAGTTTGACAACCCGCTGTAAACATAAGAAGGATCAGAAGTGACAACTGTCTCAAGGCTGGTCTCCTTTGATCAGTTCAAGTGCGAAGCGACTTGAAGCCAACTCGACCAGCGACGCGAGAGGCAGAGTTCATCTATATCAACTCGACAAGGAGATTAGAATGATATCAACAAATTATGCAACTATGTCTCTAGAGTTGTTAGGAACCGCAGAGATGCAATAGGATCAGTTCATTGCCTGGGAACTTCCGTCCGTGCGTGGGTGACGTAGCCAAGCGGAACATCCGACGTTGAATTGAGCCGTTTGCGATATGCAAGCTTGTCGCCACACTTGGACGAGCGGGGCTGTCCGATGTCGTCCCTGGTCGGCATACGTGCTGATGGCTTGTTGTGATCTGCTAACCCTGGCGCGAGCGGTGCCTGTCTGACGGAAGATGGTTTTCCGTACCGCCATTTCCACACTCGCACCGCCCCGCCTCCGACCTGTCAAGCGCGATGCCAAGCGCCACCACTCCGGCCTGCGCCACCTCGGCCGCAACCGTTCCAGCTCCCCCACGCCAGCCTTGACGCCGCACCCCCCACAATGTTCTTGTTCCGTTCATGTCCACCCAGCCAACCCTCGCCCCCCACGACGACCCCGGCCAGCAAGCCGCAGACGCGCACTACTACCGCGAGGTCCTGCACGGCCTAATCGACATAGGCGCCGGCCTAGCCAACCTCCTGCACCAGCAAGCCGCCGCCCAGGCCCAACCCCCGCAGCAGGCTCCGGCCCCTCACCCCGCACCGCCCCCGGCCCCAGCGCCAACCACCCTCACCACCCTCACCACCATCACCGCCGCGTTCGACGGCGCCAGCCGATCCGTCCGCCGCTGCATCGCCCTAGCGCGCAGCCTCACCCAGCCCGCACCACCCCCCAACCACTCCGCCCAGCACCGCGCCGCCGCCCGCAACCGCATCCTCCGCGAAGTTGAGGACACCATCCAGCGCACCAACAACCCCGGCAGCGACCACGCCGAGAGCCTCCAAGCCGAGCTGCACGACCGCCTAGACGCCCCCGACCTAGACGACGACCTCACCACCCGCCCGATCACCGAGATCATCACCGAAATCTGCCGCGATCTCGGCCTAGCCTCCCTGCCCGGCGCCCATCCTTGGAAGCGCCGCACCCCCGCCGACATCCACCAGCTCCAAGCCCGCGCCGCCGCCCCCAGCCGCCCCCATCAACCCGGCGCCGGCCCACAACCCGCCAGCCAAGCCGTCACCCAGCCTGCCCCACCCGCTCCGTCACCACCCAACGCCGTCCCAATCCGCCTGGCCGCCATCCCCCGCACGACCGCCCCCACCCCCGCCGGCCCCACTCCCGCCTGCGACGAAGCGCCCGACGATGCGGCAGACCTAATCGCCACCATCCTCCACCACCCAGCCCACGCCCGATGGCGCCCGCCACCAGGAGCCTAACACCAGCCGTCTCTGACCTTGATCCGTCATTGCGAGGAGCGCAGCGACACGTCAATCCAGGAGCCGAAAGCGCCGTCCTATCGATCCCTGGATTGCAACGCCGCAAGTGGGGCGCAATGACAATGCGGCATCACAGGTGGGCCTCAAAAGCGGCTGCTATAAACAACCCCCCACAACTCCGCCCCCAACCGAGTTCAGCCCCCCGCGAGCGCCGCCACCCCGCCGCCCTCCGCCACCCCAAGCCGGCCATCCCAAACCCGCTCCGCCTCCTCCTCCAGTCCCTCCGCCCCGGCCCCGAGCGCCAGCAGCGCCAGCCCAATCGTCGCCCGCGCCGTAGCCGCCCCAACCCCAGCCCCCCCAAGCCAAGCCTCCGCCAGCGTCCCCCCTCCGTCCCCGTCCATCACCCCAACCGCCGCCAGCCCCAGCTCCCCGGAGCCAACCCCCCGCTCAAACCAATGCACCATGATCGCCTTCACCGGCGACCGCTCCGCCTCCCCGCCCCCGCCTTTGACGACGACCAGCCGCCCCCGCCCCAGCCGCTCCGCCGCCGCCAGGTGCAGCGCGATGTAGGCCGGATGAAACACCCCATCCACCCCCGCCCGAGCATCGAACGGGCTCAACAGCCGCGCCGCCGTATTCAGCGGCGACCGCAGCCCCAGCACCGACCGCAGCCGCAACAGCCGCTCCATCCCCGGGCTGACCACCCCCAGCGGCAAGTAGGCGAACCCCGTCTCATTCAGCAGCCGCCCCGCATCCGCCCGATCGACCGCCGCCCGCATCCCCAGCGCCGCCAGCCCCTTCGCCACCGATGTCCCGCCCGAGAACTCGTTGCTCCCATGCATCAGCACCCGGTACCCCGCCCGCCCCAGCGCCAGCGCCGCCAGCAGGAACCAAGGCTCCCCCCGCGTCCGCCCGGCCCCATAGCTCGGCCAATCCAAATCAACCGCCGCGCACCCCTCAGGCAGCCCGGCCCCCACCCCCCCAAACATCTCCGCCCGCGCCGCATCCACCAGCCCGGCCATCTCGTCCGGGTCCTCCCCGCGATACCGCAGCAGCATCAGGAACGCCCCGACCTGGTGCGGATCGGCCTCCCCGGCCAGCACCATCGCCAGGGCCTCCCGCGCCTCCTCCCGCGTCAGCGCCCGCGACCGCCCGGGACCGCGCCCCAGCGTGCGAACATACTGCGCAAAGCGGTGCTCGTCGGCGACCGCAGCGATATCAGGCCGCGTGAGCGTGTCGGGCAACCCCATCCTCCTCAACCACCCCAAAATCCGCCATCGCGACAACAGCGCCGATCAGCACCAGCGTCGGCCCATCCAGCCCAGCCGCCGCGACCAACTCCGCCAAGCCAGCCAAGGTGCCCGGCATCCGCCGCTCGTTCGGCAACGTGGCGTTCTCCACCGCAACCGCCGGCGTATCCGCCGCCATGCCGGCCGCCAGCAGCCGCGCCGCCAGCAACGGCAGCGTCCGCTTGCCCATATAAACCGCCAGCGTCCCCCCAGCCCGCGCCAGCGCACTCCAGTCATGCTCCGGCAACCGGTCGTCGGCCCCATGCGCAGTAATCAAGTGCAGGCTGCGCGAAGCCCCACGATGCGTCAGCGGAATCCCCAGCCGCGCCGCCGCCGCCAAAGCCGCCGTAATCCCCGGCACCACCTCGGTCGGCACCCCGGCCAGCCGCAGGCTCTCCAGCTCCTCCCCCCCGCGCCCAAACACAAAGGGGTCGCCCCCCTTCAGCCGCACCACATGCGCCCCAGCCTGGGCATGACGCACAATCAGGGCATTGATAGAAGCCTGGCTCATGGCATGGCGCCCGCACCGCTTGCCGACATCGATCCGCCGCGCCCCAGGCGGAGCCAGCGCCAGCACATCGGCCCCCACCAGCTTGTCATACAGCAGCACATCGGCAGAACGGATCGCCTGCACCGCGCGCACCGTCAGCAGGTCCGCCGCCCCCGGCCCGGCCCCCACCAGGCTCGCCCGCCCAGCCACGCTGGACCCCCCGTCCAAGCTAGCCCGCCTCACGCGGCCCGGCGCGGCATCGGGCAACGCGGCAGGCAGCACACCGGTCAGCACGCCACGCGCCTGCGCCGCCTGCCGCGAGGCCGCATCGTCCGCCCGCAACAGCACAAGCTGCACGCCGTCGAGGTCCGCCGCCACGGCCGGCCCATCGATGCGGCGCACCACCGCGCCCTGGCCCTCAAGGTAAGCCTCTGTGCCGGCATCGCCGCCAACCAGCAACACGCTTTGATCCAGCAACCCCAGCGTGAAGGGCGCGGGCGGAATGGAGTGGGCTGTCACGCAGCAAGTCCCCTCGTTCGAAGCAGGAGCCTCGGACGGGGCCGGGGCGCATGGAGGCATGTGGTTAGCACTGGTTGACACCGCCTCGAAAGCCTCATGAGCATGGCAGCGATGGCTTGTTCCGGCATCGATCCCGGCCCATGCAAGGCCCACGCCGTCCACGGTGGCCACTGCCCACCGACATAGGAAGACACCATGCACCGCACCACCCCTCGCCGTGCCGCGACCGCCGCCCCGGCCGGCGCAGGAGCGGGCTGAACGCGTGTCCCAGCCCCTGACCGAGGCGCCACCCGCGACGGAGGCGCCGGACCCGCGGCGTTGGCTAGGCCTGGTGCTGGTGCTGACGGCGGCCTTCCTAACCTCGTTCGACTTCTTCGTCGTAAACGTCGCCCTGCCATCCATGCGGGCAGACCTCGGCGCCCGCCCGGCAGAGCTGCAGTTCGTCGTCGCCGGCTATGGCCTGGCGTTCGCAGTGCTGCTGGTGACCGGCGGCCGGCTAGGCGACCTGTATGGCCGGCGCCTAGTATTCGTATGGGGCATGGCCGGCTTCACCCTGGCGTCGGCGCTGTGCGGGCTGGCGGCGACACCGGGGCAACTGATCGCCGCACGGGTGCTGCAGGGCCTGACGGCGGCGATGATGAACCCGCAGGTGCTGGCGATCATCCGCGTCACCTTCCCCGACAGCGAGCGCGCCCGCGCCATCGGCTGGTTCGGCGTTACCTTGGGTGGGGCCAGCATCGCAGCCCAATTGATCGGCGGCGCACTGATAGAATGGAACCCGCACAACCTCACGTGGCGCCCCATCTTCCTGGTCAACGTGCCCATCGGCATCGTGGCCGCCATCGCGGCGCGGCTGGTCCTGCCGGAGTCCAGATCGCCCGGCCGCCACAGCCTGGACCCCGGCGGCATCCTGATCGGCACCACGGCACTGCTGCTGCTATCGGTACCGCTGGTCGAGGGGCGGGAAGCCGGCTGGCCCCTCTGGTCCCTGGTGTGCATCGCCCTGTCGGCGCCGGTCATGGCGGCGTTCATCCTATACGAGGCCGCATTGCAGGCGCGCGGCCGGGTGCCGCTGGTCAACCTGCGGCTGTTCCGCGACCGGGCGTTCTCGCTCGGGCTGGTGATGGCGGTGACGTTCTTCGGCGGCTTGGCGTCGTTCTTCCTGACCATCACGCTATTCCTGCAGCAGGGGTTCGGCATGGGGCCGCTGGCGACGGGGCTGACCTTCGTGGCGTTCGGGGTGGGATTCGTCGTCGGGTCGCGCCTGTCGTCGGTGGTGGCGCGGCGGATCGGGCCGAGGGTAATCAACCTGGGTACGGCGCTGATGGTGACGGGGCTGGCCGCCATCGTGCTGCTGGCGCGGGCGGCGCACGGGGCGGCGCTGGACGGGCATTGGCTGGCGGCGGTGCTGGTCTGATACGGGATGGGCCAGGGCTTGGCGCTGCCGTCCCTGGTGGCGGTCGTGGTGGGCAGCAGCCGCATCCCAGCGGCCGATGCCGGGTCGGCATCGGGAGTGTTCTCCACCGTGCAGCAGATCGCCTTCGCGCTGGGGGTGGCGGTGATCGGCGGGGTGTTCTTCGGCGTGCTGGGCGCGGGCGCCAGCCGGGCGGACTACGACGCGGCGCTGTCGGCGGCGCTGCTGTGCAACATGGGGCTGCTGTCGGCCACCTTCATCCTGGCGCTGTGGCTGCCGCGGGCTGGAGCGCCAGGGCGGGCAGGGGTATGATCCCGACGAGAGGAACGCCATGACAACCACGACCGTCGAAGCCCCGGACTGGTCCAGCATCCCCGCACCGCCAAACGACGGCGCGGCCGCGCACCTGCTGGGCGCCAAGCTGCCCGCCGTGCCGCTGCCGGCGACCAGCGGCTCCAGCATCGATCTGTCGGCGCTGCCGGGCCGCACCGTCCTGTATGCCTATCCCCGCACCGGCCAGCCCGGCGCCGGCAACCCCGCCGGCTGGGACATGATCCCCGGCGCGCGCGGCTGCTCCCCCCAATCCTGCGCGTTCCGCGACCACTTCGCCGAGTTACGTCGGCTGGGCGTGGACCGGGTGTTCGGCCTGTCCACCCAAGACACCGCCTACCAGCAGGAGGCCGCCGGACGCCTGCACCTGCCCTTCCCCCTATTGTCCGACGCTGCCGGCGCGTTGACCCACGCGCTGGACCTGCCAACACTCGAGGCCGCCGGCATGACCCTGTTGCGGCGATTCACGCTCGTCATCGACGGCGGCACAATCACGCACGTCTTCTACCCGGTGTTCCCGCCCGACCAGAACGCCGCCGACGTTATCGCCTGGCTGTCGCAACACGGTAGCCAATGAAGAAAATCCCAACCCTGTTCGACCGCGACTGGGCCGGCGACCGCAGCCGCGTGGTGGACACGCCCAACCCGGCCGCGGACTGGGTATTCCGCGGCGAGGGTGTAGCCACCCGAAAGCTGGACGGCACCTCCTGCCTCGTGCGCGGGGGCGTGCTGTTCAGGCGGCGCGAGCTGAAGGCCGGGCAGCCCACACCTGGCGGCTTCGTCTCAGAAGGCACCGACCCCGAAACCAGCAAGACCGTCGGCTGGGTTCCCATGGGATCAGGCCCCGAGGATGCAGCGCACCGCGAGGCATTCGAGCGGCTGGCGGCCTCAGGCAACGTCGTGGAGGGCACCTACGAACTGCTCGGCCCCAAGGTCCAGGGCAACCCGGAGGGTTACACCCATCACACTCTGCTGCCGCACGCGCTGGCGCCGACGTTCCCGGACGCTCCTCGGAACCACGCGGAGCTTGCGGCCTGGCTGGCGGGCCAGGACATCGAGGGCCTGGTGTTCCACCACCCTGACGGGCGTATGGCGAAGATAAAGCTGCGCGATCTCGGCTTAAAGCGTCGGGCGTCGAAGGCCTGACTAGCCGGTAGCGGCGGACGGATTTGAACCGCCGACCAAGAGATTATGATTCTCCTGCTCTACCACTGAGCTACGCCGCCAGGCCGGGACGCGGGATATGCCCCCGTCCCGGCCTGCCGTCAACGCCTCCGTCCCGGCAGTAGTAGGTCAATCCCTCGTCTGAAACCGACTCATGACCGCCCTAGCCGGCGCGGCAGGCAGCCCTGCAACCCTTCCATCGCTTATGCGTAACAACCGGCATTCCCTGCAAGGAGCTTGTTGTGCGAGCATCCCCCCTCCTACTGAGCGCCGCCCTGCTCGCGGCGCCACTCGCCGCCCAGGCGCAATCCGGCGAACCCAATCACGCGATGGCCTAGGTGCCGCCTCCCACCCGAGTTCGCCGACCAACTCCCTGCCGAGTGGGAGCGAGAACGCGAACACCGGGCCGCAAAGCCAGCCAGCCTACCCGAGCGGCTCCGACACGCCGAACCCAGGCGCGGCGTTTGTCCGCAACGCGCCCAAACCGGCAACGGGGCCACTGGGCAGTGAGTCGGGTGTTCTATCGACCACAACCGTTCAGGGCGGCGCGACGACGACGCATCCGGGTGGCCCGGTGGCTGTCGGAACAGAGGGCGCAGGCAAGTAGTCGCACGGTCACGCCGTAATGAAGCCGCCTCCAAGGATGCGGTCGGTGGCGTAGAACACGCAGGCCTGCCCAGGCGCTGCCAAGGCCGGCACGTCCAGATGAACCACTGTGCCCGCATCGGTGCTCTCCACCGTCGCCCCATGCGGCGCCTCCCGCGCCCGTAGCTTCACTGTGCAGCGCAATAGACCCATAGGCGGCTCAACCAGCCAGTTAACCTCCCGCAGCCGCACCACGCTGCTCCCCGCCGAGCGTGGCCCCACCACGATGCGCCGCCGCCCGGCATCGACGGACAGCACCGCCTGCCGCTCTCCCCCGTCCAGCGACGCCGCACCCAGCCCGCGCCCCTGCCCCACGGTGTAGCGCGCGATGCCGTCATGCCGGCCCAGCACGCGGCCGTCCCGCGACACGATCTCCCCCGGCAGCGCCGCGTCCGGCCGCATCCGGGCCACGGTGTCGGCATACCCGCCGCCAGGCACGAAGCACAGGTCCTGGCTATCAGGCTTGTCGGCGACCTGTAGGCTCAGCCGCGCCGCATGGCTGCGCACCGCGGCCTTATCCGGCATGTCGCCCAACGGAAAGCGCGAGAACGCCAACTGGTCGCGCGTGGTGGCGAACAGGAACCAGCTCTGGTCGCGCGCCAGGTCGGCCGCACGGTGCAGCTCCGGCTCCCCAGGACCATCAACGCGGCGGACGTAGTGGCCGGTCGCCATCGCCTCCGCCCCCAGGTCGCGCGCCAAACCCAGCAGGTCCGTGAACTTCACGCTCATGTTGCAGCGCACGCACGGCACCGGCGTCTGCCCGGCGGCGTAGCTGTCCGCGAAATCACCGATCACCGCCGCCCGGAACCGAGCCTCCGCATCGATCACATAGTGCGGGATGCCCAGTCGGTCCGCCACGTTCCGCGCGTCATGGATGTCCTGCCCGGCGCAGCATGCCCCCCGCCGCCGCGCCGCAGCGCCGGTGTCGTAAAGCTGCAGCGTCACGCCAATGACCTCATGCCCGGCCTCGGCCAGCAGCCCCGCCACCACGCTGCTGTCCACGCCGCCGGACATCGCGGCGACGATCCGCATAATGTGCCTTCCCTATCCCTGGGCGTTGCGCGTGGCCGACGGCAGCTTCACCACCAGCCCGTCCAGCGCCTGCGTCATCACCACCTGGCACCCCAGCCGCGAGGTCTGCTCCAGCCCGAACGCCAGGTCCAGCATGTCCTCCTCGTCCTCGGTCGGCTTGGCCAGCTTGGCGAACCACGCGGGATCGACGATCACGTGGCAGGTGCTGCACGCCAGCGACCCCTCGCACGCGCCCTCGATATCGACGCCGTGGCGGTGCGCGATCTCCAGCACCGACAGCCCGAGCGGCGCGTCCACCACCCGCGCGGCGCCGTTGCGTTCGACGAAGGTCATCTTGGGCATAACTCAGGCCTCGGCGTGTGAGTGGACGGCGGCAAGCAGGGCATCGGCCGCGAAATCGACGTCGGCGGCGGAGGTAA
>JAABUX010002715.1_pt1 | contig 24605 bp, 15 predicted proteins | sample 5561851 | NCBI WGS metagenome assembly JAABUX01 (sample SAMN10711883, study PRJNA513361) | rock metagenome | isolation source: Antarctica rocks | place: Antarctica: Victoria Land, Richard Nunatak red sandstone | collected 2016-01-03 | reverse complement strand
GCGTCACGGTACGCGGGGCTGGTCCCTGGTATACCGCGCTGCATGGCAACGGCGTCGGCCTGTACGGCCAGAGCGGACGCATCCAGGTGTACGACCTGGCGATTCAGGGCGAGATCACCAACCGCGTGGACAGCGCGCAGGTCAATGGCGTCGGCGGCGCCTACGGCAACGGCTCGGTGATCCAGAACGTGTGGATCGAGCATACAAAGGTCGGCATGTGGTTTGATGGTCCGTTCCATGACCTGCTGGTCGTGGGCGACCGCATCCGCGATACAACGGCCGACGGCATCAACCTGCACTGGGGCGTCAGCCACGTCATCGTGGAACAGACCCAGGCGCGCAACACCGGCGATGATGGCCTCGCCATGTGGTCGGACGGCGTGGCCGACCATGATAATGCGTTCCGGTTTAACACCGTTCAGTTGCCGATCCTGGCCGGCAATATCTCGATCTACGGTGGCCACGACAACAGCGTCACCGACAATGCGCTGTATGACACCGTGACGCAAGGAGCCGGCATCCAGATCACCAACCGCTTCAAGGCCGTGCCTTTGAGCGGTGTCACCACGGTGGCGCGGAATCTGTTGGTGCGCACGGGATCGTTCGATCCAGGCTGGGCGCTTGGCGAGGGCTCGATCTGGATCTTCCCGCAGGACGAGGATATCACCGGTACCATTAACATCTCGGACGAGGAGATCGACCAGGCCTCCTACCAGGGTATCCTGCTGGGCGTTTTGTCCAGCATCAACAACTCGATCACGAATCTGACCGTTAATAACGTGACGATTACCAATCCGGGGACGTATGGGATTGGCGTCATGGCGCAGGGGGCCGCGACCTTTAGCAACGTCACAGTCACCAACCCCGGTTCGGGCGGCATAAGCGTCGATCCGGGCGCCACGGGCTTCTCTTTCAACCTGGGACCGGGCAACTCGGGATGGACTGCCCCAGCCACGCCGACGGCAGTGGCCACCGCGACCGGCACGCCGCCGACCAGCACGCCCACGCTAACGCCCGTTCCACGTACACCGGTACGCATCAAGAACCGGGCGCTTGGAACCTATCTCTACGAGTCGAAACTGTACGTTGCCTACGAAAACACGGCCCAGGCAGCCAGCGATCCAACCGCGCTGTGGTGGCTTGAGAACTTCAAGGGCAACATCAGGATCAAGAACGCCTCGACCGGCGACTACATGAACCTGCAAAATCTGACCGGCTACGTGGAGTGCTTTCAGCCCATATACGACGTGTGGGCCAGCCCGCTGTGGGTGATCCAGCCGGCGCCGGATGCGGGCTACAGCGTCATCCGCAGTGTGTGGCAGACAAACGACGTTATCCTGGCGTCCACGGGCAGCTACACGGCGACGTACGGACCGCTGCCCACGGACCCAACGGCTGTCCAGAACGCCGAATGGTCGTTTGAGTCGGCCAACCTGCCGACGCCCACGCCGACAAGCACATCCACACCGGTTCCGCAAACGGCGGTACGCTTCAAGAACCAACTGCTTGGCACATATCTCTATGAAGCGAACAATAAGGTGATGTACGGCACGCCCGCCGCGAGTGACACAACCTCGCAGTGGCGGTTGGTCAGTACCGGTCCTTCCGCGCAGATCCAGAACGTGGCAACCGGGAACGTCATGTCGCTGCAAAACCTGACTGGCCAGGTGGAAACCGTCCCCTCCACGGCGGCGACACAGGGGGCGCAGTGGATCGTCGGCCCCGCGCCGGATCCTGGCTACGTGGTCATCTCCAGCACGTGGCAGACCACGCAGGTACAGGGAGCTGCCGTCCCTGATGTGATCGACATCGCGAACGAACTCGGATATGCCGAGTATGATCCGTTACCGCCCTACCCGCAGAGCGCGGAATGGTCACTTGAGCCGGTCAACATGACCGCAACGAGTACCGCCACGTCCGTGCCAACCAACACGCCGACACCATCGTCGACGAGTACGTTGACGGCACAGCCTACCGCCGTGGGGACAAGTACGTTGACGGCGACGCCCACCGCGACGCCGACGAGCACGGCCACGGCCACGGCCACGCCGACGAGCACGGCCACGGCCACGGCCACGCCCATCGCTGTGGGAACAAGTACGTCGACGGCGCGGCCCACCGCGACGCCGACAAGCACGGCCACGGCCACGCCGACGCCACGATGCAACGTGCCGTTAGTGGTGATCGCTCCGTCTGTTACTCTGGATCGTGGCGCCATCACGGTGGAGATCAAGACAGCGCCCTTTGCCACGGTGCGCGGCGCCGTGAGCGTGGGCAGGCAGGTAATCGGTACGTTTAGCGGCCTTGCGAACCGCAAGGGCGTGCTGACGACGCGGATGCGTTTCAAGGGGCGGCTGGCGGCCGGGCGCTACTCCGGTTGGCTCACCGTGACTGCCTCGCTGACATGCGGCGGATCGTCGTTGAGAAAGCCAATCATCATCATTGCGCCGAAGAGCACTATCACAAAGCGCCCCCCCGCAAAATGTACGGTGCCACTCGCGGTGACCGTGCGCTCCATTGCTCTGGATCGCGGCGCCATCACGGTGCGGATCAAGACAGCGTCAAAGGCAGGTGTGCGCGGCGCCGTAAGCGTGGGCAGGCAGGTGATCGGTACGTTTCATGGCCTTGCGGGACGCAAGGGCGTGCTAACGATGCGGATTCGCCTCAAGGGGCGGTTGGCGGTCAGACACAATTCGGGTTGGCTCACCGTGACCGCCTCGCTGACATGCGGCGCTTCAACGGCGAAACACCCAATCATCATCATAATGATAGGGAGATTGTAACTGCTCAGGACGGTCTGAACGGGGTATAGCGCGCTGTCGTCCGCTCCCATAGGGGGCGTCATGCACGCCGTGCGGATGGGAGGATGCATTGCCCAAGCGGAGGACCCGGCTTGCCGCTGGGCCCTCCGGACGGTCGTCCAGCCAGGCGCTTCCCCGGCGCGGAACGCGTCTAGCCCGACACCTTGCGCGCCCCGACGGACTGGGTGCGCGTCGGACGCCCCGAACGCAGGCACATATCGGCCGCGCGGTAGCCTGGGTAGTAGACTCCGTTCTGCACGCGCACGAGTTCGTAGTCGCCGATGCACGTCGACCGCGGCCGCAGCCCCGCCGCCGGGCAGCCCGGAGCCGTCAGGTCATACTCTTGGCCGATCGTCCAAGCGGCGGCGCCGCAGCTCGCCAGGACCTTCTGCCCGATGGCCGAGTCCGCCGTGAGCAGGACCGTCCCATACACCACCAGTGCCTCGCGGGTGTACGGGAGATCGGGGCGCACCCGCCCGAGCTCGGACCAGCCGTTGATGCGTTCGCTGAAGACGGGCGTCCGGCACGCCGGGTCGGTGTAGTAGGAGTATCGGACGTTGAAGCTCGTCTCGGAGAAGAGATAGAAACGCCGGAAGAATGCGTCGGGGGTATGCGCGCCGATTTGGTGCGCGCTGGCGCAGCCCACGCTGTCCCACTCGCCCACCAGATCGGCCGCCGTGTACGGGAGCGAGCCCCCTGCCTCTCGATGCGTGGCCTGTACGCGCGCGCGCGCGACCGGCAGGCCCGCGCGCCAGGCGGCGGTGATGGCGGCGAACATGAGGGCCAGACTACCCACGACCAGTACGATGCGAGTCTTTTTCATTGCTGTCGATCTCCCTGTCTCATCAATTGCCGTCGGCCCATGCCCCATGCCCCGTGCGCCAGCACGACGTTCGGTAGGGTCGTCATGAGTTTATCCTCCTCCTTGTCCTTGTCCAGCCGCCACGCCCGTTAGCGCGCGAACGCCAGCACATCGCGGTTGAAGCGGTCCCGCTGGTCGTACCAGACGCCGTGGCCGCAGTCGGGGTAGGTGACGTAGCGCGCGCCCGCGATCCCCGTGGCCAGGCGGTCGCCCGTGAGCGCCTTGAGGGTCACCTGGTCGTCGAGCCCCTGTACCACCAGCGTGGGGACCCGCACCCGTGGCAGGTCGGCCCGCAGGTCGGTGTCGCGCAACAACGCGAAGGCGGCGAGTGAGGCCCACGGCGCGGCCTCCAGGTTCAGATCCTGGAACCACTGGGCGAACGGCGGGCTCACCGCTGTATGGAAGAACGTGCGGGCGAAGGCGGCGAGCGCCGCCGGGCGGTCGCGAGCCAGCAGGTCGATAAACGGCTGAAGGGCCGACGGAGGCGGTCCGTAGTGGTAGTCGGGCCGGCGCGCGCCTACCGGCGCGGCGGCGGCAGCGAGCACAAGTTTGGCGATCCGACCGGGATGCACGGCCGCGGTGTGCAGGGCGATGGCCCCGCCCAGGGAGTGGCCCAGCAGCGTGACGCCGCGCAGATCCAGCGCCTCCAGGACCGCCGCGACATCGCCGGCGAAGGCGTCATAGGTGTAGGGGCCCAGGGGCTTGTCCGACCAGCCGAAGCCGCGCAGGTCGGGGGCGACGACGCGGAAGCCGGCCCGGGCGAACGCGCCGGCCTGATACTCCCAACTCCTGGAGTTGAGGGCGAAGCCATGCACCAGGACGAGGGGCGGCCCCGCCCCCAGGTCCTGCACGAAGACCCGCACGCCCGACGCGGCCTCCACATAGTAGCCCGAGGTCGACGGCGGGGCGCCAGGCGACGCCGCGCCGGATGGCGCCCCGGCTGTCGCGTCGGCCGGCGGGACCAGCAGCGACGACGCGGCGAGGGTCGTCCCCGCCGCCAGCCCCGCGCGGCGCAGGAGCGCGCCGCGGGACGGCGCGGCCCGTGCTCCGGTCGCGTCATCGCGGTGCGCCCGGCCCGCTCCCCCTGGTTGGCCCGTGATCCTGTCTGCGCGTCCAGACATGTCCATGTGCCCTTCTCCTTTCCTCTTGCTGTTCCCTACATGTGTATGACCGACTGTACAACCCGCCCGCGCCCCAGGCGGTCCCTACCCGCGCCCCAGGCGGCCCCATGTCGTCGCGGCGTCAGGGCGGCGCGTCGTCCGCCACGACCTGGGACGCGAGCGCCAGATAGTTGGTCATGGTGACGAGCCCCACAATGACGACGATCTCAACGATCTCGGCGTCGGTGTAGCCCGCCAGGCGCACGGCAGTGAACTCGTCCTCGGTCACCGCGCCACGCCGCGCCACAAGCGCGCGGGCGAAACGCAGCGCCGCGGCGGCCCGCGGGTCGGACGCCGTCGCTCCCGCCATAGCGGGGGCAATATCGCCCACGTCCAGGCCTGCCAGCGTGCCCAGGCGGCGGTGGCGGGCCAGGCAGTAGGCGCACCCGTGCGCGGACGCGACGGCGAGGGCGATCTGCTCGCGCAGCCCCGCGCGGAGCGCGCCGTCGCTCAGGGCGGCCTCGAAGGCGAGGTAGCCCCGCAAGGCGGCCGGGGCGTTGGCCATCGTCCGCAAGACGTTCGGGACGCTCCCCACCGGCGCGGCCGCTCGCCGCAACAGCGGGCGCGCGGGGCCCGTCGCCGTCGCGGGATCGATCGCCGCCAGTCGCGCCATGTCAGTCCCCCCACCCCCACCGCTCGGCACGCCGCTGTCGTCCGGGCGCGGCGCCGTGGGCGCAATCGTCGCGCCCTACGTCCAGTGTGCGGTACGGCGGCGGCGGCAACCACAAGCAGCGCCGATGCATCACCGATGCAATGCGACGGTGCGGCCTGACCGACTCGGCCGGCGACACGCGGGCGCCCGCCATGGCGGGCGCCGCGCCCGCCGCCCCGCCTGTCGCCGGTATACTACCCTGGGAGATAGGTCAGGGACGCGCAATGTCCCGTTGAAGACGCGCCAGGGCGCTGGATCGGATAGCTCATGGCAAGACAAGGCAGCACCGCGTTCGGCGTCCTATTGCGGCGCTACCGCATCGCGGCCAACCTGAGTCAGGAAGCCCTGGCCGAGCGCGCCGGGCTCAATGCCGTCTCGATCGGCCAGTTGGAGCGCGGCGTGCGGCGGACGCCGCGCCTGGAGACCGTGCGCCTCCTGGCCGATGCCCTGGGCCTTGCGGAGGCGGAGCGCGCGGCCCTGACGGAGGCGGCGCGCTCCGCCCCGGACCTCCCTCCGCCGCCCTCCGGCCCGCCACACGCCTTGCCAGCGGAGGTGACCGACCTGGTGGGGCGCGAGTGGGAGGTTGCCGCCGTCGTCTCCGCGCTGAGCGGGGGCGAGGGCGACGGAGGCGCGCGCCTGATCACGCTCACCGGGCCGCCTGGTGTCGGCAAGACGCGCCTGGCGGTGCGCGCGGCGGCGGAGGCGCGCGACCGGTACGCGGACGGCGCGTCCTTCGTCGCCCTCGCTCCCCTGCGCGAGCCCGGCCTCCTCGTCCCCGCGATCGCACGAGCGGTCGGGCTGCGCGAGGCGGGCGGCCCGTCGATGATCGAGGTGTTGCGCGCCCATCTGCGGTCCAAGGACGCGCTGCTCCTCCTGGACAACTTCGAGCAGATCGTCGCCGCGGCGCCCGTGCTCGCGGACTTGCTGGAGGCGTGCCCCCGTCTCGCCCTGCTCGTCACGAGTCGGGCCACGCTGCGCTTGCGGGGCGAACGCGAGATGCCCGTGGGGCCGCTGGCCTTGCCCGCCGAGGGCGCCCTCTCACCCGACGAGTTGGCGCGCTCCCCAGCGGTGACGCTCTTCGTGCGGCGGGCGCAGGCGGTCCGGCCCGGCTTCGCGCTCACTGCGGCCTCGGCGCCGGACGTCGCCGCCATCTGCCGCCGCCTGGACGGCCTGCCGCTGGCCATCGAGTTGGCGGCGGCGCGCCTGCGGGCGCTCTCGCCACGCGGGTTGCTAGCGCGCCTGGGGCGGCGACTGCCGGAACTCACGGACGGGCCGCGCGATTTGCCAGAGCGGCAGCGCACGATGCGCGACGCCATCGCCTGGAGCTACGACTTGCTCCCCCCCGCCGAGCAGGCGATCTTCCGCCGGCTTGCCGTCTTCGCTGGGGGCTGCACGGCCGAGGCGGCATCGGCGGTCTGCGCCGACAGCGTGGCCCCACGCGATAGCGATGCCGCCGACGCTGGCGTGCTGCGGGGACTGGCCGGGCTCGCCGACACGAGCCTGCTGCGCACGGACGAGGAGCCGGACGGAGAGGTGCGCTTCATCATGCTCGAGACGATCCGCGAGCACGCGGCGGAGCGGCTGGAGGCGAGCGGTGCGGGCGCCGACGCGCGCGGGCGGCACGCCGCCCACTACCTCACCCTTGCCGAGGAGGCCGCGTCTATGATCAATGGCCCCGCGCAGGACATCTGGGCCGGGCGCGTGCAGCGCGACCACGCCAACCTGCGCGCCGCCCTGGATTGGTTCGCCTACAGCGGCGAGATCGGGCGCGGGCTGCGCCTGGCCGGCGCCCTCTGGTGGTTCTGGTGGCAGTATGGCCTCGCCGCGGAGGGACGAGACCGGCTGGAGGGCCTGCTCCGGCGCGACGAGGGGCCGGGCGAAGCGACGCCGGCTGCCGTGCGGGCGAAGGCCCTCTACGGCGCGGCCCTCCTCGCAAACGAGCAGGGCGACCAGACGCGCGGCGAGGCGCTGGCCGAGGAGAGCCTGGCGGCGTATCGCATGGCGGGCGACGGGCCAGGCGAGGCCACCGCGCTCAACCTCCTGGCGATCATCGCCAACTACCGAGCCGATTATGGGCGCGCCACGGAATTGTACGAGCGGAGCCTCACCCTGTGGCGCGCGGCGGGCGACAAGCGCCGCGTCGCGACGGCGCTTAATAATCTTGGGATCATCGCGAACGACCAGGGCGACTATGAGCGCGCGGCGACCCTGCTAGAGGAGAGCGTCGCCCTCAAGCGCGCGGCCGGCGACAAGCGCGGCGTCGCTCTGTCGCTGGTCAACCTCGGGAACGCGGCGCATTGGGCCGGCGACGACCGCCGCGCGGCGCGGTTCGCCGAGGAGGGTTTGGCCTTGTTCGAGGAGTTGGGCGATACGCTGGGCAGGGCTGCTGGTCTCCTGAACCTGGGCCTGGCGTCGCACGGCCAGGGCGACGAGGAGAGGGCGGCGGAGATGCTCCGGCGGAGCCTGACCATGCTCTGGCAGGCCGGCGATCGGCGCCGCGTCGCCGAATGCCTGGAAGGGTTGGCAGCGGTGACCTGGGCGCGCGGCGTGCCCGAGCGCGCCGTGCGGCTGTCCGGGGCGGCGTCGGCGCTGCGCGCCGCCATCGGCATGCCCCTCGCCCCGGCGGAACGGCCGGGTCACGAAAGGACCATCGTCGGGGCGCGCGCCGCGCTCGGGGATGGTCCCTTCGACGCGGCGTGGCAGACGGGCGCGGCGGAACCGCTCGACCGCATCATCAGCGATGAGCATGGTGACGGCCACGCCGACGCCGTGATGTAGCGGCTTGCTAGCGGTCATCGCTCTGTCTAACACCCGTGTTTGTGTTCATCCGGGCAGGCGCAAGCTCTGGCTGCTAGCGCGTACGATCAGCTGTGGCTCGATGAGCGTGTGCCGCTGTAGCCGTGGTGTACCCCGAATATCGGCAAGGAGTGTAGCGACAACAGCTCGAGCGATCAACTCGAGCTGTTGTCGCACGGACGTCAGTCCCAAGACAGCAGCCACCGGAGAATCATCATACCCGGTGAGAGCAATATCTTGCCCCACGACCAATCCCGCTTCCTGGATTGTCAGCATCGCCGCCGTCGCCATGATGTCGGTAGCACACACAATCGCCGTGGGTCGTGGAGCGGCGGACAGGATTCCCTGAGTGGCCCTCTGCGCATCGGCGACATTATTTGCGGTTCGTACGAGCACGGCCGCATCCGCGGTGATGCCCGCAGCGGCCAGTGCGTTGCGATAGCCTTGCACGCGGGAATCGCCGGCAATGTTGCCCTCTGGCCAACTCAGCATGGCAATATGTGTATGCCCCTGCGCGAGCAGGTGGTTCACCACCTGGGTCATGCCCTCACGCCCATTGTCATCAACGTACGGGAAGTCCCAATCGGGATTGGCGCTGCCAAACGCGACAAAGGGAAAGCGCAGCTTTTTCAGACTCAGGATCCGTGGGTCATCAAGCACGGTATCGGACAGCACGAACCCGTCGACCCGCTTGGCGCGAATCAGGTTCTCGTAGCTCTTTTCATCGTGCGGGCCACTCTGGGCAAAGGTCAGAACGTGGTACCCCCATGACTCGGCTGTCTGGGCCATCTCATACAGAAAGTGGTCGAGGATCGGATTGCGCTGCACCACATCCTGTACCTGGTGCCAGGCATAGCCAATCAAGCGTGTCTCGCTTGACTTGAGATTGCGAGCCGTGCTATCGGGATGATAGCCCAGCGCTTCAATGGCCTCTTCAACCCGCCGACGCGTCGATTCTTGAATCTGCTGGTTAGCGTTCAGGACATAAGATGTCGTGGAGACCGACACCCCGGCCAGTTCCGCGACATCGCGCATGGTCACGCGCAGCGTATAGCCAAGTTCGGACGCGACATGGCGGACGTGCGTCTGCGTCGTCGCGTCAACCGCGTCCGCGTTGGTCAGTGCCTGATAGGCCGTTAGGAGCGGCACCTTCGCTTGCTCCGCGACGGTCACCAAGGTGGGAGTTCGTTTCCGATGCCGTGGTGAATCCCGGGATATAGGTACCTTATTCACGTTATTCACGTTCGACTTCTTCAAAACATGGCCCGTCCAGGCCACCCCACTTTCCACGCGTTGACAGGAGACAATCGGCCATCCACGGCACGGCGCCGGGCTCATACGCACCTACAAAAGAGAGTATACGGGACGCGCGGGATGACCAGTGCTGTTTCAGAGCGCCTGCTTTGATCCGAAAGGGCCTGCGACTGCCCGGCTGGACCGGGACCGGCCGCAGCCGGTCGGGGGCCAGTCCGCATGTGTCGCATGGCAAACCACGGGCCGACCGCGGTCGGATGGTAAACGACGGGCCGACCGCAGTCGGATGGTAAACGACGGGCCGACCGCAGTCGGATGGGGTCGCCGCCATGCAGCCCCTCGTCCCATTCCGACACCGCAGTGTCCGTGCGCTGCCATGCGACCCATGCGGACTGGCCCCCGACCGGCTGCGGCCGGTCCCGGTCCAGCCGGGCAGTCGCAGGTTTGGATTCCACGTTTTCACACGTCGCCCCGGCCGGCCGACTGCTTGACAGCCGGAACCCAAACATGTACAATCCTTCACAAGAGCCTCTCTGAAACGTTTCAAAGCGGGCAACAGGCCAGCTGAGGGGCCAGTGTGGCGCAAGTGGGCATCCGGTTCATGACGCCACATCGCGTCGTGGCAAGAGGTGGGGACGGACTGTGCCATGGCATCGACGAGCGAAAGGAGAAGGTGAGGAAGCTTGCCGGACTCATCATCAGACGGATGATGAGGACCGTACCATCTAAGCCGACTACTACAACTGAAAGAATCGTCCGGGCTGGAGGTGACGCCCGAACGGGAGACACGAATCCAACGACGGAATAGCCTACGTACGTTAGAGGAATCCAACGACGGAATAGCCCAAGCACGTTAGAGGAATCCAACGAAGAATAACTCCTGAAAGGGCGGTGAACACCAATGGCGGTGACAATGAAGAGACTTCGTAGGGCCGCGCTGCGCGTCGGCGTCGCGGCGATCCTTGTCCTGTCCGCGCTACCTCTTGTCAATGGCCCACTGATTCCCAAGGCGCACGCCGCGTCGGCGCCGCTGGGGACGGTTCGCATTCAGAATCTGTGGCTTGGCTCCTACCTCTATGAGTCCGGCGGCAAAGCGCTGTACGGCTCGCCAGCCGCGACCGACACCACCTCCCAGTGGATCATCCAGAGCTACAATGGCAACTATCGGATCCAGAACGTGGCCACCGGCCACTACATGCATATTCAGGATCTGACAGGCTACGTCGAGGTCGGCGCCGTCACCGACTCGTGGACGAGCGCGCAGTGGACGATCCCCGCCGCGCAGACGTCGGGCTACTGGAACATCGTCAACGTCTGGCAGACGGCCAATGCAATCCACGTTCAGGATCAACGCGGCTATGCCGAGGAAGGCGCGTGGTATGCCACGTGGGACAGCGCCAAGTGGGCGCTACAGCCGGTTGCCAGCGGCGCCAGCACGGCGACGCCGACGCGACCAGCGACGTCCACCAGCACTCCTGGCCAGCCCACGCAGGCCCCCACCAACACGTCGGCGCCCACCAGGACCACCGCGCCGGGGCCAACCAATACGGCGACGCCAACGTCGGCGCCCACCAAGACCACGGCGGCGGGGCCAACCGGCACGGCGACGCCAACGCAAGCGCTGACCACCGGTACTCCCGCGCCCGGCGTCTACCGGATTCTCAATAAGTCTCTGGGCGCCTACCTGTATGAGGCCAACGGCAAGGCCATGTACGGCCAGCCGGCCTACAGCGATCCCACATCGCAGTGGACGGTTGGCGTCTACAACAACAACATCCGTTTCCAGAACGTGTCGACCGGCCACTACATGAACATCCAGGACACGACCGGCTACGTCGAGGTCACGACGATCTACGATAGCTGGTTGAGCCCGCAGTGGACGATCAAGGCGGGACCGGACGCCGGATACGACATCGTGACCAGCGCCTGGCAGACGAACGACGTGATGGACACGCCCGGTCAACTTGGCTATGCCGAGTACGGCACGCTGCCCTCCAACGTGCAGACCGCTGAATGGTCCTTTGTGCCCTGGATAGCGGCCACGTCCACGCCCAGCAACACGCCGACCGCGACGAGTACGCCCAGTCCAACCATCACGCCCGGCGGACCCACGCTCACGCCGACCAACACGCCGACACCCGGCACGCCATCCACCTACGAGGCGGAGAGTGCTTTCCTGAACGGTGGCGCCAGCATCGGTAGCAGCTACAGCGGCAGCGGCTACGTGACTGGGTACTCCGCCGTGGGCGCCAAGACAATCTTCACGGTCAACGCGGGGCAGGACGGGACCAATGCCGTCACCGTGCGCTATGCCAACGGCTCAGGCTCGACCGGCGCCTTGGATGTCTGGGTCAACGGCGTTAAAGCAACCACGGCCTCGTTTGCCTCGACGGGTAGCTGGACCAACTGGGCCAGCGCCACCCTGAACCTGAACCTGCGCGTGGGGCTGAACACCATCGCCTTCACGTATGACAGCGGTAACACGGGCAATGTAAACCTCGACAACATCATCGTCCAGTTTACCGCGCCCATGGCGGCGCGGGGGGCGACCACGCCGTACGCCGAGGTCTCAGCGGTGAACTCGTCGTACAATGGCGCCCTGATCGGCCCGGACCGCTCGTACACCTACCTGCCCTCAGAAGCGGTGGGACGCGAAGCGGTGACCCTTGGCGGGAACGGTCAGTACGTCGAGTTCACGCTGCCGCGCGCGGCCAACGGCATGGAACTGCGCTACAGCATCCCGGATACAGCCAGCGGCGCTGGGACCACGGCGCGGCTTAGCCTGTACATTGGCGGCAGCTTCGTCAAGGATCTGACGCTGAGCTCCCTGTACTCCTGGCTGTACGGAAGCTATCCCTTCAGTGATACTCCCGGCCAGGGGAGCCCCCACCATTTCTACGACGAGGTACACACGCTCCTTGGTCAGACCTATCCCGCCGGTACCAAGGTCCGGGTGCAGGTCGACACGAGTCGGGGCGACAGCGCGTCCTCCTACACGATTGACCTGGCGGACTTCGAGCAGGTACCCGCCCCGTACGCGATGCCGGCGGGCTATATCTCCGTCACCGCGGCCCCGTACAACGCGGATAACACGGGAGCGACCGATGCCCTGGGCGCCATCCAGAACGCGGTCAACGCGGCGTCAGCCGCCGGTGAGGGCGTCTGGATTCCGGCCGGAACCTACCTGATGAGCAATCACCTCATCCTGAACAACGTCACGATCCGCGGCGCCGGCCCCTGGTACACCACGCTGACGGGCGCCCTGCAGACGCCCAACTCGGGGGTACAGGGCGTTGGCCTCTACGGGAACGCGGCCTCGTCCGGGGGCAGCGCGAACGTGGGCATCTACGATCTGGCCATCAGCGGCGGTGTCGTCGACCGCCAGGATAGCGTGCAGAACAACGGCATCGGCGGCGCCCTGAACAACTCGGTGATCCAGAACGTGTGGATCGAACACGAAAAGGTTGGCATGTGGTTCGATGGTCCCTTCAGCGGCCTGCTGGTCGCCGGTGATCGGATCCGCGATACCACGGCCGACGGCATCAACTTCCACGACGGGATCACAAACTCCACGATCGAGCAAACGGCCATTCGTAACACGGGCGACGATGGACTCGCGCTGTGGTCGGATAACCACGAAGATTCCAACGACGTGTTCGCGTTCGACACGGTACAGGTACCGGGCCTTGCCAACAATTTCGCCTTCTACGGCGGGACCAACGACAGCATGCTGAACAACTATGGCTCGGATACCATCACGCAGGGTGGCGGCATCCAGGTGGCCAACCGCAGCTTTGGCAACGTGCAGCCGCTTGGCGGCACGATCACCATCGCCAACAACCTCCTGGTGCGCACCGGTTGCCTGGACCCCAACTGGCAGTTCGGCGTGGGCGGCATCTGGCTCTATGCGTCGATCGGGAACATCTCCAACCCGATCAATATCACCAACAACGAGGTTGACGACAGTACGGACGAAGCCGTGCAGTTTATCGGGCCAGACACCATCACCGGCGTGACGATCAATGGCCTCACGATCAACACTGCCTATACCTATGCGTTCCAGGAACAAACCGGCGGCTCGGCCACGGTCAGTAATACGGTGGCCAGCAACCTGGGCCTGGGCGGCGTCTACAATTGCGGGGCCGCGTTCACCATCACCCAGGGGTCGGGCAACTCGGGCTGGAGCAGCACCAGTTGCGCCGCTATCAACGGTGTCGGCAAAAACGTCCACACCTGAGCGTGGACGCGCTGCGGGGAAGAGGCGCCTCCCTGGGGCATCTTCCCCGCTCTTGACACTGCGTGCCATGACGCTCAACACTACACGTGGGTTCAGCGTAATTCAACTGTTCGGCCGCACGGGACTACCGAGGCCGCGCCACGGCGCCTTGCCGAGGGGCGGTCTGCCCGGGCCGCGTCATGCGTTCCATGAGGCGGGCGACGAGGCCGCGCGGCATGACGCGCGGGGCCTGCGCCGTCAGGTAATTGGCCCGGCCGTCGACGGCGTAGGAGCGGCCGCGATCCAGGGCGCGCAGGCCGGTCTCCACGACCCGCGCGGGGGCGCGCTTGGGGCCGCGCACCCCGCCATCGGTCCCCATCACGTCGAAGAACTCGGTCGCGGTCGCGCCGGGGCACAGGGCCAGCACGCGCACGCCGCGCCCGCGGCACTCCGCCCACAACGCCTCGGAGAATGAGAGCACGAAGGCCTTGGTCGCGCCGTAGACGGCCATATAGGGCGCCGGGAAGAAGGCGGCCAACGAGGCCACGTTGACCACCGCGCCGTCGCCCCGCGCGAGCATGGCCGGCAGAAACAGGTGCGTCAGGTCGACGACCGCAGCGACATTGAGGATGACCTCGTCGTGGTCGCGCGCGGGCGCGAGCGCCTCGAAGGGGCCGTGCGTGCCAAAGGCCGCGTTGTTGACCAGCAGGTCGACGGCGAGGCCGCGCGCGTCCACCGCCGCGCGCAGTTCCTCGGCCGCCCCCACGCGCGTCAGGTCGGCCGCGACTACCTCGGCGCGCACCCCATGGTCGCGCGTCAGGTCGTCCGCCAGCGCCCGCAGCCGCCCCTCCGAGCGCGCGACAAGGATCACGTTGACCCCACGCGCGGCAAGCGCGCGAGCGAACTCGGCGCCGATTCCCGCCGAGGCGCCCGTGATGAGCGCGGTCTTGCCCTGGTACTGGAACATCTCGTCTCTCCCCCTTTATCCTTTTATCCTTGTGGACGCCCCGTCCGGTCGGACGCAGCAACATTATGAACAACAAGTTGGTTGGGTGCTACGCGCAGCATAGCAGGGCTGTCGCTGGTTGTCAACTAACCGTTTGTTGTATACTTTGGGCGTGAAACGAGACGCCCAATCGACCCGCCAACGGATCCTCGACGCGGCAACCGCCGAGTTCGCGCGCTACGGCATCGCCGGGGCGCGCATCGACCGCATCGCCGATGCGGCCGGCAGCAACAAGTCCATGATCTATACCTACTACGACAGCAAAGACCTGCTGTTCGACGCGGTCTTCGACGCCAGCGTCGTCCGCTGTGTGGACGACGTCCCGATGGACGCGCACGACCTCCCGGAGTACGCTGCCTGCCTCTTCGATCAGAACCGGACGCGCCCGGAGACCCTCCGGCTCGTGGTTTGGGACTGGCTCGAACGCGGCGGAGAAGGGATGAAGATCCCGGCGCTGGTGGAGTCCAACGCAAGCAACATCGACGCGATCCGCCGCGCCCAGCGCGACGGCGCGATCAGCGCCCGCTTCCCGGCCCCCACGCTGCTCGAACTGATCCTTGCCCTCTCGCTCACGTCGCTCACGCGCCCCACGACCACGGATGGACACGAGGATACGACGGAGACCAGCAGACGCCGCCAAGCCATCAAGGACGCGGCGACCAACCTTCTGCGCGACTAGTATGAGTACGACGCGCGCAACCATCGCGGTGCTGGGCCTGGGCGACATCGCCCGCAAGGCGCACCTGCCGGTGCTCGCCGCGCGGTCCGACGTCGACGTGGTCGCCCTGGCCAGCCGTAGCGGGCGCGGCGCCGCGGACCTGGCCGCCGCGCACCGCTTCCCGCTGCGGGCGACGACGGTGGACGAGGCCATCGCCCTCCGGCCCGCGGGCGCCCTGGTGCTGACCGCAGCGGGGTCGCACGCCGAGTTGACGTGCCGCCTGCTGGAGGCCGACATCGCCGTCTACCTTGAAAAGCCCATGGCCCTGGATCTGACCGGCGCGCGCCTGATAGCGGACTGCGCGCGCCGCACGGGCGGCCTCCTGATGGTCGGCTTCAACCGGCGCTACGCTCCCCTGTACCTTCGATTGAAAGAGCTGTTCCCCGACGGAGCGGCCGGACAGTGCCAGCTGATCAAGACCCGCCAGGCGGGCGGGCCTGCGCAGTCACCGGCCATCGCCGTGTGGAACGACGTGATCCACCTGATCGACCTCTCCCGCTGGCTGATGGGCGACCCCGAGCGCGTGCACGCCACCGTCCAGCGCGACGCCGATGGCGCGTTTGCCGGCCTGAGCGCGCTGCTGGACTACACGGGCGGGCGCTCGGCTACCTTGGTCCAGCCCGTCCGTGGCGGCGGCGCGCGGGAACGGGTGGAGTTGTACGGCGCCGGCGTGTCCGTGTGGGTCGAGGAGATGGACGCGTTGCGCGTGCAGCGAGGCGGGGTCACGGAGACGCACACCTTCGACCCCTGGACGCCCACTTTGACCAGGCGCGGCTTCACCGCCGCCCTGGACGAATTCCTGGACTGCCTGCGCACGGAGCGCCCGCCGGCCCAGTCCGCCCAGGACGCCCTGAAAAGCCACGAACTGGCCCAGGCCATCCTGGACGCCGCCAGAGTGTGACGAGACGCTGTTCTGACGCTCTACCATTAGTCGGTTAGTCGGTCGAGCGATCCGCCTGTCACGAGGGCGACGACCGCCATGGTCAGGCCGCAAGACGACGCGCGTGCTCCACTCCTCGCCACATGGGCCGCAGGTGCGCCGCCCCGATGCGGCTGTCGGCCATGCCGTAGTACACGTCGATGCCCCCCGCCCGCGCGGCGACCGCCTCGGGGAACACGACGTTCCCCACCACGCCCACGCGCTCGTCGGCGGTCTCGGGGCCGAAGGTCGGGGACACGGATCGAGCCCGCACGATGCGCGGATCGTCGCGGTCGAGCAGCAGCATCCCTGCCCGGTAGCAACGCGCGCCGTCCGGGGAGCGATGCACGCCATGGTACAACATCAGCCAGCCCCACGCGGTCAGCAAGGGGACGGTCCCCCCGCCGATACGGTCCGCCTCCCACGACTGGACCGGCGTGGCCAGCAGATGGTGCTGGGCAAAGCGGGCAGGCCCGCGGCCATGGACCCAACGCCGCGCTTCCTCCAGTGGGCAGTAGGACAACCAGATACTGGGCCGTGCGTCCCGGACACCGTCGGGCGGCGCCAGGCGCAGCGTGAGCCCCGCCTCCTCGGCCCAGGCCTCGTAGATGGGCCGATGCAGCATCGCCAGAGCCCATCGCCCGTCGGGACCGCGCACCGGGCGCGGCAGCAACAGGGCGTCTTTGTCCACGAAGCGGTTGAAATCAGCCCCCGCCTCCGTCGCGAAGTCGACCAGGCCCAGACGTTCCCATTGCCGCAGGTCACGCGACATGGCCAGCGCCACCTTGGCGCCGCTGGAACCAAGGGCGGTGTAGGCCATCACGTACGCATCGAGCGCCGCGACATAGGTCACGCGCGGGTCCTCGCACCCGCCGACCCCGGGCCGGACCAACTCGTCCCGCGTCTCGGGCTCCAGAGCCAGGCCCAGGCGCTCCACGCCGACCGGCCGCCCCGCGGCGTCGCGGCGAACCCGCGCGATGCCGATGCGCGAATAGTTGCCGGCCGCAACCAGGCGTGGGAACAGGTAGTACGCGCCATCGGGGCCCGTCACCCCCGCCGGATTGAGGACACCCGCGCACTCCAGGGGATTGCCGGGCTCAGGTTCCATGATAGGGCCGAGGCGCTCGACCGCGAAGGACATGGTAGACAGATAGGAAGGCATCATTGGGATCATCATCGATCTCTTCTCGTCGCGTCGTCCGTGACGGGGCAGCGCGCCCTCGGCCAGGACGCGGGAGTCCGCGCTCTGCCTCTCGTCGTTATAGCAATGGTACGCCCTATCCCGTCCCAGCGCAGCAGCCCATTCGGGGGATAGACTCCAGCTTCGGATGAGCCTGATCCAGCAGCTCTCGCAGACTCGATAGGGCGCTGGTGTAGCGTGTAACGCGGCTCATCGTAGACCTCGTAGCCGTCGGCTGTTTCCTCAAGGCTCGATTGGGCGCTAGTGTAGCGTGTAGCGGGCGGCGGGTAGGGGTCAGCGCAGGGCTTGCTCCAGGTCGGCGAGCAGGTCGGCCTCGTCTTCGATGCCCACGGAGAGGCGGATCAGGCCCTCGCCGATGCCGATAGCGGCGCGCCGCTCGGGCGCGATGGAGGCGTGGGTCATGCTCGCGGGGTGCTCGATCAGCGATTCCACACCGCCCAGGCTCTCGGCCAGGGTGAACAGGCGTGTGCGGCTGAGCGCGCGGTAGGCGGTCTCGCGGCCGCCGTCCAACTCGGCCGAGATCATGCCGCCGAAGCCGCTCATCTGGCGCGCGGCCGTGGCGTGGCCGGGGTGCTCGGGCAGGCCGGGGTAGTACACCCGCCGCACCTGGGCGTGCCCCGTGAGATAGTGGGCGATAGCGCGCGCGTTGGCCTCGTGCTGGCGCATGCGCACGGCCAGCGTCTTGACCCCGCGCAACACCAGCCAGCAGTCCAGCGGGCCGGGCACGGCCCCCGCCGCGTTCTGGATGTAGCGCAGCCGCGCGGCCAACGCCGCGTCGCGCACCACGACGGCCCCCAGCACGACGTCGCTGTGGCCGCCCAGGTATTTGGTGGCCGAGTGCAGCACGATGTCGGCGCCCCACTCCAGGGGCCGCTGCAGGTAGGGGCTGGCAAAGGTGTTGTCGACCACCACCAGCGCGCCGGACGCGTGGGCGTGGACGTGCGCGGAGACGGCCGCGATGTCCACGATGCCGATGAGCGGGTTGGTGGGCGTCTCCAGCCACACCAGTCGCGTGGACGGCCGCAGGGCGGCGGCGACGTTGGCCGCGTCGGTCGCGTCGACGTAGCTGACCTCCACGCCGAAGCCGGCCAGGAGGTTGTTGAACAGGCGCGAGGTGCCACCGTAGAGGTCATCGTGGGCCACGATGTGGTCGCCGCCCCGCAGCAGGTAGGTGATGGCCGACTCGGCGCCCAGCCCGGAGCTGAAGGCCAGGCCGTCCGTGCCGCCCTCCAGCGAGGCCAGGCAGGTCTCCAGCGCCGTGCGCGTAGGATTGCCGCTACGGGCGTACTCGTAGCCTTTGTGCTGTCCCACGGCCTCCTGCGCGAAGGTCGAGGTCTGGTAGATCGGCACGGTCACCGCGCCGGTGGTCGGGTCAGGCTCCTGCCCCGCGTGGATCGCGCGCGTGGCGAAGCCCCAGGATGTGTCGGTATCGTCAGGCATGTGTGCTTCCCCTTTGACTCTGGCCTGCGACTGCGGTCGCATGGCAAACCACGGACACTGCGGTGTCAACCGGCCTGCGACTGCGGTCGCATGGCAAACCACGGACACTGCGGTGTCAACCGGCCTGCGACTGCGGTCGCATGGCAAACCACGGACACTGCGGTGTCAGGACGATAGGACGAGGGTTGGAGTATATGAAATATGCTCTCTTGTGTCGCAACGGGGCGTATACAATACGCCCCGACGGACCACACCCGACCGCAGTCGGCGTTGGTTTGCCATGCGACTTGAATCCGGGACCGGCGTCGATCTCTTTAGGCGTCACCCGACCGCAGTCGGCGTTGGTTTGCCATGCGACACATGCGGACTGGCCCCCGACCGGCTGCGGCCGGTCCCGGTCCAGCCGGGCAGTCGCAGGTCCTTTGTTAAGCCCTATCGTCGATGTGTTGCAAATTCGAGCAGGTCGAGGCGGGTAATCAGGCCGACCGGCGCCTCATTGTGGGAGACGACGAGGGCATTGGCGCCGCCGAGCAGTTGCTCGAAGGCTATCTCCACGTCGCTGCTGTCCTCGACCGCCGGGAAGGGCGGCCCCATGGTGGTGCTGACGTCGGCTTCGACCTTCTCCGGTTCGCGGTAGATGCGGTCGAGCAGGGTGCGCTCCTCGATCGAGCCGATCATGGCGTGCAGGGTCAGCGGCTGGGACTCGTCGCGCACGTCGAAGACGGGCATCTGCGAGATGCCGTATTGCTGCATCGTGTCGATGGCCGCGCCAACCTTTTGGCGTGGTGTGGCGTAGATCAGCGGCGGGGCGGTGTTACGACGCGCCCGCGCCACAAAGGCGTCGGCAACGCGGCGGGCGGGGAACCGCTCCAGGAATCCGTTCTGGCGCATCCAGTCGTCGGAGAAGATCTTGCTCAGGTAGTTGCGCCCGGTGTCGCAGAGGATGGCCACGATCGTCTTGTCCTCGTCCAATTCCTGGGCAATCCGCAGGGCACCGTGGACGGCGGTGCCAGCCGAGCCGCCCACCAGCAACCCCTCCTCGCGCGCCAGGCGCCGCGCCATCAGGAAGCTGTCGCGGTCGCTCACGCGCACCCAGCGGTCGACGATCGCGAGGTCGGCCGTCTCGGGCAGGAAGTTCTGGCCGATGCCTTCGATCTTATAGGGCTTCGGCGTGTCGCCCGAGAAGATCGAGCCCTCGGGGTCGACGCCGACGATCATGATGTTCGGGTTGCGCTCCTTGAGATAGCGGCCGGCCCCGCTGATAGTGCCGCCAGTGCCCAGTCCGGCCACGAACACGTCGATCTTACCGTCGGTCTGCTCCCACAGCTCGGGGCCGGTGGTGCGGTAGTGCGCGTCGGGGTTGGCCCCGTTGGCGAACTGGTTGGGCTGGAAGGCGTCGGGGATCTCCCTGGTCAGGCGCGTGGCCACGGAGTAGTAGCTCTCGGGCGACTCGTGGGCCACCGCTGTTGGGGTGATGACCACCTCGGCGCCGTAGGCCTTGAGCAGCGCGATCTTCTCCTCGCTGACTTTGTCGGGCATCACGAAGATGCACTTATAGCCCTTGACGCAGGCGGCCTGCGCCAGCCCGGTCCCGGTGTTGCCCGCGGTCGGCTCGATGATGGTCCCGCCGCGCTTCAGTAGGCCGGCGCGCTCGGCCGTCTCGATCATGGTGATGCCGATGCGGTCCTTGATCGAGCCGCCCGGCTCCAGATGCTCGGCCTTGCCCAGCACCGTGGGCCGCACGCCGCGCGCGACGCGCCGCAGGCGGATCAGCGGTGTGTGCCCCACGGCATCTAGAACTGAATCGTACACATGCACGGTTGTCTATCCTCATTTGCTCTAACTTTTGACGACGATGTCACGTCTCACTATAGCGCGTCGGCATAATGGCGGCTGCCCCACCCTCGTGAACGGGGCCTGCCTGCGACTGCCCGGCTAGACCGGGACCGCCCGCGGCTAGGGGTCGGGGGGCTAGTCCGCATGTGTCGCATGGCAAACCGCACCGACTGCGGTCGGGTGTAGATCATCAGGGCGTCTCGCATACGCCCCGACCCCTCGTCCTGACACCGCAGTGTCCGTCGTGTGCCATGCGACCGCAGTCGCAGGCCCGGCGCAGTGTCCGTCGTGTGCCATGCGACACATGCGGACTGGCCCCCGACCGGCTGCGGCCGGTCCCGGTCCAGCCGGGCGGTCGCAGGCCCGGTCCTGACACCGCAGTGTCCGTCGTTTGCAGTCACAGATCGGATTCCACTAAACTGTTCAGCCGGCGGCGGGTCCGACGTGGAAGACGGTCCCGACGACCAGCAGGACGCTCAACACGACGAGGATGGCCGTGCTGGCGTAGGCGATGGCGTTGAAGAGGGGGCCATTGGTATAGCGGCCCATCAGGCGCCGGTTGTTGATCAGCCGCAGCACGAACAACAGCACGATGGGCAGGATCAGCCCGTTGATGGCTTGCGTCGTCAGCAGCACGGTGACCAGGGCGTCCTTGGGCAGCACCAGCGAGACGATGGCCGCGAGAGCGATTAGTCCGCTGAAGATGCCGTTGAAGACGGGCGCCTCGGCGAACGATTTGTCGACCCCGCTCTCGAAGCCAAACACCTCGCAGATGGCAAAGGCCGTGGAGAGCGGCAGCACCGCGGCGGCCAGCAGCGAGGCGCCGAAGAGTCCCACCGCGAAGAGGGTCTCGGCCCAGGCCCCCAGTACCGGCTTGAGCGCCACGGCAAACACGCCGGCGTCGGTCACGTTGGCGTACTTATGGCTGCTGTAGAGCGTGGCCGCCGTGGCAATGATGATGAACATGGCGATGAGGATGGCGAACAGCGAACCGCCCACGACGGAGGCGCGCGTGTAGCGATAGGTCGCCGGCGTGCCGCCTTCCTCGACCACCGACGATTGCACGAAGAACTGCATATAGGGACTGATGGTGGTGCCGACCAGGGGGATCAAAAAGGCGATCAGGCCGCTATCGCCCTTGCCGCCCAGAGTGGGTGTGACCATGGAGTGGAGCACGCCGCCCCAGTCGTGCTCGCCGATGATGGCGGCGGGGATATAGGCGAAAAAGACCAGCGTCATCAGCAGCAACACGCGCTCAACCGGCCCGCGCGAGCCCTTGGTGACCAGCCACCAGAGCCCGATGGCGGCCAGAGGCACGACGATGAAGGGCAAGAGCGCGCCCACGGCCGTCCCGGCGAAGGCGCCCTCGTTGGCGATGACGCGGGTGGCCGCGTTGATGCCGACGAACTCCGAGATGGTGATGGCGCTGTTGGCGATCAGCAAGCTGACCATGGCCAGCGTGGCCCACCCGATGCCGAACTCCTCGCGGATCAGGTCGGACAGCCCCTTGCCGGTCACGGCGCCCATGCGCGCGCACATTTCCTGCACCACCACCAGGCTGACCGCCGTGATCAGCATGGCCCACAGGAGCTTGGTCCCGTACGCGGCGCCGGCCTGGGCATAGGTGGCGACGCCGCCGGCGTCGTTCCCGGCGCTGGCCGTGATCAATCCCGGTCCCATCATGACCAGGTAGAGCCAGGGGCCGCGCCGCGGCAGGCGGGGCAGGCCAGTCCGTGGCAGCAGCCTGCGCACCGTGCGAACCGGTGGGCGCAAGCGGCGCGTAGTGCGGTCAAGTTCCATCTGGTACGTAGCCTCGGAGTAGGGGCGTCGTGCATACGCCCGAGTGACGAGTGACGAGTGACGAGTGACGAGTGACGAGTGACGAGTGACGAGTGAGTTAAATGCGCGCCTAATAGGTATAGCTGGAATGATGGGTAGCCCGCAGCCAATGCAGCGATCACGCGTGATTGCTGCCCTTCCCCATCGGCAGGCTATCATGTCGCCGGATGCGGTGCAACAGGGAGAAGAGTATCTGTGCCGCTTATTATTAGGGGATGTTGTCCAACGTGTTTTTGTCAGCAGTGACGCCCGTTGAGGGTTTGGGTGGTTTAGGTGGAGGGAAACCTCGTGCCTGAAGATCGCGGCTGATCGACCTGAAGATCGCTGCCGCTTGTTGGACGGCCTGCCTGGCGTCGTCTCGTGTCGGCATCGCTCGTGCATCCGGATAGCGCGTTTCCACGGCATATTCGGTCAGTTGCCGCAATCGCCCCACGACTCGCCTTGCTTGCCAGTCATCGGGTAGGAGGTCCGCGAGATCGTTTAGATCGTGCGTGGGATCGAACGGTTGGGCTGAGAAGATAAGTGCTGCCTTGAAAGCCTTTTCAGCGGCTTGTTGTGCCCAGAAACACACGTGGTACGGCTCGAATTGATCGCCTGCGGCCAACATGTTCTGTGCTGCCTTGAGATCTTTGGCTGCTGTGCGTAGCCAGTCGCGCGCTTTATGCTCTCTAGCGGCCGATGTCATATAGTACCTTGCCCCCGCGCATCGCTCGATCGATGAGGGAGCCATCCACGTCACGCTCCTCGACGATCTCTCGGCGGGTCGTGACAATGACATCTTTAGCGATAGGAACATGGCCGAGGCTATCGCCGATCGCAGCAGCGACGGATCGCTTGTCGGCAACAGAGGGGAGCACGATGAGTAGATCGACGTCACTATTCGGTTGGTGATTGCCACGCGCCCGCGAACCGAACAAAATGATGGCTAGTGGATGGAATTGAGAGACGATAATATCTACCATCTCCCGGATCAACTCATCGGCCGGCGGGCGGGGCCAACGACGAGGAGGAGGAGGGGGGGGAAGCACCGCAAGCCCAAACGCGCGTGCGAGGTCCCGGTCAGGGTCGGGGTCCAGGTTTGAGTACAGATCGACATTGTCCTCTAGCATGACAATACCCTCCCATCTGTAGGCCGCCTCATACTGAATTAAGGGGAACCGCGCTCATACTCATCGGTCGCTGACGCGCTGACGTAAGTAGACCTCGTCAGCTTGTCTGATCCACCCCTACTCAGTACAGTATACGTATACGAGGTCGTGGGCACTCCTCTCGTGTCACGATAACTGAGGCCTGCAAAGAATCGGCCAAGGAAAGATGCTTTACAATGACGATCGTTCATGATGAGTCGATGCTTGAGAGCGTCAACGTCACCCAGGCCCGCAACTTCGCCGCAGTCTTTGACTAAGGCGGTTCAGCAGGAACGCCCTGTCAAGATCGTGCGCTACAATCGCAAACGGGAGCAGGGGGTCTTCGTCTCGCGCGCGCAACTGCTCCAGAGCCTCGAGCATCTGCGGCCGACCGTCGACGTCATTCCAGAAGAGACGGGCGGGTTCACCTTATGGGTTCGTGAATTGGCGTTAGGCGCGCACGGTGTGACGATCGGAGAAGCGCGCATCGCGTTGATCCACGACATCCGTTCGTATGTGCGGCACTTTTTTGCGTCCTGGGACATGTATCGGCATATGATCGACATGCAGGCGCAGATGCCCTATGTTCTTCGCTTGAGTCTGGCTGAGGACGATAAGGAACTGGCTCGCATGCTCTTTGGCTTTATCCCGAGAGGGTCGGCTTTAACATAACGTGGCGTTTGACAGCACGTAGGCTCCCAGGCAGAGTCATAGATACCACTCTGTGCCTCACCCCAGGAGCCTGCTGTTATGATAGCTGCCGCCGCCCTTGAGCCGC
>JAABUX010002713.1_pt1 | contig 24610 bp, 19 predicted proteins | sample 5561851 | NCBI WGS metagenome assembly JAABUX01 (sample SAMN10711883, study PRJNA513361) | rock metagenome | isolation source: Antarctica rocks | place: Antarctica: Victoria Land, Richard Nunatak red sandstone | collected 2016-01-03 | reverse complement strand
GCCGCGCGCTGCCGGCGACTGGGATGAGCGTGCCGCACGCCTACGCTAACAGCAACTATGTATCATTGGAGAGGACTATGACGACGACAGACCGGATAGAGTTGACGCACGTCCACTATGGCTGGGATGACGCGTACGCCGACGGGCTCGACCCCGTCGGGCGGCTGGTGTACCGCTCGAACCTGCTCGGCGCGGACGGGCGCATCACCAACACCGGCGGCGGCAACACCTCGTCTAAGATCACCATGGCCGACCCGCTCACAGGGGAGGAGGTCGAGGCGCTCTGGGTCAAGGGCTCTGGCGGCGACCTGCGTACCGCCCGGCGTGAGAATTTCTCGTCTTTATACATGGACAAGCTGCGCGGGCTGCAAGCCCACTACCACCACGCGCCCGCGCGCGGCCCCAAGACGCCCATCGAGGACGCTATCGTGGGCCTCTACGCCCACTGCACGTTCAACCTCAACCCGCGCCCCTCGTCGATCGATACCCCGCTGCACGCCTTCGTGCCCTACCGGCACGTCGATCACATGCACCCCAACGCCGTTATCGCCATCGCCGCCGCCAAGGATTCCGAGCGGCTCACGCGCGAGATCTACGGCGACGAGGTCGTGTGGACGCCGTGGCAGCGCCCCGGCTTCGATCTGGGGCTCAAGCTGGAGGCGATCGTGCGCGCGCATCCACACGCCAAGGGCGTGATCCTGGGCGGCCATGGCCTGATCAACTGGGCCGACGACGATAAAGAGTGCTACGAACTGACCCTCGCGCTGATCGAGCGGGCGGCGCGCTACATCGCGGCGCGCGACCGCGGCGACCGGACGTTCGGTGGCCGGATGTACCGGCCATTAGACCAGGCGGGCCGTCACGCCGTCTTCGCCGCGATCCTGCCGTGGCTGCGCGGCCGGGTGGGCCAGGCGACGCGCGTCGTCGGCACGGTGCAGGAGGACGACGCCATCCTGCGCTTCGTCAATAGCCACGATGCGCCGCGTCTGGCCGCATTGGGCACGTCGTGCCCCGACCACTTCCTGCGCACCAAGATCAAGCCCCTCTACGTCGATTGGGACCCCCAGACCGAGGACGTCGCGGCGCTCAAGGGCACGCTTGACGCGGGGCTGGCGGCGTACCGCGCGGACTACGCGGCGTACTACGACGCGCACACACACGCCGACTCGCCGGCCATGCGCGACCCCAACCCCACGGTCATCCTGATCCCGGGCCTCGGCATGATCGCCTGGGGCAAGGACAAGAGCGAGTCGCGCGTCACGGCCGAGTTCTATAACTGCGCCGTCGAGGTCATGCGTGGCGCCGAGGCCGTCGACGCCTACACGGCGTTGCCCTTGCAGGAGGCGTTCGACATCGAGTACTGGCTGCTCGAGGAGGCCAAGCTTCGGCGCATGCCGGCGGAGAAGGAACTGGCGCGGCGCGTCGTCGCGGTCGTCGGCGGCGGCAGCGGTATCGGGCGTGAGGTCGCGCTGCGCGTCGCGGGGGAAGGCGCGCAGGTCGCCTGCGCCGACCTGGACGAGGCGGGCGCGCGCGCCACCGCGACCGCGATCACGGATCGGCATGGCGTCGGCATCGGCGTCGCGGGCAGCGGCATCTCGGGCTGCGGCCCGGCGGTTGGGCTCACCGCCGATATCACGGACCGCGCGAGCATCCGCGCCATGCTGGAGCAGGTCGTGCTTGCGTACGGCGGCCTCGACGCGGTGGCCGTCACGGCTGGCGTCTTCGTCCCGCCCGACACGACCGGGCGCATCCCGGACGAGCGGTGGGCGCAAACCTTTGCCGTCAACGTGACCGGGCTCTACCTCGTCGCCGAGGAGGCGGCGCGGATCTGGCGCGAGCAGGACCTGCCGGCGGCCCTCGTGCTGACCACGTCGGTCAACGCCGTGGTGGCGAAGACAGGCAGTGTGGCCTACGATACCAGCAAGGCGGCGGCCAATCACCTGGTGCGCGAGCTGGCGATCGAGCTGGCGCCGCTAGTGCGGGTGAACGGCGTGGCGCCGGCGACCGTGGTCGCGGGCAGCGCCATGTTCCCGCGCGAACGGGTCATCGCATCGCTGTCCAAGTACGACATCCCGTACACGGACGACGAGCCGACCGAGGCATTGACGGACAAGCTGGCGCGTTTCTACGCCGACCGCACGCTGCTGGGGCGCCCGATCACGCCGACGGACCAGGCGGAGGCCCTCTTCCTGCTGCTCGGCGATCGCCTGCGGCAAACGACGGGCCAGATCATCACCGTCGACGGCGGATTGCACGAGGCGTTCCTGCGCTAGGCAGATACGAGGGTCCCTGCACCAGACGGTAAGGAGGACGGGGGGACAGGCTCAGAGGGGTGGGTAGGGCGATTGACGCTCCCCACCTTAAAGACGGGGCTTTCTCGGAAACGATAGATAACGCACGGCACTCCCCCAAGTCGCGGCGCCGCCGCGCGGCCGTTGGTCACGTCGCGCCGTCGGCCTAGCGGCGACCGATGCGCCCCTCGCCGCCAAAGAGGAGACGCGGGATGAAAAAGAGCGGGTAGATCACGAGGAATAGGTTCGGGGCCCACCAGGCGAGGGCGAGGTCCGCGCGGATCGCCCAGAACGCGAGCGCCTGGAGCCCCGAGCAGACGGTTAGCGCCAGCGACACGAGCGCCAGTGCCGACCACGAGGGACAACCCTTGCGGTACAGGCCCATGCTCGCCAGCCCCGTCGCCGAGATGCAGATGTCCAGGGGCAGGAACGACCAGTTCCACGCCACCAGCAAGGGGTCGGCGTAATCCTTGAAGAGATAGGACAGGGGGATCAGGGGGAAGGAGGTGACGGCCCAGTACGCGATGAAGCCGAGGTCCGTCGCCAGCAGGAAAGGTTTGAGCGTGCGCATCAGAGGCGCCCGCGATCCCGCAACCGGGTGGCCGCTCAATGGGCGCCACCCAGGTTCAGGCCGATGACGCCCCCGATGATCAAGGCGAGGGAGAGGGCCTTGATCGCTGTCAGCGGCTCTTTGAATACGAGCAGGCCGACAGCTGTGATGGCCGCCGTGCCGAGGCCAGACCAGATCGCGTAGCCGACGCTCACGTCGATCCTCCGGAGCGCGCGCGCGAACACGCCGAAGCTGAGCGCGTAGAGCGCGAACATGAGCGCCGACGGCAGCAGCCGCGTCAGGCCCTGCGAGAACTTCAGCGCCGTGGTGCCCCCCACTTCGAGCAGGATAGCCAGGATGAAGTAGAGCCAACTCATCATCGGTCACTCCGTTGCGCATGTCCCGGATGTGCCAAGGCGAGTAGGGCCGCGATCACGTCGTCGCGGGCCGCGCCGGTCGGGGACGCAAGGCCCAAGAGATCGGCGAACCAGAGGCCGTCGGCGGCGAGGCGGATCAGCGTCGCGGTGGCGGGGGCCAGCCCATCCGTCTCCGCCTCCCGCTGCCAGGCGGCATAGCGCCGCCGCACGGGCTCCATCAGGTCCCCATCCGTCGCTAGGGCGGCGATGAGGCCAGCGCTCGTGTCGTCGAGCCCCGGTGCGCCCTGACTCGACGCGCGGACATACGCGCGCAGGAAGTGGCCGGCGGGCTCCACGTCGTCCGCGTCCGCCGCCATCCGGCGCCGCACATCCGCGTCGAAGCCGGCGAGGAGGGTTCCGATCATGGCCTCGACGAGCGCCTGCTTGCTCGGGAAATGATAGAGGACACCGCCCTTGCTCAGGCCGGCTTCCCGCGCGACCGCCTCGATGGTGAGGCGCGCGACCCCAGCGCGCTGCACCAGCCTGTCAGCGGCCGCGATAATCGCCCGCACCGTCGCTGAGGTATCCATACCGTTACTATACCGTCCAGACGGTTTTTTGTCAAGGGCGTTGAAGAGTCCGCGTAGGCGCCCACATGGCACGGTAAGGAGACCACTATGACAGAAACCTCTCATTCATCCCACGGCTTCAGCCGTGTGGAGTGTCAACTCTCTACCTACCCCTCTGAGCGGGGGACAGGGGGGCACACGCCTCTCGCACAACCCTAGCCGGATCTGGGCGCATGGCGCGTGGTCATCGGCGAGGCCGGACAACGCCCGAGCCTCATCACAGCGAGCGGCGGTGCGATGGGTGTCATCTCGCTGTCCATCGGCTGGCCGCTCACGGATGGGGCACGCCGCCGGCTCAGAGGCGTGGCCCCGCCACCGGCCTCCCCTGGGTACCGCTTGGATAGGCGACGGGCGCGCGAGGGGGGCCGGGCGGATCGAGCGGGGCGTCCCGGTGGATTGGGAGCGGGCACGCGCGGCGGCCTCATGCCACGTCCGCCGCGTCTCCATCAGACGCCCGCCATCGCGGCGACGCCGACCGCACCACAGGGGGCGCTGCCGCGGAGGTAGGCAGCGCGGCTTATGCGCGAATAGCGCGGCAGCAAGAACTCGGCCGCGGCATTACACCCGATCCTAGCTCGGGCGAACCGGCACTTGTTTCCGCCGTAGCCTCTGGACGTCATAAGCGCGTCAGACGAAGAGGCATGGCGACGCGATCCCGCGCGGCTACTGTGTCCAGCCTGTGCATCTCACAGGAGATCCGGGTCGATCTGATCGCGCACATCGAGCAGATCATCGGCGCTGCGCTTCTCGACGAACTGACCGTCCATAATGCGGTAGATGCTGATGCCCGCGACCGTGACCGCGGTGCCCGGCGACGGCGAGCGTGGGCGGGCCGGCGTCAGGTCCCCGGTCCAGATCGTGACGACCGTGTCCCCCTCGGCGATCATGTCGTCGATGGTGAAGCGCATGGCCGCGAACGTGGCGAAGAGGGCGCCTACCTCCTGCCGCGCTCCAGCCGGGCCCTCCCGCGGCGGCGCGTGGGTGTCATCCCGGTAGCCCGCGGCCACGATCTCGTCGATCACGTCGGCGTGCCGTCGCGTGAGCACATCCTCGTACCAGCGGCGCACCAACGCTATCGGCCGTCCCCGTCCACCATCTCCACCCCTCCTCTCATATGCCATCGAGCTCACGCCCCGTCATAGCACGACGATGCCCCGCCAGACGGAGGGGGAGAGACGTTCAAGATGCACGTCGCAGCGCATCCCGGCCGGCGCATAAAGGAGATGCAAGTCCCACACGGTCGGGGCACACGTCGATGCGACGCGCCAATTGGGATCGGCTTCCAACACGGCGACGCAGGTGACCACCGCCGCGTCCGCGACGGCGCCGGTCAGCCACGCCCGCACCTCCTGCGGACTGGGCCGCACCTCCTGCGGACTGGGCCGCACCTCCTGCGGACTGGGCCGCACCTCCTGCGGACTGGGCCGCGCATCCAAGGGCATGGACACCTCCTCTCACCACCAGCTAGCGCGTGGGATGGGCCGGACAGGGTGGCGATGGGTCGACCTAGTCAAGCGAACTGAGGAGACCGCCGGCATGGGACCGCGACCACGCCCCATCCCGCGCACGCCGACGAGCGCGTACCGCCAGCGGCTCACCAGCCCACGCCCCCGTCCGGACAACGGCACGATCGCACGATCCCTCGCGGCGATCCCCTCGTCGCGGTATAACCGGCCACCGGCGACGCGCGGCAGGCAACGGGTGGGAGGTCGAGATGCCGCGTGATCGGTCTTCTCAATCATGTATCTTGCTCCATTCTCCGACCCCGTGGGCCTGATCCGTCTGGAAGTCACACACGGCTGGGAAGGCCGCGAATCTGTACAGTACAACGAAACCAATTCGAGGCGCATTTCGCCCCTTTCCATATCACCGCTCCCTATTTGACGCCGTCTCGCCTGTCGATACGCTCTAACAGGGCATCGACAAAAAACCGGTGTGCGTGACCGAATGGATGGTTGATGCCATTGGCCAGGAGCAGCGTCGTATCGACGCCTGTGGCGGCCATGTTTTGCCAGATGTGGTAGGCGTCGGCCAGCGGCACGTCCAGGTGGGCGGCTATCTCGCGCATGACCTGGACATACGCGTCAAGGACGCCGCCGGTCTGGAGGGCGAGGAGGCGCTCGAACGCGTCGAGATAGCGCGGGTCGATCAGGTGGGTGCGCCGCGTCGCCGCCATGTTCGGCGTGAGCACGACCACGTCGGAGTGGGGCAGGAGCGTCTCGATGACGGCGCGCAGGTCCGCCTCGAACGCGGGGAGGCTCTCCAGGCCGCCCCCGACGTCGTTGATCCCGAAGGCAACGATCGTGAGATCGGGAGCGTAGCGGAGCACATCCCGTTCCACCCGGTCGAGCGCAGCGCCCACGGTGTCACCGCCCTTGCCCGCATTGATCCCGGTGAAGGGGCATATGGGATGACGGTCATGTAACGCCTCGATGACGCGGGTAGGATAAGCCTCGCGGTACTGGATGCTCTGATCGCCCCAACCCTGCGTGTTACTGTCGCCGAAGAAGCAGATGAACACAGGCCGCTCGCCGCCGGATCCGGTGTCCCAGTCGTCGATGCGCCGATGGAAGCGTTTGAGGTGAGGCATAATCATGAACTAGCCCTTTCGCTACGCGCGTTACACACATTCGCCCCACGTCAGGGCCTCGCGGCCAACCCGCTGGTGAACGCGTACGTCCCTGATTGCACGGCGAGCACCGCGTGCCCGCTCTCCATGCGCACGAACGCGACGCCCGGCGCGTCGTCGACCGTCCTCCCGCTCTCGGTCACCCCGATTGGGTCCGCCGCGACAATGTGGACCGTGGCCGTCGTATTCGCCGGGATGTCAACCTCCAATGTGAACGCCCCATCCTTGACCCTCCACTCACTGGCGATCATCCCATGGATGGATTGGTAGCTGGCTTTGGCGTGCGTGAGGCCACCATCGGACTGAGGACGGATGAGGATGTGCTTGTATCCTGGGTGCTCGGGGTCGATATCGATGCCCGCTACGTAGCGGTAGAGCCACTCGCCGACCGAGCCCAGCGAGTAGTGGTTAAAGCTGTTCATGCCGGGATCTTGGAAGCCACGCTCGTCCGTCCAGCCGTCCCAGCGCTCCCAGATCGTCGTCGCGCCATGGCGGATAGAGTAACCCCAGGAGGGGAACGTGTCGTTGAGCAGCAGGCGGTAGGTCACGTCGGCGTACCCGGCCTCGGTCAAGACCGGGCACAGGTACCCCACGCCGACGAAACCCGTCGTGAGGTGCCAGCCATGACGCTCGATATTTTCTACCAGGCGCCGCGCGGCGACCGCGCGCAGATGCACGGGCAGCAGGTCCATGTGCAGGGCGAGCACGTAGCCGGTCTGTGTGTCGCCCGCGATCTGGCCGTTGTCCGACACGTAGGCCCCGACGAATGCGGCCTTGATGGCACGGAACAGGGCGTCATAACGATCCGCGTCGTCGACCCGGCCGATGGCCTGCGCCATGTGCGCCATCAACCGGGCATCGTACGCGTAGTAGGCCGTGGCGAGGAGATCCTTCGGCGTCCCGCTAGCCCCCGGATTCTCCACGGCGTCGCCGTCGAGCGCGAGCCAGTCACCGAAATTGTTCCGGTGCTCGTTGACCCACAGATAATCGGGATTGGCCGCGCCGATGTAGGAGAGCCAGCGGGCCATGCCGTCATAGTGTCGCTCGATGATGCGCGTGTCGCCGTACACCTGGTACAGCGTCCACGGCACGATCACGCCCGCGTCTCCCCACGCCGGCGCCCCGTGGCTCAGGTCGATCACATCGCCCAGGTCGACCAGCGGCGCCACGTCGGGGAAGGCCCCGTCGGGCGCCTGCGCGTCGGCCACGTCGGTCAGCCACTTCGTGAAGAAGGCCGCCGCGTCGGCGTTGCAGCAGGCCGTACGGGCGAAAATCTGCGCGTCGGCGAGCCAACCGAGCCGCTCGTCGCGCTGCGGGCAATCGGTGGGAATGGAGAGGAAGTTGCCACGCTGGCCCCACACGATGTTGCGCTGCAGTTGATTGACCATCTCGTTGGAGCAGGCGAACGTGCCGGCGAGCGGCGTGTCGGAGCTGACCATGCGGCCGATCAGTGCGTCGGGCGCGAGGTCGCCAGGGTAGCCGGTGACCTCGACGTAGCGGAAGCCGTGAAACGTGAAGCGCGGCTCGAAGGTTTCCTCGCCCCGACCGGAGAGGGCATACGTGTCGGTCGCGCGGGCGGCGCGCAGGTTCTCCGTGTAGATCGCTCCGTCGGGCTGGAGTATCTCGGCGAAGCGCAGCCGCACGCGCATACCCGCCGCGCCGCGGACGCGCAGCCGGACCCACCCCACCATGTTCTGGCCCATGTCGACGATGTGGATGTCGGCGTCCCGCCGCGTCACCACCCGCGGCGTGATGTCCGCGATGATCCTTATCGGCTCGGCGCGATCGGCGACGAGGAGGACGGCATCGCGATCCGCGACGGAGACCGGGGCCCAGCCGCTGTCGTCGTAGCCCGGCATGTCCCATCCGGGCAGCGCACGGCGGGCGTCGTACTCCTCGCCCATGAGCAGGTCGGAGGAGAGGATGGGGCCGGTCGTGCCGCGCCACGCGCCATCGCTCACGACGACCTCGGTCGCGCCGTCGGCATACGCGATCCGGAGCTGCAGCAGCGCCTGGGGCTGGTCGCCGTAGTGCTTGTCGCGCGCCGCGAAGCCGAGATGGCCGCTGTACCATCCGCCGCTTAGGACCGCGCCGAGGGCGTTCTCGCCCGCATGGAGCAGATGGCCCACGTCGTAGGTCTGGTATTGGATACGGGAGCGATAATCGGTCCAGCCCGGTGCCAACAGCGCGTCCCCGACGCGTTTCCCGTTGAGAGCTATCTCGTACAGGCCACGGGCCGTCACGTACAGGCGCGCCCTGACCGGCGTTTCGGCAAGCGTAAAGGAACGGCGCAGGTAGGGGCTGGGCGGTGAGAGTAGACGTGGCGTTTCCCCGTTCCTCTCCGCGGGTCCAGCAGCCCTAACATCGCTCCGCCCGTCGATCGCACCCGGCCCCAGGCCAATCCACCGGCCCTGCCAGTCCTCCGGGCACAGCAAGCCCATCTCCCACCAGGCCGGCGCGCTGTAGGCGGAGGCGTTGTCTTCCCCGTCCCACACGCGCACGGCCCACCAGCACCGCTGGCCGGACCGCAACGCGTCGCCGGCGTAGACGATGTGCGCGGATTGGTCGCTGGGCACTTTCCCGCTGTCCCACAGGTCGCCCTCGCTCGCCGTAAGCCGTTCCCTACTCTCAGCGACGAGGACCTGGTAGGCCGACTGCCGCTGGGCGCGGCGCGAGGACTCCAACATCCAACTCAACCGAGGGTGGGCAACGTCGATCCCAAGCGGATCGACGAGATACTCACAGCGCAACCACGCGGGCGTCAACTCGGCAACCATTGATGTCGTCCTTTCCATCTCACCCATGTCGGATGACGTCCGCACGGGTGTTGCGCACCGCGATCTCGATGCTCTTGGTGATCCCGGCTGTGATGACGGGCGCATCGCCGTAGTCGATGCCGATGCCGAGCGCGTCGAGCGCATGGTCCAGGCGCATCGGGTTACCGTCCCCTGCAGGCGGCTCGGTTGAGGATAGCGTCGCGCGGATGTCGCCGCCCTGCTGTAGGGTGGTGGCCGTCGCGATCCGCACCGGCGCGCCACGCGCCGTGAGCAAGCGCGCGCCGAGTCGACAGACGCGGTCCGTCAGCTCGCCCAGGGTGGTGGGGATGGGGTTCGGCCCGGTCGACACGCCGCGCAAGCCGCCCCAACTCTCGTTGGTCGCGATCGTCTTGCCCAGTGGCGCGGTCCAACGCACCGGCAAGCCGGCGCGCCCGTGCAGGATGCCGAGCAACGCGCCCAATGTTGCCGCCGTGCAGTCGGTGTCGTAGCCACAGTTCACCGCCGTGCAGAGGGCGTCGCCGAAGTCGCGGCCGTAGAGCCAGCCGATGACCTGGAAGCCGATATTGGGCGGCGCGTACTGCGCGACGTAGTGCGGGACCACGGCGCGCACGCGGGCGCGCGCCTCTCGCCAATCGGCGCCGTCCCGGTGGGCGGCACGGGCGGCGCGCACCGCCCGCGCCACCCCGCACTCCGACGGGATGTAGGAGAGGCCGATGTCGAGCAACGCCTGGGGCTCGCCGTGGATGAAGGCGGCCAACTGCATGGCGGCGTTGAACAGCTCGCCCCAGACGCCTTCGCCCCCCGCGTGGTCGACGCTGGCATCTTCATAGGCGTAGCGCACGGCGAGGTCGGGCACGCCCGGCGCGAGGCACGCCCACAGCTCGGAGCGGATGGGGGAGCCCATGCAGTCGCGGAACCAGTTGTTGTAGGCGCCCGAGACGGGCGGGAGGAGCCCCAGACGCAGATTGGTCCGGGCCAGGCCATATTCGTCCCAGTTATAGCCGACGTAGTCGAGCCAGTACTGCGCCAACGCGCGCGCTGTCAGGTCGAATCCGCGCTCCTCGACCGCCTTGAGCCAGATGAGCTGCAACTCCAGATCGTCATTGGGGATTCCACCGTCGCGTAGCTCGGGGTACCAGTCGATGGCGAACGGCGCGTCCTCGGCGAACGTTTTCTCCAGCGGCGCGCCAAGCGTCCCGCCACAGTTCTTGCCCAACCAGCACGCGTAGACCTTGTCTCGATAGTCATCTCGACCCAGGGTTGATATATCCATAAGCTATCCTCGCGTGCGGCGCGACCGGCCACACCGCTCCTCAATCGATACAGGCAAGAAGCGCGTCCGCGAAGAAACGGTGCGCATGGCCGAACGGATGGTTGATGCCATTGGCCAGGAGGAGTGTCGTATCGACCCCCGCCGCGGCCATGTCGCGCCAGATGCGGTAGGCGTCGGCCACGGGAACACCCATAGTGGCCGCAGTGTCGCGCATGACCTGCACGTACGCGTCGAGGACACCGCCCGTTTGGAGGGCGATGAGGGCGTCCAGCGCATCCGGATAACGCGGGTCGACCAGGTGCGTGCGCCGGGTCGCGGCCATGTTCGGCGTCAGCACCACCACATCGGTGTGGGCGAGCAACGCCGAGAGCGCGGCGCGCAGGCTAGCCTCAAAGGCCGGGAGTTGCTCACGACCGCCCCCGACGTCGTTGATCCCGAAGGCCAGAACCGTGAGATCAGGCGCGTGGCGGATGACGTCCCGGTCCATCCGCCCCAACGCCGCCGTCAGCGTGTCGCCGCCCTTACCAGCGTTGATCCCGACAAAAGGGCACGTTGGATGGCGGTCGTGCAAGGCCGCGATCACGCGCGTGGGGTACGCCTCGCGATACTGGATGGAGCCGTCGCCCCAGCCCAGCGTGTTGCTGTCGCCGAAGAAGCAGACGAACACGGGCCGGTCGCCGCCGGTCCCCGCGCCCCACGCGGCGACCCGGCAGCGGAAACGTGGTAACATCTCCATGGCTGCGTCTCCCGTCTGTCGTGGCACGTCTATAACCCCGTCCATGTGAACGCGATCCCCAATATGGTGGGGTCGCGGGCCTCGATCATCCGCCAGGCCGACGGCGCGTCGCGATAGGGGAACTGGTGGGTGATCAGGGGCGCCACCCGTAGGGCGCCGCCGGCCATGAGGGCGAGGGTCGCACCCAGACGTTCCCGCGTCCAGCCAGAGTTGGTCAAGAGGGCGATCTCCCGCTTCTGTAGCGCGTCGGCGTCGACGGTGAGCCCGCGCCCAGCGGCATAGTCGGTGTAATAGGAGCCGGAGAGCACGATTTGCCCGTCGCGCTCCCGCAGGACGTCGAGGAATAGCTCCACATCAGGCCTGCTGCCGGTGTCGACCACCACGTCCACCCCCGCCGGGGCGATCCGCCGCAACGCCCCGCGCACGTCCTCGTCCGTCGCGTCGATCACCACGTCGGCGCTATAGCGCTCGCCCAAGGCCAGGCGCGCGGGCCGGCGTCCGCACAGCACGACCCGCGCCCCCCGCGCCCGCAGCGCCTGCGCCGCCATCTGCCCGATCATCCCATCGCCGAACACGACCGCGGTCTCACCGCCCGCCAGGCGCGGCCGGCTCGCCGCGTTGTAGCCGACCTGCGCGACCACGATGTTGGCCGCGGCGAGGTCGTCGACGGCATCTGGGAGCTTGAGAACCTCGCGCTGATGCTCCTGGCCGAGCGACACATGCCCGCCCCAGTGCGCCCGTACCGCTCCCGCCAACTGGCTCGTCGTCATCGCGACGCGGTCGCCGGGCGTCACTCCCTCCACGCGCACGCCGACCGCGCGCACCACGCCGGCCTTCTGGTATCCCGGCACGAGCGGATAGGGCGACGGGCCGGACCAGCCCATGCGATCGTGCAGGACCCAGCCCTCCGTCCCCGCGCTGATCACGGACGCGCGTGTCTCGATCAGGACGTCGTTTTCCCCCAGCGGCGGCACCTCGACCGGCCCCACGGTCGCCACGCCCGCGCCGCCGAAAATGACCGCCTCCGCCCCCCCAGCCGTCACGCCCGCCGCCGCGCTCATCGCGCCACCTCGTCCGGGACGTAAAGCACCTTGATGGCCTCGCGCCGCTGGAGCAGCGCGACGCCTTCGCTGTAGCGGCTGAAGGGCAGCCGCGCCGAGAGCAGCGGCGCCAGCCGGACCGCGCCAGCCGCCATGAGGTCGAGCGCGAAGGGGGCGCTCTCCTCATTGCGCCCACCGTAACCCTCGACCTGTACCCCCTTGGCCCAGGCGTCGATGCCGAAGTGGAATGTGCCGTGCGGGACGCCGAAGAGCAGCACGCGGGCGCGGGTGACGCGCAGCAGGTTCTCCGTCGAAGCGGCGGCGCCGGCGCATTCGACGGACAGGTCGAGTTGCTCCGCCGCGGGCAGGGCCGCCAGCGCCGCGAACTCCTCCGTCCGTGGATCGACGACCCGGTCCGCCCCGAGCGTCCGGGCCAAAGTCGCGCGCTCAGGATCGATCTCGAAGCCGACCACCTCGGCCGCGCCGAGCGCGCGCGCCATCTGCACGGCGATGAGCCCAGCAGGGCCGAGGCCACTGATCCCAACGCGCAGACCGGTTAGGTTGCCCGCGCGCTGGAAGCTCACGGCGACGCAGGTGGCCAGCTCTAGCGATACCGTGTCGGCGACATCGAGGTGTCCCGGCAGGCGCAGCAGTTGATCCTCCTGCGCGAGCGCGTACTCGGCGTAGAAACCCGACCGCCCCTCGCCGGAATCATAGATGGACGCGACGCGCTCGCCCTCGGCCACGCCGCGCACGCCGCCGCCCACGGCGGCGACCGTCCCGGCCATCTCGTGGCCGGGCCGTCCCGGCAGGAGAGGATACCGCGGGTAGCCGGGCCGCTCGAAGATGTCGGCGCCGCGCCACAAGGTCAGGTCCCACTGGGGGCAGGTCGCACACCCCTCCACTCGGACGAGCACTTGTCCCGCCTCCGGCCGCGGCACGGGGACCTCCACGATCTCGGTCAGACCGGGTCCCATGACTTGTATCGCCCGCATGTACATGTCCCTCCTCGTCGCCTCACTGGCGCCGCGATGATTGTGATACGCCTGTCGATAGACTCCAGCCACATTGGATAGGAGCGCCTCTACACCCACCCGAGTCACACGAGTTAGCGGTACCGACCGCCGTGCATAGCGACGACGCGCTCCCACGCCATCGCCCGGGTGCGCACATGAGTCCCTTAACCTTGGTCCGTATCCGCGAGTCGAGCCGGCGCCGGTCCTGTTGAACCCCGCTCGACCAGCACAGGCTCGCTCTCTACTAACGGGACATCCGGCCAACGGGTCGGGTCGATCCGATGCAGCAGGGCCTCCAGGTTCCTCCTGACATCCCCTGCCGTCCCCTTGTTGACCGTCGTCAGTGGCGGATCGGTGAACGAGGCCTGCAGGATGTCGTCATACCCGATCACCGACACGTCCTCGGGCACGCGGAGTCCCCGTTCTCGCGCCGCCCGCAGGACTCCGATCGCAAGGAGGTCGGACGAGGTGCAGACGGCGCTGGGCTGGTACCCCGCGTCGAGTAAGTGCTCCATCGCGCGGTAGCCGCCCTCGAGCTTATTCGTGCGCAGCGTTGCCTCCGTCACCACCATGCCCGGATCGACGGGCAGCCCGTGCGCGGCCAGCGCGTGTCTGAACGCATTCAGCCGCGCGCGTACCACGTCGAGTTCGGGCGGCTCGGTGATGTAGGCCAGGCGCCGATGCCCCAGCGCGATGAGGTGGCGCAACGCGGCGTAGGTGCCCGGGTCGTCCTCGGCCGGCGTGAGGTCGTCGATGCCGAGCGTCGGGACGCCGGCGGCGCGGACGATGCCGGCCAGGGCCGGGTCCTTCCGCCCGGTCATAGACAGTATCCCGTCGACTCGATTGGCGACGAAGATGCGCAACTCGGCCAACTCCACCTCGGCGTCGTAGTCCGTGTTAGAGATGACAAGCACGTAGCCGGCCTCCCGCGCGGCGATCTGGATCTGCCGCGCCTGCTCGGCGTAGTGCGGATTGAGGATGTCGGGGATCAGCAATCCGATCATCCCGCTGCGCCCGCCACGTAGGCTACGCGCCAGGGGGCTGGGCGCGTAGCCCAACGCGCGCGCCGCCTCTTGAACGGCGGCGCGCGTGGTGGCGCTCACATCGGGATGCCCATTGATGGCGCGCGACACGGTCTGGACGGACACGCCTACCTGCCGCGCGACATCATGAATGGTGACGCTCACCTCTACTCACTCTCCTACTGAGGAATTGGCTGTCGCTACTCCTATACACGGGAGATCGACCATTATTTCAAGAACGATACCATGAACGTTAACGAACGTATCTTGGCTCTAACGGTATCACGTCCCGCACGTCATCGTCAAGCTAGGTCCCGTTAATGGTGTTTTTCTCCACGTCGGTGAGGGCAATACGACGGTTTACACCGTAGCCCTTGACAAGCCGCCGCGCTACTGGTATTATCGCCAGCAAGCGGCCTTTAACGTTAACGGAATCATTGATGGCAGGCCATTCCGTTGCCTTCACAACAGACACCGTTGTCCGGTCGCCCACAGCGTGTCAACATGTCGTGAGGGCTGTCGAGGTGGTAACGCCTGGGAGATCGGCTCTGTCTCACGCGGTTGCCGCCGTTTTCCCGGAGGATCGGGCCATCCTCAGGGGCAGGTATTTGATTGGCTGCGAAAGGAGGTGCTTTGGGTTCATACGGCCATGGACGGCCGGAGTCTTATCCATCCTCGAAGGTAAGGCCACGCTGCGAAGCGGGTCCCCTGATGTCATGATCGAAGGAGATAATAGAATGCGTCGTCTTCGCTCCCTACCCCGTCTCGGCGTCGCCGCCCTGACCGTTGCTGCCACGCTCGGCGGCGTGAGCCACGCGCAGACCTCGCGGGCTGCGGCCACACCGACCACGGTCACCGTCTGGACCGGTGGGCTCAACCCCGATACCTGGACCAAACCGAGCGCCGCGCACCCCGTCGCGCATAGCGCCCTCCGCCTGATCGCGCAGCAGTTCATGAAGGACAACGCGGGGGTCACCATCGCCCTGCCGACCAACCAGGCCATCCCGGCGACCGGCCCCGACAACGCGACGTGGCTGACCGCGCATGTGGCCGGCGGCACCGCGCCCGAGATCGTGCGCACCAACTTCCAGCAGGCCGTCAAGCAGAACTGGTGCCTGCCGCTGGACAGCTATCTCCAGCAACCCAACCCGTTCATCCCCGGCAACAAGCACTGGATCGATGTCTTCTACCCCGGCATCCAGAAGGGCATCCCATGGAGCAACGGCCACGACTACAATCTGCCGCTCTCGGCCCCGTATCCCAACCTCGTCATCATCCTGGACGAGAATCTGAGCCTCCTCAAGAAAGCCGGCTACACCGGCAAGATCACGACGTACAAGGACCAGTGGGCCGCGGCCGCCAAGCTGAAGAGCATGGGCCTGGGCAGTATGTCGCCCTGGCCGTCGCTCGAGGCGGCGTACCATTACGAGGCGGATACCTGGCCGCTCCAGTGGCAACTGCTGCAACCGTTCATCCAGGCCGTCGCCCCCGCGATCGACACCAATCACGACAGCGTGCTGAGCCAGGCCGAGATGGCCAAGGCGGTCGTGGCCGGCAAGTGGGGCCCGAGCGTGCCGCAGTTCAAGGCCATGCTCGGCGACTACAAGAAACTGTCCCAGACGTGGACCCCTGGCTGGACGACGACCGACCTAACCGCCCTCTGGGACGCCGACAAGATCGGCTTGCAGGAAGACGGCTATTGGACTCTGATCGCGCGCAGCGGCGATCCCAAGGTCACCTTCCAGCACACCTTCTCCATCCTCCCCGAGATCCAGCACTCCGACGACAGCCTGGCCAGCGCCCCGATCGCAGTGACGGCGGGCGACGGCAAGATACCGGCGAACCTGGTCGCGTTTGTGGAGAATGCGGTCCCCGATGTCTGCGTCATTAAGAGCAGCGTGCAGGCGCACCACAACCTCGCCCAGACGATCCGTTTCCTACAATACATGTTCACGCCGAAGAACAATGCGTTCATGGTGAACGAGGACGGCAGTGGCATCTCGTCCCTGCAAGGCGCGCCAATCCTGCCCGCCTTCGCGCAGTTCAACTACCAGCACCTGCCGGTCTATAAGTACGACCCGCAGGGCAACACGGGCATCGGGTTCGACAACCAGGGCAACACCGAGACCGACCGGGAGATGGGCGCATGGATCGGCGGCCGCCTGTCCGACAGCCAGTTCTTCTCGCAACTGGCGGCGTCGCAGAAAGCCTCGGCACGGCGCTTCCTCTCGACGGCAAAATAGCGCTCAGGCTATGATGTGCGCATACGGCACGCGCCTGGCGCAATGACGACAGGCGCGTGCCGTATGCCGGCCTATCACCTACCATAGGTCGGCTTATCGAAGGAGTAGTAGCGCATGCATGGAACGCTCACGCTGATACGCGTCGCCGCCGCTGCGGTGTGCGTGGTGGTGCTGCTGTTCTTCGGGGTTGGCTGGGCGCGGGCCATGCGGGCGCTGCCGTCGGTGCATATCGCCGTCCTGGTCCAGCCCCGTACGGCGGTGGCCGACGGACAGCACACCGTCCATCTGTCGATACAGGTGACGCAGGACGGCCATCCGCGCGGGGGCGATATCGTGGACGCCATCGGGCTCGACGGTGGCAACATGATCCCGTCCGAAGGAGGAACGGATCGGCGGGGTCGGGTAACGTTCGCGTACATCGTCCCGACGAGCAACGCCTATCAAACGATCACCGTGGCCCACGTCGAGATCCGCGACATCTCGATCGGCGCGCTCGTCGAGGTTGATAAGGTCATCCATATCGGCATCCCCCTCACGCAGCCTGCGGCGAGTTAGCGCGCCGCGTCAACAGAACGAGGTAGACACGCCATGTCGTCACTGAAGCCGGTCGCTTTGACCGCGGAGCCGGAGGTCAGGGATCGCCGGAAAACCATGGCCCCGCGGCGCTCGCTGCTCCGCGAGATGGCCCGGATGCGCCAGGCCTATTTTCTGCTCGCCCCGATCCTGCTCATCATTATCGTCTTCGACTACTACCCGCCGCTCTCGGGCCTCTATCACGCCTTCTTCACATGGTCGCCCGGCAACCCCAGCTCCTTCGTGGGCCTGGACAACTTCAAGGCGGTCGTGTCCTCCGCCGATTTCGGGCAACAGTGTGCGAACATGGTCAAGCTGGTGGGCTTCGGGACGGCCATCGCCATCGTCGCGCCGCTGGGCGTGGCGCTGCTCCTGTTCCACCTGCGCAACGCCGTGGCCAAGGAGATCTATCGCCTGCTCATCATCGTGCCGACGGTGGTGCCCGGCATCGTCGGCCTGCTGGTCTGGAAGTACCTCTACGACCCCAACCTGGGGCTGATCAACGCGTTGTTGGATGGTCTCGGCCTGCACAGCCTCGCCCACGACTGGCTCGCCGATCCCAATGTGGCCCTCTACAGCGTGCTCTTCGTCGGCTTCCCCTGGCTCAACGGCACGAGCGTTTTGATCTTCCTGGCCGGGCTCAGCACGATCCCTGGGGAGATCCTGGAGGCGGCCGAGCTCGACGGCTGCACGGGCTGGCGCCGCGTCTGGTCTATCGAGCTGCCACTAATCGGCGGGCAGGTGCGCCTGCTGACCACGCTCGCGGTGATCGGGGGGCTCCAGGCCTACGAAAACCTGCTGGTGCTGACCAACGGCAACGCCGAGACGAACACGCCAGCGCTCAACATGTACAAGACGGCCTTCAGCGACGGGTACTTCGGCGAGGCCGCGGCGATCGGGTGCCTGCTCTTCGTCGTCTGCTTCGCGCTCACGCTGCTCATCAATCGTGGCTTCGCGCGCCAGGCCGCCCGAACCGGCGCCTGAGAAGGGAGGGAGGATACGATGGCTGTCACACATAGGCGTATCGCCGCGCCAGGGACAAGGCCGCGGCGTTTGAGGGCGGGCCAGGCCTGGATGCACGTCGTCCTGCTGATCCTGCTGGCCCTGACGCTCTACCCGATCCTGCTGGTGGTGTTCGATTCACTCAAGACCCCGTTGCAGTACCAGTATGAGCGCTGGGGCGTCAGCCTACCGATCCGCCTGGACAACTACACCAACGCCTGGGGGCAGGTGGGCGTGTTCATGCTCAACACGACGATCGTCGCCGCGACCACCACGGTCGGCATCCTGGCCCTCTCGCTCGTCGGCGGCTATGTCTTCGCCCGGCTGCGCTTTCCCTTCCGCGAGCCGCTGTACTACGTCATCATCGCCCTGCTGATGATCCCGGCGATCCTCTCGTTTGTGCCGCAATACGTGATGTACAAGAACTTCGGCCTGCTCGACAACCTGCTGGTGCTGATCGTGCCGGGCATCGCCGGCGGCCAGGTCTTCGGCATCTTCCTGCTGCGCACCTTCATCGCGAACCTGCCGGATGAGTTGTACGACGCGGCAGCGGTGGACGGCGCCGGCTGGTACAGCCTTATCTTCCGCATCACGCTGCCCTTGACGCTGCCGGTGCTGGCGGTGCTCACGGTGTTCAACGTGGTGGGGCAGTGGAACAGCTTCCTGTGGCCGCTCGTCGCCATCACGAACAGCAGCTCGCAGGTGATCAGCGTCGGCCTCTTCGGCCTGCAGCAGCAGGTCGCCCAGGATGCGACGAATTATGGCAACTACGGGCCGCTGTACGCCGGCTATATCATCGCCTCCGTCCCGCTCGTGATCCTGTTCGTGTTCCTGGGCAAGTTCTACGTCGAGGGCCTGGTGTCCTCCGGCCTCAAGCTATGACGATCACGCCACGAAAACATAGAGTCCTGAGTCGGCCCTACGTTGTGGGGTTCGCGTCAGCCGGATCGACACACGAGGCGCCCGGCTGGGCGCGCCTATGACGCGCGTATACCGAAGTGATATATCGCTGCAGCGGAAGGCAGGTCGATGGGAGGGACACACTATTACACTGCGGAGATCAAGTCCGAGGATCTCACGGTCGAAAGTTGAACGAATCACGCCGGAGGTGCATCCCGGTTACCATAAGCAGAACGAATCACGCCGGAGGTGCATCCCGGTTACCATAAGCAGCCAGAGGTCATCCTCCCGCGCCACTGGACGGTTGGGGGTGCGCCACCAAGTGCGCGACGCAGCCGCTGAACGCGCCATCTGGCCGCCAGGATAGCCTGCCTTCAACCACGATCGGCCCCTCGGTCCCGCTGTGCAGGCTGTCCGCCACGCGCCAGACGTCCCCGCCCGCGCCCGGCAGGTCCACCATCAGCACGTCCGGCTCCGGCTGCTCGAAGGCATGGAGGATCGCCAGGGCCTGCGTCCCGTCGTCGGATGTGCGCAGCACGGCCTGCCAGCCGCGCGGATGGCGATAGCTCGTCACGGCTGGGCCGAAACGCCGCGATTGGCCATCCTTGATCGTCGGGCAGACCACGCGATAGAGGCGCATCGCCCGCGTCACCACGGCCCACTGCGCCGCGTCCAGGTCCAGCGCGTCGCCCGAGAGGCACATGCGGCCCAGGAACGTCGCGGCCAGCGAGTAGGCCAGGCGGCGCTCGTCGTCGTCGCGGCGCAGCACCGCCCACACGAGCGACTGCCGCGGCAGGATCAGCCGCTGCACGTTCGCGGCGATGATGGGGATCTCGGCCGTCTCGTGGGCGTCGGAGAACGAGCCCAGGCTAGAGAGCGCCATCAGCGACGGCTCCAGACGGTGACCCCCCGAGGCGCAGTTCTCGATCACCAGGTCGGGCAGCCGCTCCCGGATCAACCGGAAGAAGGCGTACACGCCCTCGACCTGCCGGCGCAGGCCCTCGCCGGGCGACTCGGCCCCGTCGCAGCCGAGCCCGAGCGTCTCGTTGTAATCGACCTTGAGATACCCGAAGCCGCAGCGCGCGAGCAGGTCGATCACCCGTGCGGACAGGTAGTCGACGACGAACGGGTCGCGCATGTCCCAGAAGCGCCGGTCGCCCACCGTGATGGGGACGCCGTCGCGCTTGAGCAGGTGGTCGGTGAATGAGAAGGCGGTCGCGTCGCGGCCACAAGTCTCGATCTCGAACCACAACCCAGGAACGAGGCCGCGGTCGCGGGTCGCCCGCGCCGTCGCCGCCAGGCCGCCGGGGAATAGGCGCTCGTTGGGGACCCAGTCGCCGTGCCACGAGCCCCAATCGCCGTTCTCGTCGGCGTACCAGCCGGCGTCGATCGTCAGGTAGGTGGCCGGCGTCCCCTCCAGACGATCCGCGAGGGCGAGCACGACGTCGTGCGACGGTTTGCCCCACGTCGTGCAGTATTCATTGACCTGGATGGGCAGGTCGGCCTCGATCGCCGGCGCCGCGTCGGCGGCGCGGTGCTGCGCGCTGGTGAGCCGGTGACAGAGCAGGTCGAGATCGCCGTGCGCGACCGAGAGGACCGCTTCGGGCGTGGAGAAGCTTTCGCCAGGGGCAATGACTTTCCACCACTGCCCCATCTCGCGATCCGCCACCCCCCCGGACACGTTGAGAGAGTCGTCGCGGCGGTAGAGCTCCATCTGCCACGAGCCCGCCCAGGCGATCTGCGCGCCCCACACGACGCGCGCCTCGGTGTCCTCTATGGCGACAAAGGGGGCGAACCCGCGCACCGGCATCGTGCCGACCTGCCCGAAGCGCTCGCACGCCACGGCGTGCCCGGTCCAACTGCGCTCGAGATGCAAATGCTCGATGGGTTCACTGATTAAACGGGCCTCGGCGCTCCAGCCGCTACGCAAGCGATGCGCGACCAGCCGGCCCGGCGCGTCGTCGGGGGCGAAGGGCGTGATGCCGCCGAGCGAGAAGCTGGCGAGCATCTCGAGGGTCAGCGGCCGATCGGAGGTGTTGCGGAAGAGCGTGTGGACGCGCACCGCCGCGTCGCCGTCGCGGTAGGTTAGCCGATGCTCGCAACTGTAGCCCGCGTCGTGGCCCAGGGACGTGACGACCACGATCCCCTCGGCGTCCCGCTCCACCCGTTGATCCCGATACACCAGGCCCTCCATGGACGGCCCGTCGCACATCGTGCGGCCCTGCGCGAAGCCGGCGGGCCTCTCCGCGCCGGTGAGGCTCAGTTGCACCAACGGGTCGATGGTCCGCGCCGCGGGGGGCGGACCGGGCAAGGCCCGGATCGCGCGGTCGTCGAGGACAGGGCGATGGGGGACGATGTCGCCGGCGCGAGCAGTCGGGACGAGCCACAAACCGACGCGACCGGACGCGGGGTCCCACGGGTACACGACGGTCATGTCCCCGCAATGGACCCGCGAGAGGACGTGAGGCGTTTCGTCTATGTCGCCTGTTTCGTCTATGTGGTCTATGTGGTCACTCGGCACGATCATCATCCCCTACCGCGCTACGGAACTCGTACGTCCCCGATTGCACCGTCAACACCGTATGTCCCCCTTCTATCGCCAGGGCCGTCACCCCGTCGGCCAGCCGGGCCGGCGCATCGCCCTCTATCACCTCGCCCCCCTCGCGTGTCGGGACGTAGACCGTCGCGCTCGTGTTCGCGGGGATCGTGACCCCGAGCGTGAACGCGTTGCCGTCGATCCGCCACGCGCTCTCGATCCTGCCCCGAATTGAGTCGTACGTGGCGCGGGCGTGCGTGAGCCCGCCACCCGGATGCGGGCGGATGACAATGTGCGCGAACCCTGGGCGATCCGGGTCGGTGTCGATCCCGGCGACATAGCGGTGGAACCACTCGCCGACCGAGCCCAGCGAGTAGTGGTTGAAGCTGTTCATGCCGGGGTCCTCGAAACCCTTGTCGGCGGTCCAGCCGTCCCAGCGTTCCCAGATCGTGGTAGCCCCGTGCTTGATCGAGTAGCCCCACGAGGGATACGTCTCGTTCAGGAGCAGGCGATAGGCTACGTCGGCGTAGCCCGCTTCGGTCAACACCGGCAACAGGTAGCCGACGCCGACGAAGCCCGTGGTCAAGTGCCAGCCCTTGCCCGCGATGAGGGCGACTAGGCGCTCCGCCGCGGCGGTGCGCAACGCGTCGGGCAGGAGATCCATGTGCAGGGCCAGGACGTAGCCGGTCTGCGTCTCGCCCGCGACCCCGCCATCGGGTGAGACGTAGGCCGCGACGAACGCCGCCTTGATGGCGCGGAAAAGCGCCTCGTAGCGACCGGCATCCTCCGTACGGCCGAGGATACGGGCCATGCGGGCCAGCAGCCGCGCGTCGTGGGCGTAGTAGGCCGTCGCCAGCAGGTCCTTCGGCGTGGTCGACCCGAAGGCGTTGGCCGGGTCGTCGCCGTCGAGCGCGAGCCAGTCGCCGAAGTCGTTGCCGCGCCCGGCCCGCCACAGGTGGTCGGGGTTGGCCGCGCCGATGTAGGCGAGCCAGCGCGCCATCCCGGCGTAGTGCTCCTCCAGGATGCGCGTATCGCCGTAGACCTGATAGAGCGTCCAGGGCACGATCACGCCGGCGTCGCCCCAGGCCGGCGCGCCGCGCGAGAGATCGATCCCCCGCAGGGCGAGCAGCGGCGCGATGTCAGGGTACGCGCCCGCGGGCGACTGCGCGTCGGCGACATCGGCCAGCCACTTGGTAAAGAAGGCGGCGACATCCCGGTTGGCGCACGCGGTGCGGGCGAAGATCTGCGCGTCACCGAGCCAGCCCAGGCGCTCGTCGCGCTGGGGGCAGTCGGTCGGGATCGAGAGGAAGTTGCCGCGCTGGCCCCACACGATGTTGCGCTGCAACGTGTTGACCAACTCGTCGGAGCACTCGAACAAGCCCGCCGGCGGTGCGTCCGACTCGACGACGCGGCCGGCGACGGCGTCGGGCGCGAGATCGCCGGGGTAGCCCGTGACCTCGACGTAGCGGAAGCCGTGGAAGGTGAAGTGTGGCTCGAAGACCTCCTCATCCTTGCCGCGCAGGACGTAGACGTCGGTCGCCCGCGCGTCGCGCAGGTTGTCGGTGTAGAGCCTGCCGTCCGTGTCCAGCATCTCGGCAAAGCGCAGGCGCACGCACGTCCCCCCCGCGCCGCATATGCGCAGGCGCGCCCACCCGGCGATGTTCTGCCCCAGGTCGACGATCTGCGTGTCCGCGTCGACGCGCGCGATGGACTGCGCCGCCAACTCCTGAGTGACCCGGACGGGCACGGCCCGGTCCGCGACGAGCCGCGTCCCGTCGCGCCCCACGACGGACACAAGTCCCCACCGCGCGTCGTCGTAGCCGGGGGCGTCCCAGCCCGCCAACTCCCGGCGCGCGTCGTAGGTCTCGCCCATGAGCAGGTCGGAGGACAGGATCGGCCCCGCCGCGCCGCGCCACGAGGAATCGCTGACGATGGTGGCGCTCGTGCCATCGTCATACTCGATCCGGAGTTGGAGCAGGAGTTGCGGCCGCGTCCCATAGTGCCCCCGCTGTTGCCCGAAGCCGACGTGGCCGCTGTACCAGCCGGTGCCCAGGATGGCGCCGACGACGTTCTCGCCCGCACGCAGCAAATCGGTCACGTCGCAGGTCTGGTACTGAATGCGCTTGTCGTAGTCGGTCCAGCCGGGCGTGAGGTGGGCGTCGCCGACGCGCCGGCCGTTGAGGCGCGCCTCGTAGAGCCCGCAGGCCGTGGCGTAGAGCCGCGCGCGCGCGACAGGGCGCGCGACGGTAAAGGTCGCGCGCAGGTAGGGGCTCGGCGCGAGGCCGTCGCCCGGCGCGTCAGGCTCCCCCCCGTCCCCTCCAAGGGCTCCGTCGTCGTGCGCGTCGCCGTCCAGGCCGATCCACGCGCCCCGCCAATCGTCGGCATGGAGCAGGCCCATCTCCCACCACGCGAGCGCGCTAGAGGCCGAGACGTCGTCGTCCTCGTCCCACACGCGCACGGCCCACCAGCAGCGCTGGCCGGAGCCCAGCGCGGGGCCGCCGTACGCGATGTGGGCGGAGCGGGCGCTCGCCACCTTGCCGCTGTCCCACAGGTCCGGTCGCCCCGCCGGGATCAACGCGGCGCGGCTGGCCACCAGGATGTGGTAGGCGGACTGCCGCCGGCCGCGTCGCGTCGCGTCGAGGGTCCAACTCAGGCGGGGTCGCGCGATGTCGATGCCGAGCGGATTGGTGAGATACTCGCAGCGCGGGTGCGCCGGCGTCAGGTCGGTGGTCATCGCGCCCGAATCTCCCGCGACGCCCTGCGTCGCCTTGTCCGATCTCATAGCTCTCGTGTGACACGAGTCAACGCAGAGTATATGCCCGGTGCGTGCGGCTGTCAACAGCGGCGAACTTCGGCGCTTCGGCGCGGGCTTGACGGTGGGCGCATGACGTCGGGGATATGACGTCGGGGGTATGTTAATGTCCAGTGATTCTGTCACCCGTAAGTGTCCAGTGAAAATGTCACCGGGGCCGCCGCGCCCGTAGCGCTCTCATCCGGTCACGCGCCTGTTCGCGCGTGCGCTCCTCGCGACAAAAGT
>JAABUX010002712.1_pt1 | contig 24620 bp, 27 predicted proteins | sample 5561851 | NCBI WGS metagenome assembly JAABUX01 (sample SAMN10711883, study PRJNA513361) | rock metagenome | isolation source: Antarctica rocks | place: Antarctica: Victoria Land, Richard Nunatak red sandstone | collected 2016-01-03 | reverse complement strand
GCGAGGCGAACTTCCTGATGCAGTTGCGCGGCGAGAAAGCTGTGCACGTCTTCGACGGCAGCGACCGCACGCTCGTATCCCGCCAGGACTTGGAACGGTTTTACGCCGGCGACCTCAATGCCGCCCCGTACCGGCCGGACCGGCAAAGCGAGGCCTTGACCCTCAGCTTCAAGCCGGGCGACGGGGTGCATGTGCCGATCGGCTGGCCGCACTGGGTGCAGAACGGTGACAACGTGTCGGTGTCGATCAGCATCAACTACGACCTGCGCTCCAACCTCAGGCAATCGCGCATCCACCGGTTCAATCACCGGCTGCGGCGGCTGGGCCTCAATTCCACCGATCCCGGCCGGTCGCGGTTGCGCGACGACGGCAAGGCGGCCGTGTTCGCGGGCGTCGAGGGCATACGGCGCCTGCGCCGGAAGGTCGGATAGGCACTCTACGCCAGGCTACGGACCGTCATTCGTGGTCTCCACGCCGAGCCGGGGGAGCCCCTTGTAGTCTGCGCCGAAGATCAGCGCCTGGCTGGCGGACGCGCCCGCGCTCACCCCGTCCGCCGACGCGAACGACGCGCTATTCGGCATCCGCATCGCGTCGCCGGCGGCATAGACGCCCGGAACCGTCGTCATCATCGTGGGGTCGACGCGGATGAGCGGACCAAGAAATGCTTCGTCGACGGCGCAGCCGAGTTGCTCGGCGATCGGGCTTCCCAAACGCGTTCCCGCCATGATGAACAGGGCGTCGGCAGCAACCTGCCGGCCGTTGGCCAGCCGTACAGCTCGCAGGTGCGGCGCGTCGCCCTCGAGCCCGGCGACAAGGCCCGGCTCGACCGTCACGCCACGCACCTGAAGCTTGTCGCGGACCTCGTCGCCGAGATCGTCGCGGCCGTTGAGAAAGAGGATCGTGGGTCCCCAGTTGGAGATCATCAGCGCCTGTTGGGATGACATCGGACCCATGTTCAGCACGCCCAACTGCCGGTCGCCGAACTCGTAGCCGTGGCAGTAGGGGCAGTGCAGGACGCTCCTGCCCCATCGTTCCGCAAGGCCAGGAATGTTCGGCAAGATGTCCGCGACGCCGACCGCGAGCACGATCTTCGCGCCGAACACCTCCTGCCCCGACTCCAGCGTCACCCTGAACCCGCCCTCATCGACCCGAGCGCCGGTCGCGAGGCCGTCGAGCAAGGTGACCGAGGGGTAGCGCGCCAGTTGCGTCCGCGCCGTTTGGATCATCTCGGCCGGCTTTGCGCCGTCCTGGCCGAAGAAGCCGTGAGCCGCATCCGAGAAGCGGTTCCGCGGTAGCCCGGCGTCGATGACGCACACGGAATGCCGGCCCCGGGCGAGGTAGATGGAGGCGGACAGGCCAGCGTAGCTGCCACCGATGACCAGCGCGTCATATTGCATGCGTCGTCTCCGTCCTGTTCGCGCCACAAGCCGTGAGGCGCTGATGGAAGTCTTCGGCGAGCGTGGCGAGAGAGACGGCCCCCATCCTCGCCAGGAGCAGCGCCTCGGCCTCCTGGAAGGCGTCGTCGAGGGCTGCGTTGACTGCTTGTTCGACCAGGCAGCCCGGCGCTTCGGTCCGGTTGCCCATCGCGAAGGGCTGCGGCGATCCCAACGCGGTGTAGACGTCGCGGAGCGTGACAGCCGCCAAATCGCAGGCAATTGACCACCCGCCGCCGTGGCCTTTTTCCGAACGCACGAGACCAGAGTCTCGCAACCCCGCCAAGACCCTGCGAACAACGACCGCATTGGTCTGCATGGCCCTGGCCATGTCCTCCGACGTGACCGGCCCTGCGGCTTCGGCCATGTGCAGGAGGACGTGAAGCACGCCAGACAACCTGGTGTCCCGTCTCATGAAACTTCATATGTTACTTGATAGTTGGATTTCAACGGAACCGTTTAGTGTTCTTTATTTGTTCTTGACACCTTCTCGTTGCCCACGCATTCTGGGATCACGCAGGCGGCAATACTCAATCGATGAAACGGAGAGGTGATTATGGGTATCCAGGCCCAAACCGTTGCGCCGACTGGCAGGCTCGGCCGGATCACTCGGCCAGTCCTGCCAGGTAACATATCGGGGAACATGTCTGGCGACGACCTCATGATGGCCCGGCGCGGGCGCGGAGCCGTCACCAATCCGGCCAATCGGTTCGAAGCGACGTCGACATCGGCGTTCGACGATGGTTGGGGAACCCTGCCGTCTGCCCTGCTCGACCTGCCACCGCTCCCCACCGAACTCATCCGCGACGCGACCCGGAGCGTGATCAGCTACAACAACAGCCCCGACCTCGGCTTCGATCGGTCGGTGAACGTGTACCGCGGATGCGAACATGGGTGCGTATACTGCTACGCACGTCCGACGCATGCTTATCTTGGCTACTCTCCCGGGTTGGATTTCGAGACGAAGCTTCTGTACAAACCTGAAGCGGCGCAGATGCTCGAACGAGAGCTTCGTCGCCAGAAATATGTCGCCAAGCCGATCGTGCTGGGCGCGAACACCGATCCGTACCAACCCGTCGATCGCACGCTCAAGCTCACGCGCTCGGTGCTGGAGGTCCTCGACCGGTTCAACCACCCGGCCATCATCGTCACCAAGTCGGCCGGCGTACTCCGGGACCTCGACATCCTCACCGCCATGGCCAGCCGAAACCTGTTGCAGGTCTACGTGTCGGTCACCACGCTCGACCCGGCCCTAGCCCGGCGGATGGAGCCGCGGGCGGCGACGCCGGGCCGGCGTGTGACCGCCATCGCCGAGTTGTCGCGCGCCGGAGTGCCCGTCGCTGTCCTTGCGGCCCCGATGATCCCCGGCCTCAACGACAGTGAATTGGAGGGTATTCTTCATGCGGCAGCGGATGCGGGCGCGGGCCATGCCGGCTACGCGCTGCTCCGGCTCCCCCTCGAGCTTGCACGGATGTTTGAGGACTGGCTGAGCCTGTACTATCCCGACCGTGCCCGGCGTGTGCTTCAGCTCATCCGGGACACCCGGGCCGGCGCCTTGAACGACTCGGCTTTCGGGCAGCGCTTCTCGGGCGTTGGGGCCTACGCCGACCTGCTTCGTCTCCGGTTCGACAAGACGGCTCGCCAGTTGGATTTGGCCAAACGTCGCGAGTTGGATTCGACGGCTTTCGCAGTGCCCCGCGGAAGCCCCGCCGCCTCGCAGATGACGCTTCTCTGACGGGGTCCGGACACCCGCCTCACCTGGCACGACCGCCGTCACCGACGGAGCGTCCAATCTGATGTAGCGACGGCGTCGACAGCCCAGTCGACAGGTTTGCGACATCCGGTCCGAAATACGCCTGCGGTCCGGATGGCGGAAATCCCGAGCCGCGTTCCGCCCGCGTCACGCAGGTCCGGACCGTCGAGTAGGCCCGGCGCCAAGTCGAGGCGTCGTCGAGTGCGGCCAGCAGGCAAGCGTCGTAGACGGTGAACTCACGGCCGGCGCCGCAGCCGAAGGACGGGCGATCCTGACGGGCAGCGGTTAGGACGATCCGGTTCGCGCGGCTCATCGGCGGGTTTGCGAAGCTGCCGGAGAAGCAGCCTGACACGATGACCACGGTCGGTGCATCGCCGCATCCCCGAGCCAGGGCGCGATCCAACGCGGCAGGGGTCAGGAAACCCTCCGACGGCGCCAGGTACAGGCCACGCCCGGCAGCGCCATGGGATGTGGCGTAGACGAGACAGCCCTGTCCGGGGCTGGGATGCAAGGCGGCGATGGCGGCGACGACATGGCCCAGGGTTGCCGTGCGCGTCCGGTCTCGGCCGATGACGCCGGACGCGGCACTCAGGCGCTGGACATCGCCCAGGCGCTGGACATCACCGGATGCGGCCCGGCGTGCGAGCAGGCGGTCGAGCATCGCGTCCGTCGCGTTGTCGAAAACCGGCAGGCTTCCGTCACCCGCCACCAGGGCGGCCTGGTAGGTTAGTCCCGCGATGGCAGCTCGGGGCGTCACCTGCCCCGCAACCGCCTGGGACCCACTGGTGCAAACCGCTGCCATGATCGTCAGCAGGCACGTCGCATATCGCACGATTGATCGCACAGCCTGCCACTCCGTCGTTTCTTTCCACCATTGTATACGGCTCGGGTCTTGTCGCAGCGCCTGACCCGGCTACGATCACGCGATGCGCCGTATGTATTTTGCCGTCGCCTTCCTGCTCGCTGTCCCACTCCATCGTGGGCACGCCGCCACCGTATCCGGCGTCGTCGTCCCCGATGCATATACCGTGAACGGGCAGGCGCTCCGGTTGAACGGCGCCGGGTTGCGGACGCTCACGATCTTCGAGGTCAGCATCTACGTCGCCGCGCTGTACGTCCCGCAGCCGAGCCACGATGCGAGTGTCATCGAGGCCGAGCCTGGCCCCAAGGTGATCGTGCTGCACTTCCTGCACGAGGCGAGCAAGGCGCAGGTCGACGCGGAGTTCCGCAAAGGCGAGCAGGTCAATTGCGGCAACGGTGAATGCGACTCGGCCGACCAAGCCGATTTCGAGCGTCTCATCGCGGCCGCACTTCCCGTGAAGGTCGGCGATACCTCGACCTATATCTACACGCCCGGCCGCGTGCGCGTGCTGGCGAACGATCGCGTCATCGCCGACTTTGCCAACGCGGATCTGTCGGCACGGCTGCTTCGGGGCTTCATTGGCGCCCACCCTCCGTCGGAGTCGCTGCGCGCCGCGTTGCTCGGGCTCAAGTAGGCTGTCCCAGACTCCTCGGTAGGAAGCCCGACCGCCCGGACGGTGTGGTAGCAAGCGTCATCACTCCGTCAGGCTCGCCATGTCCGCTTTGCCCGATGCCGACCGTCCTCAACCGTCGCGCCAGGGCGTTCGCGCCGTGCTGCACGCGCTCGGCCCCGGCCTCGTCACCGGGGCGGCGGATGACGACCCGAGCGGCATCGCCACCTACAGCCAGGTCGGCGCGCAATTCGGCTTCGAGCTGACCTGGGTAATGCTGTTCAGCTATCCGCTGATGGCGGTCACTCAGGCGATCAGCGCCCGGATCGGCTGCGTCACCGGCTGCGGGATCGCCCAGAACCTGCGGCGGCACTATCCGCGGTGGATGCTGCAGGTCGCGGTCGTGCTGCTGGTCGTCGCCAACGTGTTCAACCTCGGCGCCGACCTGGGGGCGATGGGCGCGGCGCTGCAGCTTCTGGTCGGCGGCCCAGCGGCGCTCTACACCGTGGCGTTCGCCCTCGCCTGCATCGCGCTGGAAATCTGGCTCAGCTACGCCGCCTACGCCGCCGTGCTGAAATGGCTGACGATGTCGCTGTTCGCCTACGTCGCCGTGGTGTTCGCCGTCCACGTCCCCTGGGGCGAGGCGATCCTGCGAACCCTGGTGCCGGCAATCGCCCTCGACGCGCCCCACGCGACCGCGCTGGTCGCAGTGCTCGGCACCACCATCAGCCCGTACCTGTTCTTCTGGCAGGCGTCGCAGGAGGTCGAGGAGCAGCTTCGGCTCAACCTCGCGCCGCTGCGTGACATGCCGGCGCAGGCCGGGCCGGTGCTGACCCGCATGACCACCGACACCTGGGTCGGCATGGGCTACTCCAACCTGATCGCCGCCTTCATCATCATCGCGACCGCGGCGACCCTGCACGCCAGCGGGGTGACCGACATCCAGACCTCGTCGCAGGCAGCGGAGGCGCTTCGCCCGATCGCGGGCGTGTTCACCTTCGCGGTGTTCGCGTGCGGCATCATCGGCACGGGGCTGCTCGCGGTGCCGGTGCTCGCCGGGTCGGCGGCCTACGCGGTGTGCGAGACGTTCGACTGGGCGGAGGGGCTCGACCGCACGTGGAAGGACGCCACCGCGTTCTACGCCGTGATCGCGGTGGCGACACTGGTCGGCCTGGGCCTGAACTTCGTCGGGCTGGACCCGATCAAGGCGCTGTTCTGGAGCGCCGTACTGAACGGCGTGCTCGCGGCGCCCCTGATGGCGACGATGCTGCTGATCGCCACCAACCCGGCCATCATGGGCAAGCTCACTTTGCCGCGCCCACTGCAGGCGGTGGGATGGCTGGCAACCGTTGTGATGTTGGCCGCGAGCGTGGCATTCGTGGTGCTGTAAGGCCTGGAATTTGACGCATGGGTCTGGAGAGATAGCTGGCCGAATTCGGACGCTGCTGTAAGTGGAATACCCTGCCAGAACGCGGCACCTTTGGTGTCGATCAGGAGTGAGAATGACGAAACATACGCGGCGGGCGCACAGCGCGGTTTTGAAGGCAAAGGTGGCGTTGGCTGCCCTGAGGAGCGAAAAGACGCTGGCGGAAGTAGCGCAACAGTATGAGGTGCATGCCAGCCAGATCACGGCGTGGAAAGCCCAGTTGCTTGCCGGGGCTGAGGGGGTTTTCGGTGGCAATGCACCCGATGCGACGCCAGCGGTGGATTTGAAGGTGCTTTACGCCAAGATCGGCGAGTTGGCGCTTGAGAATGATTTTTGTCCGGTGCGCTCAGCAAAGCCGGCCTGCTGAGCGCAAAGCGATGATCGACCGAGAGCACGAGCTTGCTGTTGGCCGACAAGCTGAACGTCTGCAACTCAGCCGCAGTAGCCTGTACTACGAGCCGCGGCCGGTTTCGCCGACCGTCCTTGCCTTGATGCGTCGGATCGACGAATTGCATCTGGATTATCCATTCGCGGGCAGCCGAATGCTGCGCGACATGCTCCGGGCTGACGGCGTTATGGTTGGCCGGGAGATGGTAACCCGGCTGATGAGGCGCATGGGCATCGAGGCGATCTATCGCCGTCCGAACACATTCAAACCGGCGGCGGGACACAAAATCTACCCATATTTACTGGGTAAACTGGTGATCGACCGACCGAACCAGGTGTGGGCCACGGACATGACGCATATCCCAATGGCGCGTGGGTTGGTCGATCTGGCAGCCGTGGTGGACTGGTTTACCCGGCGGGTTCTGGCCTGGCGTGTGTCAATCACGATGGAGGCGGATTTCTGCATCGAGGCGGTAGAAGAGGGCCTGGCCAGGAACGGCAGGGTCCACGCCGCACTGACCCGGTGCTCACCAGCACGTGTAACCAGCGTCCACCACGACGACGCTCCCCGTCATCAGGCTGGCCGCCTCGGAGGCGAGGAACAGCACCACGGACGCGACCTCGTCCGTGCGGCCCACGCGGCCCATCGGCGTCCCGTCGAGCCAGGCTTGTTTGAGCGACTCGTCCTGTAGGCCGTAGCGGGTCATCGGCGTGTCTATGTAGGTAGGCGCAACCGCGTTGACTCGAATGCCGCGCGGCGCCCATTCGGCCGCGAGCGACTTGGTGAGCTGGTGCACCGCCGCCTTGGACGCGTTGTAGGACGCCTGTTCCTGCGGCCGATTGACCACCAGCCCGGACATCGACCCCATGTTCACGATCACGCCGCGCCGCCGCTCCAGCATGGCGCGGCCGAACGCTTGGCACGACCAGAACACCCCGTTGAGGTTGACATCGATCACCTGGCGCCACTGCGCCACGGTGGCGGCTTCAGCGGCGACACCGCTGATCGCGATGCCGGCGCAGCAAACCAGGATGTCCACGGCGCCCACGTCACGCTCGATCGTCTTGGCGGACGCATCGAGGGCGGCAGGATCGGTCACGTCCACCAGACGCCAGGACACCTCCGCCCCAGCGGCCGCGAGCGTCTCAGCGCCATCCCGCGCTGCGGCCTCGTCGCGCTCGAGTAGCACGATGCGGGCGCCTGCCTCGGCCAGCGCCTGCGCACAGGCATGGCCGATGCCGCGACCGCCGCCGGTGACCACAGCGATCCGCCCGGTAAGGTCGTACTTGGCAAGGTATCCTGTGGCCATAGGCTGCTTTCCTTGCATTCAAGCTGCTGGGCATTCAAGCTGCTGGCGGCGGTGCCAAACCGCACGCCGCTTCGGCCGCTTCGAACATGGTCCAATACACCTGGCTGTTCTCATAGGCGTGGTCGAACACCGGCGTGAGACGCGCATAGGCGTCCACCCAGCGCGGATTGGGCAGGATTTCGCCCGTGAAGCGCACCAGCCTGGATGCAGCAGCGGACAGGTCCGGAAACAGGCCCACTGCCGTCCCGGCGAGCATCGCGCAGCCCAATACGCTGCATTCCTCCGCCGCCGTGGTCAGGATCGGGCAGCCATAGAGGCTGGCCTTGATCTCCAGCCACAGCCGTGTCTTGGCGCCGCCGCCGGCAGCGACCATGCGATCCACCCGGTTGCCGGCGCGCTGCATGATCCGCAGGTTGCGCGCAGCGGCAAAGGCCACACCCTCCATCACCGCGCGGTGCAGGTGCGCCGCGCCATGCCCGCTGGTCAGGCCGATGAATTGGGCGCGCGCGTTGGTGCGGGCGCCGAGGCGCTCGCCGCTCAAATAGGGCAGGAACAGCAGCATTCCGGCCCCGGCCGGGGCGTTTTCGGCCAGGGACACGATGCGGTCGTAGTCGTATGTCTTCTCGTGGAACGCGCGCCGCGCCCATCGCATGGCGTCGCCACCCGCATCGAGGATGGTGAAGGCCGACCAGTTGGCCAGCGCGCCACGCACGTTGCTGATCACCGGGTCGAGCACGGGCGCCGCCGTGCACAGGGTCAAGAGGGTCGAGGTGCCCGTGACGTCCGAGGCAAGCCCGGGGTCGATGACGCCCGAACCCAGCAGCGCCGCGGGATAGTCGCTGATGCCGATGGCGACGGGTGCGCCCTCGGGCAGGCCGGTCTCCGCCGCCGCCTGCCGCGAGACGCCCGCCAGCACCTCGTGCGGCTCGCGGATGGGCGGCAGCAGCGACGGGTCGATCCCAAGCCGGTCCGCGAGGTCATGGCTCCAACCGCCGACCGCGACGTCGTAGAGATAGGTGCAGGACGCCTCCGGCGCGTCGATCGCCATCGTCCCGGTCAGCTTGAAGTTGATCCAGTCCTTCGCCGATAGCACGGCAACGCTGCGCGCGTATTCCACCGGACGATTCGCCTTGAGCCAATGCAGCTTGAACCCCCACCATGCGACCGAGGGTGGATTTCCAGCCACCGGCAGCAGCGCCTCCCATGCCTGCTCCCGGGTGAAGCGTTCGACGCTGTCCCGGTTGCGCTTGTCGTTCCAGAGCGGCACCGCGTCCAGGGCCGGTTGGCCGTCCGCATCGACCAGCACCGTCGCGTGCATCTGCCCGCAAGCGGCAATGGCCGCGATTCGTGTGGCGCCATCGGGCAGGGCGTCGAGCACCCGGCGGATCACCGTGACCGCGCCGGTCCACCAATCCGCCGGGCGCTGCTCGGCCCAGCCGAAGCGGGGCACGATCTGCTCGTGTTCCTGCGCCGCAAAGGCCAGTGTCTCGCCGCGCGGGCTCAGCAGCGCGGCGCGGACGCTGCCGGTGCCGACGTCGATCGCGAGGAGCAGGTCGCGCGCCATGCCTGAGTCTAGGCCCGCCGCGGCCAGAAGGAGGATTGCAGCAGCACGGCGACGAGGATGATCACGCCCTTGACCACCTCCTGATGATAGCCCGGCACGTTCAGCAGGTTCATGATATTGCCGATCACGCCCAGGGTCAGCACCCCGATCAGGGTGTTGAACGCGGTGCCACGCCCGCCCATCAGGCTCGCGCCGCCGATCACCACCGCGGCGATCACGTCCAATTCCAGCCCGATCCCCACCACTGGCGAGCCCACGCCGGAGCGGGCGGTGATGATGATGCCGCCAAGCGCCGCCAGCACTCCGGATACGACATAGACCGAGAACACCCGCGGGACCACTCGGACGCCGGACAGCCGGACGGCTTCACTGTTGGAGCCGATCGCCACGATCAGCCGGCCATAAGCGGTCAGGCGCAGCAGGAACGCGGTCCCGGCGAACACCAGCAGCATGAGCAGCACGGGCAACGGCACGCCGAACAGGCTTCCCCGGTTGAACCCGTCGCCGAGCCAGGCGCCGTTGTCGCCGAGGAAGATCGGCCGCCCCTCGGACACGATCAGCGCGGCGCCGCGGGCGATGGTCATGGCGGCGAGAGTCACGACGAAGGGCGGCATCCGGCGCACAGCGACAAAGTAGCCGGAGACCATTCCAAGCGCGCCGCCCGCCGCGAGGCTGAGTGGGATGGCGATCCAAAGCGACATGGCGCCCAACAACGACGCGCAGACGATGCTGCCCAGAGCGGCGACCGAGCCCACGGAAAGGTCGATCCCGCCCGTCAGGATCACGAGCAGCATTCCCATGGAGATCACGCCCGTGCTGGCGACCTGGCGCAGCACGTTCTCGATGTTGCGGCTGCCGAAGAAGCTGGTGGAAATGAGGCTTGCGATCAGCACGAGGACGACGAAGATGGCGATTGTGCTGTAGGTTGCGGCGAACGCCCGCGCATCGAAGCGCCGCACGGGGCCGGCGGCGTGGGACGTCTCGGCAGCTTGGCGTGCATCCATCCTAGCACCCCTCGAGCCCGGCGCCAGAAGGCGCCGCCGGACGTCCCACATGCGCGATGTTGCGCAGTGCCAACTGCATGATGCGCGCCTCCGACAATTCGTCGCGCGACAGGGCCCCGCTAATGCGCCCGCCGCTCATCACCAGCACGCGGTCCGAAGCGCCGATCACCTCGATGAGGTCGGACGATATCAGGATCACGCCCATCCCGGCGGCAGCCAGAGCCTCAATCAGGCCATAGATTTCGGAGCGTGCGCCGACATCGACGCCCCGGGTCGGCTCGTCCAAGATGATGATCTTGCAGCCGGCGTCGAGCCATTTCGCCAGGACGACCTTCTGCTGGTTGCCGCCGGACAGGCTGCTCACGGGCAAATCCAGGTTCTTGGCGCGGATGGTGGTGCGTCGCGCGATGCTGTCCACCGCCCGGCGCTCCGCGGCCCGGCGCAGCAGCCCGATGCTGTTGGTAAAGCGCGACAGGGTGGTGAAGGTGATGTTTTGCCGGATCGGCAAGGCCAGCACCAAGCCCTGACCCTTGCGGTCCTCCGGCACCAGCCCGATGCCGGCGGCCACCCCCTGCCGGGGTGTGTGGATCGCAACCGCCCGTCCGGCCACCGAGACGGTGCCGGATTCCAAGCGGTCACCGCCGAAGATCGCGCGAGCGAGTTCGGTGCGCCCGCTGCCGATCAGCCCGGCGATCCCAAGTACCTCGCCCGCCTGCATCGTGAACGACACGTCCTTGACCAGGCCAGCGGCCGAAAGCTTGTCGACGCGCAGTAATTCGCCCCCCGCCGACCGCGTGGCCTTGGGAAATAGCTGCGCGGCCTCGTGTCCGACCATGAGCTGGATGAGGCGCTGCTCGTCCATGCCGGCGGCGGCATAGGTGCCGACCGTGCGCCCGTCCTTCAGCACCGTGATCTGGTCGGCGATGCGGAAGATCTCGTCCAGGCGATGCGAGATGTAGATGACGCTGACGCCCCGCCGCGACAGCCCGCGAACGACGTCGAGCAGCCGCTCCACCTCTGGCGGCGCCAGCACCGCCGTCGGCTCGTCCAAGATCAGGATGCGGACCTTGCGCGACATCGCCTTGGCGATCTCCACCGCCTGCTGGAAGGCGAGCGGCAGCGAGCCGGCCAGGGCGCCGGGGTCGATCGCAAAGCCGAGGTCCTGCAGCAGCAACGCCGCCCGCGCGCGCAGCGTCCTGGCGTTCACCAGGTTCGGCAATTCGCCCAGGAAGATGTTCTCGGCGACCGTCAGGTCCGGCGCCAGGGCCAGCTCCTGGTAGATGATGCCGATCCCGAGCGCGCGGGAAGCGTGCGGCGAAGACACGCTCGCCCGCTCGCCGGCGATGCGGATCTCGCCGGTTGTCGCCTGGTGTGCGCCGGCCAGGATCTTCATCAGCGTCGACTTGCCGGCGCCGTTCTCCCCGAGCAGCGCGTGCACCTCGCCCGCGCGCACGGAGAACGACACGTCATCCAGCGCCCGGACTCCGCCGAACACCTTCGAAATTCCCATCATCTCGACGCTGGAGGCGCCGTCTAAGCTGTCCATAGCCGGATCCGGCTTAAAACAGCGCGTCGGGCTTGTAATACTGCGCCGCGTTCGCCTTGGTGATCGCGACCGGCGGCGTGAAGGTGATCTTCGCGAGATCGGCCGGGGCCTGCTTGTTCACAACCTTTACCGCAAGGTCCGCGGCCATCTTGCCGATGATCGCCGGATCGTTCAGGCCGGTGGCGCCGTACTTGCCCTCCTGGATCAGCTTTACGGCCTCCTTCTGGCCGTCGGCGGCGGCGAACACCAGGATGTTCTGGCTGGCCTTGCCCGCATCCTGGATCGCCCGCAGCGCGCCCAGCGCCATGCTGTCGTTCTCGGCCAGCACGGCGTTGATATCGGGGTGCGCGGTCAGCAGGTCCTCCATCGCCTTCACGCCGCCCTCCTGCGTCCAGCCGCCCCAGCCCTGCCCGACCACGGTGAAGCCCGCATGGCCGATCTGGCGGAGTTGCGCCTCGATGATGCCCTCCATGACGCCGTCACGCCGGGCCTCGCCGACCACGTTGCCCTGGCTGCCGCTGAGCAGGCCGATGTGCAGGTCCTTGCCCTTCACCTGGCTGATCAACCAATCGCCGATCAACCGGCCGTTCTCTGCGTTGCTGGACTGGATGGTCGTCAGTACCGGCGCGGTCTCGTCGATGGAGCTGTCCACGATGATGACCGGGATATGCGCCTTCGCGGCGTCCTTGGTGACGCCGACCAGTCCCTTGGCGTCCTTCGGGTCCATGATCAGGATGTCGATGTCCTGCGACAGCATGTCCTCGACGTCCGCGATCTGTTTCAGCAGGTCGTTCTTGGCATCTGCGGCGACCGTGGTTGCGCCGAGTGCTTTCGCTTCCTTCTCGATCGCGGACTGCAGCGCCGCGTAGTACGGCGCGTTCTGCGTCAGCATAGAGATGCCAATCTTGATGGTCTTGGCTTGGGCGGCCGGCACCGACGCCAGAACCACGCTGCTCACCAGTGTCGCCGCCGCGAAAATCGCCTTCATGGACTTTGCTCTCCCCAGGGCGTCATCGGATGTATTTCCGTATCTGCGCCACATTGTGAGGTAGCAATACAACATCTGATTTTACAATCAGCAAGGAAAAATTGCCATTGTGCGATGCAAAAAGTGAGAACCTGGTTGATCCAAGCCTGGATTATGTAATATCACTACGTAATCAGGGTGAAAATTCATCAACGCTGGAGGTGCCTGCGATGTCGGTCCCGCTACCCGTATCCGTCCTCGTCAATTCGAATACGGGCGACATGGCAGGGCGCACGCGGCGCTATGAAAAGCGCATCGATGACCTCGCGGGGCTGTATTGCGACGAGGCCGCCTTCGCCGAAATGGCGCGCACGCGGGGATCGGACATCGCCTACCAGGTCGATGAGTTCCGCCCGTCCGAATGTGCGGGCGACCTCATCTTTGGCACCAGCGCGCTGTTTCCCGGCAAGGTTGGCCCGGAATTCGCCTTCACCCGCGGGCACATCCACGCCATCGGCAACCGTCCGGAAATCTACCACTGCCAGTCGGGCCACGGGGTGATGCTGATGGAACTGGCGGATGGCACCGTGCATGCCGAGGAGATGCGCCCGAACAGCGTGCTGTATGTCCCGCCGCACTGGATCCACCGCAGCGTCAATGTCGGCGCCGAACCACTGGTGACGCTGTTCTGCTACCCCGCCGACGCCGGGCAGGATTACGGCGTCATCGCCCGATCCCAAGGCATGCGCGACCTGATCGTCGATGATGGCGCCGGCGGCTGGAAGCGGTCGCCCAATCCGCGCTACCGACCGCGCGCCCTCGCGGAGCATGCGTGACATGGCCGATGCAGCAATGACGTGCGGGGCGGCCCTGCTGGAGGCGACCGCATTCGGCGTCATCCCCGTCGTCGAGGTGGACGGCATCACCGAAGCCGATGCGTTGGCGGAGACGCTGCTGGAGGCCGGGCTCGGCGTGATCGAGGTGACGTTCCGCACCCATGCGGCGGCCGAGGTCATCGCGCGGATCGCGGACCGCTATCCGGACATGCTGGTGGGTGCCGGCACGGTGATCGGGGAGCGGGATTTGCTCCGTGCCGCACAGGCCGGCGCGCGTTTCGCCCTGGCGCCCGGGCTTGCCCCGCACATGCTGGACCGGGCGGCGGAGCTCGGGATGCCCTACGTGCCTGGCGTCATGACGCCCTCCGACCTGCAGGCCGGAATCGGGCGCGGACACCGCATGTTCAAGTTCTTTCCAGCGATGCCGTCCGGCGGCATCCCCTTCCTGCGTTCGATCGCGGCGCCATTCAGCATGCACGGGCTGCAATTCATTTCCACGGGCGGAGTGACGCCCGACAACCTCGCCGAGTGGCTGCGCGAGCCCTCCGTGGCGGCGGTGGGCGGGACCTGGATCGCGAGCCGCGGCATGATCCGCGACGGCAACTGGGCCGGCATACGCCGCGCCGCCGAGGACGCGCTGCACACGGCGCGCACCGTGCAGCAGCCCGCCTGATGGCCGCGCCGCCCCCGGCCGAGCTGCCGACCATCCACTTCATCGGCGTGTCCACCGGCCAGTCCTCCATCATGACGGTGTTCCCCCGCTGGGCCGAAGCGCTCGGCCTGGGCGCGTGCGCCATCAACGGTATCAATCTGCCACTGCACGCGCCGGACGCCGCCTACCGAGATGTGGTGTCGTTCATCCGCAACGACCCGCTCTCGATGGGCGCCCTGGTCACGGCGCACAAGATCGACCTCCTGCATGCGTCCGGCGGCCTGATCGACGGGTTGGACGTCCACGCGGCGGCGCTGCGGGAGGTGAGCTGCCTGTCGAAGCGGGACGGCAAGCTGATCGGCCATGCCAAGGACCCGATCTCGGCTCGGCTGGCACTCGACGCCGTCGTTCCCGATGGCCACTGGCAGGCTGGCGCGGACGCGTTCCTGCTGGGCGGCGGGGGGGCGACCACGGCCATCACCTGGAGCTTGATGCAGCCGGACGCCGCCGGGCGCCCGCGGCGGATCGTGGTGTCGGACGTGGACGCCGCGCGGCTGGATGGCCTGCGCCGCTTCCACCGCAGCCTCGGCAGCGACGTGCCGGTCGACTATGTCCTGGCCGCGTCCACCGCGCAGAATGACGAGGTGCTGCACGGGCTCGCGGCGGGGTCGCTCGTCGTGAACGCGACCGGGCTCGGCAAGGACCGGCCCGGCTCGCCGCTCGGCGCCGATGCCCGGTTTCCCAATGGCGGAATCGTATGGGAGCTGAACTACCGCGGCGACCTGCTGTTCCTGGACCAGGCGGAGGCCCAGGCGCAGCGTGCGAACCTGACTGCCTTCGACGGCTGGACCTATTTCCTGCACGGCTGGACGCAGGTGATCTCGGAGGTGTTCGCGGTCGCGATCCCATCCACGGGCCCGGCGTTCGAGACGCTGTCCGCCCTGGCCGGCGGGCCGCCGCGCGCCCGCCGCCACGCCGCCGCATGAATCGCATCCTCATCACGCCGCGCTCGCTCACCCGGGACCCGGACCCGGCGCTGCAGGCGCTGGCGGACCACGGCTACGAACTGCTGTTCAGCCGGCCCGGCGAAACCCCCGACGAGGCCGCGCTGCTGAGCCTGCTGCCCGGCTGCGTCGGCTGGCTCGCCGGCGTGGAGCCCGTCAGCCCGCGCGTGCTGGAGTCGGCGCCCGGCCTGCGGGCCATCAGCCGCAATGGCGCCGGCGTGGATAATCTACCGATGGAAACGGCGGAGCGCCTCGGTATCAAGGTGCTGCGGGCCGGCGGCGCCAACGCGCGCGGCGTGGCCGAATTGGCGCTCTGCCTGCTGCTGGCCGCATTGCGCCACGTGCCGGAACAGAGCGCGGCGCTCAAGGCCGGGTCCTGGCAGCGGCGGCCCGGCCTCGAGATCGAAGGCCGGACCCTGGGGCTGATCGGCTGCGGCGCCATCGGACGCCTAGTCGCGCGCTTCGCTTTGGCGCTCGACGCCCAGGTCCGGGTGTTCGATCCCTGTCCCGATGCAGGCTTCGTTCCGCCCGGCGATTTCGGTTGGGTATCCTTCGAGCAAATGCTGGCGGAAGCGGAGATGCTGTCGCTGCACTGTCCGATGCCGCCGGACGGCCGCGCGGTGCTCGACGACGCTGCCATCGGACGCCTCCGCCCCGGCTGCCACGTCGTCAACACCGCCCGCGCCGGCCTGGTGGACGAGGGCGCGATGCTGGCCGCGCTCGAAAGCGGCCACGTCAGCGTGTATGCGACCGACGTGTTCGCCGCCGAGCCGCCTGCGATGACGAAGCTGCTCTCGCATCGGCGGGTCATTGCCACGCCCCACATTGGCGGCCTGACCGCCGAGAGCGTGCGCCGGGCCACGGCCGCAGCCGTTTTGAACTTGCTCGGAGCGCTCACGCCGCAGCCCTAGACTTTTGCCGCCGGGCACCCGAAACCTGTCCCACGACACCGACAAGCCAGGGGCCTATTAGAACGGCATGGATGTCCAAAACACGGAGCGCGCAACCCCAACCGGACGCAATGTTCTGGAACTTATCCTGGTGCGGCTGCCCGATCTGAGGAAATCGGACCGGCGGGTGGCCGAGCACATCCTGGCGGACCCGCAGGCCGCGCTCGGCGCCACCGTCGCGGAAACCGCCCGGCAGGCCCACGTGAGCGAACCCACTGTCATGCGGTTCTGCGCGGCGTTGGGCTTCGACGGCTTCCAGGACTTCAAGCTGAAGCTCGCTCACAGCGTAGCACTCGGAATGCCGGCCACGCAGTCCGTGCTGGAGGCCGCCGACACCCCGCAGGAGCTGGCTGACAAGGTGTTCGATTACACCATGACCAGCCTGGACTGGGCCCGCCGCCAACTGGACCACGCAGCAGTCGGGCGGGCGATCGAGCTGCTGACCGTAGCCAAGCGCATCGAGTTCTTCGGCTTCGGCGCGTCCTGGATCGTGGCCGCCGACGCCCAGCAAAAATTTCCGCTCTTTGGGGTGCCCTGCCTGGTCCACACCGACTCCCACCAGCAATTCATCGCCGCCTCGATGATGCAGCCAGGCGACGTGGCGGTCGCGATCTCCAACACCGGACGCACCACCGCCGTCCTCGACACCATCCGCGTCGCGCGTGAGATGGGCGCCACGGTCATCGGCATCTCCGGCCGTGCCGGGCGGATGAGCCGGCTCTGCGACCTGCTGCTGGTCGTCGAGACGCTGGAGAACACCGACATCTACACGCCGATCACTTCACGCCTCGCGGCCCTCGTGCTGGTGGACATCCTGGCGGTGGGCGTCGCGATGCGGCGCGGGAGCCAGCACCAGAAGCGGATCGCCGGCATGAAACGCCGGCTCAGCGCGATGCGATCGGGTGAACCGGACGGGCTCTTCTAACATGATCACGGACAAGCTGGCGAGCTACAAGGCTGCAAAGTGAGAGATCATGCCGGGTGTCGAGCATCGGCAGTACAAGGGATTAAACAATCGCGCCGAGACCTCGCACCAGCCGACACGGCGGCGAGAGCGGCAGATGAAGCGCTTCAAATCACCTGGGCACGCTCAGCGCTTCCTCGCCGCCCATGACGGGATCAACACCCTGTTCCACCTTCGCCGCCACCAAATATCCGCCGCTCAGTGTCGAGCCACGCGAACCGCCGCCTTCCAGGCCTGGGCCGAGGTCACCGGCGTTGCCCAGATGGCGTAAGCATCGGTGCGCCAATCACGACCCGCAGGCATCAGCTCGCCCATAGCCATACAAGTTGACGATACCGCGCGACGTGGTGGTTGCGGCCGACCGGGTGGATGCGGTCCGCGAAGGGCCTTACGGCAGCGCCTGGTTCGCGCATCGAGCGATGACAAGCGTCTTCGAGTTGGACCTCCAGACGGGACGCTACACCGGGACCAGCTCCAAAAACGGTCAGAGCAGCCAGGAAGTCTGCAGAGGTCCGGCACTTGTAAACTGACCAGGGTAACGGGGGCAGATTTCCGGGTAATCAGACCGTGGTTGCGGCCTAATGGACGAGATCGGGAAGCGGTGGAATGGTGATGGCGCCTGGAATGTGCAGCCGGAGATCTTTCGCTTGGTCACGCAGGCGCGGATGTCGTTCTCCGAGCCATTGGTGGGCAGCGGGACCTCGGGGTGTTGCAGCACGCGCAGCAGCGCGGAGGGGAGCGAGCAGGGCCTGGTGCTGGGCCAGCGCTGCGTCGACGGCAACTCGAACGAGATCACCGCCGTACCCGTGAGCGACCGGATCGGGGTGTTCCGCCGTGGCCGACTGGCCGGCGTGCTGAACAGAGCAGACGCGTCGCAGGAGCGCCTCATGCAACTCGCATCGTGACGACGCCACTGTGAGCACCAATCTCAATCCCACCGCCAAGCCGGTCCAGTCCCAGTCCGGCCTCGTGATCGGTCGCGCCCTGTCGCGTTACGGCATCGTCATCGCCTTCTTCGTGATCTGCTTCGCGCTGAGCTTGCTCAACCCATATTTCTTTACACGCCTCAACATCATCAACGTGCTGCGCCAAGCCAGCATCAACGGTATTTTGGCAATCGGCTAGACGTTCGTGATTCTGACCGGCGGCATCGACTTCTCGGTCGGCTCGCTGCTCGCGGTGTGCGGCATCTTGGGCGCGTCGGTCGTCACGGGCGCGAACCCAGGGGCCAAATCCAGGGCATCATCGGCCAGAACGACGAGATAGGCCTAGGCGCGCTGCAGGCGGTCAAGGCCGCCGGACTTGACCCGAGGAAAATACCGACCGCGGGCATCGACGGCGTCACCGACGCGATCCTGGCCGTCAAGTCGGGCGACATGATCAGCATCCTGCAGGACGCGAGCGCGCAAGCCCAAGGTGCGCTCGACGTCGCGTTGCGGCGGCTCGTGGGCGAAAGCTACCAGCCGATGAGCGAGGCGTGGAAAGAGTACGGGTCGCAGATGGCGTGGAACGGCGGCACGGCGGCGGAGTGCGGCGTGCCCTGGACGCCGGTGACGGCCCAGAACGCCGATGCGCTGCTGTCCAAACGCCAGAAAGCCTGAGCGAATTCCTTCCGCAGGCATTCATTCCCTTAACGGATCAAGGCCCGTGGAGAATTCCCGAGGATAATAGGGCGCCATGAACTTCGACACCGCGTTCGATTTCACCGCAAAGGCAGCGCTCGTCACCGGCGGCGCTGCCGGAATCGGCGCCGCCATCGCGCAGGCCTTCGCCGATCGGGGGGCCAAAGTCGCGGTCATCGACCTGAGCCCGGCTGCGCTCGACACCGCGCGTGCGCTGCCGAATGGCGGGCATTGCGCGCGCGTCGCCGACATCACCCAGCCCGGCGAGGCAGATCGCGCGGTGGCGGAGACGGTGGGCACGCTTGGCCGGATCGACATCCTCGTCAACAACGCCGGCGTCGCCCGGCTCGACCGGGCAGAGGCGGTCACCGACGACGATTGGAACCTGACCATGGCGGTCAACTTGCACGTCCCGTTCCTGATGGCGCGCGCCGCGTTCCCGGCGCTGCGCGACGCCGACGCCGGACAGATCGTCAACCTCGCCTCCCAGGCCGCTTTCGTGGCGCTCGACCGGCACCTGGCGTATTGCACGAGCAAGGCCGGCCTGCTCGGCATGACCAAGGTCCTGGCACTCGAATGGGCCGTGCATGGCATCACCGTCAACGCGATCTCCCCCACCGTCGTCGAGACGGAGTTGGGCCGGAAAGCGTGGGCCGGCGAGGTCGGCGAGGCGATGAAGCGTAAGATTCCGGTCGGCCGCTTCGCGCAGCCCGATGAGGTGGCATTGGCCGCCCTGTTCCTCGCCAGCGGCGGCGCCAGCATGATCACCGGCGCCAACCTCGTCATCGATGGCGGCTACACGATCCAGTAGCAGAGCGGGCCGGCACCGGAATGGACCGACATCCTGACCAGTCCCGTCCGCTGCTGGCGGCAGCAGTGCCCTCGGTCACGGGACCCGGTTGCGCAGGGCGTTCAACGACATGGACAGCAGCAGGAAACCGCCCCAGATAACATCGACGAGAAAATTGCTGAAGCGCATCATTTGCAGCCCGGAGGACAGCAGCATCAACGCCAGCAGCGCCAGCCCGACGCCTGCGACCGATCCACGCCCGCCTGCCGGATTGGTGCCGGCAAGGACTGCAATCAGCACGGCTTGCAACAGGTACGACACCCCGTAATCCGATTTGGCGGCGTTGGTCCGCCCGGACAGCAAAATGCCGGCAACGCTCGCGAGCCCGCCCGTCAGCACGTAGGACAGCAGCACCGCCCGCCCGGTTCGCAGCCCAGCGAAGGTGGCAGCCCGGGCATTGGTGCCGATCAGTGCCAGGTCGATGCCGAACACCGTGCGAGACAACAGCAGGCTGACGAATCCGGCCGCCACCAGGAACACGAGCAGCGGCACCGCGACGCCGAACAGCGTGCCGTTGCCGATCTGGCCCCAGATCGCGGGAAATCCGACGACGGCCGGCCCTCCGGTCAGCACGAGGCAAATGCCTGTGAAGACCTGTCCGGAGCCGATCGTCGCCAGGATCGGCGTGATGCGCAGGCGCGCGATCAGGAACCCGTTCATCGCCCCGGCCGCCAGTCCCGTCCCCAGGGCGATGCCGATCCCGGCCAACACCGGTGGCCAGCCCAGGCCCGTCAGCTCCGGTCCGCGCGGCGCGCCGGCGGCATGGAAGAACAACCCGGCCAGGATGCACGACAGGTTGGCGATGGCGACCACCGACAGGTCGATCCCGCCGGTCAGCATGGCGAGCATCATGGCGATGGCCAGCAGCCCGAGTTCCGGCGCCACGAAGGTGATGGACTCGAACACTGCCGGGCGGAGGAAGCGGCCAGGGTTCAGCGACGCCATCACGGCGAAGACGAGCACCGTCAGCACGAGCAACTGCAGCACGCTGGAGTCGGCACGGCGGAGGCGCTGGAGCAGGGCGGTCATGTGCTGCGGCGGCTCCGGTTCAAGCAAGGCGCTTGCGGTCCCGCCACGCCGTCGCGGCGGTCGCGGCAATGACGATCAGTCCGACCACGATGCGCTGCCAGGTGGTTGGGACGTGCAGGACGATCAGGCTGTTGGTGACGACTACCAAGGTCAGCACGCCCAGCACGGTCCCGATGACGGACCCGCGTCCGCCGAAGATGCTGGCGCCGCCCAACACCACGGCGGCAATGACGTCGAGCTCCAGGCCAACCATGTCCCGGGGGTTGGCGGTCCAGATCATGGCGCCATGCAATAGGCCAGCGAAGCCCGCCAGCGCACCGGCGAGGCCGTAGATGACGAAAGTGGTCCGGCGGACGTTGAACCCAACGCGCCGGGCTGCTTCCTCGCCACCACCCAGTGCGTAAATGCTGCGCCCCATCAGCGTGTGACGCAGCAGCAAATGCACCAGCAACGCGATCACGGCATAGACTAGGACCATGGCGGATAGGCCGGTTTGGCTGCCGCCGGGCTGCGTCACGCTGAACAGTTCGCCGCGGCCGAAGTCGATGAGGCCAGGCGGCATCTGGTCGATGTTGACCTGGCTGGTGCCCACGACGCCTAGGATAAAGCCGCGCACCGCCGTGCCGGTGCCCAGCGTCACGATCAAGGGGATCATGCGTAGGCCGTGCACGAAGGCGGCGTTCACCAGTCCCAGCCCTATGCCGATCCCCGTAGCGGCCAGGAAGGGCAGCGCCACGCCGTTCAGATGCCACGCGACCATGGCACGTACGGTCAGGTACATGGCCGCGATGGCGAACGCCGGGAAGGAGACGTCGATCCCGCCGGAGAGCATCACCAGCAGCACGCCAAGCGCCAGGATGCCCGTGACGACACTGGTGCGGAGCAGGCTGAACAGGTTGGCAGCCTGCCAGAAGACAGGGTTGATCAGCCCGATCGCGACGACGGCGGCCACCAGCACAGCCGCCACGATGAGCTCCGGGCGGCGCAGCAGCGCGGCATTCATGCCAGGGCACGCAATCGCTCGCCCAGCGCGGCCTCACTTGTATCGGCAGTTTCGACGCTGGCCGCCATCCGGCCCCGGTGCAAAACCAGGATGCGGTTGCAGTGATCCACCAGCTCCGGAAGGTCGTCGGAGATCATCAGGACTCCCAATGTCCGCTTGCGGGCGAGTTCCCTGATTTCACGGTGGATGCCCGCCTTGGACCCGACATCCACGCCGACGGTCGGGCCGTTCAGGATCAGCAGCCGCGGACGGTTCAGCAGCCAGCGGCCGATCACCACGCGTTGCTGGTTGCCACCCGAGAGCTGCGTCACCGGGCGGTCCCCGGTCGGCGTGGCGATCGCCATCTCGCGCACCATCGCCGCAGCGGCGTCGGCCGCGCGCCGGCGCTGGACCACGCCGAAGTGGCTGAGCCGTCCATACGCAGCAGCCAGGATATTGCGGTCGATCGTCTGCGTCAGGAACAATCCTTCGCTCAACCGGTCCTCCGGCACGTAGGCGACGCCGTGGGCCATGGCCCGCTGCACGCTATCCAACCGCACCTCGGCGCCGTCGAGGCGGATACGGCCGGTGTAGCCGGGCCGCATGCCGAACAGCGCGAGCGCCAGTTCCGTGCGCCCGGACCCGAGCAGGCCGGACACGCCGACGATCTCACCTGGCATGACGCGCAGGCTGATGCCCTCAAGCTGGCCCGGCACCGACAGGCCGGCCACGTCCAGCACCGGCGCGGCGGTCGTGCCGCTCCAGACATAGGGTTCGACCGCAATCTCCTGGCCCGTCATGGCGCGGGTAATGGATGCCTCGTCGAAATCCCCGATCGGCCCCGCGGCCACGACCCGCCCGCTGCGGATCACCGTCAGCCGTTCGCTGATCTCCAGCATCTCCCGCAGCTTGTGGCTGACGAACAGCACGGCGATGCCGCGGGCCTGGATGTCGCGCACCACGCGGAACAGCGCTGCCACCTCGCGCCCGGTCAGCGCCGTGGTCGGCTCGTCCATGACCAGCAGCTGCGGGTCCGACATCAGGGCGCGGGCGATCGCCACCAATTGCTTGCCCGAGGTCGGCAAGGCGTCCACGGCGGCGTCCAGGTCCAGCTCCACGCCCAGCTTCGCGATAGCGGCCCGGGCCGTGCGGCGCACCCGGCCCCACGAGACAAGCTGGCGGCCCTCGCGCAATTCCGTGCTCAGCGCCAAGTTCTCGGCGACCGTCAGGTTCCCGAACAGCGAGAAATCCTGGTAGATGACCTGCACGCCGCGGGCGATGGCGTCCCGCGCCGTCCACCGTGGCGCCTGCTTGCCGTCGATCAGGATCGTGCCGCGGTCGGGCTGCCACACGCCGGAGATGATCTTGATGAGTGTGGACTTGCCGGAGCCGTTCTCTCCGGCCAGGCAGTGGATCTCCCCCCGCTGGACCGACAGCGACACGTCCTCCACCGCGCGGACGGCCGAGAAGCTTTTGCTGACATCGTGGAGTTCGATCAGGGGGGCGGTCATGACGTTCCGTGGGCAAACTCAAAAGTTGTAAGCCCCCATGTTGTCCTTGGTGACGCCAACCCAGCCCTGCCCTGCAAACACGTGGGGCCGCGCCGGGTCGACCACCTCCAGGCGGCGATAACCGGCCAGGCCGAGGTCCGTTCCGGCCGCAACCGGCTGCTTGCGCAGCGCCATGACGGCCAGGATGTTCATGGCGTAGCCGGCGATGGCCGGATCCCAGAACTGGATGTAGTTGATGTCGCCATTGCGCAGGTACTGGCCTGCGACGGAGACCAGGCCGGTGCCGGAGAAGAACAGCTTTCCGCTGAGCTTGCGTTCCGCGATCAGGCGGCCCGCCCCGGCGGAAGTCGGCATCGGCGCGCCCAGCACGCCTTTCAGGTCCGGATAGGTGGTCAGGACTTCCTTGAGCTTATTGTAGTCGGTTGTCGCGTCGTCGTAGGTCTCGATGCGCTGGGTCACCTCCTTCATGTTGGGGAAGTGCTCCTTCTGGTAGGCCACCGCGCCATCTATCCACTCGTTCTGCGATTGCGAGGTCAGGCTGCCGACTGTGGCGACGTAGCTGCCCTCTCCGCCCATGTCGCGCGCCAACACCTCCATCAGCTTGGCGCCGTAGGCCCGGTTGTCGAACGCCTCGATGTCGTAGTCGATGTTCTGCAGCCCGGCAGCCTCATGCGACACCACGACGATGCCCTGGCCGCGGGCTTTCTGCAGCACGGGCTCTACGGCCTCCACCGAGAACGGGACGATGCAGATGGCGTCCACGCCCTGCGCGATCAGGCTCTCGACCAGTTGCACCTGTGCCGCGGCATCGGCCTGGCTCGGGCCGATCATCCAGGCATCGTGGCCCTGGTCGGCGCCGAACTGCTTGACGCCCGCGCGCATGCGGTCGAACCAGGCGATCCCGTCCACCTTCACGACCGTGGCGATCGCGTACTTCTTGCCCGCCTTGGCGCTGATGTTCGCAGACACCTTGCCGGCGTCCACGGCGGCTGTCTGCGCCGATGCGGCACGGCCGGCCGCCGTGGCGGCAATCCCGCCGAGCATCAGGGTTCCCAGCGTGCGCCTGTCAAACTCCACCATGGCCTGCTTCCTTCCCGTTTTGATCGTTCAACACCCGGCATCCCTCGTCGACGCCGCGCTCGGCCAGACGAACACGCCGTCAGGCCCGGCGTCCACCATGCATGAGCGCGCGGCCGGTCGATACGTCGAACAGGTGCATGCTGCCAGGTTTGAAGCCGACCGGCATCACGTTGCCGGCGCGGGCCGGCACGCGCTGATGCGCTACCGCGACGATCAGCCGTCCGCCCACGTCGAGCGCCACGTGCGCCTCGTCGCCGAGCCAGTGGTTGGACACCACC